>Ga0102589_1000165_pt1 | contig 180338 bp, 161 predicted proteins | sample AraplaMF_Col_mLB_FD_76858 | JGI IMG/M metagenome (GOLD analysis project Ga0102589, IMG submission 76858) | Arabidopsis root microbial communities from the University of North Carolina, USA - plate scrape MF_Col_mLB | ecosystem: Host-associated > Plants > Roots > Endosphere | place: USA...
TGACTGCGACGCAGCAGACCCAGAAGATGGGCCGCACCGCTGTTGAGATGGCTGTCAAGATCGTCGGCGGCGAAAAGGTTCCGGCTGTGCAGCTTTCCGATGCGACGCTGACCACCAAGGAAAATGTCGAAGGCTTCATCGCCAACCATCCCTGACGCATCCGCCCCGCGCGTCCGATGGGAGGCGCGGGGCTCTCATTGGTTTGTCTTTATGCAATTTGGACACAAGGTTGCGGTGTATCTTCGCCGCGATCGTCTCCTGGGAGGTCCCGTCATGCGCGAGCCGGTTCTTTCGCTCCGTGGCATCAGCAAACGTTACGGTCCGCTTGAAGTCCTGAAAAACGTCGATCTCGACGTTTATTCCGGCGAAGTGGTGGCCCTGCTGGGTGAAAACGGTGCGGGTAAGTCGACGCTTTCAGGCATCATCGCCGGTTCGCGGGAACCGTCCGAGGGCACGATGACATGGCTCGGTGAACCCTATGCGCCGTCGTCGCCGCGTGCGGCGATCGACAAGGGCGTCGTTCTGATCCACCAGGAGCTGAAGCTTCTTCCCGAGCTTTCCATAGCCGAGAATGTGTTCATCGGCCGCTGGCCGATGAAAAACGGCATCGTTGACCGGGCCGAAATGGTGCGCAGAGCCCAACAGCAACTGGCGCGCCTCAACCTCCACATTCCCGCAACCCGCAAGGTGGCGGGTCTTTCGACCGCCAATCAGCAGCTGATCGAAATTGCCAAGGCGCTGGCGCTGGACGCGAAACTTCTGATCCTCGATGAGCCAACGGCGGCACTTGGCGGCGCCGAGACGCAGGCGCTGTTCGAGCAGGTGCGCAAGCTGCGCGCCGAGGGTGTGGGCATCATCTATATTTCCCATCGCATGGAAGAGATCAAACAGATCACCGACCGCATCGTCGTTTTACGCGATGGCGAGCGGGTGCATGAGTTTGCCGATAGCGCGACGCCGGTGCGCACCATCGTCGAAAGCATGGTCGGCCGCTCGCTGGAGCGCCTGTTTCCGGCGTTGCCGGAACCGCAGGACAAGGTGGTGCTGGAGGTCAAGGGGCTGACCGGCGCGACCAACGCCTTCCGCGACATCAGTTTCGGCGTTCGCGCCGGCGAAATCCTTGGTATCGCCGGTCTGATCGGTGCCGGTCGCACCGAGCTGGTGCGCGCCATTTCCGGCGCCGATCCGACCAGTGCGGGCGAGATTCTCTTGGACGGCAGGGTGCTGACGCTGAAAAGCCCGGCAGACGCCATTGCCAAGGGTATCGTCATGGTGCCGGAAGACCGCAAATTGCAGGGTCTGGTGGTGGAGCACGAGATCGGTGAAAACCTCATCTATGCCAATCTCGACCGCGTCGGCACCGGCTGGATCACGCCGCGCGTCAAGCGGGCCTTCACAAAGGAGGCCATCGCCAAGTTCGGCGTGAAGGGGCGCAGCGAACAGCCGGCCTCGGATCTTTCGGGCGGCAATCAGCAGAAAGTGGTTATTGCCAAATGGCTTGCCCGCAATCCCCGCGTTGTTGTGCTGGACGAACCGACGCGCGGAATTGATGTCGGCGCACGCGCGGGCATTTACGATATCATCGTCGGTCTGGCGAAAAGCGGCGTCGCCGTCATCGTCGTCAGTTCCGATCTCGAGGAGGTGCTGGGCGTATCGAACCGCATCCTCGTTCTCGCGCAGGGAAACCAGGCCGGTATCCTCGACCGCGACGAGGCAAACGACGTCTCGGTCATGGAACTGGCGACCATCTGAAGAAGGAAATAAAGATGTCCACCATCACCCTTAATGCACCGAAGCTGTTCGATCTTTCCGGCCAGGTGGCCCTCGTCACCGGCGCCGGCTCCGGCATCGGCCAGCGGATCGCCATGGGTCTTGCGCAGTCGGGCGCCAATGTCGCGCTGCTCGACCGTCGCACCGATGACGGTCTGGCGCAGACGGCCGATTTCATCGCCAAAGCCGGCCGCAAGTCGATTCAGATCGCTGCCGACGTTACCAGCAAGCAGGCGCTGACGGATGCGGTTGCCCGCACGGAGGCTGAGCTCGGGGCGCTGTCGCTCGCCGTCAACGCGGCTGGCATCGCCAATGCCAACCCGGCCGAGGAGATGGAAGAAAGCCAGTTCCAGACGATGATGGACATCAACCTAAAAGGAGTCTTCCTCTCCTGTCAGGCCGAAGCCAACGCCATGCTGAAGAACGGCCGTGGTGCGATCGTCAACATCGCGTCCATGTCCGGCGTCATCGTCAATAGGGGCCTGATGCAGTGCCACTACAACGCCTCGAAGGCTGGCGTCATCCACATGTCGAAATCCATGGCGATGGAATGGGTAGGGCGGGGCATCCGCGTCAACACCATCTCCCCGGGTTATACGGCGACGCCGATGAACACGCGGCCCGAAATGGTACACCAGACCAAGCTTTTCGAAGAGCAGACGCCGATGCAGCGCATGGCAGGCGTAGATGAGATGGTCGGCCCGGCAATCTTTCTCCTGTCAGATGCGGCGAGCTTCGTGACCGGCGTGGATTTGCTGGTGGATGGCGGATTTTGCTGCTGGTAAGGATTTCGCTATCGCGTGACGGTTAATAAAGCGATGGATATGCGGACCAATATCCATCGTTAACGCCAAAGATCAACGCATATTTGTGTCCAAATGGCGGTCGGAGAAAGCGCCCATAGTAGCGTGGCGGGCGTGCTACGCAACGGTTGCGATGTTCGATCTGACGTTCCCTCCATCTCTTACAACGGTCGTGGGATCCATTTCTGCGATGGAATCCTCAAACCCGCGCAGCGAGCGTCATCTTCTTCGAGCCAGATTGATAAAAGCTTCTGATGCTTTTGCCAGATGCTTTTCGGAAACGTCGGCGCGAACGATCTTGCCGTGATCGATGCCGCCTTTCTCGCCCTTTTCGGGCGTGTGGCCAGCGTTTTTTGCGGCCCTGTGATCGTATGTTTCGACCTTGATGATGCGGCGATCTACACCGATTGCCTCCAGATATTGAATTGCGCGTCTTGCGCCTTCTTCGTGTTCAAAAAGTCCAGTAACGACGGGCATGATTTATCCTCCTTCGGGTCCCGGCTGGAGGTGAACCGCGGGCGTGCCCTATCGTTCCTTCACATTGACGATCACGCATTGTTGTCCCGAGGGGGATTATCCGCCGGAACGCATGGTCGCAAACAGAGTTAGCTGCCTGAAGGTATTGCAACAGGGGGGCCCAGCGCATTGACCGAGACGTCCGATCCGTATTGCGGACCAGCACCTGATTTTTCCAGTCTGATCTATGCGTGGAATCTTGATCCGGTTCTGATCGCAACGATAACCCTGGGTGCCTTTTGGCTGTTTGCGCCACGGGCTCGACAAACACCGTTCTTTTCTCGCGCGGCTGTCATCTTTCTGGTTGTAATCGCATTTGTGTCCCCGCTCTGCGCCCTCACGACCGCTCTCTTCTCAGCGCGGGTCTTCCACCATTTTCTGTTGATCGGGGTCGTTGCACCGCTGCTGGCTATGAGTCTCGAAGGGCGTCTGACCCTTGTTCCGAGCTGGTTTTCGCGTTTTCCGGAGCTGGCGTTTCTTGCCCACACGATCGCATACTGGGCGTGGCACCTCCCGCCGGGATATTCCTTCGCGCTTTCGGGCACGCTCACCTATTGGGGCATGCAGCTTACCCTGCTGTTAACCGCCATATGGCTGTGGTGGACGATGCTATTTGGTGGCGGTCCCGTGATGCGCATTTCGCTTGCACTTGCGACGATGGCGCAGATGGGTTTTCTCGCCGCGATCCTTACCTTTGCGCCTTATCCGCTATTTTCAGAGCATTTCCTGACCACACAATCCTACGGGATGACACCGCTCGAGGATCAGCAATTATCTGGCCTCATCATGTGGACATTGGGACTGCTTCCATATCTCATCCTCGCTCTCTCCTCCATTCGCCACATGCTGCGTGTGAAAGCGTGGTCGGAGGCGGAATGATCGCGCTCGTAAAATTTCTCCACTTTTTAGCGATTTCGATCTGGGTTGCGGGGCTCGTCAGCCTCCCCAGCCTTTATGTGCAGCGGGCCCATGTCCAAACAGCTGAAGATCGTTTTCGCTTGCAAAAGATCGTGCGATTTTCCTACGTCAAGGTTCTGTCGCCAGCAGCTTTTATCGCCGTTGCGTCCGGAACGACGCTGATCTTTCTCCAATCGACATATCTTTCCTGGTTCAGCGCAAAGCTGGTGCTTGTTGCGCTCCTCGTCCTTCTCCACGTTCTGACTGGTCTCGTGATCATCCGCCTCTTCAATGAGGGTGAGGTTTATCCGGCGTGGCGGTTCGTTGTCGTTACGGCAGTCAGCAGCATCCTGGCTATCGGCATCGTTTATCTGGCGCTTGCAAAACCGGAAATACCCGCGCTGTTGCCTGAGTGGTTCCATGAGCCAGGTGCGCTCAAACGCATCCTCGGTCCTCTCATTCCTTGGGAGATACCATGAGGCCGATGCCGTGATCGAAAATCAGTTTTCCCCCGTGCCAGCCGGCAAGTGCCGTGAGGCCCGACGCAAGAAGGGACAAGCCAAGCCCGTGCGGCAGAATGTCGATCATACCGAATGTCCTTCCGCCCCAATTGGCTCCTGCAACGGAAATGAGCGCTATTGCGGCGACGCCGTGTGCCCAGCTTGCGACCCTCGCGCGAATTCCGGACACCAGAAGCAGTTCGGCCGTGCCGATGACCCCGGCAACCACGCCGCTGAAAAAGGCGCCGCCCGATGCCCAGATACCGGCGCGAACCCAGAATGTATCCGCCGACCACCAGAAGAGGAGATCGCAGGCGAGCGTGGTGATCACGAGCGCTATCGGAAAGTGGACGGTCATCGCATGCAGCGGATGGCCTGCAACGGCGATCGCAGAATCAGTGGTTTTCTCCTCAACCTTGGAGATAACCGGATTGGGCGCTTTGCTTTTTTCCATTCGACTGCTCCTCTTTCACCGCTAACCCCTTCGCGAAGGCCGAAGTTCCCTGCTGTCGTTTCGCTGCCCGTGCTTTTGCTAGCCTCGGGTTGCGCGGGCGATCTCTCGGTTCTGGATCCGGCTGGGCCGGCCAGTCAAAAGATCTCCGTGCTGTGGTGGGTCATGTTCGGCGGCGCATGCGCCATTTCGTTGCTGGTTGCCGCCCTCCTCGCGCTGGTCTTTTTGAGCCCCCGGAGCATCGCGCGGATCAAACCGCGACACTGGCTCATCGGCGGCGGTATAGCGTTTCCAATCCCGGTGCTGGCGGCGCTGGTGTTTTTCTCGTTCCTGCAAGGTGAAACCCTGCTTCCACAGTCTGCCCGCGATCCGGTCCGGATCAGCGCAGTTGCGAGCATGTGGAAATGGGAGTTCGCTTACGAGACGCCAACTGGGACGTCAGAAAGCGCCGACATCATGCATATGCCGGCGGGGCGGAATGTCGTAATCGAGGTGACCAGCCGCGATGTCATTCACAGCTTCTGGGTTCCCAGACTGGGAGGAAAGATCGACGCCGTTCCCGGATTGACCAATAAAATCGCCCTTCGGGCCGAACAAACCGGCGCGTTCGGCGGGATCTGTGCGGAATATTGCGGCGTCGGCCATGCGGGCATGGGTTTTCGCGTCATTGCTTATGACGAGAGCGAGTTTTTACGCGTAATCGGGAATTTGGGGCAAACACAATGAAGGATGTGCGCACGCCAGAGAGACATTCAGCCTTGGCGCTTCACCGTGAACTCAGCGAGGTCTGGGGCTCGGGATCAGGGTTTCAGCGCCTCGCGGCGGTTAATCACACCGTCATTGGAAAGCGGTTCATGACCACCGCACTCGTGTTCTTTGCGATCGGCGGGTTTCTGGGGATGCTCATTCGCACGCAGCTCGCCACCGCATCGAACGCCTTCATGGATGCCGGGCAATATGCACAGGTTTTCACGATGCATGGCACCATCATGATGTTCCTGTTTGCTATTCCCTTTTTCGAGGGGCTGTCCATCTACATCCTGCCGAAACTGATCGGCGCCAGGGATCTCGCCTTCCCCCGGCTCTCTGCCTACGGCTACTGGTGTTATCTTTTCGGCGGCGGAATGCTCATTTTCGCCCTTCTCGGGGGAATTGCGCCTGCGGGCGGCTGGTTCATGTATACGCCGCTGTCGTCATCGCAATATAGCCCCGGCATCAACGCGGATATCTGGCTGCTCGGCATTACCTTCGTGGAAATCTCCGCCATCAGCGCCGCGATCGAAATCATTGTCACGATCCTGCGGCTGCGCGCACCCGGCATGTCTCTCGACAGGATGCCGATCTTTGCCTGGTATATGCTCGTTGTCGCCGCGATGATGCTGATCGGTTTTCCGCCGCTGATCCTGGGTTCGATATTGCTCGAGGCCGAGAGGGCTTTCGACATTCCTTTTTTTGATCCGCAACGGGGCGGCAGCCCGCTTTTATGGCAGCACCTGTTCTGGCTGTTCGGTCATCCCGAGGTCTATATCATCTTTCTGCCGGCAGCGGGCGCACTGTCGACGATCATCCCTGTTTTAGCTGGAACGCGGCTGATTGGTTACAACATCATCGTTGCCGCATTGATCGCCATGGCTTTCCTGTCTTTCGGTCTATGGGTGCACCATATGTATACGGTGGGTATTCCCCACGTGGCGCTGTCTTTTTTCTCGGCGGCAAGCGCGCTTGTCACGATCCCAACTGCGATCCAGATATTTGCCTGGCTTGGGACCATGGCAGGTGGCAAGCCGACAATGAGTGTGCCGATGCTGCATATTATCGGGTTTTTCTGCGTGTTCGTGGTCGGGGGACTGACCGGCGTGATGCTGGCCATGGTTCCCTTCGACCAGCAGGCCCACGACACGCACTTTGTCGTCGCGCATCTCCATTATGTGCTGGTGGGCGGTTTTCTCTTTCCGATGCTTGCCGGCCTTTATTATTGGGTGCCGCATATCAGCGGCCGACAGCCTGTTCAGCACCTTTCCAAGGCCGCGTTCTGGATGATTTTCATCGGCTTTAATCTGACGTTTTTCATGATGCACCTGACCGGCCTGCTCGGCATGCCAAGGCGCGTTTTTTCCTACCCTGCGGCTTCCCCCTGGGAGTGGCTGAACCTGCTCTCGTCCATCGGCAGCTTCATCATGGCCGCCGGATTCATGCTGGTGGTGCTCGATTTTATGCTGCTCTTTCTTTACGGCCGCGCCTTCCGGCGCAATCCCTGGAACGCCGGCACGCTGGAATGGGCCATGCCAACCCCACCTCCGGCTTATGCTTTCGCCTCGCAACCCGAAGTGACGGCAAGGGCAGACGACCTGCCGATCAACACCATCGCTGCGGAGCTTGCCGCCGGCAAAGGTTATCTCGGTTTTGTACGATCGGGAAAAATGGAAACGATGGGGACGGATGCCGTGACTGGCGCGCCACTGCAGATCGTCGTCCTGCCGGGCCGTACATTTCTTCCCTTGCTGAGTGCGATGGTGACTGCCGGCTTCTTCATCGCCCTTCTTTTGAAAGCCTATCTCATCGCAATCTCGATCTTTTTGGTCGCGACGCTGCTCTTTACGGTGTGGACTCCGAACGCCGACGCCAGACAGGAATGGGGACCTGTTACGGCGCGTGGTACGGAGCGCTTCCCGCTTCACTATGAAAGTGCCGATGCGCCCTCGGTGATGGCAATGAAACTTGCCTTGATCGCGGACACGACCCTTTTTGCGTCACTGCTGTTTGGCGGCCTTTTTCTCTGGATTTCCGCAGCCGGTCAAAGGATCGTCTGGACGCAACCGACCTGGTTACAGATCACTTTTCTATCAAGTGGCTTTCTCGCCGCGCTGTGCGGCGCAGCGGCCGGCAACCTCAGAGTAAGCGCAGTGATGTCAACCGCAAGCGCGTTCGCCTACGCAACGGCGATCGCTATAGGTCTCTTCTTGCTTGCGCATGATTATGTAGCGGTAAGCCATGCGATCCATGGCGTGTCGGTCGCCGTCAACGTTTATCTAATTCTGCACGCTCTCGTCGGCTTCATCCTTGCGGCATTCGGCATATGGCGGTTGGCAAATGGCTACGTCTCGAGCCGCCGAAAAAACGATCTGCGAATAGGCACTCTCTGGCACTGTCACTTCCTCGCCGCGACGGCCCTATCGTTTCTCTTCCTGCATACCCTGCGCTTAATGACGGAGGCTGGCTGATATGAGGTGCCGCACGGCTCTTGGCCTGGCCGGGCCATTCGTCACCTGGGCCCTTTGCTTTCTGGGTCTCTATGCGCTGCAATTTGCCGGGTGCACCTGGGGATGGGAGATGCGCTCCTATGCCGGCGTTTCCCTGCTTCGCTTTCTTCTGATTGGCCTGTTTGCCCTCTCTCTGTTGCTGCTTTTTGCGTGGTGGCGAAAAATGGTCCAACAACAAACAGCAAAAAGCAACGTCGTCGCGGCCATATCTCAAGCCGCCGGGCTCGCCGCCCTGGCGGCGTCCGTTTTTGTGTTTCCGGGGGTTTTCTGGCTCAGTCTGTGTTGAACGGCGACGAATAGGCTAGCTCTTAGGTGGCAGAAGCTTGATCGGGCGTTTCTCGTCCGATCAATTCTCTTGGCTGAACCTCGGTCTCTGGATTATTCATGGGAGTGTAATCGCTACCCTCCCACACCGTGCCAAGTCGATATTCCGACCAGTCAGGAGGGTCCACAGGTTGCCTCTGCACAATCAGCCGAGAGTTTGGCTCGCCAATGAGTAGGTTAGCGGACTGCGCGTCCCGCCCGTCGCAAAATCCGCAAGTCGCTTGCCGCGCGACATGGTCAGCACGGTATCGAAGACGGTGAGGCCGTTGCGCAGCACGAAGAGGGCGAAGTCGCCGGTGTCGAAGTGCGTATCGAGACGCAGGAACCGGCCCTGATGATCGCGTATATGCGGGGCGAGGACAGCGATGGCCTCCTCGTCGTCCGATGCAACAATCGGACCCACAACATGGCCGCGGCCGAACCGGCGACAGAGCGCAAAGGCCTTCAGCAGGCCATCACGGAAAAGGCCGTAGCCTCGCGAATTCGACATGAGCTTTTCAATGACACCTGAGCGCAGAACGCCGAAGGCCGCAGTGTCGAGCGTCGTCACCGCGGTAAGATCATCAGGGCCGAGGACCCGCACGTCGCCTGACAAACCCTGCTCGCGCAGCGCATCGGTGACGATGCCCTGACACTGATAGACCTTCTTTTCCGGCCGGAAGTCGAGGGAGAGGTAAAGCCTCTTTGCAGCCCGCGTCGCATTGAGGCGAAGGTCGACGCCCTCCAGATCCTGAAGGGCGTATTCCATCAGCCAGAGGCCGGCGCCTTGCGTCTGAAGGCGCGGCGAGGTGATGACCATGCCGATCGTTGCAAGCTCCGGTGACTGGCGGAACCACATGGCGGAGCTCATGATGCGGCCGATGTCATCGGTTGCAACGACGCCTTTGCCGACATCCCGCAAGAATTGCCAGTCCTGCGGGCGGTGCGGCCAGCCGACCGAAATCGACAGTGCGTGGAGCTGCTCAAGCTCCGCGCTCGCCACATCCCCGATCTGCATCTCGAAGGCATCAATCTGATTTCTCTCTCCGGGCTTCAGAATCTCACCCACACGATTGTCCTTCATCAATTGTCAGCAAGCTGCGCTGCCAGTGAAAATAGCCTCTCGATGATAATCCTTCCATGCCGTAGAACTTGCTCAAAATCTGGGACGCGACGCAACTTTTCGCTGAAACTGCCTCGGGTTCGGCATCCCATCCTTCACGACCAGCCATGGTTTCAGCCAGAACCTGCTCTTTTCCGGCTCCCGTAGTCCAAGATTTAGGCACCCGTGACGCCGATACGTCTTCCGACGATAAAGAGGAAATTCGATCCTCAGCTCCCTACGAACGATGGTAGGTACCGTCACCGGATGTATTCCTCGCGTGTGCGGTATGGCAATCGCTGGAACGTTACGACTGGCGCAACGATGTTCGGCAGAAACCAACACGCACTGAGCAGATGCCGGATCCCGTCTTGACTGAGATGCCGCAGGCGAGATTTATAGGTGGCCATAAGAGGAGTGCCAATGGAAGTTGCGACCACGACGCCTCTGCAAGACGACTCAAAGCACGAACGCCCGCCCGCAACCGTCGCGGCGGTGATCCTGGCTGCCGGGAAAGCCAGCCGCATGGGCGAGGGCGGGGGCCATAAGCTTCTGGCGGAATTCGATGGAGAGCCGCTGGTGCGCCGTGCGGCCAAAACAGCGCTTTCCGCGGATGTCAACGTCGTCATCGTCGTGACCGGTCACCGTCGGGATGAGATAGAGGCAGCACTTCTGGGGCTAGAGGTGACCGCCATCTACAATCCGGAATATGCATCCGGCATGGCAAGCTCTCTGATCGCGGGATATTCGGCGGCAGCAGCGCGTGGTGTCGATGGCGTTCTCGTCATGCTTGCGGATATGCCCGGTGTGACGGTCGGCGACCTGAACGCCCTGATCTCGTCTTTCCGCCAATCATCCGGAAAAGTGATCATACGCGCGGTTTCCCGCGCCAAACGTGGCAATCCAGTCATCCTCCCGAAATCACTCAAGGATTCCATCATGCAGCTCGAAGGTGATGTCGGGGCGAGACACCTCCTTGAGACGTCGGGGACCCCGGTCATCGATTTGGATATCGGCGAGGCGGCCCGTCTGGATGTCGATACGCCAGAGGAGGTTCTTGCGGCCGGGGGTGTTTTGAAAGGATAAGGTCCGTGCCCGGGACGGAGCAAGAAGCCAGATGACGTCGATGCGTCGGGTGGGAGCTTTGCTGGGAAGACCATATCGCTTCATTGCACCCGGAACGCGTTGCAAACCGTCATCTTCCGTCGCATTTTGCTAACACGGAGCCACCGGCATCATTTTGAGGTCGAGGCCCTATACCGGGCCTCGACGTTTCGGCACTCGTGCGAGGGGCAACTGGTTTTTCCTCGGGTGAAACACCAAGGACGATTACCCCGCCGATCGCTTCAGTAGAGATCAACCATCAGCTTGTCCAGGGTGATCGGCAGGTCGCGAACCCGAACTCCGGTCGCATTGTAAACGGCATTGGCAACGGCCGCACCAACCCCGGTTATGCCGATTTCGCCAATACCACGTGCGCCCATCGGCGCCTGCGGGTCGGGCTTGTTGGTATAGAGGATTTCAATTGACGGTACATCCATCTGCACCGGCAAGTGGTAATCGGCCAGCGAGGCGTTGACGACGCGGCCTGTCCGCTCATCGAAATTGGTTTCTTCGGTGAGAGCAAGACCGATGCCCATGATGATACCGCCCTTGAACTGGCTGGTCGCCATTTTGTGGTTCAGTATCTGGCCAGCGTCGAACGAGCCCAAAAAGCGCGAAACACGCGTCTCACCCGTGAGGGCACTAACCCGTACCTCGCAGAACTGGGCGCCCGTGGAATGCATGGAGAAGGCTTCCATTTCAGCGGGTGCAGGTGCTTCCGCCTCACAGATAAGGTCGTCTCTGCCAGCCCTTCGGAGTATCGATTGGTAGCTCTCGAACCTGCTGGTGTCGCTGATGTGAGACAGACCACCATCTCTCGTCTCGACGTCAAGAAGCGACAGTCCGGCTAGCGGGGAGTCGTTGCCGGCAAGCTTGATCAATTCCTCCACAAAGACCTCGGTTGCGGCAATGATCGCGCCGCCAATGGAGGCGGTCTGGGTCGAGCCTCCGGCAATGACGCCCCTTGGCAGTCTGCTGTCGCCATATTCGAAAGTCACGTGATCGAGCGGCAAGCCCAACCGCGCTGCAAGGTGCTGCACCTGAGCCGTGGCGGTCCCCATTCCCATATCGTGCACGGCGGTCGAAACTGTCACATGGCCGTCCGCCGTCAGCCTGATCCTGGCCGCGCCTCCGGGAAACCGGTGGTAAGGATAGGTCGCGGTCGCGCACCCCATCCCGATCAGCCACTCGCCTTCGCGTCTTTGGCGCGGTTTTTGGCTTCTCCTGTCCCAGCCGAATTGTTTTGCGCCTTCGTCATAGGCTTCAAGTAGATAACGCGACGAAAACGGCTTGCCGGTCGTTGGATCCTTCTCCGGCTCGATCCGCCGCCGCAGTTCGATCGGGTTCAGTCCCAATTTTTCGGCGAGTTCATCGAGTGCGCATTCGAGGGCAAAAGTGCCAACGGATTCACCCGGCGCGCGCATGAAGGTGTTTGCCAGCATGTCCATGTCGGCAACATTCTGGCCGATACGGAAGGTTCTTGCGGCATAGAGGTGGCGGGCGGGAAAGGTGAATTGTTCCGGGCAGGAATTATGTGACGTCATCGCCGCCGTTCCGGTGTGGATCAGCGCATCGAGCGTCCCATCGGCTCTTGCCCCCAGGGCAACGCGCTGTTCGGTGACCGTGCGACCGCCGACGATCCGGAAGACGCCTTCGCGCGACAGCATGATGCGCACGGGTCGCTTTGCAAGTCTGGCCGCCGCGCAGGCAAGGATCTGATGATCCCACAAACATTTGCCGCCAAAACCGCCACCGACATAGGGCGAGGTGACATGCACCTTGCTGACATCAATGTCGAAAATATCCGCAAGCTGGCCCGTTGTCAGATCGAGCAGCTGACTGGCATCGTGGACGCGTAGTTCGTCGTCATTCCAGACAACGGTCGCCCCATGCAGCTCAATGGCATTATGGTTGTGACGCGGTGTTCTGTAGATGAGATCGACCTTGACCTCGGCATTTGCGAGCGCCGCTTCTGCATCGCCGATTTCCACGTATGGCGGCTGGCCGAGCAGGTTCTCGAGTTGGCGGGGCGTTTTTTTCGCTTCGTCGAAAGATGTCGCCGCCGGCAGCAATTCATACTTCGCCTCGACCAGTGATGCCGCGTAATCCGCCTGTTCCTGTGTTTCGGCAAGAACCAGCGCGATCGGCTGGCCGTTCCAGTGGATTTCGTCATTTTGCATGACGGGAAGATTGCTTGCTCCGGCCGCTGTCGGAGACGACATCATCAGCGATGGCGCTTTCATCCGCGGCGCGTTTTTATAGGTCATGACCAGAATGACGCCGGGTGCGGCCTCCGCGGCGCCGATATCAAGTTCGGTGATGCGCCCACGGGCAACGGTGCTGAAAGCGAGTGCCGCGTAGCTGATGTTATCGTAGGGAAACTCTGCCGCAAAGCGCGTCTTGCCCTGAACTTTCATGGGCCCTTCGATGCGCGATACGGATTGCCCGAGGGAACCATGTTTGCGCAGCAGCGGATCGGTTGTCACGGCAGGCTGCCAGCTGCCTTGTCTGCCTGTCTGCGGCAGCGTTTGGGTATCGGCGCTCATGCGTTTTCTCCCTTCAATTCTTCAAGGACCGCGACAATGGTGCGCTTCGCCAGTTCAATCTTGAAAGCATTGTCGCGCAGGCCGACGGCGCCGGCGAGTTCGGCCTCGGCGGCAGCCCGGAAGTGCTCGGTATTTGCCTTTTGGCCCTTTAGATACGCTTCTGCCTTCAGGGCACGCCACGGCTTGTGTGCCACGCCGCCCAGCGCCAGCCTCACGTCTTTCACATTCCCACTGCCATCGAGATCCAGTGCCGCGGCAACGGAGACGAGCGCGAAAGCGTAGCTCGCCCTATCCCTTACCTTCCTGTAGGTGGATTTTTTTGCAAAAGGCAGCGCGGGAATTTCCACCGCAGTGATGAGTTCGTCCGGGTGAAGTGCGGTTTCGATTTCGGGCGTGTCGCCTGGAAGACGGTGGAGATCACGCAGCGGCAGGCTGCGCTTGCCTGCCGGACCCTGAAGGTGAACTACGGCATCCAGTGCAACAAGCGCGACGCACATATCGGATGGATGGGTCGCAACGCAGCTTTCAAATGCACCGAGGATGGCGTGATAGCGGTTGAATCCCTCCAGCGCGTCACATCCTGAGTGGGGCTCGCGCTTGTTGCAGTGAGCGGCATTGTCATAGAAATACCGGCACCGAGTGCGCTGAAGAATGTTGCCTCCCACGGTCGCGACATTCCGAATTTGCGCGCTTGCACCTGCGAGAATAGCGCGGGAGAGAACCGGAAATTGGGTCCTGACCGCACCGTGCGCCGCAAGGGCGGTATTCTTCACGCCCGCCCCGATCAGCAGGCTGCCATCGGCGCGCTGTTCGATGCTGCTCGCCAGGTGCGTGACATCGATCAGCGTCTCCGGTTTTTCGACCGTTTCGCGCATGAGGTCGACGAGATTGGTGCCGCCACCCAGATATTTCGTTGTCGATCCGGCCTGTTTGAGCGTTATTGCCGACGCCGCATCAGAGGCCTGATGGTAGGAAAAGATATTCATGCCCGTGCCCTCTCGTCGGCCTGCACCGCGGTCGGCTGGACCAGCGTTTCAGAAATGGCTTCAACAATTCCATTATAGGCGCCGCAGCGACAGAGATTGCCACTCATGCGTTCGCGAATTTCGGTGTCATCGATGATGACGCTGTCGCTCGAAAGATCAGCGGTGACGACGCTCGGGATGTTTCGCTCGATCTCGCCCGCCATGCCCACGGCGGAACAGAGTTGCCCCGGCGTGCAATAGCCGCATTGAAAACCATCATGTTCAATGAAAGCTTTTTGCAACGGATGAAGGTTGCCGTTGGCCGCGAGGCCTTCCACAGTCGTGATGTTACGGCCCTGATACTGAACCGCAAGCGCGAGACAGGAATTGATCCGCTCGCCATCCACCAACACCGTGCATGCGCCGCATGCGCCCTGATCGCAGCCCTTCTTCGTGCCCGTAAACCCCAGATAGTTGCGCATGAGATCAAGCAGCGACGTGCGGATGTCTGCGTCCACCTCCACTGCTGTTCCGTTGACGTTAAATTGCATTGGACATCTCCCTCATCTGAAGGTCCGCACTGAAATTTTCAGGCGGCACCTATGAAGCTCATGGTGTTTGTCTGCGTGTGGCTGCTGTCGGATTTGTCGATCCGGCGGCAGTTCTAGCTTTGCGTCACGTATGACTGTCTCGCCGCGGCGATGTCGGCGATGGCCGACAGTGCCAGCGACTGCGCGTCTCTTGCCCTACCGAATACGCCGATCGGCGCTTTGATCCGCGCGATTGCCTCATCCGCATGACCACGGTCGCGCAATCGCTCGACCCGTTTCTCATGCGTTCGGGAGCTGCCGAGAGCGCCGATGTAGAAGGGTGATGCGCGCAACGCTGCCTCCAGCACAGGCATTTCCCGATCGAGGTCGTGCTGGAGGAGTGCGACAGCCGTGTCGGCATCGATAAAGTTCGGAGCATCGTCGGTTTCAGTGCCCTCTTCAACAAGGAGGACCTCGTATCCTGCGGCTTTTGCGATACTGGCGGCTGTCTCGACCTCAAGAGAGCGTCCCGAAAGGACCATACGAACCTTTGGACGGTAGCAGGTGACGAAGGTCTCGCCGTTCCACCCGATCTGCGTTCCCTCCAATCCGAGCGAAAGTTGTTCGAGCCCCGGCCGATAGCATAAGGACGCGCATCGGCGCCGATCGACGAGCATGTTGATGGAACAGAGCGGCTCAACGTCTTTGATAAGATGAATAGCGACGGTGATACCGCCGCCGCAGGGAAGAACGATATCGAAGAATGGCGAGCCCTCGCCCAACATGACGAAACGATCATGGCCACTTCGCATGGCCTGCAAGGCTTCAGCGGCGATGGCCGCCTCCGTGCATCCGCCCGAAACATATCCACAATAGCTGCCGTCCTGCGCAACCGCCATCTGTGCGCCAAGCGGACGCGAGGAGCCACCGCGTATTTCCACCAGGGTGCATAGCGCCACGCCAAGCCCTGCCTTGAAGTAGTCGATGGCAAAATTCAGGACGTCATAAGCCCTGTCGGTGGAAAAAGCTTTTCGCGGCGTCGCCAAGGTTGGGGCTTCGACGCTGCGATGCAACCAATCCGCGGCATTGACGTTATGTCGGATGCTATCGGCCGATCCTGTCATAAGTGCCTCCCGCGTTGTGACATCAGAATGAGTGACGGGCTGTTAAGTTCCTCGGGAACGCTCGAGTTGTGAGATGCTCACCACCGCCACCGTTTGATTTCGGCATGACATCCGCATCCAATCTGATTTAAAGAAGCGAATGGCGCACCCATAAGCGGAGGCGCCTCCGTTTAACTTAGTGGCTTGCGATCGTTCGTCAAGCGGTTTTTCATGGAGTGGCCTTCCGTGCCCAAGGAGCAGACGCCTCCGTCTCAACCGCCCCCCTTGCGCGCAGACGCACGGCGAAACCGGGAAAAGCTGATAGAAGTTGCGGCGCTGGCGTTTTCAGAGCGGGGCGCGGCCGCTTCGCTGGAAGATATTGCCAGGCGTTCTGGCGTCGGCATCGGCACGCTGTACCGGCATTTTCCGACCCGCGAACATTTGGTCGAAAGCGTCTATCGCCGCGAACTGGAAATTCTGGCGACGGCTGCGCGCGATCTGATGCGGGAAGAAGAGCCCGCGAAAGCCATTGAAGAATGGATGAACCGGTTCGTTAGCTACATGGCCGCGAAAAGGGGCATGGCGAACAGCCTGAAGCTTCTGTTTACATCCAATTCCGCCCTCTTTGCGGAGGGGTCGAAGCTTTTGCATACGGCGTTCGAAGAGCTACTGAACAATGCCGTCAAGGCTGGTGCGGTCAAGGGAGACATTGAGGGTGCAGATGTCCTCAACGCGCTCTTCGGCATTTATTCCATTCCCGAAGGTCCGGATTGGCGTGACCGCGCGCACAGGATTGTGCGGTTGGTGATGGACGGGCTGCGGCGTTAGCTTTCGCCCGAGCCGGAACGGATGATGATCAAAATGCAGAGGACGTGCCAACGGTCCACGTCCTCGAAGGCATTCGCGAGCCTTGAAGGAAAGCGCGCTAGTTATGCCGGCGAAAATCCGCTTTCGCAAAGGTCCCGCAGCTCCCTAGGAGCGAGATGATCAAGCGAAAGCTCCGGCAGCAGATCATTGTCGGCTTCCAGATTGCGCGCGACCGACGCGGTGAAGATGCGAATACCGGCTTCATGAAGGATGGCAGGACGGTTGACGATGCGGCCAAGAAGAACAGTCGGCAAAAGACCGAAGGGTACGTCCTCGTAGATATAGCGGCTGTCGATGGAGGAAGGCCCCATCCCGCCTCGTCCCTCGCGATGCATCTGTTGATTCATTTCCGACACAGAGGCGAGGGGTACATGGAAGGAGAGAGAAAAGTGCTCTCGGACTGTCTTCACCCCAAGGCCAAAGCTCTCGGCGATTGACAATCGCTCGGCGTCGAGCGCTTCGATCAACTGCCCGACCGCCGGGGTCACATGTTCACCCTGTCCCCAGCTCTCTGCCTTTTCCATGCGTGTCAGATTGAGCAATGCGATCCCGAGATGGTTTTGAGGATTGAGGTTTGAGAGGGCGATGGCGAGCAAACCGTCACGTTCGACGAAACGATCGCCGAAGAGTTCAGTGCACAGGCTTTGGCCCTGTGCTGCCGCCGACTTGGGCAAGGTGGCAAAGTCCACCTTCTGGCGAACGGTGTTCACGACGACGCTGCGTTCATCCGGCTGACGGCGCGCCGTCAGGAGCGTCGTTCCCCAGGCGATGATCGGCAGATGGAGCCGGCGCTCGGCGAGCCGCTTCGACAAATAAAGCGCTCCAAAGGAGCTATGGGAACTGATGATGACTGGCAGGTTCGACCGCAGATGCGGCAGCGCTGCATCGATAGCCGCGCGATGACCGTTGGCCGGCATGGCAATGATAACCACATCCGCATCGGCAATGGCGCCCTCACAGCTTGCCGCAACCTCCACGGGGCCGACGAAATCAAAAGCTCCCTTGGCGTTGAGCTTTTCACCTTGCGCCAATGGATTGGCACTGCGACCGGAGGGTGACCATAGGGACGGGCGATGCCCCGCGGCGGCGAGAAATGCCGCCATGCCATAAGCAATCGATCCCGCACCAAGAATGGCTATGCGCATGTCATCTATCCTTTCGGTTGTAGGAGTTGGGATGGACCCGCCCTCTGGTCACTGATTGGCACGCACATCAAAACCCCGGTTTTGAACTTTGTGGACCGACTGTTACGCAAATGCATCATCTTGTCCTGCCTGCTACAGCCATATTCACGCGTGCTTTGCCTGGTTAATTAGCAGAACCTTGCCTAACCCCTCAGCACATATCGCTGCGTCGAGCAAAAGCGTCTGCTACATTGGCAAAAGCTAAGGCATGTAGCCAAATTTTCTGCACAGCGCGGCGTCAGCAGCCGTCTTTTTCATCTTCTCCGGCTCAAACGAAAAATTCTCTTTTGTCACTAGCAGATATCATGCGTTTAATGCACATTAAATTTGTCATAATGCAAAGGATGCATGATAGCGATGGAGATACGCGAACTGGAGGCGTTTCTGGCGGTAATGTCCGCAGGCAGCATTACCGGTGCTGCGCGCCTCCTTGATCGTTCCCAATCTCAGGTGACGCGCCTCATCCAAGATCTCGAAACGTCGCTTGGATTTGCGCTGTTCGATCGCAATGGCCCGCGTATCATGCCGAGTGACAAGGGAGTGGCCTTCCACGCCGAAGCCGAGCGCTTCATCAGCGGCATCGAGCATTTGCGCAACCGGGCCCAGCGGATCAGTCTCAAGGAGCCTGAGCCGGTCGAGATCGCCGCCACGCCTGCTTTTGCCACGGGAATGGTACCGCTCGCTCTTGCGGAGTTGCCCGAAGCGCTTCTGCCTCACACTGTTTTTCTAAGAAGCATGCCAGCCGAGGCTGCTGTCCAGGCGGTGCTCGGCCGTACCGCTGATTTCTGCGTGACGTCGCTTCCGGCCGAACAACCGGGCCTGGCGGCGCATGGCTACTTCCAGGGGCGATGTGCCGCAGTTCTGTCCGTTGACGATCCGCTTGCCGCCAAGGATGTCGTTTCCATCACGGACCTCGCTGACCAGACGGTCATCACGCTCGCAAACCCATTCCGCCTGCGCCGCCGCGTGGACAAGGCCCTGCAGGATGCAAATGTCCGTGCGGGGCGGATCATCGCCACGAGCGCGGCGATGAGTGCGGTACAGGTCGCGTCGACAGGCATGGGGATTGCGATCGTCGAACCGGCCACCGCTTACGGTCCCCTGACCGCGGGCGTGACTGTGCGACCGCTCGACGTCGACATTCCGTTTCTCTGGGGAATTTTCTCGGCGACAGCGCGCCCGCTGTCGGCAACCGCCCAGGAGTTGATAGAGCTTATCATCCGCGTCGCCTCAGCCCGCATGCCGGATTTCATCGCCCACGATCCGCGCGCCTCGGGGCGTGTGGCTGACGTCACCTATGGGGAAAGCGTCGAAGGGGACGCTCCCTGATCAGAATTTTTCTGCCCCGTCGACCCGATCAAAAAAACAAAGGAGAGTGCCATGAAAGAGTTTAAAGCGACCCGCCGTTCTACCCTCAAACTGCTCGCTGCCGGCTCCGGTATCCTGGCGGCCCCCAGCCTGATGCGCTCCGCCCACGCGCAGGGCAAGGTCGTCAATATCACGACCTATGACAAGTTCGTTCCGCAGTCTTTCATCGACCAGTTTCAGAAGGACACGGGGATCGAGATCCGCATCCGTCTGACGGACGATCAGGGCAAGCAATACAACATTCTGACGGCCGAAGGCGCCACGCCGTCGACCGATATCGTGACGGTAACCGGCCACCGGCTCTCCCAGTTCATCGGTTCCAACCTCCTTTCGCCGCTTGATACCAGCAGACTGAAGAATTGGGACAAGTTGGCGGCCGCCTACAAGGGCGCACCGCAGCTCACGATCAACGGCTCCACCTACGGCGTTCCGCTTCTGGCGGGCTTTGAAGGTCTGGCCCGCAACACGGAATACACCAAGCCTTCCGACAGCTGGGGCATGATGTTCGACGACGAATACAAGGGGCTGACATCTTACATCATCTCGGACTTCCTTTCGCTGACCATGCTCTATCAAGGCAATGACGGCGATTACGTCACCTACGAGGGCAAGGAAACCATCGCCCAGGAAGCCACCAACAAGGCGCGTGACTTCCTGATCAGCCAAAAGGACAAGGTCCGCAAATACTATGATGCGGGCTCCGAGGTTCAGCAGATGTTCCTGAACGAGGACATCTACGTGGCGCAAGCCTGGTCCGGACCGACAGCCAAGCTGATCATGGACGGTCACCCCATCGAGCTGTCCGTTCCGAAGGAGGGCACCTACGGGTTCCTCTATTCCTTCAACGTGGTGAAGAACGGTCCGAATGCGGACGCTGCCTATGCTTTCCTGGACGCCATTCTCGCCTCGCCGGAAATCGGGGCTGCCATGGTTCGGCAGTCGGGCTTCGCCTCGGCCTTTGATGGCGTCGACAAGCTGCTCAACGACCGCGAACGGGCCGCCATGGCGCTTCCACAGGACCAGATGGAGCGCATCAAGTTCTTCAGCTCGGTCAACCGTGCCATGAAGAACGCGATGATCGACAAGGCAGCCGCCGAAATCAAGGCTGCCTGAATTATCGATGCGATGCGAACCCGACCAGCGCCGGGTTCGCAACCCCCAATAAAAAGCTTGTCCAGAGCTGGGAACGATCATGGTGAACACGACAATGACTGAATTGCGAGAGGAAGGCGCGCCAGCCCCGGCGCATTATTCCGGATGGATTGGCAAGGTGACAGGATCAACCCTCTACCGAACCACCATAGGTCGGCTGGCAGACAGTCGCCCCGCGCGCCTCGCACTCCTTGCCGGGATACCCGTGATATGGCTTTTCGTCCTGCATGTCGGGCCGATCCTGCAAATGGCCAATATCAGCTTCACGGACAACTATCCGCCCCAACCGAACGAGGCCACGCGCTATACGCTCGCCAACTATGCCCTGTTCTTCTCGGATTCGATTTATGTACTGCCCTTCATACGCAGCCTCGTATTTGCGGCCGTCGTTACCGTGTCGACCCTGGTGATCGTTTACCCGGTTGCCTATTACGTGGCAAAGGTGCTCCAGCCGAAACAGCGTACGCGCGCGCTGCTGCTCTTGCTGATCCCGTTCTGGGCCGGAGAACTGATCCGTACCTTCTCGGTCATCATGCTGCTGGCCAATCGCGGGGCCGTCAACGTTCTGTTGCGCGAGATCGGCCTCATCGATCGGCCCATCCCGATGCTCTACACGTCCTTTTCGCTGAGCTTTGGCGTCATCTACCTCCTCGCGCTCTACATGCTGCTCCCGCTCTACTCAGCCATAGAAAAGATCCCGGTACAGCTCGTGCACGCCGCTGCTGATCTCGGCGCAAGCCCTTTCCAACGTTTCCGCCGCGTTATCCTGCCGCTGTCGAAAGACGGTATCGTGTCCGGATGCAGCCTGGTCTACCTCACGGCCGTCGGCGTCTTCGCCGCTCCGCTTCTGCTCGGCGGGCCGAACGCCGTCATCTTCCCGGAGGTAATCGCGACGCTTTTCCACTCTTCCAACGACAAATGGCCTGAAGGCGCTGCCTTCGCCATGCTGATGCTCGCCGTGTCGCTGACAACGGTAGGTCTCTTCATGCGCGTCGTTGGCGGTCGCTCTGTCCGGCTGATGTAGGAGAAGACGATGCGGTCCCCCTTAAACGACCTTCCGAAGACGGCACTTGGCGCCTGTTATGCCATTTTCGTTATCTACCTGCTTTTGCCGCTGGCCCTGATGATGGCCATGAGCTTCAAGGACGCAAACTTCATCGCCTTCCCGATCAGCAACTGGACCCTGGACTGGTATGGCAAGGTACTTCAGGACAAGCAGTTCATCGAAGCCTCGCTTTATTCGGTCGGGATAGCGTTTGCCACCACGATCGGAGCGACCGTCATCGGTGTGTGGATTGCCCTGCTGATTTCAACCGAAGGCATCCGCGGCAAGGCCATTCTCTTTGCGCTCGCCTGCCTGCCTGCCGTCGTTCCCGGCCTGATCAACGCCATCTCGATGCGGATATTCATCCGGATGGTCGATATCCCCACTGGCACCTTCGCGATTATCCTCTCCCATACCGTCCACGCGGTACCGTTTGTGGTAATCATGGTGCTGACGCGCCTGCGTTCCATGCCTGCCAATCTCGTTGATGCTGCACGAGATCTCGGGGCGGACGCGTTTATCGCCTTCATGCGCGTCACGGTCCCCTACATCCTGCCGGCCCTGATTGGCGGCATGATCTTCTGCGTTCTGACCAGTATCGACGATTTCGTGCGCACCTTCTTCCTGGGCGGATACAAGCCGACGCTACCGATGCTCATCTTCGCCAAAGTCCAGGGCGGCATGTCGCCAGAGATCAATGCGATGGCGACCATCGTCCTCATCGTCACCGCCGCCGTCGGCCTTTATGCCGAGCACTTCACCCGCCGTTCGAGGAGCTGAGTTATGCAGCCGGTTGTTCATTTTAAAAACGTCAACAAGTCTTACGGCGCTTCCCTTGCTGTCGACGATCTGGACCTGGCGGTCGCGCCGGGCCAGTTCGTTACCCTGCTTGGCCCCTCCGGATGCGGCAAATCCACGACACTGAGAATGCTGGGCGGGTTCGAGACGCCGTCCTCCGGGGAGATTTACCTCGACGGACAGCCGATTTCGCATCTGCCGCCCAACAGGCGCAACGTCAATATCGTCTTTCAGGACTATGCCCTGTTTCCGCACCTGTCAGTTCAGCGCAACATTGCTTTCGGACTTGAATTGAAGGGGCTGGATTCGGCGTCCATCCACCGGCGGGTCATGGAACTCCTCGGTCTCGTCAAGCTGCAGGATTTTGCCGGGCGTATGCCTGAGCAACTGTCGGGCGGTCAGCGTCAGCGCGTGGCCCTTATGCGGGCGCTGGCGCCGGATCCCAATGTCTTGCTGCTCGACGAGCCGCTGTCGGCACTCGACGCCAAGCTGCGTCATGAGATGCAGATCGAATTGAAGTCGATCCAGCAGACGACCGGCAAAACCTTCATCTTCGTTACCCATGATCAGGAAGAGGCGCTGACGATGTCCGACGTCGTGGTGGTGATGAACAAGGGGCGGATCGAGCAGATGGGAGCGCCTGATGATCTCTATGCGCGCCCCCGCAGCCGCTTCGTCGCCGACTTCATCGGCCAGAGCAACTTTCTCGAAGGCCGATTGGTGTCTGCCGAGAGCGGGGTCGCTACGGTCGACTGGCAGGGCAGCTTGATCCGGGCCGATCTCAACGGCCACCACCACGCCATTGGCAGCCACGTCACGATTGCGCTGCGTCCGGAAGCTCTGTTCTGTCTGCCCGAGCAGCCCAGTGATCGTTTTGCCCTCAAGGGCCAGATCGAGCGGCGTGTGTTCAAGGGCGCGCACACGACGTTGACTGTCCGTCTGGATAACGGCGCCCTCCTGTCGGCCCAGCTCGATCCGGTGGCGCTCTCGCATCTCGAAGACGAGACGGTCTGGGTGGGTTGGCGCGATCGCGATGCCGTGGTGCTGGCCGATTAATCCTCATGCCCGTCGGTGCCGATGGGCAACACTATATTTCAGGAGACCACCTGATGACTTTCGAACAGCAAGACCAGACCGGGCAGCAGAGACTAGCTGCGCTCAACGCGCGGGTGAGACAGGATCTGTCCTACCTCAACTATCCCGCAGCAAACTGGTCGAAACCTGTCTCTACCTCAGAGGGCCAGCGCGCCAGTGACGTCGTGATCATCGGCGGCGGCATGTGCGGCCTCGTTGCCTGGCATGCCCTGACACGGGCGGGGATTGCCAATATCCGGATCGTGGACCGGGCCGCAAAAGGCGAGGAGGGGCCCTGGGTGACATATGCACGCATGGAAACCCTGCGCTCGCCCAAGAACTTGCTCGGGCCAGCGCTCGGTATGGCGTCGCTCACCTTCCGGGCGTGGTACACGGCCCGCTTTGGCGAAGAGGCCTGGGAAGAACTCTTCCGCATTCCGCGTCCCATGTGGATGGAATATCTGAGCTGGTACCGGCAGGTGATGGAAATCCCGGTTGAAAACAATATCCACGTCACCCGCGTCATTCCGCGGCCCGATGGGCTTCTGGAGCTGGAGATCGAGGGTGGGAAGGCTGACCCGATCGTCACCCGGAAACTGGTGATGGCAACGGGGCGCGATGGCCTTGGAGAACCGACGATCCCGGATTTTGTGAAGGGCATGCAGCGTCACGTCAGCTGGGCGCATTCCGCCGACATGATTGATTTTCAGCGTCTGAAGGGAAAACGAGTCGTTGTCATCGGGGTGGGCGCGTCCGCTGTGGACAATGCAGCCGAAGCGCTCGAGCAGGGGGCCGGTGAGGTGCGTCTCCTCGCCAGACGCAAGACAATGCCGACCATCAACAAGTTGATGGGCATCGGATCGTACGGGGTCACCGCCGGCTTCGCGAAAATTGACCCTGAGTGGCGCTGGCGTCTCATGGATTATTCCGTCAAGCAGCAGACCCCCGCGCCCCACAATTCAACGCTGAGGGTGAGCCGGCATCCCAACGCCTATTTCCATTTCGACTGCGGTATCCAATCGATGAAGGAAGAGGGCGGCGAGGTCGTTATCACGACAATCAACGGCCGCGTCTTCCGGACCGATTTCGTGATTTTGGGAACGGGATTCTCAATCGACCCCGTCAGTCGTCCCGAACTCGACATTTTCAACCGGCAGATCGCGTGCTGGCAGGACCGCTACACACCGCCAGCAGGTGAGGAAAACCCGGGTCTTGGCAGGTTTCCCTGGCTGCAAGACGACTTCTCCTTCACCGAGAAAGAGCCGGGTGCCGCCCCTTGGTTGCGGCACATCCATTGTTTCAATTACGGTTCATCGGTCAGTCTGGGCAAAGTCAGCGGCGATATTCCGGCCATCAGCGAAGGTGCGCTCTGGCTCGCGCGGGGTATCGCCGCTTCGCTGTTCATTGCCGACATCGATCATCACTGGGAAGCGCTGAAGGCTTACGAAAAGCCCGAACTTGATGGGTCGGAATGGACCGATGCGGATGCTGACCCCACCATGCAGAAAACAGCCTGAGGTTAAGGCGATGAGCAAAAGAACCGTTTATTATTACCACGCGCTCAGTTCGCCCTGGGCCTATCTGGGCTGGCCGCAGTTCAAGGCGCTGATCGAAAAGTACGATCTTGATGTCGTCACCCGCCCCACCCGCATCGTCACCGAAAACGGTGGCGTTCCACTTCGTTCCAGACCGCAGCCGCGGCAGGACTACCACGCCGTCGAACTGGACCGCTGGCGCAAGCGTCTGGGTATGCCGCTGGTGCTGAAGCCCAGATATTATCCGACCAACAACGAGTTTTCCGCGCGTATGGTGATTGCGGCTGACAGACAGGGCCTGCCTGCACTGGAACTCAGTCACGCGCTTCTGCGCGCCCTATGGGCGGAAGAAAAGGACGTCACTGATCCGGACGTTCGTATCGAGGTTGCAAACAGTCTTGGTCTTGACGGCCGCTCACTTCAAGCGCTCGAAGACATGCCGGAAATCATGGCTGCCTGGCATGACAGCCACGCCGAAGCACAGTCTCGTGGTGTTTTTGGGACCCCCACCTGGGTTTATCGCGACACGCTCTATTGGGGGCAGGACCGCCTGACCTTTCTGGATGACGCTCTTTCCGAGGATTGAAAAACAATGACAGCAGCACCTTCAGAAGACGTGATCGATCGCGTCCTCGGCCTTGATGAAAGCTCCGATCTGCTGAAACTCCGCGAGCGACGTTCGAAGCTCAAACACCTGACGCAGACAAGCTATCTTGCAGCTTTGCGGCCGGCAGAGCCGCGCAACTTTTCCTACGCCTTGCGGGCGGCACTTGCCGCGCGTATGTCCGCTTTATGGAAGGCGAAAGAACTCCATGCGCACTACATTGAGCGGCTTGCCGAGGAGGAGGGAGGCTCCGACCACGCATCAGTCGCCGATCCGTCATCGGTCCTTCAGCAAGCGGATTCCCGTTTGCAAGCGATCCTGAACCACGTTGATCTCGTGACCCTTACGCCGAAGAATGCGACCCGGGAAAATATGGAGAAACTCTACGCCGTCGGTCTCGACGACCGCGATATTGTCACGCTCGCCGGCCTTATTGCCTATGTGAATTATCAGGTGCTGGTCGTCGCCGGCCTCAAGATGATGAGGGACAATTGATATGTCACAGCCTGCCCATGAATTCACCCTCGATGCGCTTGACTGGCATCCCTACGTCAAGCCTGTCGATCTCGCGACGGCGACGCCCGAGCAATTATCGGCCCTGAAAGTCACCCCTTCCAATACGAAGGTATCCGCCTATGTTCTGGTGCTCGCCAATGAGGCGGAGGCGCTAAACGAGCGCACCCCGCTCTTCAACGATATCATGTATAGTGACGGCGGATTGTCACGCGGTGGGCGCGAGATCGGCGCGCTGGCGGCATCCTTCGTCAATCACTGCATTTATTGCGCCGCTGTTCATGCCAACCGTTATATCCAGCTGGAGAAACGGCCAGAGGTTGTGGACGAGATATACAAGAACGGGCTGGATGCGGACCTTCCTGATTTCGAGCAGGCGCTGTTCAATTTCGGTGTCGATCTGACCGCACATCCAGACAATGTGGGGGTCTATCAATTTTATCACTTGCGGGAAATGGGCCTGGATGATCTTGAAATTCTCGACCTTATCCACTCCATCGCCATCTTCGGCTGGGCGAACCGGCTGATGCATACGCTGGGTGAACCACATCGGAAAGAATAAGTGAAGGCAACGGCAATTACGGGGACCGAGGCAGCCGTCCGCCCGTTCAGCGTCGCGCACCGCGACGTCCTCAAAATCGCGATACCGATGATGATCGCCTATCTGTCGACGCCGCTAGTCGGTCTGGTGGCGACGGGTGTCATCGCGCATATGCGAAACGAGGCGCTGGTGGGGGGTGTGGCGTTGGCCTCCGTGATCTTCGACGTCATCTTCGTGACCTTCAATTTCCTGCGTGGTGCCACAACCGGCTTTACGGCACAGGCAATGGGCGCCGGCGACCGGGTGGCTGAACAGCGCATGTTGCTGAGCGGCCTTATCATCGCACTGGTAGCCGGTCTCTTGCTGCTGCTGCTCCAGGGTCCGATCGGCGTGCTCGGCATGAGCGTTATGGGCGCAGATGGGATTGTCGCGGAAGCCGCCACGACCTACTTCCACTGGCGGATCTGGTCGGCCCCCTTCGTTCTTTTCAATTTTGTCGCCTTCGGCTGGCTCATTGGCCGCGGTGAGGCCATGTGGAGCATGATCCTCCAGACACTGCTGAATGGCCTGAATGCCGCCCTCAGCATGCACTGGGTCATAGGGCTCGGCTGGGGAGTGGAAGGTGTCGCGATCGCTACACTGGTTGCAGAAGCCGTGACCGCTGTGGCCGGCGCAGTTTTGATCCTCGCCAAGACCGATCGCTCGGCCTGGCGGCTCCCGGACATACCGGCGATCAGACGATCTTTCGCGGTCAATGGCGATATGATGATCCGCTCCTTCGCGTTGCTGATCGGCCTGTCTTTTTTTACACGCCAGAGCGGCTTTCTCGGGATCGACGTCCTTGCCGCCAACACTATTCTGTTGCGGTTCTATTTCTTCGGCGTCGCGTTCCTCGATGGTGTCGCTACAGCGGCAGAACAACTTGCAGGCCGCGCCGTCGGCGCACGTTATCGACCCGCCTTCGATCGCACGATCAAACTGACGACACTTTGGGGTGTCATTTTCGCAGCGCTTGTTTCCTTGGCATTCCTGGCTGGCGGGGATTGGGTCATCACGCTGACTGCGCCTACCGATGCCGTCGCGAGACTGGCCGACAGCTATCTGATCTACGTTGTGGTTCTGCCTGTCGTCGGCATCATCGCCTTTCAGATGGACGGCGTCTATATCGGTTCCACATGGTCCCGCCAGATGCGCAACCTCATGGTGGCATCCCTGATCATCTATTTCGCCGCCTGGGCGGTCCTTCAGCCGCTTTATGGCAACGATGGCCTATGGATTTCCCTGCTGTTGTTCCAGGGCGCTCGAAGCATCGCCTTTCGTTTCATGCTTCCGAAGCTAGCGGCGGCGACGTTCCGGTAAAGATGTGGCGGAAGGCTCTCAATTGGCAATCAGCCTTTAGGCAATGATCGCAATAGAGGTATCCCCCACGACATCTGAGGATATTGCTCAGGAGGATTTGCGCAGGCGCGGCGGCCCGGGATCATAAAGCAATCCGCTCTCGTCATCGTGATAGAGTGTTACGATTCCTACGATGGGCCCTTCACGTCACATCGAAGTCGGCGATCACCGCACAAAATGAATGTGTGGCTTTCCATGGTAGGGGGAGGGAGAGACGTGGGCGTCTACGGAGAAGACGTCGCGGAGCATCTCGCGGGTCAGCACATCTTCGGGGGTGCCCGCAGCGACGACTTTTCCAGCCTGCATGACGAGCAGCCGGTCGCAAAACATTGCCGCGTGGTTCAGATCGTGCAGCGCAATGATGCTGGTGACGGCGAGCTCGGAGACGAGGCGCAGAAGGCTGATCTGGTGATGAACGTCGAGATGGTTGGTGGGTTCATCAAGGATGAGTTCTGTCGGCGCCTGGGCAAGCGCTCGGGCAAGGTGGGTGCGCTGTTTCTCGCCGCCGGACAGGCTCTGCCAGGTGTCGTTCCGTTTGCCGGTCAGTTCCGTGCGATCGAGCGCACGGTTGACTGCCGCCTCGTCGTCGCTGGTCCAGCCGGAAAACATCGATCGATGCGGGAAGCGGCCAAGCTTGACGACATCCACGACCTTGAGATTGGCGTTGGTGGTGGCGTGCTGCTCTATGAACGCCACGCGTTGCGCGATCGATTTTCTCCGGATCCTGCCGAGATCCTGTCCGTCAAGTGTGATCTGTCCCGAAAAAGGGCGATTGAGCCCGGCAAGGAGGCGAAGCAGGGATGTCTTGCCCGAGCCGTTTGGCCCGAGCAGTCCCAGCATTTCACCAGTCCTGGCAATGAGCGACACGTCGTTGACGATCGTCTTGGAACCGACCTTCCAGACCAGATTGTTGGCCTTGATGCTCATGATGCTCGCTGCAGCTTGTAGAGAATGACCGAGAAGAAGGGGACGCCCACCAGGGCTGTGACCACACCGATAGGCAGGACCTGCTGCGGGACCAGGGTGCGCGAAGCAATGTCCGCCAGAACCATGAAAACTGCGCCTGTAACCGCACAGGCCGGCAGGAGCCTTGCGTGAAGGGGGCCTACAACGAAGCGGGCAGCATGCGGAACGACAAGACCCACAAAGCCGATCGTGCCAACCATGCTGACGATCGTCGCCGTCATGATCGCGGTCAGTGCAAAGAGAATGACCCGGGTGCGCCCAACATCGATACCAAGGGACGAAGCGGCCTCATCACCAAAGGCGAAGGCATCAAGAACGCGGGAGTAAAAGAGGCACACAACCAGGCCCAAGCCGACCACGACCGAAACAAGGGCAAATTCCGGCCAGCGGACACCGCCGAAACTGCCCAGAAGCCAGAACATGACGTCGCGTGCCTGCTGGGCATTTCCAGAGGTGGTCACAATATAGGAGGTTGCCGCGTTGAAAAGTTGCGACGTGGCGACACCCGCGAGGATCGTTCGGTCTGCTCCGCCGCGCGCGCCGTTCGACAGCAGCGCGACAAACACAAATGCCGCAAAAGCGCCAGCGAAAGCCCCGGCTGAAAGCGAGAAGGCACCGGCGCCAATGCCGAGGATGACGACTGCGACGGCGCCGGTCGATGCGCCGGCGGAAATGCCAAGCACGTATGGCTCGGCCAGCGGGTTGCGCAACAGCGCCTGCATGATGGCGCCACACAGCGCCAGCCCCGCGCCGCAGAAGACCGCGACCAAAGCCCGGCTCAGCCGATACTCCCAGATCACGGTCTCATGAATCCGGTTGAGCTCGACCGTCGTCCAGCCCAGCTTGTTGGTGATGGCCGCATATGTCGTCGACAGGGGGATTGGCATGTCGCCAATTCCCACGCTGATGCCGACCGCAAGCGCGATGGCAACAAGCGAACCAAGCGCGATCCCCACCATGGCGGGGACCCGTTTCGCGTGGTTGCCTAACGATGTGAGGCCGGTCTGCGTTGTCACTTCAGACCAAGCGTCTTAAGTTGCTGAGCGATCTGCTCGGCGCCATAGATCGTGCGCACCGTCGGGTTCATGGCCTGACCATCCATGACGACGATCGCATTGCTCTTCACCGCCTGCATCTGGCTCGTGCCCGGATCGCTCTTCAGGAATTTGATCTTGGCCTCGGACTTATCGAGGTCCCATCGGTTGCGATCAACCTGTGCGACAACGATGACGTCCGGATTGCTGGCGATGATGCTCTCCCATCCAAGAGCAGGCGATTCTGCCTCGGACGTAATGGCGTTCGTTCCACCGAGCACATCGGCGATAAAGCCGGATGCACTGTTCTTGCCGCCAAGATAAGCATCGGCGGACGGAGAGGGGCTGGAGAACCAGAAGACGTAGGACAGCTTCTTCCCGTCCTTTGGTGCATCGGCACGCAGCGCAGCCTCGCGCTTCTTCAGGTCGGCGATCAGCGCGTCTCCGCGGTCGGACACGTTGAATATCTGTGCGAGTTCGTTGATTTCCTGATACAGTCCGTCCATGGTCCAGAGTTTCGACCGGTCGCCGTAACCGAATTTATCCTTGGCGGCGCCATCCGCAACGCAGGTGCTTGGCGAGATGTAGCTCGGCACGCCGATCTTGTCGAAATCTTCCCGCTTGGCGACCTTGCTCGAGGGGCCGAGCAGGCTTGGCAGCGCGGCCGCCACGAAATCCGGATTTTGCGACAGAATGGCCTCGAAGGTTGGGAACTCGACGGTTAGAACCTTGACCTTCGCATTGGCTTCAGCAAGTTGCGGAAGAACCTTGTTGGGCCAAAAAGCTGTGCCGACCATTTTGTCCTCGAGACCGAGAAGCAGCATGATCTCCGCGCTGTTCTGCCCGAGCCCGACGGCGCGCTCCGGCGCCTTTTCGAACGTAACCTTCGCGCCGCAATTTTCAATCGTCAGTGGATAGGTTGTAGACGCAGCTAAAGTAGGCGCAGCCAGCATGCCAAAAATTGCGCAAATACCAGCACGTGTAAGCATCCTGTTCATCGTCTCGCTCATCCTTCTGCGGCCTCGACCAAGTTTCGGCATTCTGTAATCGTCGGCAATGAGAAAAACAAGATTATAATCCTCATCTTTTTCGTTTCAGAAAAACCAAATATTCTTGGCGACACACGCGCGAGCGATGACGATCATTCGGCGTTGAACCGACTTTCTCGTTGTTCATGGCGGGCGCATCGCAAGCAGAAGCGGCGGGCTTTTTGCTGGTTGCGCTGAACTCACCGTCAATGCCGCCGCCAGCACGGACCTAGGCCCAGGACTCGTTTTCTGCGTGGAAACCAACTGTTCTGTCGCCCTCGATCTTGGCAAATGGTTGGAGAAACACTGGATCGTCCGAGTTCACCGGACTCGCGGCCATGCGCAAACGCAGGATCAAGCGCTGGCATCAGATGCTGCAGAATCGCACCCTGTCGCAAGATTATGTCGTTCAGGATGACCTAGAAGCACAGATCGCTTGCGGTCTCCAAGTGAGCCTCGACAATCCCACCCCGGCCGACACCCATTTCGGACGCGGCCACGGCATCCTGTTCGGACGCGAAAGGATTAAGCCCGACACTATCAAACAGCGCCGCTTGAACCGTCAAACCAAAGCAGCTTAAATCAAACCCGCAAACAGCGCCGATACTCCATTTTTCCAACTCAAAAAATTTTTAATCATTCGACGACGGACAATAGCCTTATGTCTTTGCCTTCATCTCATTTTGACTCCCGACTTTTTCCGGCACCCATTGCGCTCAGCTTGTGGCACGATCAGATTTCCGTGATTTTCGACTCGCGCCCGCGGCAATCGGTCGAAGAAGGTTTTTTCGCATCCGTAGATGCTTACCTCGTCGGCGAGGTCGCCGTTGGCTTCATGAGAAGCCGGGCACAGCTCTTTGATCGATCTCGCCGAAAAATTGCACGCGACGGCATGGATGGCTATATCCTGCAGTTTTACACCAACGGGACGAGTGAAGATCGCCAGGGCCGGCATGCCGCCCGTCCTGGCGATCTTTACGTTCTTGACATGGCTCAGCCGATTGCAACAAGCGTCACGGATCATTCTCATCTCAGTCTCATCGTTCCACGCCGCATGCTGGCTCCCTTGCTAAAGGCACCTGACGAATGCCATGAACGCGTAGTGCCGGCTGGGTTGCCGATCGTGGCGCTGTTGCGCGACACGATGGCGAGCTATTTCCAGAATCTGGTAGACATGCCTGTGGAGACCGCAGAAGCCGTTCTTCGCCCCTTGCTCGATCTGGTTGCGGTCGCGATAAGCGGCCAAGTCGATGAGGAAAAGACGGCATCGCTCAATTTTGCGCTTTTCGCCAGTGTGCGTCGGTATGTGGAAACCAATCTCCTTGACTCCGATCTGGACGCACAGGTTGTCGCCGCCACTTTTGGATTATCTCGTCGTAGCCTTTATAGGATGTTCGAGTCGACGGGGGGCTTTGTCCATTATGTGCAAGAGCGGCGACTCCGTAGAGCGCATGCTGCCTTGCGGGCGCTTGAGACCCGCCATTTACCTATCGCGACGATCGCCGACAAGCACGGCTTTCCGAATCCGGAAAACTTCAGTCGTGCTTTTCGCCGTCTGTTCGGGATGACGCCGAGGGAGGCAAGGGGGCTGGCTCTCGCTCTTTCACAAGGGCCACGTGTCGGAGAACCGCAAACGGCCTGGAGCCACTGGATCGGTCAGATCGGAAGGTGACGCCCCGAGCGCTTGGACCGCTGTCAGCATCGTGCCGCAAACTATGAATCTCAAACAAGAACTATGAATGCCGGCCGGGTGCATTGCTGTATGCATTCGGTCCGTGTCAGCGGATGGGCAACGTCGATCTTTGAAAGGCCTGTCTCGTGTCACGCGCCGTACTTCCCGGACTAGCACTCGCCGCCCAACTTTGCGCTCCCGCGCTTGCCCAGGATGCCGGTGCACTCTTGCGCGACCGTGAGGTCCAGTCTGTGCAAACGCCGCCGAAGGCATTGCCCCTAAAGGCGGAAGACAATCGATCCGAGGCCGGCACGATCGCGTCGGGAGGCATGACCGTAAAAGTCAGCCACCTGATCTTCTCAGGCAAGACAAGTCTGCTTTCTCCGGACGAGCGAACGCGGCTTGTCGATGCCGCCGCCGGAAAGGTCTTCGATCTTGCCGGTCTGCGCGACCTCACCTCGCAGGTGACGAGGCTTGCACAATCGAAAGGGCGCATGTTTGCGCGGGCGTTTCTACCGCCACAGGACGTCACCGAAGGCGTGGTCGAAATCGCCTTGATGGAAGCCCGTGTCGAGGACGTCGGACTGGTCCGGGTGGGATCTGTCCGGGTGAGGGACGAGATCCTGCGAGGGGTCGAGCATCGTTACCTGCAAGATCGCTCTTCAATGACGGAGCAGCAACTAGAGGCAGCGTTGCTGCAGATGAACAGTCTGCCGGGCTTGAAGGTCCGCGCAAGCGTGGAGGCAGGGGACAGCCCGGGCACCTCGAAAGTTTCGATCGGCATCGAAGAAGGCCCCCTGTTTTCCGGACATATCTGGACAGACAATTTCGGTTCGGCAAGCACCGGAAAGGCCGAAGGCAATGCGCTTGTAAGTCTTAGCGACCCTTGGGGTTATGGCGAGCAATTCCGCTTCCAAAGCGTCGCCTCCCAGGGGATGGCCTACGGCCGGTTTTCAGGCAGTGCTCCCCTCGGCAGCGCAGGCACTTTCCTGAATGGGGCTTACAGCTATCTGACCTATCGCGACGTGACCGATACCGGGCGCGCGGCGGGTCTTGAGGGGGACGGGCATCAGCTGGCTTTCGGGCTTACCCATCCTATCCTTCGTGACCGGGCCACGGAAGTGACGTTTGGCGGGGTCGTGACGGGAAAGGCACTCCGGAACGGTTCTGCGGCCGGGGATATTGATGACAAACGTCTTCTCACCGGCACGCTTTCTCTGAGCGGAGTCCAAAGGGATTTCGGTGGGACAACGAACTGGGGGCTGGACGTCACCTACGGTGCCCTTGATCTCTCTCGCGTGGCAAGCTCGGCCGCCGCCGACGCCGCCGGCCTCCGTACGGAAGGCGGGTTCTCTCGTTTGAACGCCCGTATCGAACGCCAGCAGCGCCTGGCGGACCGCTGGACCTTGATTGCGCGCGTGAGCGGCCAGTGGGCTTCGACGAACCTAGACTCCTCAGAGGAAATCGCCCTCGGCGGTCCCTACGCCGTACGCGGTTGGCCCATTGGCGAGGCTTCCGCCGACACGGGCGCGATCGGAACGCTGGAACTGCGTCACGACCTACCTGTCCCGGAGGAGTGGGGACAGTTTCGACTGGGCGGTTTCCTTGATGGCGGCTATGCGAAGATCAATGCGCGTCCGCGCGGCACCGCACTCTCCACAGCCACGAAGGAGAACGAATACGCACTCTTTGCCACGGGGCTCACCCTCGGCTGGCAGCGCGAGAACCTTTCGCTGACTGCCGGCTGGGGCATGGGTCTCGGTGACAATCCGGGTCGCAGTGCGAACGGTGCCAACGTGGACGGCGGCACGGGCCGCCATCAATTCTGGTTATCGGGACGTGTGAGCTTCTAGGAGGAACGAGCATGAGGAAACGTTATGCATGCGTGCTGATGGCGCTGATGGCAGGCACGGCGCTTTCGGGGCCCGTCTTTGCCGATGACTTGCCAACGGGCGGTACCGTCGTTTCCGGTTCGGGCAGCATTTCAACACAAGGCTCGACCCTCACGGTCCACCAGGCAAGTGATCGCATCGTCACGAACTGGAACAGCTTCTCGATCGGCAGCGCCAATTCGGTGGTTTTTCAACAGCCGTCATCGACTTCCGTCGCTCTTAATCGCGTAACGGGCGTCGAGCCGAGCCATATCCAAGGAGCACTCAGCGCCAACGGCCAGGTCTTTCTCGTCAATCCCAACGGGGTGATCTTCGGGGCGGGTTCGCAGGTGAACACCTCGGCACTTGTTGCCTCCACGCTCGACATCGCCGACAGCGATTTTCTGACCGGGCAGTATAGGTTTTCCGGCAAGGGTGCCAGCATTACCAACAGCGGCAGCCTCAACGGGAACATCGTGGCGTTGATCGCGCCGGAAGTCATCAACGCTGGCACCATCACCGGTGACACAGCGCTGGCTGCCGGCACAAAAGTCGCGCTGGACTTCGGCGGGGATGGACTGATTTCCGTCAACGTCGAGGAATCGACCCTTTCCACGCTCGTCGACAACAAAGGAGCCGTGAAGGCGCCCGGCGGCACCGTCATCTTTACGGCCAAGGGAGCAAGTGCCGCCAAGGCGTCGGTCATCAACAATTCCGGAACGGTCGAAGCCATGGGCATGGAGAACAGGAATGGCCGCATCCTGCTTCTGGGCGACATGGGAGCCGGGGCCGTGAAGGTTTCCGGCACCCTGGATGCGTCGGCGCCGGAGCGTGGCAATGGCGGGCTCATCGAAACCTCTGCCAAAAAGGTCGCCATTGCCGAAAAGGCCAAGATCACGACCCGGGCCGCACAGGGAAAATCCGGTCACCTCCTCATCGATCCGACCAACTACACGATCGCAGCCTCTGGCGGCGACATGAGCGGCGCGATGCTTACGAGCCTGCTCGCGAGCAATGGCGGGGTGACGATACAGTCGGAGAGCGGGTCTTCTGGCACTGAGGGTGACATATACGTAAACGATGCCGTGAACTGGGGCGGCGGCAGCACGCTTACGTTGGAAGCACAGAACGATATCGTCGTGAATGGGGCACTCAATGTGAGCGGGACCGGCGGCCTTGTTTTCAACTACGGGCAGTTTGCGCCAGTTTTCAACAATAGGTCGACCTATAGTGTCCGGGGCGACGTCAATCTGGCATCGACGTCGTCATTCCAGACGAAGCAGGGTTCGGATGGGCCTGCGATAGACTATAGGATCATCAATTCCGCCGCGGATCTGCAGGCGATAGGATCAAACCTTGGCAGAATTCCAGGTTACTACGTGCTCGGGTCCGATGTTGATCTGTCGTCGATCGCTAATTTCGCTCCGATCGCCAATATCGCTGGTCGCTTCCAGCCGGAAGGCCAGGATGTTTTCGTAGGCGTCTTCGACGGGTTGGGGCATACGATTTCCAATCTGAACATCAACAGGCCGACGCAGGAGGGCGTGGGCCTATTCGGGAGTCTGGGCGGCGACGGCGTGATCCGCAATTTCACGATTTCCGGCGGCAGTGTCACCGGAAACTATACGGTCGGTGCCGCGGCCGGAATGATCTCGCGTGGGGGGTTCGGCGCGAGTGAAGCGCAAGTCGTCAATGTCGGTGCCCGAGGCGTCTCGATTATTTCCAACAACGACGCTGCGGGGGGGCTGGTGGGCCGCAACCAAGGCATAATCGACGGCTCCTACGCAACTGGAACCGTCGCGGCGAACGGCGCGAGCGGCTTCAACGCCTCTGCCGGGGGGCTAGTGGGCATTAATCAGGGAACAATCACCAATTCCTATGCCACGGGCGGCGTGACTGGCGTGACCCGTGCCGGAGGTCTGGTGGGAGACCAAATGAGCGGTCGCATTGCCAACACTTATGCGACCGGTGCGGTCGCCGCAGGAATGACTGGAGGCCTGGTCGGGGAGGATTCAGGGACCACGATTTTGAACAGCTACTTTCTCGATACCAACCCCGACAATGGCTATGGGCAGGCAATCGCTGGCGCGCAGTTGCGGGATCCTTCAACGTTCTCCAGTTGGAATATGGCCTCGAGTGGCGGTCAGAAGTCGACCTGGCGGATCTACGAAGGACAGACCGGTCCGCTGCTCTCGGCTTTCCTGAAACCAGTGACTGTCACGGCCAATTCCGGCACCTCGGCCTACAGCGGCGGTAATCCTTCGCTTGGAGTGGCTTATTCTTCTTTCAGCGGCGCCGTCGATGCGAGCCGCTTGATGGGAACGGTGTCGATTAGCGTGGGCGCCCCTGTTGCCGGCAGCTACATGCTCACACCCTCCGGCCTTTACTCCGGACAGGCCGGCTATGATATCTCTTATGCTAGCGGATCGCTTTCGATCACACCGGCGACGTTGACCGTGACGGCAAACAGCGATAGCCGCAGCTATACCGGGGTCGGTTATTCCGGCGGCAACGGCGTCAGCTATTCGGGCTTCGTAAATGGTGAAGACGCTTCGGTGCTGTCGGGCTCGCTCGTCTATGGCGGCACGGCGCAAGGGGCGAAGAACGCCGGCACTTACGCCATTTCTGCCTCCGGGTTGTCATCGAGCAACTACATCATCTCATACGTTGACGGCAATTTGGCGATTACGCCTGCAGCGCTGACGGTGACGGCAAACGGCGATAGCCGCAGCTATAACGGGCTCGGTTACTCCGGCGGCAACGGCGTCAGCTATTCAGGTTTCGTGAACGGTGAAGACGCTTCGGTGCTGTCGGGCTCGCTCGTCTATGGCGGCACGGCGCAAGGGGCGAAGAACGTCGGCGCTTACGCCATTTCCGCCTCGGGCTTGTCATCGAATAATTACACCATCTCATATGCCGATGGCAGTTTGGCCGTCACGCCTGCGACGTTAACCGTGACGGCAAACGGCGATAGCCGCAGCTATAACGGGCTCGGTTATTCCGGCGGCAACGGCGTCAGCTATTCGGGCTTCATGAACGGTGAAGACGCTTCGGTGCTGTCGGGCTCGCTCGTCTATGGCGGCACTGCGCAAGGGGCGAAGAACGCCGGCACTTACGCCATTTCTGCCTCCGGATTGTCATCGAACAACTACACCATCGCATATGCCGATGGCAGTTTGGCCGTCACGCCGAAGGCGCTGACGGTGGCGGCAAACGGCGATAGCCGCAGCTATAACGGGCTCGGTTATTCCGGCGGCAACGGCGTCAGCTATTCGGGCTTCGTAAATGGTGAAGACGCTTCGGTGCTGTCGGGCTCGCTCGTCTATGGCGGCACGGCGCAAGGGGCGAAGAACGTCGGCACTTACGCCATTTCTGCCTCCGGATTGAATTCTTCTAACTACGCGATTAGCTGGGTGGACGGTCTATTGAACATTCTGCCCCCAGCGCGGGCTCCGTCGGTGACGCCCACCCGTCTGTCGCTCTGGCCGCAAACCCCGCCGCCTTCCCCAATCCTTGCGGACGTCAGCGAACTTCCCGTTCCTGTAAACTTCGCCGGTGACCTGCGGCGCGACCCGTTGTTCTATCCTCATGGGCCCCGTACCCTTTTAGTCAACACACGGCTTCATCCGGATGGGGGAGCCATAGTGACACTGCCGCGGACCGTTGTGCCGACGGAGGAGTTGCTGATTGGGCTTGAAGCGTCCGTCGGTGGCAAGACCGGCCGGTTGACCCGCTTTACCCAAGACGCTAGGGGCTGCGGCTGCTTGATGAGGCAGTAAACGTACTAAGCCGCTCACAGCCTTTTGAGGGGCATGAACCGCAAGTCGGGCTTCCAAAGGGCTGCGTCAGCTGGACCCTAGAAGTTGCTCCCGTCTTTTTCATGGAGCGGCAGAATACTTCTTTCCAGGAGGCGGTGCTTGTTTGTGCCGAATGACACCCCGTGCGCGCCACATTATCGGCGATCAGCGACATGTTCGAGAAGGGGGACGCTGAGAGGATTACACTCGGTTGCTCGGTGACCGCGGGCTTTGCCTTTCGAACAACACAGCCAAACGCGCTCTTCGCGGGACTGCTCTGGGACAAAAGGCGTGAGTATTCGCCGGCTTCCAGAAGCCGAACAACAAAACGACGAAGCCGCAGCAAAGACTATGAAACTGAAAACAGACAGTCCGATGGCTTAACCGGCATGTTTTCGGGAGAGATAGCGGACTTCGAGATAGCCGCCGGGTCGTTCTGGATGGGTTTTGGCAAGCTGCGATGGAGGGAGCCAGGTGCCGTCCAGCAGCGGGAGGAGCCGGGTTTCCATGAAGCGCGCCATGTCGGAGCCAGCACTTGCCCAGTTCACGCAGACGCTGTCTTCGCCCAAAAGGTCAGCCTGGCGGCGGCACGCTTCGTATAGTCCGACGATGAGAAATCCATGCTTGCGATAGGACGGGAAGAGACAGCCACGCCGGTAGTGCACACAGAGATCGCCGTCGCGCTCGCCGATGATCCAGCCGATGATTTTCGCCCGGTAGCGAAGAAGGAGCGAGCAGATTTCACTGCCCTCTTTGAGAAAGAGATCGGGATGCCAGTCGGCGGGGGCCTCTCCTGATCGGATCGCCACATCGATCTCGGCGCGATCGGCATCGTTGACATCAGTCCAGGCAGACATGGAAAATCCCTGCCGGGTCGCACGTGCCAGCAGCGGCTCCCATTCTCGTTCTGCCGCGCGCACCCATCTGGCCTGACCAACGATCGTGTATTCGGACGGCTCAGGATTGCTCCAGCCGCACGCCGCCAGGGTTCGCTCGAAGTGCGCGCGCGAGGCCATGTGATGCGAGTAGGTCGTAAACAAGGTCGGCGTACCGCTTTCGCACGCCGCATCGGCGGCGTTGGCTAGAAGGCTCTTCGCAACGCCGCGACGTCGGTGGGCACCACCGACCGAAAGGGACAGCAGCCGCCGACCCACGCTACCGTCAACGGGGATCGGTTCAGATAGAAGAGCCAATCCCACGACCTGGCCATCGCTCCCGCGCGCCGCGATCGCGAGCCAGTCCGGACGCCGCATGGACCAGTGAAACCAGAAGCGGCTGTAGGTCAACGGCATGCAGCCGGGTTCAGGCCTCTCGAGGGTTTCGAGCTTGACACCGTCCGGACCGCGTCGCACCAATCGGACCGGCGGTGGAGCGATGACGTCACCCCATGTCATCAGATCATTGAGACGCAAATCAAGATAGAAGCTGACAATCGCGCCAAGGCCACCATCGGCGACGTTCCGATCCATGGCGATGTCAACGAGGCGACGCTCCGCTTCACCAAGGCGTCTCAGCATGGCCTGTGACCGGGCGTCACCGCTCCTCGATAGGGCATCTGCTCTTCGCGCGGCAGATGCGGGGAGTCGCAGCCTCGTGACGAGCGCACTTAGTCGGGCAGAATAAAGATCTGGTGCATTGAGCGCGCGCCACTCCGAACGGTTGGTCGCTGGATCCGCGGGAACGATCCGTGGCGTGGGCAAATTAGGCCAACGCACGAACGCTTCCGGATTGCCGGTGGCAATTATTTGTGTTGCAATTCCGTGGCCCGCGAGGCGCTTGATTTCCTCGGGCAAGGACGCGTCGATCTCGGAGCTGTCCATCCGAATGGTGAGCATCATCAATCCGGCATCGGCCGCGGCGGCGAGCAAACTGTCCTTCGGTAGGGGCAATGCAGTTTCCGCAAGAAAAAGGAGCAGAGGGCGGCCGTCTGTCCGCTGCACGCGCTTGAGGCGTTCCCACACTGCGGTGTCATCCCAGCAATTGCCGTGCCTGATCAGAGCCCAGCTATGCGTCTGTCGGATGCAGTCAATCTCCATCTGAAGCTGCGCATCCGTCAAGTCCAGGATGTCGTCCCTGGCCAGCCATGTTCCCGGCGGGGCTAAGGATAAGGCATCTGATTCGAGAAGCATGGCTAATCCGCAAAAATGAAGGGCTTTCCCCATCATAGGGGTGCGCACCCGCCGCGTCCTATCGGTCGAACTATGAAAAATCGGGCACCACTATGAATGGCCCACGTCCCGTGACGATTTCCATAGCACCTGCCGCAATGACATAGCTCGTGCCGCTTTCCCTTACGCGGAGCATCGCCAATGATTCAGGCGATCGGCATCCAGGCCGAGCTATACGAGAGAGGACTTAACATGACCAATGGCGAAAACGTCCGCTTCTATACAGCGATCCGAGGCGACGCGGAAACCCTCGCACGACTTGGTGCGGCAAGGGACGAGACTGATCTTATCGAACTCATCATGGATGAAGCGCAGTCGCGCGGAATCGCGCTGACTGCAGATCTTGTTCGTGCAGGTCTGGCGGATCTCGGCGGGTTGATAAAAGAAGCTGCGAACGGTGACGAATTGACGGAATTGGAGCTCGAGATCGTCTCAGGCGGCGCCATGTTTTCTTCCTTCGTCGAGCAACGGACCACCAAGACTCTGAGTTGCAAGTGAACAAACGGAGGCACGCTCCCTCTGTTTGGTTTCGCATCCAAGCGACCCCGCGTCACTCCGGCAACGATCTCACGAGCGCCCGTCTCGAAAGTGGCCGTTCCAAGGCCGCAAGGGGACGAAGAAGTAAACTGTTTTGAGGGTACCCATGACTAACACGCAGACGATTCAATTCTATGCCGCGATCCGCAAGGATACCGAAGTGCTTGCCCGGCTCGGCCAGGCGACGAGCGAAGCCGAGCTCATCGAACTCATCTTCGACGAAGCGAAGGCCCTCGGTTTCGAACCGACCACGGAGCTCATCAAAGCCGGGCTCGACAGCTTACCAGCTATCATCGAGGAAACCTCGAAAGGAGATGAACTCAGCGAAATGGAACTGGAAATCGTGTCCGGTGGCATCTCGTTTAGCTCCTTCGTTGTCCAGGACTCCAGGCCTTGGTCCTCGTGCAAGAAGTGAGAAATCTCGCGGCTGTCGCGCAAGATGAAGCCGCCATTTCGGGAGGAATATGCGAATGACGGAGACACAAGCCGTTCAATTTTACTCTGCAATTCGCAAGGACCGCGAAACGCTCGATAGCCTCGGGCAGGCCGAAAGTGAAGCCGAGTTGATCGAACTCATCATCGAGGAGGCCGGGAAACGTGGCTTTTCTCCCACACAAGACCTTGTTAAGTCTTCCCTTTCTGACCTCAGCGCCATCGTTCAGCGGGCGGCCGGCGCGGAGGAACTTACGGAGATGGAACTGGAGATCGTGGCCGGGGGCTACGGACAGGTCCGGGGGCCGACCGACACGTGTGGTCGCCCCTACACATCGCCCGGTAAGAGGAGTTGAGCGGCTGGCCGCGCTCTTTCTGATAGGTGCCTGACGCTGCGGATCTGGTTTCCAGGTCCGCGGTTCTCGTTTCGCGTCGTATGTTGTTGGGGTGCGAATTGAACGGGCCATGGAGAGGCTCGTCCTTCAGATCGACTGCCCTCTGGACCCGGAGCAGAAGCTGCTGGACCGAGAACGTGCGAGGCTATTGCGGGCAAGCGGTTTCGCGCGGCGTTGCCTCACGTCTTCAATATTTCCATCATGCGCGTGAAGCGTTCGCCGGCGAGCGACACGCCATCAAGCACGGCGTCGTCCAGCTCGTCGGCGGTCTCATGGGCGATGCTGCCGTTTTTGCCGCCGTAGCCGAGCCGTCTCACCGTTCCTCGTAACCGATCGGAGAGGAATGTAGCAAGCGCTCGGTAAAATCGCATACCGAAGGCCGGGTCCCGTTCGATATGGGTTTCGATCGCCGTTTTACTGACGGAGAGAACCTGAACGTCACTGCACGTGACGACAGACGCCGAAGGCGGAGCCTTGTCGATGAAGCTCATCTCGCCGACGACTTCTCCGGGAAGCAGTCGTGCTACCTGTCCGACCCCGCGGATTTCGACATCCAGTTCACCGGCAAGCAGCACGAAAAGGGCGGGCGCGGGCTCGCCCTCGTTGATGAGAAAATGGCCGGACGGCAGCAGGCGTCTTTCGCCCGTTCGGGCGAGCCATTCGACATCCTGATCGGTGAGTTGACCGAGAATATAAAGTACTTTTCGCATGCTGTGGATCCTCAGAGCTGTTGTCGCTGCGCAAGTCGGGTGAACGCGCCGCCCTTGCGCATGAGTTCGTCAAAGTCGCCATCCTCGACCAGCCGTCCGCGCTCCATGACGAGAATCCGATCCGCGCACCTTATGGTCGACAAGCGGTGCGCCACCATGATCCGCGTCGCAGATAGGTTGGCCAGGGTGTCCATCACCAGGGCCTGTGTCACGTTATCGAGGGCGCTCGAAGCCTCGTCGAGCAGTAGCAAGGCCGGGTTGTTGATCAAAGCGCGGGCGATCAGGAGCCGTTGGCGCTGTCCTCCCGAAAGGCTCAACCCTCCCGACTGCATCACGGTGTGATAGCCCATTGGCATTGCGTCGAGATCGCGGTCGAGGCCTGCCATCGCCGCGGCGCGACGAGCCTCATCGATCCCGCGTCCGCTCGCACCCACGATGTTGGAAAGGATGGTTCCGGAAAGGACCTGACCGTGCTGCAGCACAACGCCGATCTGTCTGCGCACGGATTCGGCGCGCAAGGTCGCGAGAGGCTGACTATCGTACAAGATGTCGCCGCCCTCCGGTATGTCGAACGCCATCAGCAATCTCAGCAGGGTCGACTTGCCGCTGCCGGAGGCCCCGACAATGGCCACGAAGCTTCCGGGTGAAATTTCCAGGCTCAGGCGATCGAGCACCAATGGCGTCTCGGGCGTATAACGAAAGGATACCGCATTCAGGTTGATGCCGCCCAGGAGTTTTCCCGCTTCCCGCGCGGCGCTGGCGGCCTCGGGTTGAGCCTCGAGAATGGGCTTGGCGCGTGCAAGATGTGGCAAAGCCGAAAGCAGCTGCGTTGCGGACAGAGCGGTGGACGTCAGTGACTCCATGAATTGGCCAAAGGCAGTCGAAAAGGCAATCAATGTCCCGGCGCTCATCGCCTTGGCCCCCTCGCCGCCGGCAAACGCCTGCTTGAGAAAATAGGCGGCCAAGCCGTAGACAACGAGGTTTGCCAGGAGCGGATAAGTACTCGAGAATACTTCGGTAAGATTGCCCCATGCCAGCTCGCGATGCCGGAGGCGCAAAAGCTTGGCATAGCGCGCAAGCCAAACATTGAAAGCTCGTCCTTCAGCTTGTCCTGAGCGCAGCTTCGACATGCCGGAGAGCATCTGTAACGTCAGGCCGCTCATGCCGTTCCTGACGACTGCTTCGGCTGCTTTGACCTGCCTGCGGGCGATGACGGTTAAAACGCAGGCGCCGAAAACGGCGAGCAGGACCGCCACGGCGGCGAGCCGGGCATCATAGAAAAAGAGAGGTATCAGGCTTGGAACTCCGCTTGCCACGCCCATAAGCACTTGAAATGCCGAGGCTGAGGCGATGGCGCGTGCCCTTTGTATGCTGAGAGCTCTCGTCGTCAGTTCACCGATGGTGAAGGCTTTGAAGAATCGGGGCGAGAGTCGCAACAGCCGATCAAACAGTGCCGTCTGCGCGCGCGGATCGAGCCGCCCCTCCATCTTCAGCGCTGCCCATCCCTGGAGCGCTGCGAAGGCAGCGCTTCCAAGTGTAGCGGCCAGCAGTAGGAAGCCGATCTGCAGGATCGATGGGATATCTGCCTGCGGGATGGCGTTGTTGAACATCTGTTGCGTGACGATCGGCAACAGTAGGGCGAGCAACGCGCCGGCGGCGGCCATGGCCGCAATGTGGAGGAGGTCGGCCCGACTGCCCGCGATTGCGAAGTGCACGAGCGCACGCCATTCACGGGCGTCCCGCGGAAGGGGAGCATGAAGCACGTAAGCCTCGCCCTCCAATTCTTCGGCGAGCGCTGCGGTGACCGCCTGCGAACCTTCCGTCGTAACCAGGCGGTAGCCTGAGAAGCGCCCCGGGATAAGTGCCGCCTCCAGTCCCCTGAAACGCACCAGCATCGCGCCTTGGGAATTTCTGTGCCAGTCCAGGCGCAGTTGAACCTTGCGCAGGCGGATATCTGCGCTGGCGAGGATTTCTCGGGCGCTGCCGCGTGCACGGGGCGGCATGGGAACGCCGATGGACGCCAGCAAAGATCCGGCTATTCCCTGGGAAGGAGGGGGACCATCTATGACGGCGGCGGCGACATTCGAAATCGACATGACTACTGGCTCCGAACCAGATTTGTGTAAGCACCTTCGAGGGCCATGAGGTGGTCATGATTTCCTCGCTCGATGACACGTCCGCGTTCCAGCACCAGGATCTCCTCGCAATCCCGGATGGTGGAGAGGCGATGGGCGATGATCAGGCAGCTGCATCCGCGGCGTCTGAGATTGACGTCGACCAGCTGCTCGGTGAGAGCGTCGAGCGCAGAAGTTGCCTCGTCCAATATTAGAATGCGGCTGTTGCGGGTGAGGGCGCGGGCAATCTCCAGCCGCTGCCGTTGGCCTCCAGAAAAATTCGTCCCACCTTCAAGGACACGGGCCTCAAGTCCCCCGCGCGCAGTGACTTCCGACAGCAGTTCGGCGTCGCGCAAGGCGTCCATCAACGCTTCGTCGGAGAGGGTGTCATCCCAGAGGGAAAGGTTCTCGCGTACAGTTCCCTCGAAAAGAAAGGCGTTCTGGTCGACATAGGCTAGAGCCCGAGCCTTCGTCGCCGGATCAAGGGCAGCCAGAGGGTGACCCTCGATACGTATCTCACCCGTCCAGGGAACCGTAAGGCCGGCTGCGAGGCGTCCGACCGTGCTCTTGCCAGAGCCGGAGCCCCCCACCAGCGCAACGCGTCGCCCAGGTTGAAGTTCGAGCGAGAAATCGTCGAGTATGGGTGCTGACAAAGGTGCGTAGCCGAAGGAGACATTCTCGATCGTCATCCGTGCGAGGGGTGTTCCGGTAGGGTGGACGAAAACGCTTGGCTTTGGCATCGGGTAGCGGAACGCGTCTTGAAGTTTCGACAGATCGGCTCGGGCCGCCTGCACCTGTGTCGAAAGCCCGGTCAGCCGCGCGATCGGCGCGGCATAGCTTCCAAGCAAAGTCTGGAACGCGACGAGGTCGCCGACCGTCATCGCGCCTTCCATCACGCGGAACGCTCCTAAGACAAGGACTAGCGACGTGGTAAGGCCAGAGAGAAGTTTCGGGATCACCTGAACGAGTTGCGACGCCGCCATCTGCCGCTGAATAGTCTTTAGTGCATTTGCCTGATAGCCGGACCAGACAGCGAACGCGTCATCCTCCTCGCCGTTCGCCTTGATCGTCTCGATCGCTGAGAGCGTGCCGACGGTGGCCCCTTGCAACTTACCCGCTGCAGAGGCAACGGCAGCGCTGTCTTCCTCGGCGCGTGTCGCGTTGAACCAGACGCCGACCCCGTTTGCGGCCGAGAGCCCGATTGCCAGTCCTGCAAGGACGGGGTCATAAAGCAACATGGCTAAACTGAAGAAGATAACCGAGATCAGGTTGAAAGCACTGGTTGCGAGATCGCCCGACAGGAGCCGCGCCATGCGTTCACCCGCCTCGACGCGGTTCATCAGGTCGCCTGGCTGACGTTGCAGGAAGAAGGCAAGTGGAAGGCGCAGCAGGCGCTCGAAATAGCGGGACGAAGCTACCGCTGCGAGCTTGGCCTCCAGCCGCGCCAGATAAAATTGCTGTACGAACGTGAGGCCGCCGCGGATAATGGCCGTCAAGCCCATGGCAATGAGAAGAGGGGCGAGCCAGCTTTGCGCCTGCCGCCCGAATATGTCATCGACGAGAACCTTCAGGAACGCAGGAATGACGAGCCCCGGGATGGCAAGCAGAAGGCTTGCGAGCAGAACCATCGCAAGCCCGTCTCGGGCGCCCGAAAGTCGCGCGCTCAACATGGGCAGGAGTCTGGACGGCGTGCCTTGCCGCGCGAAGTCCGTGCCTTGTTCGAAGGCGAGCAAAACCCCCGTGAACGCCTCGTCCACTTCCTCGCGCGAGAGAACGCGACGACCCTGGGAAGGGTCATTTATCAAATAGCGACCACGCCTTATGCCTTCGAATACCACGAAATGGTTGAAGTTCCAGTGAAGGATGGCGGGAGCGCGAATATAATGCAACTGGCCGACCTCCTTGCGGAAGCCTTTGGCGATAAGACCGTGGCGACGTGCGGCCTTGAGAATGTTGCCCGCATTGGTTCCGTCTCGGGCGACGCCGCACTCCTCCCGCAATTGTTCCAGCGGCACCCAGCGTCCGTAATAAGCCAGAACCATGGCGAGCGAAGCTGCGCCGCATTCGACGGCCTCCATCTGCAGAACGGTCGGTGTTCTTGCGGTTTTCCCTCGGATACCTGCCACATTCCAACGGCTCATGGCTCTAGGCTCAACCATTTGCGCAGCGCAGGAAGCATGAGATCGATCGGACGGCGACGCTCATAGGTGATCTCAGACGCGACGGTAGTGCCCGAGGTGATCATGATGGGGGGCGACTTGCCAGAGGTCCACACCCACCGGCCATCCTCATCACTCTGCAACTTAAGCCTGGCGACGTAAGGCTGACTTCCTGCCGCCAGTTGCTGAACCAAGGCTTGGTTGGAGATCAAGGCTTCCAACCCGTTGGCTGCTACCGGGTAGTCGGAGCGCTCCAGGACCTCGCCGCGAATGCTGCCCCACTCCTCCTTGCGCACAGCGTCAGGTGTAATGCGCGCTTTCATCCCCTTGACCACCTTCTTGCCGTCGGCGGTCGGCAGAAAGACGAGGGCCTCCAATCCGCCGCCGCCGCTCGTCTCAATAGAAACGATTTGCGTGCCAACCGCCACGACCGAGCCCTCCGCCTGCTTGACGGCCACAACACGGCCCGCCACCGGTGCGGTTATGAGATTTTCCTGCTTCATCCGCGCTTCGGTCAGCGCCCTGCGCCGTACCGCATCGTTGTAGGCCGCCTCCAGTTCCTTAAGGGCCGTTTCACGCGAAAGACGTACCTCGGCAAGATCGCTATCAAGCTTGGAGAGTGCCAACTCTACGTCGCTGACCTGCTTTTGAGCATTAGCGAGCGAAACCCGCTGATCCTGGAGACCCCGCGCAGACACGACACCCATTGTCTGCAGTTTCTCAATGCTGGGCATCGACTTTGCCAGCCACTCGGCGTGCTGGCGGGACGATTGAAGGTTGGTGCGCAAAGCCGCTTCCTGCTCCGACTTGATGGCCTCGCGGCTGCGCATCTCTTCGAGAAACAAAGACTGGCGTCGCGCCAGTTCCCCGCGCTTTTCCTCGATTTCCTGGTCGGAGTTCAGCAACTGACGTTCGCTGCCGGCCTGTTCGATCCGGCCGACCACCTGTCCTTTTGTCACGACCTGTCCCTGGGTCGCGAGGATCTCGGTCAGAACGCCGGAGGCCAATGTCATTGCCTCCTGCACCCGGCCCTCGCGCACAACCAGGAGTCCCTTACCCGAAATATTGGACGGCAACGAGCCAAGAACGCCCCATATCAGCGCGCATAGGATCAGGAAGCCGAATACGGCGATACCGGCCCACCCCCTCACATTCACGAGTGGAAGTGCCGTGTCCAGCTGCTCGGGGGAAGAAAGACGGTCAAGCGCCGCCTGACGAAAAATTTGTCGGGACATGGCAGCTATCTCGCAGGCAGCTTGTTGCGGTCAATTGGGATCTCCGCCAATTGATCGGTCTTCTTCGGCCCGCGGTCGAACTGGCACAGCAGATCATCAACCTCGATCAAGGAGAGCGGCCGAGCTTTGCGGGGCGCGTGGCCCGGCTCCGCATCGATGGCCGTACCGCGCTTACGCGTTGAATGCGTTACTCCGTTGCGGCGGAGTGTCAACTCGTCGCCGAAGAGAAATGCAGCCGAGACCGAGTGGTCGGGCTGAACGGTCAGGAACGCGATGCCACCGCGAATACCCATCGTCGCAGTACCGGCTGAAATGGTCACAGGCTGCTCCTTGGACAGCTTGCCGCCGACAAAGCGAAACACGCCCTTTGTCACCGATAGCCCAATCTTGCCGGTGCCTTGGTCGGGATCGTAGACGAAGGTGTCGAGCACAACGTCGCTGCCGGGGCCGATGGAAAAGGCGCTTCCATCGGCAAAGAGCAATTGCGCACGGCCTTCCGCTCCAGTTACGATCCGCTCGTTGGCGCGCACGGCCCCGCTCACATGGATGATTCTTTCGCCTTCGCCGATCACGGTTGGCTGAACCGCAGCTGCGATCCCAATGTCGCGCGCGACTGACGGCTGCGATAGCGACAGCAGCAGTAAACTACAGACAAGGCACCGGTTCATCGGGTAGACCGATCGATGACACGTAGCCGATCAAGGGCAATCCGCTGCAAGGACCTGGGAGCGCTGTTGTTCCCGGCGACCGAAACATAGTAAATCCGGGCGGCCTGTTCCGAGTGAATGCTCTCGTAGATTTGCCCGAGTCTCAGCTGTGCGCTTGCATCGCCCGGCGCGGCAATCAGGCGGCTTTCCAGGACTGCAATCGCGCCTTCCGGATCACCGCGTGCTTCAAGGTGTCGCGCGGCCAATAGCGCCTCCTCGGCAATGGCGGGGGTAGCCAATAGCGTAGCCAAGAGTAGAAGACGGTAGCGCATGAGGTTCCATCGCAAAGATTGACTGTCGTGCAATCTAGACGGCGGGCGTTTTCACGCTCAATGCGTGAAAACTATGCGCGGGGCTCACGAACTATGAATTCCGGATCGATCGCATTGGCAGCGTCCGCAGCGGTCCACACAATCGGTTCATGTCTTTACGCTTGAAAATTCTGCTGGCACCCGCTTGTCTGCTCACCCTCATTCTCGTCTGGAGGGCGCTCGACCCCGGTGAATTGCTTGTTCGGTCGAGAGTGATGGTTTTCGATCTCTATACGCGGCTTCAGCCGCGCAGCTTCGAGCCCACCCCTGTCCGCATCATCGACATCGATGACGAAAGTCTTGCCCGCCTTGGCCAATGGCCGTGGCCGCGCCGGTTGCTTGCCGACCTCACCGATAGGCTCAACCAAATGGGCGCCGCCGCCATCGGTTTTGACAGCGTCTTCGCCGAAGAAGACCGCACGGCTCCCAAATTTCTGGCGCAGGCATATCCCGAAATCGAAGCGCTCGCGCGGTTACCAGACCCTGACGATAGCTTTGCAGATGCGATTGAGCGTGCTGGCAACGTCGTTACGGGTTATGGCCTGTCCGCACATGCCAATGGAGCAACGCCGGCGCAAAAGGCGGGTTTTGCTTTCTCGGGAGCGGATCCCGCAAGGTTTCTCCCCATGTTCGAGGGCGCCGTCGTCAATCTGGCCAAACTGGATAAGGCGGCGGCGGGGACAGGTGCTTTCGATTTCTATCCCTCCTACGGACTGATCGTCCGTGCCGTACCCATGGTGTACGCATTACGCGGAAAACTATACCCGAGTCTGGCTGCCGAATTGCTCCGAGTGGCGCAGGGAGCCAAATCCTACACGCTGAAGGCCGAAGCCGGCGCCCTCACGGACATGCGCATCGGCGATTTCACCGTTCCGCTGACCGCCCGCGGCGAGTTGCGCATGCATTTTTCCCGGCCCGACGGCGCGCGGTATATTCCCGCCTGGAAGATACTCTCCAACGGTGCACCGTCTGATCTCATCGGCGGGCATATCGTATTGATCGGCACTTCAGCAGTCGGGCTCAACGATATCCGTGCTTCCAGTCTGGACCCGATGATGCCGGGGGTCGAGGCCCATGCTCAAGCCATCGAGCAGATTTTGCTGCGGTCGTTCCTACAACGGCCCGATTGGGCGGAAGGAGCTGAGTGGTTGGCCACGCTCGCGCTCGGCCTGCTCCTGATGGCGTTGATGTTCTATGCCAACGCCTTCTGGAGCGCTTTCGCGGGGTTGGGAGCGTTGCTGGTCGCTGGCGGAGCGTCCTGGTATCTCTATGTTGCCGACCGTCTGCTACTCGATCCCGTAACACCTGGACTTGCAGGTATTCTCGTCTATATGGCCGGATCGCTGGCCTCATATCTCAAGGTCGAGGGCGAACGCCGGCATGTAACGGCGGCTTTCGGCCAATATCTTTCCCCTGCTCTCGTCAAGAGGCTCGCGGCGGATCCGAAACAACTTGCCCTTGGCGGCGAGACACGAGAGCTGACGCTTATGTTCTGCGATGTCAGGGGTTTTACCGCGGTATCCGAGCATTTCCGGAGCAATCCTCAGGAACTGACCAGCCTCATCAACCGCTTTCTCACGCCCATGAGCGATGTGATCCTCGCGGCAGGCGGTACCATCGACAAATATATGGGCGATTGCATAATGGCCTTCTGGAATGCCCCCCTCGACGATCCACAACATGCACGCCATGCTTGTTCGGCTGCTCAGGCCATGATGGCTGAACTTGAAACGCTGAACGAGGAACTGCCGATCAAACTCGGGATTGGCATTGGTATCAACACTGGTTCCTGTGTTGTCGGCAACATGGGATCCGAACGGCGTTTTGACTATTCGGCACTCGGCGATACCGTCAATCTGGCGTCCCGTCTCGAGGGGCAGTCGAAGACCTATGGTGTAACGATCGTCGTCAGCGAGGAGACACTGCAGAAGGCCGGGCTTGCCGGGGTGGAACTCGATCTCATCGCGGTCAAGGGCAAGAAGGAGGCGGTGCGCATTTTCACCCTGGGAGAGGCTCCACGGGGACATGATGACATGCTTCTGGCATATCGAACCGGAGCGTGGGACCAAGCAGAGGCCCTTCTTGAACGACTGAATGCTGCCACGACGCAATTCTCGGCCCTTTACGCGCTCTATGCGCAGCGCATTGCCGATTTCAGACATCAGCCGCCCACCGAAGGGTGGGACGGCGTGTTCAGGGCGACCTCGAAATGATTGTCAGCAAATGAAGGTTACAGTGACGTTTTGGGGGGTGCGAGGCTCGATCGCCTGTTCGGGTGGAGAATTCGTTCGGTACGGCGGGAACACCGCCTGTGTGGAGGTAAGAGTTGGAAACGAGAGCTTCATTCTAGATGCGGGCACTGGCCTTATGCCGCTGGGACGTCGGCTCGCTTCGGCAGAGCCGGGTAGCTGCCACATTTTCCTGTCGCATGCGCATTGGGATCACATATGCGGCTTTCCCTTCTTCGCGCCGTGTTACGATGCGCGTTGGCGCATTCACGTGCACGCTGGCAGCATGGCGAAAAACGGCGGCGTACGGCAGGTCCTCATCGGACAGATGCAGGCGCCTTACTTTCCGGTTCCCCTTTCTGCGATGGCTGCCGATATCCGGTTTTCCGATTTCGAACCGGGTGAAAATCTGGCCCCCGGACACGGCGTGACAGTCAGGACTGCCCCCCTCAATCATCCTGGCGGCTGCATTGGCTATCGGTTCGAATGGGGGGGCAGGAGCCTCGCCTACATAACCGACCATGAAGCCACGCCCGGTTGTAACGAGCACGTGACTGCGCTGATGGACAGCGCCGATCTCGTGCTCTTTGATGCCGCCTATACCAACACGGAATACGAAAGTCGCATGGGATGGGGGCACTCCACTTGGGAAGCAAGCGTGCGTCTTGCGCGGGCTTCAGGGGTAAAACGGCTGGGGCTTATTCATCACGATCCGGGACATGACGATGCGTTCATGGATCAAATCGAGCGTGCGGCCCGGTGCCGTTGGCCCCAGGTGTTCGCTGCACGGGAGGGGACGACACTCGTTCTATGATTTCGGCTACAGCAGAGACTGTTTCTATCCGTGGACCAGCTTTCGAGCGTGGCGGCGCGGCGACGTTCCGAAACGCTCGCGATAGGCCGCGATGAAATTGTTTGCGTGTCCGTATCCTACGTGGAAGGCAATTTGCTTGAGTGGCATGTCGGTTTCCCCCAGCATGGCGCGTGCCGCAGTCAGACGAGCTTCGCGCAGGTAACCGAATATCGTTGATCCATAGCTCTCGCGGAAGCCCTGAGCCAAACGGCGCTGGCTGAGGCCCGTCGCTTCGGCCAGTTTCGCAAGCGAGGGAGGCTGCGCCAGGTTGGACGACAGAATTTGCGCGGCCCTTGCAACGGCCTCACGCTCGCGCAGGCTCAGGATCGTTTCGCCTTCACGTGCCTCATCGAAAGCGAGCGTTGGCGCGTGCAGAGCCAGAATCTCCAACAGCTTACCCCAGCGATATATATCGCTGCCGTGCCCCGCGATCGGCGGGGTCGCGAGCAAGTTCAGGTTCGAGACCAAGAGTTCCGGTGTACGACGCAAGGACGGCGCTTCGAGTTCGAGCACGTGTGGCGGCAAGTCCGTCAGGCGCGCAATGCAGGAAACTGGAGCTCGGTAGCCGACAATCTGCGTCCGCGTCCTTCCCGGAAGATGCAATTGCAACTTGCCCGAGCCGTGATTGTGCCAGCCAAATCCGACGTCAAGCCGCGAAGGCCCAAGCGATACGTGACCGGCGAGCGCGAATAGACAGGTGAGCGAAGCCTGCTGCTCATTGCATAGAAGATCAAGTTTTGCCTCGTGTTCCGCTTCAACCAGGAAGACGTAAAGTTCAAGTCCGTCAAACGTGTTGCCATGGTGGATCACGCCGGTAACTCCGTACGCGGCCCGGATCGGATGTGACGACAGTAACCCCGCCGAACCATCAAGTGTCAGGGCATCGATCCTCATCGACCATTCTCCTGCTGCGAGGATTGAGCTGCAAGTTGTCGCTGTCACGTGAAGCAGACAGCTTCAACGCAATTCCTGTGTTTCACTGCGATCATCTTTTGGCAATAACGGGCAAGTCTTTGCAACTGTTAAGGTTTTTTCCGTATACGAATTGTCTGAAGATGCCATTGAACCTGCAATTCGTGCCAAGTATCGGCGATGTGCCCATTGTCTGCCGCAGCATGCGAGCTGGTTCGCCCGTTCGCTGCAGGCATTCGCCTTGCATTGCGAACTGCGAATCCAAGCAATCCAGGAAGCCGCGCCGCATCCGCTGTGACCGATCAACCGCTGCCTTTGGAGGCGGCCGACTAGACGCTGCATCGTCGGCCGAACGAACGGCGCTACAGTTCCGGAGGACCTAGCTCAAATTCAGCCCTCACGCGTTTGCCAGCGCGACCATCCGGTTGGCTACGGTCAGGCGATCGGCCAACGCGCGGGCAAATAGCCGATGGGCCAGAACGGCGAGTTCGGGGTCGTTCGCCTCCATAGCGAGAAGCGCCTTCCGGGTCAGCCTGAAGAGGACTGCGTCCCTTTCAATGAACACGTCCGCAGTGCGCGTTCCGTCAAGATAGAAGGCGACCTCGCCCAACACGGCTCCCGATGTCATGTTGCGCAAACGCAGGGTTTGTCCATCGGGCAGCGTGACTTGCACCCTTACCGTGCCACACCCCAGAAGGAAGATGTCATCAGCCTCCTGCCCGTCTGCGATCAATTGATCGCCCGCCTTGCGCTCGATGCGTTCCATGGACATGAGGAGCGCCGCAAGTCGGGAATGTGGCCCGATCGCCTCGACCAACTGAGCGGCAACATCGCCCTCGGAATGGCTACCGCATTCCGCTGCGACCAGGTGCTCCTCGTATTGCTGGAGAGCTTGATCGAGATCGTGGGCGAACGTCACGTGGCCGGCGTCAGGGCTGGATTTCAGGACTGGGTCGAGCATGGCCTTCACTCCAGGTGGCAGCGACGAGAGAGTGACTGGAATTCCCTCTGCGACCAGGAGGTTAAAGATCCGCGCAAATCCGGCGACTGCGGCCGAATCCGTCCCATTTATGCGTCGGAAGTCAATAATCAGAAAGCGGGGCGGCGGATCACTGTTGATGCGTCTCTTAACGGCGTCGACAACCTGTCCCATCGTGCCGAAGAACAAATAATTATGAAGTTCCAGGATGTGGATGAGATAGCCCTTCTCATCAAGGATCCGGTTCGCGGCAGGAGAACGGTCGGTGCGGCTGCGCCTGTCGCGGCCAGTTGCGTCAAGGCGGATGACGGATAGCCGGGCGTAGGTGTAAACGAAGGTTGCCAGGGATGCGGCAAGCCCGATTGCCATACCTGCCAGGAATCCGAAGGCAATCATCGATGCGACGATTGAAAGCACGACGGCCCACTCGAGACGCGGCAGCACCCTCCGCGTGGCGACGGCCCAATCGTACAGAAGCTCGGAGCCCAGCATGATCATCAGTCCCACTGCGATGAAGAGCGGGATGCTGGCCGCAATCTCGGCTGCAAAGGGGAGGGCCAGTGTCATGATCGCCGCGGTCGCAAAACCCGCAGAGCGATCCGATACCCCCAACCGGTTCGCAAGCAGCGTCATGCCGAGACCGGTGAAGCCGGAAGCGCCGCTGATGAGGCCGGCGACCAGGTTCGCCTGTCCTGCGACGCGCAGTTCGGCGTTAGCGTCGATGTCGCGTCCGACGGCGGTCTCGAGACCGCTCGTGTTAAGCAGCATACCGGTCATCGAGACGAGGGGGAGCGAGAGGAGCATGGGCGCGACCGATAGCACGGCTGACCAGTCTGCGGTGGAAACGATCCATAATGGCGAGGGTAGGGCGAGGCCGTGGGAGCCAGTGGCGGCCGGCAACCACCCAGACATGCGTGCCGTCTCGATCGGCATCGCCACCAGAAGAAGGGTACCATAGAAGAGCAAGATCGCAGCCAGCATGACGCTTGGCGCCGCAGCCGGGCCCGGAAAGCGACGAAGGGCAGTTGCCAAGACCGCGGCGAACGTTAGCGCCGGAATAAGGATGCCGAGAGCCAATGGATCGGCAAGCGTCTGCCCGATCCTTGATAGATCGGTGCCAGGGACGACCATCACCAGCGCGCCCTCAATGAGTAGCCAGCCGGAGCCGGCGAGAAAGCCGGCCACAACCGGATAGGGCAGGAAGCGTACAAGCGCCCCGAAGCGAAAGCGGCCGGCGAGATAAAATATGGCACCGGTTGCCAGCGTGCTGACGGCAAGGATCGCAAAAGCGGTGGCGATCTTTTCTCCCGGGTCGGCGGTCATCATCGACCCCGTCGCGGTCGCCACGGTCGAGGCAAGTATGGCGATGCTGGTTTCTTGGACTTGCGCGACGCTCGCGGAGAGTCGGCTGCGCAGTGCCACGTACAGCGCGAGTATTACGCAGCTTAGAATCATGACACTGACACCGGCCCCGAAGCCGGCGGCAAGGTTGCCGGAGAACACGAGCGCTGCGAAAGCAATGCTGGTGCCAAGGCCGTCTACGCCCGCAACCAGCCCGAACATGAGTGAAGAAATGTGTCTTGCGGTCACTGCTGTCACGTCGCTTTGTAGTCTGCTACATTGTAGCGCCCGCCAAAAATGATCGGATCGTCGGCAAATTGAACCGGGAAGAGGCCTGTTGCCCCGAGACCTACGCCCTTCATGACGGCGTTTGGTTTATCCACATTGAAGCGGAGGGTGGCGAGCGTAGCGTCAGGGTGGGTTCTCTCCACCCACACACTAGGAGACGCCTTTGATTCTGCGGTTCGATCCGCACCAGATGTCCGCCGATCCGCCGTCGGACATTTCACGCTGGAATGGGCTCGGCGAGGCTCACCAACACGCGCCGTTCGCCTTTTTGACACGGTCCCATTGTTCCTTTGCCGACTCGATACCCCCCGAAACGAGTTCCAGTTCGAAATCCTGAAGTTCGTCGCTCCCAGCGGCCTCGCTAATCAGGCTGCCAAGATCGGCAAGACGAGCCTTGACTTGCTGGACGTTCAGAGAGAAGTTGCTGCGCTTCGCCTCCTCAAGGATCAACGCGATCAGATCCTCCTCGTTTTTTGCGGCCGCGAGGCGGCCCAGCGCCGCCGCGTCTTTGCGAAGTTCAGAATAGAATTCGAGTGCTTGACGACCATCGCTCATGGTATTCCCCCGGATTTTGCAATTGACCAGCGCCGCCTTGTACTTGCCAAGACGTTTAATTGCGCTGTGCCAATCTTCGGGCAAATCCAGGGTTCATGAAAGCGCATGGCGCTATGCCAAGCGTGGCAGAAGCTATGAATTCACGCTCGCCTTAGGTGTCGACGTTGATCAGGCTCTGGCCGATAGACATTCGGCAAATCAGCTCGCGACGTCACGATGTCTACGTGTCGTTGCCGGCGTTCAAGGACAGGGTGACTCTACACTATTGATTTCCAGTGAAAAAAGTCCGGCGGGGATGCGGACGAAAACTTGAACCACCAAGGAGGTAGTTCATATATTCCTACGCAAACAGACTTGGAGCGGTTGAGCTCTATATCCGGCTTGGCAAGCGCCTTAACGCAACCATTCCCTGAACATCAACATCGCGGTGCGCTGCTCAGGCAGGAATTTGTTAATTTATCCATTTCCGCGCCCATTGAGCTTGAGTTGGTCAACTTGGAATTGCAGTTTCATTGCCAAGGCCTCGTCAAGGAGTTCGGTATCGATCCGATAGCTCACCCGAAGCGCTCCGTTCTCGAAGGCTACATCGGGGCCTGTCGCAAATTTTCGCGCTCAACCCTATGTTGACCATCGGAAGAGAAATTCCGCTCCGAAAGTCGTGGAGCGTACCGATGATTCTCAATGCCATTGCCGAAAATCTGAAGCGCCAGTCGAAGGATGACTTCAAGGCCCGACATTTCGAGGCATGGTTGATTGTGCAGGCAGTCAGTTGGTATCTGCGTTATCCGCTCAGCTATCGGGATCTGGAGGAGATGTTCCGCCAGCGCGGCTTCGAGGTTGATCATAGCACGACCAACCTTTGGGTTCTGGCCTACGCGCCCCACCGCACGGGCCGGCGGAAACCCGTTCGATCATCGAGCCGTTGGTGATCGGCGTTTGCGCATTAATGGCCTCGAACCATCCGAACATCATATCAGGGGTGGCGTTCTCGAGCGGTGGATTCTGTGCGCTCATTTCGAGGATGTAATCGAGCTGGGCTTCGGACATGGTCTCCTCATCAGTTTCTTGGGGCCGAGGCGTACTTCGGTTACTACATCCGCACGATCGGCTTAATCGTCTTGCCGCTCTCGGAATCTCGGATCGCCTGGTTGATGTCGGCGAAGTCGTAGAACGTTACGAGCTTGTCGAAAGGGAAGCGGCCCTGAGCATGGAGCTCGGCCAACATCGGAATGAAGGTGTCCGGATTGGATTCGCCCTCGACGATGCCCATCAGCCGGCGGCCGCCGCTCATGAAATGCACTTCGTCGAGACTGATTTCGCTTCCCATCGCAGAAGCGCCAAGAATGCCACATGTGCCCATCGGCGCCAACGCCATCACCGCGCCGCGAATGACGCTGGAAATCCCGGTCGTGTCGAGTGCGAAATTAAGGCCATATACGGTGATCGCCATGATCTCAGGCGTGGCGTTGACCTTGCCGGGATTGATCGCATGCGTGGCACCGAGTTCGCGAGCCATTGTCAGCCGCTCGTCGTTCATATCGACGGCGATGATGGTCGTGGCGCCCACCACCTTGGCCGCAATCACGGCTGCAAGACCGACCGAACCAGCGCCGAACACGGCGAAGGACTTGCCGGCCGAGACCTTGAGCGCATTCATGACCGCGCCCGCGCCGGTCTGGATGCCGCAGGCAAGCGGACCGAGCAGTTCAAGCGGCGCGGTATCCGGCACTTTCACCACATTGACCTCGTGGCAGATCGCATGCGTGGCAAAGGATGATTGGCCGAAGAAGTTGCCGTGAATTCGCTCGTCGCCGGCTGAAAGCGCACTGGAACCGTCGCCGCGCGCGGCGAGAAAATTACGCGGAAAGAACTCGTGGCAATAGCTGACATGATGATCCTGGCAGCTTGGGCAATGGCCACAGAAATTGAAGGTCATCACCACCCGGTCGCCGGCTTTCACCTTCGTCACCGAGCGGCCGACCTTCTCGACCACCCCTGCCCCTTCATGCCCGAGCACGACTGGCAGGGGCGTCGGCAGCATGCCATCGCGCACCACGATGTCGGTGTGGCAGACGCCGGTCGCTACAACCTTGACGAGGATCTCATTGTGTCTCGGCTCTTCGATAGTGATGGTTTCGAGGCTGAGGTCGGCGCCCTGTGCGCGGGCAATGGCAGCTTTTATCTGCATGGCAGTCGTCTCCGGGATGGATTAGGGGCAAGCACAGCGGACGCGGGCACCGTGGCCCGCGTCCGGTCGTGGGAATCGTCAGAACGGATAGGGAGTGGCGACGTCCTTGACCGAGATCCACTTCCAGGTGGTGAATTCCTCGATGTCGGCGGGGCCGCCGATACGGGTTCCGTTGCCGGATTTGCGAGGGCCGCCGAAGGGAGCGAAGGGACCGCCGTTAACTGTCTGGTCGTTGACATGGACCATCCCAACGTCGAGTTCTTCGGCGATCCTGAGCGCGCGGTTTGGGTCTGATGAAATGACACCGGCTGCGAGCCCATAGTCGCTGCCATTGGTCAAAGCGATGGCTTCTTCGTCCGTTCTGAATGTTGCTATGCAGGCAACGGGTCCGAAGATTTCCTCATGGAACGCGCGCATATCGGGCGTGACATCCGCAAGCACAGTCGCCGCGTAATACCGCCCATCGTGGGTGCCACCCGCGAGAAGCCCTGCTCCTTTGGCCACGGCGTCGTCCACGATTGCCTGAATGGCAGCTACCTGCCCATCCGAGATGATCGGTCCGAGCGCCACCTTGTTGGTGCAGGGATCGCCGGCCGGCAGATGCGACACCTTGGCGACCAGCTTCTCCATCAAACCATCAGCAATTTTTTCGTGGGCCAGGATCAGGCCTGTCGCCATGCAAATCTGGCCTTGATGCAGGAAGGCGCCCCAAGCCGAGTTGGAGGCTGCGACATCGAGGTCGGCATCGTCGAGAATGATGAGCGAATTCTTACCCCCGAGCTCAAGCTGGACCTTCTTGAAGTGCTTGCCGGCGATCTCAGCGACTTTCGAGCCGCCGCGTGCCGAGCCTGTAAACGAGATCATCGCGATGTTGGGATCGATGCACATCGCCTCGCCGGCATCGGCGCCACCGGGAACCACCTGAAGCACGCCCCTGGGCAGCCCGGCTTCCTCAAAAATGCGGGCAATGATGATGCCACCGGATATTGGCGTCCGTGGATCAGGTTTGTGGACTACCGCATTGCCGAAGGCGAGCGCCGCTGCGATAGAGCGGATGGAAAGGACGAGCGGGAAGTTGAAAGGCGAGATCACACCGACGACACCGTGCGGCACACGCCTGGCATAGTTCGTCCTGCCATCCATCGATGGAATGATCATCCCCATCGGCGCCGTGGCCAGTGTGGCCGCGTGGCGGATGAACAGCGCGCCATGCTCTATCTCGATACCAGCCTTCGGATAGATGGAACCGGATTCCCGCATGATCCAGGGGATCAGCTCCGCGCCATTCTGTTCGAGGAGATCAGCGGCCCTTGAAAGGATGCGTGCACGGTCGGTTGGCAACGTCTTGGCCCAGGCCTTTTGCGCCGCGTGCGCTTCGGCAGCCGCGCGGGCGATATCGGTAGGACCGCCAATTCCGACGGATGCGATCACGGTGCCTGTCGCCGGGTCCGTCACGTCCATCACGCCGGCTGCGGTTGTTTGCCACTCGGCGAAGAAGGCGCGGCCATGCCAGCGCTCACTGTCGAGAAAATTCTGGTGCTCAATATTCATCATGCTCCTCCTCAAAATTGAGTCTTTTGCTCGTAGGCAAGGCATGGCTCCGCCGTTATGAGATTGGCACTGCCCTAATCGTTGGAATGCTGTCTCATCGCTTCGATCGACACCTCTTGCCGCCTCCTCAAGCGGTCAAAGATCGTGTTGCAAAGGCCGTGCCAGACGTTTTTCAAGAAGGACCTGTTGTGGCCTAAAACTCTCCAAGTCCCTGAGAATCGCGGTGCTTTTTTACAAAGGGGACGCATCACAGTGTGACTGGCGCCGTAGCTTGAGATTCGGAAAATAATGAAATAGCTTTCATGAAATTCATCAAAAAATTGATGGAATGATGAAAGCTTCGAAATCGCCGGATCAACTGATTTCCCTAGCTGAAGCCTCTCGAAAGACAGGTAAGATTTTGACGCGCGGCGCCTTCAGCGAACTCGATACGGCTGCAGCCCCGACACTCACCGATCTCACCGAAGCACTACATTTTGCGCTCGGTGACGGACGGATCTGGCTCAACGACCAGCGCATGGTGCTGATCCAGTCGCTCGTCCTCGGCCGACTTAGACAAGAGATTATCGATGCCTTCGGTACAGAAACCGCCAAGGGCTTGTTCATGCGTCTCGGATATATGCAGGGCGTGCGCGACGCCGAGCTGATCCAGAAGCGTTTCGCGCAAGAGGACCTGACCCACGCGTTGGCGGCTGGCCCACGCGTCCACACACTTGAGGGCTTCGTCAAGGTGACGACGAAGCAGTTTCAGTTCGATCTCCGGAAGGGCACCTATTTCGGTGAATTCTACTGGGACGATTCCTCGGAAGCAGCCGAACATTTGTCGAGCTACGGTATCTCCAGCGAGCCCGTCTGCTGGATGCAGACGGGCTACCCCTCCGGATATACCAGTACCCTTTTTGGACGGCCGGTAGTCTTTCGCGAGATCGAATGCGCCGCCATGGGTGCATCGCGATGCTTTGTCGTTGGCCAACATGTCGATGCTTGGGGCAAAGACGCCCCCGAGCGCCACTATCTGGGTCTCGACTGGACCGGCCGGCGCCATAGAGCGGCGGATCGCGCAACACCCCTATCCACAGCAAAACAATCGGAAGTGACAGAGGGGCAGGTGGTCGGTGTCTCGGCGAGCTTCCTCCGTACTCGGCTGATGTTGGAGAAGGTGGCCGATACGGACGCTACCGTGCTTTTCATTGGCGAATCCGGCGTCGGGAAGGAGCTGTTCTCGAACGAGGTTCACAGGCTAAGCCAGAGAACGGACAAACCCTTCGTACCTATCAACTGCGCGGCGATACCTGAAACCCTTGTCGAGTCTGAACTCTTCGGCGTTGAAAAAGGCGCCTTTACGGGTGCAAGTCACTCGCGCGCAGGTTATTTCGAGCGTGCGAATGGCGGCACGCTGTTCCTCGACGAGATTGCCTCGCTGACCTATTCGGCCCAGGGCAAAGTGCTTCGTGCAATCCAGGAGCGGAAGATCGAGCGCGTTGGCGGCACGAAGACTGTACCGGTGGACGTCCGTGTCGTCGCTGCCTCGAATGTTGACCTTGCAGAGGAGGTCCGCGCCGGACGGTTCCGTCAGGATTTGTATTTTCGGCTGTGCGTTTTCCCGATCGTCATCCCGCCGCTCCGAGACCGCCGCGACGATATTCCACTGTTGGCGGCGCATTTCCTCAAACTCTTCCGCGCCCGGCACCGACGCGATGTCGCTGGATTTACCCGTCGGGCCATGGACGCGCTCGTCGCCTACGAATTTCCTGGCAACATCCGGGAGCTGCAAAACCTTGTCGAGCGCGGCGTCATCTTTTCCGAACGCGGTTCACTGATCGACATGCCGCACATGTTTACCGGTTTCGAGAAGCTACCGTCACTTTCAATGAAGTTGTCGGACGCAGGGCGGATATCTGCGTCACCGCAGTCGCCTGGTGGCAGCAAGGACGTGGGTCGCGCGATCACCGCCACCGAAGCGCTCAAACAGGCTGAGGGAGAGCTCTATCGGTCGGCGCTCAACGCCGCGGGCGGGAATATTTCCGCCGCGGCGCGCCAGCTTGGATTGACGCGCGCCAAACTGGAATATCGGCTGAGGAAGTTTGGGCAACTGGATTGACGTCCTTCTGTCGTTTGGCATTTCTTCGTAAGAATGCACCCGTTCCGGCTTGTGATAACACCTAAATTGAGACTATTCGGAGCCTCTTCCAGCGCCGTTAGTCTTTGGTGTCGGCAATAAGCTACTGTAAAGTACAGAATTTTTTGGTGAAAGCTGGCAGTGGGGAGCTATCTTCTTCACGGTCGCGAATTTCACATCAGCTGGCAAGAAACGAGACGGGAATCTCAAGTTAAATGCAGAATCTCAAATTAAGTATCTGTCTATCTTGTTGAAATCGTTGGGATTTGAGTCTTTCGATTAATTAGAAAACAACACCGCTAGTCGCTTCTAGTGAGGGCCAGTCGACAAGCCAGCCCGGCCCGCATCCGTCATGATCGAAAGCAGCGAGGCAGATCGGACTTCCCGCGAGTCACGTCGGCCAAAGAGCATCGTCGACTTAACGGACGCGCGGGAGTAGCGGCCGCTCGGTGCACCGTGTGTTCATGCACGGATGATTTCCGCCCATAGCCTCACCGCCGCTGAACGCAATTCGCGATAATGACCAGCGGAGATGTCATGGCGTGGAATGTGAAAGAGGTTGGTAATCGGATCATGGATGGAGACGAAGCGCTGTAGGTGTCGCGATGACTTGAAGCGCTTCATTATCCGCTCTCGTCGTGGGATCGGCTGATGGGAATTTTCCGCCCGATTTTTCAGTCCTTGTGGGAGCGATGCTCGATCCCGGGTATGACCTCCCGCTTTGCTGCCTCGTAAGAACGAAGCTTGTCGGTCACCATCCCCCGCGGTGATCGTCCCGGGCACTTCAACAGCTTGTGCATCAGGCGCTTTGCCGCCGTGGCATTGCGGCGGCTTTGCACCAACACCTCCAGGACGAGACCGTCCTGATCCACAGCGCGCCAGAACCAGTGCTTCTTGCCACGGATCGAAACGACGGCCTCATCGAGATGCCACTTGTCGCCGAGCCGGCCGGATGATCGGCGACGGACCTCATTGGCGAAGGTCCGCCCGAACTTCTCCGCCCACAGCCGGACCGTTTGATGCGAGGCAACGGCTCCACGGGCAGCTAGCAAATCCTCGACCATCCGCAGGCTGAGGGGGAAGCGGAAATAGAGCCACACCGCGTGGGTATGATTTCAGCGGGAAAGCATGGCGGCGATAGAGCGGATCACGGTCTGTCATGGCCTAGCATCGCACAGCCAATGGCAAATTCTGTTAAGTTGACGATGCCACCTGATCTTCGGTCGAGACCCGTGCATAGCCATTAGGACGTTTTGGGACTGGTGATGAGATTGGTGACTTGCCGCTTTGCCATGGTCTTCTCGTCCGCCTTTCGGGGTCCTTTGTGCAAAAGGAGCCCACAAGAAGATGAGCCGCTGCAAGCGGGTCTATAACCCAAGTTCAAGGTCATGAGGTTCGAAATGCGGCGGTCGATGGAATGACAACCTAAAGTTGATCTTTGGCGTTATGGTGGCCGTCTACGGCGGGAACCGCTTAGAGGGGCGTTGTGGAGAAGAGATGTGACGGTCTGCACGCGGACGGTACCATGCAGTATGGCAAAACACACGAAACCATGGGTGAAACACCGAATAGCCATCAGGATGGCATGTGCCATCTTGATGGCGAGAAGGTTTGAGGGTACAGTGGGTTATGAAAAGGAGTATTCCATGGTAACCCCGCAACTATCTGTCCGCAGTTCCAAAGCTCGCGACCTTGCTCATAAGCTCGCCCGCCGGGAAAATCGCACGATCGCTGATATCGTCGAGCGCGCGCTCGAAACCTATGAGGCTCGTGAGGCAGGGCGTGAACCCGCTGCGAAATTTTACAGCCGTCTTTCATCGCAGTCGGGTACGGATATCGATCTCGATAGAATCATCGATGAGAACAGACGTCCTCACAAAGGCGTCGAGCTTTGATTTTTCTCGACACGAATGTGATGTCGGAGACTTTGAAGAAAGCTCCCGATTCAGCGGTCATAGCATGGCTGGTTCGTCACGATGCCGAATTGGCATTGCCGACGATTGCAGTTGCTGAAATCGCTTTTGGTATCCAAAAGATCAGGCCGGATCAGCGCGCCGATCGATTGGACGAGGGACTTTTGAGTTGGCGCCGCCGTTTCTCTGACAAGATGTTTGCCTTTACTGAAGAAGCTGCATTGGCCTATGGCGATATCATGGGAGACGCTGCGCGGCAGGGGAGGGGGATGTCGGTTCCGGACGGCATGATCGCAGCGATAGCGCGGATCAATGGTGGCCGGTTGGCAACCCGAAACCTTAAAGATTTCGAGACAACGGGGCTCGAATTGATCTCGCCCTGGCAATTCTGACAGTGAGACCCGCTCCTACAACAATCGTGCCGCTCGCCCGCTTCTGCGGGTGGCGCTGTTGTAATAGCAATACGCCTGCAGAACCGACCGATGCCGTGATTGCTCCAGCGCGTCGCGAGGGGAATGCCTCGGTTTACCGCTTCCGTCAGATAGCCAGACCGTAGTCCATGCGCCGAAAACTCTCCAGCGTCCAATCCAGCCATTTCCGCCCGCTGCTTGATGATGGCATTGACCGACTGCGGATCGAGCGCCCGTTTCGAAACGGTGCCCCATTCCCCGATCCCAGGAAACTCGCTTCCCTTGCCGATTTTTGCGACCGTCATCCAGACTTTCAGCGCCTCCACCGGCCGCCCGGTCAGATAGACGGTATTGTCCTGCTCGACAGTCGCGGTTTTCGTCCGCCCGAGATGAATTGCACGAGAGGGGAGGGGAGGACCGCCTGGCATCTCGATCAGCGGCTCGATGGTCAGCTGCTCCACACGAAGCCCGACGATTTCGCTGCGCCGGCGGCCGCCAGAGGCAGAGGTGACCATCAGGATTGCCTTCGCGTAGGTCGCGCAAGCTGTCGGAAGCGCAGGTCGCCAGCAGCTTCATCAGAACATCGGCTGTAACTGCTTTGCGTTCTTGCGCGCTCGGGCTCGCGGAACGGCGCGCACAGCCAGACGGCGATCAAAGATTCCAGGCGAGATACGTCGTCTTCACCATACTGGATGCTTGAGAGGATCCGACCGACGAACGACGCCCTCTCATTGAGCTCCTGATGAATGTCGCGCTGCGCATCTATCGAAATGAAGGGAACGATATTGTATCGCCTGTTGTGTCTTGTCCGCGGGGTCGCCGCTTCGGACATCCAGTCACCAAAGCTCGGCCAGAGGTCATGGAGGTACCCGTCCACGATGAACCCGCCTTTGATAGGATCAGGTCGGGCCACCGTTCGGATGGCTTGGAACTGATTGCCATCCGCATCTGCGCGGATGGTGTCCCTCGAATTCCTGGATCCATTCTGGTTCAAACGTCTTCAGTCTTTTCCCGGCCGTGTCGACGGGCACGGTCCGGACGTCGACAACAATGCGGAGGGACCGCATATCAGTCGCGTCAATGTGGAAATCCTCAGTCGTGAGGTATCGGCCGTAATCTCCCAGCGCGAGTTGAAGTGCCTTGATAACCGAGGTCTTTCCGGAGTTGTTCGTGCCGATCAAAACGGTGACTGGCGGGAGTTCAACCTCGATGTTCTGTAGACCCCTCAATCCCGCGACACGCAGAGTATCAACACGAATCGGCACGTTTCCTCCTGTTCAAGCAAGCACGTAGTTTAGGCGGCAGCCCGCCAGAAAGCGACCCTTTTGAGACCCAAACGGCTACCCGCACAATTAGCGCGAGCCTATCTTCAGTCTGATGGCCGTCGTTACAATGCTTTCACCGCAAAGCGAGGTCGACGAAATGATCACGCTACCATAATTAAAGCACCGCGTTGATGTGATCGAAGGGGACTCTATTCGTACAATCTGCCAATCGCACCATACTCCTCGAGTCCTCGCAACCACGCTACGACCTCAGCCTCTCTTACTATGGTCAGATGCGCACGCGCTCTGGACAGAGCCCCGTAGGCCAGTTCACGCTCGTCAGATATCTCGCGGCCGGCCATGATGACAGCAGCCTGACATTCGAGCCCTTTGAAATCTCGGATGTGCGTGACCGTTAAAGCTTCGAACGAAGCCAAGCGCTTTTGCAAGAGTGCGACAAAATGATCGCTAGGGGCGAGCACACAAATGTCGGCGGGGGCTACTTCGCCGTCACGGGTCAGCTGACGGACGACCTCATATACCTGCTCAACGCCCGTTTTTCGGGGCAGATAACCCATGGGTTTGAGAGTTATCGCGAATTCAGGCGCGTTTTTCGGCAGCACGTTAAAGCCAAGGCAACCTACAGATAGGTTATCGATTTTTGATTCTCGGCGCGCGCCTACCGTCGGAGAATGCCGCTATTGCCAGATTTGTTGGCCCGTGTCTTGCCGCCCGGATAGGAGCACGTGAATCTCAACGGACAATATCGTTGTCCAAAGTCTGAGCGTAGGGCTTCTTCGGGGCATTTTTGGCATTGACGGCAACCAAAGCCTGTCCAATCGACGTGTAGATCTTAGTATCGATGCCTTCAGCGAGCCAGGAGACGACGTAGGACGTCCCCGCGCCTGTTTTTTCTGGCAAAGAGAACCGTTCCAGGCGGGAGGTCGTTGTGGTGGATCATCGAGAGCACCTCCGTTCGGACATATGGCCAGAATTCGTTGGGTATACCCATTGCCAAAACCGCCTGCAACTCGTTCCAGAACAGTTTCGAGCTTATCGTGCGATCGTCTTTCTGAACGACAACTACATAACGGCTTGCCTGTCGCAGGCGGAGCAGTACAGGCAAGCTCGTCGACTGGGGTGGCACGTGTTGTCGACGGTTCATCGGCGGTGAAATTCCGTTTATCTCGATACGATTTTCGACTTCCGGGTTGAAGCCTGTGCGATGGCTATCTTCTGGGCACTCTTCGTCTCTACCCGGCAGTTTGAGCATTCTGTTGCCTGCCAAGATGGAACATCCGGCGCGGCAGCACGGCGAGGGCCGTTAGCCCCCCGTATGCAATCGCCGCGGCCGCCACGATCTGGAAAAGGGAATTCAGACTTGCCTGAAACCAGATCACCGAAGCCCACCCGACGAAAGCTGCCAGGACCATCCGACTGTTCCGGCAAGAACTGGGAGTAAAACACGCTTCAGTCCCTGGCTTGCAAAATAAAGCGCCAGTCCCAATCGGAATTCGCCGCAGCATGTTCCCATAATTGCTCTTTTCCGTCGGGTGAAGCGGCGGGTGCTGCAGCTGCACTGTCACTGCTAGTATTTGTCTCTCCGAAGCACCGGGCGTTGACAGCATCAATGGTAACGCCTGTCCTTATATTTGTCGCGATAAACAGAGTGGCGTTCGGGGCTCATTTTCTATCGGATGTGGTTCTCGCCTGGCTGATAACCCTCTTTATTATGTTGTTGATCTGGAGGTGGATGCAGGGTCGGTCACAAAATGGGCATGATAACTATCGAAAAATATGTAGAAGGACGGTGCGTGGAGAAAATGAGCCTTCCTCTCGCACCACTTCGCTTCCTGGCGAAGCTGCTGCCTCGCAAGGCCAAATTTGAGCTGCTTGCGCTTGGTCTCGACGTTGATACGATTTTGGCCGCGAGTAGAACGTCGCCTGCCGAATGTTGGGTCGACGTCGAAGAAAACACGGTACCGAAGCGGATACGCGTCGTTCGCCACGCCTGAGTTGATTATGCTGACTGTTCAGACGCGACTCAAGACCTGCACTTAAGGATGCTGCACGACGAGCGGCTGGTGCAGGCGACCTACCAACTGTCAACATTCGCCAGTCCAAAGTGGAATGTAGTGTGCGGATAGACAATTTGCGGTGACGAAGAGTAGTTTTGAGCATCCGGCTGGCGGTTGATATCTTTTCGAAAACAAGAGGGAATCGGGAGCTGAGCCGTCGGGAGTACCCGAAAGTTGGGCTTTAAGAACCCGTCGTTTTCATTCATGGGCCCGATTCCGGAAGCGATACCATTGCGGAAGATACGAAATCTCAGACGTGGGCAAATTAGAGGTCGTTCAACAGGAACCCTGATAATTCATAAGTACTGTCGGCAGGCTAGCTCCAGCCAGGTTGCAAAATTTCCGACCTAGCCGCCAAGATATGAAACGCGTCGCGCAACGGCAGGCCCGCTCGTCCAAGATCGTATGGAAGATCGGTTGCGGTGAAATAACCATCGAGCCCGCCGCATTCCTCCCACGCCTTCAGGAGAGGATCGGTTTGTCATCTGTTCTCGTTGGCTCACCCGTTGAGCAGGTTCTTCAGCCAAATGTAAATCCGCAGAGGTGAATCCGCAAAAGGCGGCATAGTTCGAACCGAATATCGCAAGCGTGGCAGAGCAATGTACGCCTAGGGATATTTAATTGGAGTTCGGAGCGAACGAAAAAATCTGAATGGAGGAGGCGCTCACGAAACCTTCGATCGTTCCCTTTTACAAGCGTCATTTGCTCACCGCCCGAGGTTCCTTCGTTTGCGGAGATCGCTCTAAGGCTTTGGAACTCCATATCCAGATACATCGCCCGCTCGGCATGACTAAGCGTCGCGCTTGGTATTTTCGATCTTTTCTGTCGACTTTCTCTACCGAAACTCCACGAAACTTTCAGATGAGCGAAAATCGGATCGGCAGAGCGGAAATGGCATGCGTTTTTTAAAGCAAAGTGGTGTTATCTTGCGACCTTCGTCCCGGACACTCAAATCCATAGCTGCCATCATCAGGTTCGCGGTGATCATAATCCTTGTGCTTTGGCCCTTCTTTATTGCCGTCATATTTCGAGTGGTATCGAGCGATGCTGGTCAGTTGCCCCTATATTTTTAAATCTCTTCTGACCCGGAGCGCGACGTATTTCGCGGGTTGGGATTCCATATAAGGCCGTTCAAGGTTAGTAGTGGACGGAATGTGAAGCTCCCTGTATCGCAGAGCTCACAGGTCTTTAATGCCTGCATCTTCCACCTATCGATTCTTGTATATCGGGGAGATATTCAATTCGGTCGCTGATGTCGGTCATACACTCTGCCGACTTTATTTGTAGACGCGAATGATGACCCGTTGCCCCACCCGGAACGGCGCGTCGCGGCTCACCATCACGATTGAGGTTGCTGTGCGAATGTCATTGCGTTCGCCGGGCATGCCAGTTGACTGCATCAGAACGGGAGAGATGCGGCTGATGCGGCCCTCATATGCCTGCCCTGTTCTATCCTCGGCCAGCACCTCAACGGGCACGCCGGGTTTGACGTTGTCGAGAAACTGCTCGGGGATTTCCGCCCGGACGATCTTCTGGCCTTCCGGCAGGATAGTGAACATCTCCGTCGCGCCGCTGGCGGTGGCAACTTCTCCGACCTTGATTCCCTGCCTGATGATGAAACCATCGACCGGAGCGCGGATGGTTCGTATGTCGACCTCGCGGGCGGCGATATCGCGCCGCATCTTGGCGGCAGTGAGAACCGAGGCGGCCACCTTCAGTTCGCCGGTGAGATTGTCCCTAGCCGCTATGGCTTCATCGAGGGCTTGGTCCGAGACGGCATTTCCCGCCGCGGCGCGCTTGACCCGATCTGCCTGGCGAGAAAGGTTTTTCATCTTCATCTGAAGAAGATTATGTTTCTCTTCGGCCTGCAGAGCTTCCTCCGATGCGATCTTCGCCGATAACGTTTCCTGACTGGAATCGAGTACTGCCATGACGTCCCCCGCCTTGACCTGGTCACCCTCGTTGACGAGCAGGGACGTAACGATGCCATCGCGGGGGGAGGCGACCCGCAGGAGACCACCCGGGATATCCACGACCCCCCTAGCTGCAGCCAGGATGGGTGGACCGACCAGATCCGGCCGGTCGGTGTCTTCCTCGGCGTTCGGGGAAAGTGTGGTGAAATACAAGAGTGCCACGCCGATCATCCCAGCCGAAACCGTTGTCACTGCCAAGCGTTTGATACGAGGGAAAAATTTCATGTCTTCAAGATCCTGTGGAACTTTTACCGGAGATGGGCCTGATGTCTCGGAGCAGGCGTCCGTCCTCCATCTGGAGGACACGATCAGCCTGCTTGACGAGACGCATGTCGTGAGAAACACACAGCACCGCCGAACCGGAGTCTTTTGCGATGGACTGGAGAATCTCGACAATGTTTCGACCGTTTTCGCTGTCGAGGGCGCTGGTGGGTTCGTCTGCAAAGAGAATGGCGGGCTTTTTGACGATGGCGCGGGCAATCGCAACACGTTGTTTTTCACCGCCGGACATTTCCGACGGCCGCAGATGACTTTTCTTTGACAAGCCGACGCTTGCCAAGGCGCTTGCGGCCCGTTCGCGGGCCTCTGCAGCGGGAACAGACATGTAATCGAGCGGTATCTGCACCTGCTCGACTGCGGTGAGGCCCGGGAAAAGATTGAACCCCTGAAAAACAAATCCGCAATTCTTAAGGCGAAATTCGTCCCGCGCTTCATCGCTTAATGTAGACAGCATGACATCACCCGCGCTCACCGACCCGTCGTCTGGCTTCGTCATGCCGCTGAGGATGGCAAGCAGCGTGCTCTTGCCGCATCCCGACGGGCCGATCAGCAGCGTGAATTCGCCAGCGTAAATGTCCACCGACACACCCGATAACGCCTGCATCTGAATGTTATGTATCGTAAAGGACTTACCGAGATTGCGCGCGCTGAGCACAGGCAGCATGGTTCACCTCAAAAGCGTGGCGGGATCGGTGTCCCGCAAACGATGAATTGCCAGAAGACAGGCGACAGCCGCGACAAGAAGCACAACTGTTGAGGCTGCAGCGACAATGGTGAAGCGCAATTCGAACGGAACCCGGTACACCGCCGCCATCAGGGCGATTGCAACACTTAGAAACAGGCTGATGATAAAACCGAAAAGACCGACCCAGCCCGCCTGTTCGATGACGATGAAACGAAGCCGGTCGAAGGGTACGCCAAGCGCCCTAAGCGTTGCATATTGATGCACCGTGCCGGCCACCGCACCCATCAGGGTCTGGCTCGTTATGACGGCTCCGATCATCACGGCGATGAGGGTCGCGAAAATGAATGCAATTCCCGCACCCGAATCCAGCAACATATACATCGTCGTCATGGACGCGAGTTCTTCAGCCGACCAGACCTCGAAACGGCGTATGTCGGTGCCGCTGTTAAGGCGCGCCTGTATGGCGGCGCCGTTGGTGCCCCGCTTGAGATCATAAAGGAAATAGGTGGCGCCGCCGTCGCTGGGCAGACTGTGATCGAGATTACGGGCGGTCTCCCTTGAGGCCACCACGTTGACGCCGCCTAGGCCGCGAAGGCCGTCGATATAGCCGACGATCCGCACCGAACGCCCGTTCACCTCGGCAATACCGCACTTTATTGTAGAAAGCTTCGAAGCGTCTGCAATGTCCACAAGGACGGTGCCGGGCTCGCTCAACTGATTTCGCAGCGATCCGGGAATAATGCGCGCGAGGGCCTCGGCGTCATGTGCCGTATCAATGCCGAGAACCGTGACGCTGACACCGCCGCCCCCGTGCGTGCCTCTCCAGTCGCCGGAGCCGAACAGAACTGGCTCCACATGCGAGATCGCCGGCTCGGCGTAAAGATTTGTCGCCACACTTGCGGGAATCGCGCGCCCGAGGTCGACACTCTGTGTTCCGGGAAAACCCACCCAGTATTCGGCTTTGGATTGCGTAACGTAAAGACCATTGGCACCCACGATGCCCAGCAGCAAAGCACCCTGGACCGTCATCAGGACGCCCGAGAAGGCAATCGCGATTGTCGCGGGCAAAAAGCGGCGCCATTCGTGGATCAATGTCTTGCGCGCAATCGAGATCGTCATGATCCGCTTTTCCTCCGCTTATCGGGGAAGCTTGCGATACCAGGTGCCTGCGCTGCGAGACTTCCGCCCGTCGCTTTCGCAAAGGCAATCAAGGCTTCCGCTTCGTTCTTCGTCGCTTCGGTAAGTTGACTGCGGGTGTCTGCGGCTTCGATTTGGCGGGTCACGAGGGCGGACGCGTCAGACAGGCCTTCGCGGGATAACAATTTGGCTTGAGCCAAACCTTTTTGCGACGTCGCATACGCTGATTTCGCACGCGCGGTTTCAAGCCGCGCGGCACGGAGCGTCCGCAAGGCCGAGGAGGCTTCGCCATGGGCAACCAGAACTGACTGCCGGTAGGCTGCAACGGCCTCACGCCATTGCGCTTTTTTTGCCTCCACGACGTCCAGCCGTTTCCCGTAGTCAAAGACGGGCATCTGTAATGATGGGCCACCCATGACGCCGAAGATGGACCCTGAGACGGGTGATCCGATACCGATCATTCCCGAGAGATGGAGTTTCGGATAAAGATCGGACGTCGCAATTCCCACTTCGGCTCCCGCCTTCAGGACGGCAAATTCCGCCCTTCGAATGTCCGCGCGCTGCCGCAGCACATCGGCCGGAACCGCCGTTACCCGTACGTTGCTCGCCACGGGTTGAGGTCTCATTGCCGATAGGGTGGCATCTCCCTCCCTCAAGCCCTGAAGAACAGCAATGCGCTGGATTTCGTCGGCAATGGCATTGTCGAGAAGGCGTTTCTGTTGCGCCATAGCGGCACTGTCCTCAGTCGCCGCCTGGGCTTCGAACCTTGTCGCCAATCCGCTTCTTGATCGTAAGGTCGCGACATCTCGTGCTTTTGCCTTAGCGGAGGATAGGAGATCGACATTTTTTCGCTGGTGCTGCAACGCCCTAAGACGCACGTAACTTGTTGCGGCCTCCGCCGCGACGGAGAGCTTCGCTGCATTTACGTCTTCAGCCGCTATGTATCTGTCCAGATCGGCAGATTGCTGGGCGAGCTTATCTTGCCCGAAGAGAGCGATTTCCCATCCAGTCTCAAGATTAAGCTGAGCTGGACGGCGGGAAATGTCGTCTACCTTCGTCCTGCTGCTGGAACCCGTTGCAGACCCGGAGAGGCCGACATTGGGCAGGAAGCCGGAGGACGCAGAGTGTGAAATCGCGGCTGCCGCAGCCAGCCGCTCACGGGCCTGCGCCAAGCTCAGATTGCCCTGCTCTACACGCGCCACGATGCCATTGAGTTGACTGTCATTAAGCGCCAGCCACCAGGCTTCGCTTTTTGGGCTGGGTCGCCGCGCATCCGCCAGCGAAAACTCCGCCGGTGCGATGTCAGAAAAAGTCGGTCCGCCCTGATGGCAGGAAGATAGGAGGAGCGCAATGAGCACCCAGCGATGCCGATTCAAGACGCCATTGCAATTCGTTCTCGAACGATCGACGCAATCACGACGCACCCTAATCATTTTGGACCACATGAAACACGCATTACCCAGAAAAATAGCCGTTGATCCCCAGTGCCGGTCGCTGATGCGACAAATCGAATGCAGGCCATCGCATTCATCGTCCCAAGACCATTGCAGGCTCAAGATTTCGCGCAGTCACTGTGCAGATTTGGTCGAGGACCTCGGTATCGACCTTTCCTCCGGTGCCGTCGACACACACCATGCACCCGCAATGATCAGCGCACTGCCACCCAGCTGAAGAGCGGACACTGGCTCGGAATAGAGGAGCCAAGCGCTTGCGAGCACAAAAACGTAGCTGACGGCGGAGAGGGGAAAAGCTTTCGAAAGATCGGTCTGCGCAAGCACACGCAGCCAGAGGACGAAACAGACAATTTCGGCAATGATGGCCAGAGTAAACCAGGGCGATGTGGCAAGATTAATCAACCATTGAGCGCCGAATTCGCCCGAAACATGGACAGCGCTCTCCTTGAGAAAAATCTGCTGAAGTGTATTCAACAGCGGAATGGAGAGCCAAAGCGTCGGCAGATCCCTCATTGCTTCTCCAATCCATCAGAGCTGAAAACCGGCGAAATCCATCTCAGAAGAGCGTGCAGAGCGGGGTTCTTGTGCCTGAAAAACATTGAGTTCGCCGTCAGCGTGCTGCCGAGACGGAGCTTGTTCTGGTAATAGGCCTGCCCGCTTTGATATCGGGTGAGCCCGTGTTCGAGGCAGTAACGCAGGTTCTCAAACCAGCTGAGATAATAGAGATTGTAAGGCTTGCCATTGACCGCATCCATGCAGAAGAATTTATCGATAAGTCGATCGCGATCGTACAAAAGCAGGTTGAAGGCGAGAATGTCGTCGCCGACGCGATAGGTGGTACAGAACGCATTCTCGGGCAGATTTGACAGCACACCCGTAAAATAGTCCGGCGTCAGTTCTTCGAACTGCCACTCACTTCGGTTACGGGTATCGTGATAAAGCTCCAGACACCGGGGCAACATATCGCCGAGGTCCGTGACCCGCTCCACTTTTACCTCTGAGGCTGCGCGGCATTTGCGGCGCATGTCCTTGCGTGTCGAAGACGACAAGCCGGCGAGATAGGTTTCGATGTCGGGAAAATCCACCCGCAACGATGCGGTTGGCAAGCCGGGCATGGCGACGAACTCGCGCCGGTGGACCGCTGCAGAAAGCGCTCGTCCCAGAGGCATCGGTACGTCTTTCAGAGCGAACAGGCCGTATCCTGACATCTGGGCCCATCGTTCCGTGCATTCCAGCAGATAGGTCATCAGATCAGTTTCCCAAACGCCAGGAATATCCGGATGCATTCCGATACTCGCGCACTCCGTGCAGGGAGAGCCGATACAGGCAAGCCGAAGCGACAAGAACCGTGGGAATAGTTTGCGGACGCCTTCGACAAGGGACGTGAGCCGTCCTCTTTCCAGCGTCGTTTCCAGACGGTAATCGCATAGAAAAATTGGAGCAGCAGCTATCATTATCCCGTAATAGCTGATGGTCGCATATCGCCATTCAAAGCCCTCAAGGCCGGACTGTTCCACTGCCAGCAAATAGTCATAGCGTTCTATATCGCCGCTGAAACACGCATCCCAAACGTCCCTGTCGACGGCGGCAAGCGTCTCATGGATCCGGAATTCGAGGTTCCGGGAATTGAGACCCGGGCCGTCGCCAATTTCAAATCGGGTTTCTAAACGCATGTTTTGTCTCAAAAAAACGGTCGGAAAGATCGGCAACTTTGCGATGTTCCCTGTCCACGTGGATCATATGGTAGCTGTCGTTCAACCAGTGCAGTGCTCTCGGGCCGCCAATCTTTGTGGCGATGTAGCGGGCGTGATCGGGACCGCTGAGATCGTCTTCAGTTGAATGAATGATGAGGGATGGCGTCGTGATCTGAGGCAGATGCTTCTTGAGATGGTGGCCGAGCCGGCTCATCTCGACGAGACCGCGCCCCGGGAAATGGCTGAGAACACCTTCATTTTCCATGGCCGCAATCATCCGCCTCAGACGATCGTCCTTGATGCCAAGGGAAGGCGTTTCACTGAAATTGAGACGATCGATGAAGGGTATAAGGCTGATCCATCTGATGTGCGGAGAAAGGATCGCGTAATAGCGCGGAACATTCCAGCCGTCGTAGTGGAAGCAGGGTGAGTAGAGCGCGACCGACCTAATCGGGGATGATGGCATATGGGACGCGAGCAGCGAAAGCTTTCCGCCAACGCAAATGCCAGCGGAAAAGACGGTGTCGCTTCGCGTCGCCAGCCAGTCTGCGGCGACCGCGATGCTGTCCAACCAGTCTTCAAAACGGGAGCGCCGCAAGGCGGCTTCCCCACGCCCATGCCCTGCGAGCAAGGGCGCAAAAACCGAGTAACCCCTGTGGCGGAATTGCCGCGCCACCAGGCGCATTTCGGCTGGGGCGCCGCTCATGCCGTGCACGAGCATGATGGCCTTGCCATTCGTACCCTCTTCAAAAAAGGAAAGACCGTCGTTTGACGGATTGAACGCTTTCGTCTTTTCGTCTGCCGAAGCGTGCGGGAAGGCGTGGGACAGGTTTGATTGTGAGCCGGCAAAAGAAAATGTCATAGCCCTGATACTCCCACGCAGATGACGCCGCCCGATACCAGCGCAACCCCGATCGAGTGCCGCAGGCCGACCGTTTCCTTGAAAAGGATGGCGCTAAAGATGGTAATGACGGCATAGCTCGAGGCCATCAGCGGGAATGCGATGGAGAGCGGAACATGCGCCAGGACATAGGTCCAGGCGACGAGCTCTACGCCCCAGAACACGACCCCGGTTAATGTCCAGGGGTGGAGATAGATGTTACGCCGGTCCTTGGCCGAGGCCAGTTTGAAGCAGACTTCCCTGCCTGCCTCTGTCAGCACGCAGAAAAGAATGAGAGCAAGCATTGTGTTATTGAGCCCGCCCGTCATGACAGCATGTCCGAAAACGACCTTAAAAACGCAAGGTTGGTGATGGTGTTACGATCGCGGGTCATCACCGCATCGGGCGCGCGCAACGGCTGGTCGATCAGGATTTCTCCCTGCTTCAGAAGCCGGGTTAGCAAGGTGCCGCTATACACCGGCGTCGAGTAATCACCGATGACGTCGGCACCCACGATGCGATGTCGCATCGCGATATCGCTTAACAGCTCAAGGACCGTTGAAAGCCGCAATCGGCCCTGATCCCAGTTGGTGATAGCGTCGTCCAGCGACAGGCAATCCTTGTCTATGGTGATGTAGACATTGCACGTGAATATCCGCGACAGCAGGTGCTCACTGAATGCCGGCAGCCCCATCTTTCTCATGGTCGACCAGATGAGATGGCCGCCCGACTGGATGTAGCTGACGCTCTCACCGTAGGCGCGTCTGACGCGGCTTGGCAGGTGGTCGTAAGGGTAGAGCTCAACCTTCCCGTTAGCGAGATTGCCAAGGTTGGCGCCCTTGCGCTCCGGCGTTTGCAGGTCGTCGCTGCAGACACCAAGCGTGATGATCTTTTGAACATTTGAATGTTCTGCGACCTCGTTCACCCAAGAGCCGCAATGGAGACCGTTGTCGAAGTTGACCCAGTCAGGGTGATTGTCGATATGGATGACGGTGAGAGGTCCATCGAAACTCTCTGCCGCCTCGGCAACCAGCATTGCTGAGACATGATGAAAGTCGCCCGATCCAAGAAAACACAGCCGAGGGGACGCGGGCGCGCCGGCGGGGCGCGCTATACTGGGTTTCAACAGATCGAGCGACTCTCTCCTGCTCCAGAGACGAATGGCGCTCCCACAGCGTCGTTCGTCAAACTCGTGTGCGCCCACCGAAAGTGCGGCGTCAACGAAGGTTGGCTGCAGATGGAGGGCATCATCGAGATGGAGCAGAAGCGTGTTCACGAGCTTACCTCCGTTCAGCACGGGTCAGAAGCTGGTCGAGCAGCTCGATCGCGAGATCGATCTCGTCCAAGGAGATGTTGAGGTTCGGCGCGAATGTGATGACGTTCTTGTGGTAACCACCGACATCGAGCACCAGGCCGTATTTGCGTCCGTTGACGATCATGTCGCCCTTCATGCCCTCATCCGACATCCAGTCGAGAGTGGCTTTGTCAGGCGTGAAGCTGTCGTCGCGGCAAATTTCCATCCGGAGAGCAAGGCCGAGCCCATCCACTTCGCCGACGATCACGTGTTTGCGCTGTAACTGCTGCAAACCATCAAGGAAGGCAGCGCCCTTCGCCATGACACTGGCGCCGATATTCTCTTCCTCGGCCATTTTAAGCGTTTCGAGGGCAACAGCCGTTCCCATCGGGTTGCTGGCGAAGGTCGAGTGCGTGGAGCCGGGCGGGAAAATCGTCGGGTTGATCATCTCTTCGCGCGCCCAGATGCCGGACAGCGGGTTAAGACCATTGGTAATCGCCTTGCCGAAGACCAGAACGTCAGGGGAGACGCCGAAATGTTCGATCGACCAGAGCTTGCCGGTGCGGTATACGCCCATCTGAATTTCGTCGGCGACAAGAAGAATGCCGTGCTGATCGAGCACCTTCTTCAGCTCGACGAAGAAGTTCATCGGCGGGATTACGTAGCCGCCGGTGCCCTGGATGGGCTCGACGTAGAAGGCCGCATATTCGGACTTGCCGGCCTTCGGGTCCCAGACCCCGTTATATTCGCTCTCGAACAGGCGGGCGAACTTCTGGACGCAATAGTGGCCGTACTCCTCTTTCGACATGCCCTTCGGGCCGCGAAAATGATAAGGAAACTCGATGAACTGGGCGCGTTCGCCAAAGTGCCCGTAACGACGACGGTAACGGTAAGACGAGGTGATGGATGTGGCGCCCAGCGTGCGACCATGATAACCGCCCTCAAAAGCGAACATCAGGCTTTTCCCGCCTGAAAAGTTCCGGACGATTTTCAGCGAATCCTCGACCGCCTGCGAACCGCCGACGTTGAAGTGTACGCGACCCTTGCTGCCGAACTTTCTTTCAGCGTCCTGCGCGATCATCGTCGCCAGTTCGACCTTCTCGCGATGCAGATATTGAGAGGCAACCTGGGGCAGGGTGTCCAGCTGGCGATGGGCTGCTGCGTTGAGGCGCGGGTTGCGGTAGCCGAAATTGACCGCCGAGTACCACATCTGCAGATCGAGAAATGCCGTGCCAGCGTGGTCATACATGAAGGAACCGTCGCATCCCGAGAAGAACTTGGGATGATCCGTGTAGTGAACCGTGTCGCCGTGGGAGCAATAGGTCTCCTCGAGAAAGCGAAGTTCGTCTTCGGATACGGTATCTGGCTGGCCGTTAGCGGGCTTGATGAGAGAATGCATTTTCATATTCCTGATTAGGCGGTTTGGGGCAGGTGAAGATCCGCTCCGCGAGCGGTGATGATGTGTGGCAGCCGTGTGGCCGCTTCAGCCTGCACATCCTTAAAAGTCGTGTAGGAGACGAAGGGGATGGCGTGGCTTGTGCAATGGGCGACCAGCTTGTGCTTTGCGAAAAGATTGTCGGCACGCGCCGAGACGCAAAAATCGCTTCGCCCGTCGCCGACATAGAGGTGAGGCGTATGCGATGCGACCACGGCGCACTTGCAAACCCCCGATCCGGCCTGGCAATCGGACTGCATGAATGGTGCCTCCAGTCGGTAATGAAAGCGGGTCGCGTTCTTTTCGACACAGAGGCGATTGGCGATGATGTCGAGGTGGCCGAGGCCGTGAGTGGACAAGACGCGGTGAATGAAGCGATCGACCCCATCACTGACAACGGTAACGGGGATCGAGTTTTTTGAGCACCAGCGGACAAACTCGGGGAATTCCGGGTCGATTTCGACCGTGTCGAGAAATTCATCGATGTCATTCATGGCCGCCTGAATGAGCGTGATTTGCGCACTCATGCATTGCCTCGCGTCGATGCGCCCCGCTTCCCAGGCTCGCTCGAGGTCGTGCCACTCCGACGCCGCAAACCGCTCGAGAACGGCATCCGTGACGTCAATAGTGGCGATCGTGCCATCAAAATCGCAAAAAGCGTGCATTAGCGCGCCATTCCCGTGCTGTTGATGTCGCAAGGCCTACAAACGCTATATGTGTTTCCAAGCGTTGCTGGCCGGCCGGACGCTGCGGGACTATCGCTGCGATAGGAGCGGGTTTTCCCAGGTGATTGTTCAGTTCTTGATTTTTTCATGTCCGAAAAGCTCTCCGTCAAATCCAGCGCGTCGGGAGACGGAACAGTGCCGTTTACCGGTGCCGTGCTGGCGAAATGGCGAGTGCGCCTCGTCTGTCGAGAAAGTGTGGAGAAAATCTTCGTGTTCGGTGGAGCGGGAGCCCGTCGACCACATCACCGATTGACGCGCTTGAATAAGTTGGTCCAACTGCAGCGAGAATGTCGAAGCCGCACTGCGATCGCAGCGTCAGCACGTTGAACCAATGTCGCCGATGCTTGATTTCAACGCCTGCAAAAATTGCTTATCGAGAGACAATTCATGAACAATGCCCTTATCCTGATCATAGAAGACGATCCGGAAATATCCGACATCATTGAAACCTATTTCGCGCGCGAAGGCTTCCGAGTCGTCACCGCGGGTGATGGCACAGTTGGGTGGGGCCATCACCAGCGCCTTCGGCCGGATCTGGTGGTGCTTGATATCAAGCTACCGCGTCAGGACGGATACGAAGTCCTTGCCGCCATCAGGCGGGTGTCCGACACGCCTGTCATCATGGTGACGGCGCTTGCGGATGATCTGGACAAGCTGCAGGCTTTGCGCATCGGTGCCGACGACTATGTCGTCAAACCCTTCAATCCACTTGAAATCGTTGCGCGCGCCAAGGCGGTCCTTAGGCGGGTCGCGGGTCGTAGTCCAGACCATGTTTTGCGCGTTGGGCCGCTGAGTGTCGATCCCCAGGCCCATCGTGCGGTGGTGGAAGCGGGTTCCGAACATGTTGTTCTCGATTTGACTCGGACGGAATTTCGTATTCTCGCCCACATGGTGGCTTCGCCCAATCGCGTGTTCGAGCGCTCCGAACTGGTCGACGCCTGTCTCCCGGAAGGTGAGGCGCTCGACCGTACGGTTGACAGCCACGTCAGCAATCTCAGGCGCAAACTGACTGCCGCGGGTGCCGGAGGCGTTCTGACGGGCGTGCGCGGCGTAGGATACCGGATTGATGACATCTAGGCGCGCCAATCTTAATGCAGGCCTCGTTCGCGCGATGGTGTTGCTGACACTGTTGGCCTTCGTCGTCGTTTACGGCGGCCTGGTGGCATATTTTTTCTTCATTTATGACTGGCTCTATCCCGAAGGCGAGTATGATAGCGCCTGGCAGCTTGGCGATACGATCACGCTGGGGCTGTTGCTAGGTATAGGTATATTGACCGCTTCGATCCTTGGCTGGAGGTTGGCGCGATACGTTACGGAACCGCTAAAGTCCGTTGCGAGCGCGGCACGGACGATCGCCCGGGGTGATTTCTCTGCACGCGCCGTGCTTCCCCGTCGCAGCTTTGGCGAAGCGGGTGAGCTTGTCTCGGATTTTAACCTGATGGCCGAGCGGCTGGAGCGCGCAGAGACAGAGCTCAAATATTCAAATTCTGCCATAGCCCATGAGTTGCGGACCCCTCTGACCATTTTGCGGGGCAGATTGCAGGGCCTGCTTGACGGTGCGTTTCAGCCCACTCCGCAGCTCTATCTTCGTCTCATTGCTCACGTCGATGACCTTGGCGGCATCGTTGAAGAGCTGCGAACGCTCGCGCTCAGCAATGCCGGCCAGCTCGATCTGGAATATTCCCGGCTGGACCTCGCATCGGAAGTCGCTGCCGCTGCCGATTCCATGGAGGATGACCTCGCAATTGCTGGCAGCCTGGTCGTGAGACGACTAAAGCCCGCTGTTACGATGGCAGACAAGCCCAGATTGCGTCAGGCGATCGTTGCGTTGCTCGATAATTGCCGGCGCTATGCCCCAAATTCTACCGTCTATCTCGAGACCTGGCAGGACAAGGATCATGTGTATTTCAGATGCACCGATACAGGTCCCGGCCTTGCCGATGAGAGCCGGAACCGCGCTTTCGAACGGTTTTGGCGAGCCGATGATTCCCGTAATCGTGTTTCCGGCGGTTCGGGCCTTGGTCTTCCAATTGTGAAGGCGATCATGCAGGCGCATGGAGGCGACGCTGTCATTCTGCCGACCGAAGGACGTGGTTTCAGCGTTGATTTGCAGCTGCCACGTCGGGAAGAGGCCCCAGGCTGAGGATCAGACACCACGGGCCTTGCAGAGCGTCGCCGACACCGAGCCGCCGGTAGCTGGAGCAAGCCCAAAAGGGCCGAAGAGCATGGAAAAGAAGGGACCCTTCGGCGCCCCTTCTTTCGTTTCAGGCCACGAATCGTCGACGTTTCCTCCACATAATCTGCATCTGGACTTGGTTAGTGACGCTTATGAGCAAGCTCTGCTCCCAGCGTCGGCGCCACCGTGCCGGCGGAATTTGATACGAGGTTTTCGATGCGAAACGCGCTCATTCTCACGGCGGCAATTGCCGGCGCAGCCATCCTTGGAAACACCACCGCCCAGGCCGGTTCTTATGCCGCTGCCGAAATCAACATGCGGGCGGGTCCAAGCACACACTATCCTTCCATGGGTATCTTGGCCGAAGGCATGCCACTCAACGTGATCGGCTGCACAAAGGATTATCGGTGGTGCGACATCGAGGCCTCCGGGCGCCGGGGCTGGGTGTCGGGTGCTTACATCGATATCGATTACGACGCGCAAAGGCTTCGGGTACCCGCCTATGCCCATGTGGTGCATGAGCCCGTCGTGCCGACTGTGTCATTCAACATTGGCGCCTATTGGTCCGATCATTATGCCGATCAGGACTTCTACGGCGACATCGACACTTGGGATGATTTCGCTTGGGAAGAAGATGCGCCGCCTCCCGGTTGGGACCCCAACTGGTGAGACGGAGATCAGGCGGACGGGTTGCTGTGCGACCCCTGCCCAAGGCGTGTCGGGGCAGACGCTTCATGACCGAACGAAAACTTCTCGTTGTCTGCATCGTCTTTTCCATCCTTGAGGTGGTTCTTGCCTGGCATACGACCGGCTCGCAGATAAACGACCATTTGCGGACGAGCGTTCAGCAAGCCGCAACACCATGAGTCAGACGACAATGAAACGCACAATCGCCAGAAAGAATGGTTTCATCATCGGCTCCGTCATCGCAGTTCTGGCGATAGGCGGGGCGTCGGCGTGGACGGTTTTCTCCGATACGGATGACCAGGACGAAATCGTTATGCCGGTTGTTCAGGGAACCGTCGAAGAAGCGGTTGTCGCCAGTGCCGTCCTCGAGCCCGCCCGATTGGTCAATGTCGGAGCCCAGGTGTCCGGGCAGCTGAAAAACCTGCATGTCGAACTCGGGCAGAAGGTGAAGCAGGGCGATTTGATCGGCGAAGTCGATTCGACACCGCAGGCAAACGGTCTGCGGATCGCCAATGCCGCCCTTGCGAACCTGAAGGCACAGCGGCGGGCGCGGGACATCCAGCGGCATCAGGCTGAACTTGCGTATAACCGGCAGAGAACGCTCAACAGCGCAAACATTGTGTCTACCGCTCACAGAGAAACCGCTGAAGCGTCGTTTCGCGCCTTGCAGGCTGAAGTCGAGGCACTTGACGCGCAGATCCTTCAGGCTTCGGTCGAGGTTGAGAATGCTGAGGTCAATCTCGGCTATACGAAAGTGCGTGCTCCGATCGACGGCACGGTCGTTGCCGTCGTCACTAAGGCAGGGCAGACCCTGAATGCCGTTCAGGCCGCACCAACAATCGTCTCTCTGGCGCAACTGGACACGATGCGTGTGAAAGTTCAGGTTTCGGAAACCGATATTGGGCGGGTCCGGCTCGGGCAGACCGTCCGCTTCACGATCATGGGTTATCCGGATAGCCCGATCTCGGCGAAACTTGAGCAGATCGAGCCGGCGCCCACGACAATCGCGGCGGATTCCACGGCCAGCACCGGCGTGTCAGGCGCGGTTCAGGGTGCGCAGGCGGTTTATTATAATGGCCTGTTCAAAACCCCCAATACGGATGGCCGGCTCAGGCCCATGATGACCGCGTCCGTCAGAATTATCGTCGGCAAGGCAGAGGACGTTCCCCTCGTGCCCTGGTCGGCCCTCACGGATCGCGATAAAGACGGTCGCTATCATGTCCGTGTTCGTCAGGCATCCGGCGCTGCGGTCGAGAAGCTCGTGACCGTTGGGCTGACGGATAAAATCAACAGCCAGATCATCGACGGGCTTTCCGTTGGCGATAAGGTCATCATACCCGCTGAAGGTGAAACGTCGACCAACACAGACCTGGTGACGATGTGATACCTCTTATCCAGATCGACAATGTCTACCGCTCGTTTGCAGCCGGAGACGAAAAAATCACCGCTCTGAACGATGTCAGCCTTAAGATCGAAGCGGGCGAGCTTGTCGCGATCGTCGGCGCCAGCGGTTCGGGCAAATCCACGCTCATGAATATCCTCGGATGTCTCGATCAGCCCAGCGAAGGGGACTATCTGATCGGCGGCAAGAGTGTTTCGGGGCTGACTGCCGATGAGCTTGCGGCGTTGCGGCGGGAGCATTTCGGTTTCATCTTCCAGCGTTATCATCTGCTCGGCCCGCTCAAAGCCATCGAGAACGTAGCAATGCCTGCCGTGTATGCAGGTCTCGACCCTGCTGCCCGTCATCGCCGGGCAAAGGCGCTGCTGGATCGTCTTGGACTTGGCGAGCGTCTCGATCATCGCCCGGGGCAGCTTTCCGGAGGCCAGCAGCAGCGCGTCTCCATTGCCCGCGCCCTGATGAATGGCGGCGAAATCATTCTTGCAGACGAGCCCACCGGCGCACTCGACAGTAAAAGCGGCGAGAACGTTCTCGAGATCCTTAAGGAGCTACACGGTGAAGGGCACACCGTTATCATGGTCACGCATGATATGCAGGTGGCTGCTAACGCGGACCGTATCATCGAAATCCGTGACGGCAGGATCGTTTCGGACCAAAGAACACGGGATGTCCCGGAGGCAAGCATCCCGCTGCCCCCCAGTGGCGAAACGCCGATTGGCCGGTTCTCCGCCCTCCGGCAGCGCCTGTCCTATGCGGGTCCGATGGCGCTCCGCTCCATGGCAGCCCACCGCATCCGCACCTTCCTGACAATGCTCGGTATCATCATAGGCATCGCCGCCGTCGTCTGTGTTGTGGGTCTGGGGGAAGGATCGCGTCAGAAAGTTCTGGCGCAGATGAGCGAACTTGGGGCCAGCACGCTCTCCATCTATCCCGGGCGTGATTGGGGCGACGAGCGTGCGGCGAATATCACGTCTCTCGTCATTGCCGATGCCGAAGCACTGTCGGCGCAATCCTACGTGCGCGGTGTAACGCCGCTCATCTACGCTTCGGCGCGGGCCCGCTCAGACCACGCGTCTCTGACAGCAAACCTCAACGGCGTGGGGCACGACTATTTCACCATTAATGGCATGAAGTTCATATCGGGCGGGGGCTTCTCCTCCGAAACGCCATCGAGGCTCGGCCAACAGGCCATTCTGGACGACAGGACGGCCGCTGCGCTTTTCCCTAATAAGCGGGTTCCGCTTGGGCGCACCATCATGATCGACCGCATGCCGGCGACGGTGGTGGGCATTGTCCAGCGACCAAGAAGCGCTGCGGGCGACAGGACATTGCAGATCTATGTTCCCCATTCCAGCGTTGCAGGAAGAGTGTCTGGAACTGCCAGCAGTCTCGGCGGGTTGACCGTACGCGTCGCAGATGGCGTCGATACAGCGGCCGCCGAGCGCGCGATCGTCAACCTTGTTACCCGGCGGCATGGGACGAAGGACTTCTACGTTTTCAACAGTGATCAGATGCGAAAGGCGCTCGAGAAGACCTCCCGTACGATGACCCTTTTGATTTCGTCGGTCGCCGTAATTTCGCTGATCGTCGGCGGCATCGGTGTCATGAATATCATGCTCGTTTCCGTAACGGAGCGGACGCGCGAGATCGGGCTTCGAATGGCCGTGGGCGCAAGGCGCCTCGACATCCTGCTGCAATTCCTCATCGAAGCAGTTTTGATTTGCCTGGCTGGTTCGGTCGTGGGAATAGGCCTCGCGTTTGCGATTGCGACGATCATCGGCGACCAACAGGGTGAGATGCCGATGATCATCTCCATGCAGGCGGTGCTCGGATCCTGCGCCGTCGCTTTTCTGATTGGCCTCACCTTCGGCTTCCTGCCTGCCCGCAATGCGGCGCGGCTCGATCCGGTAGACGCTTTGTCGAGAGAGTAAGAGGCAATATCCGTGCTTGGTGCCATTCTGGTGAAAGAGAGAGTTCAATGAGTAGACATCAAAATTCCGTCGCGGTGGCGCTGGATATCGCGCAAGAGGCGGATTTGCCCGATTTCAAAAAGGCCTTGCAGCGCGCCTTCATGCTCGCCGTCGTGGAGGAGATGGGGCCGACGGGCGAGACGATCCCGGCAGACGAGGACATTGAAGGCGCATTTCAGGCTCCCGGCTCTGTCGTGCTTCGCGTTCTCGCCGATGGAAAGTGGGTGGGAGGTGCGGTCGTTACAATAGACGACAAGTCGCATGAAAATGAGCTTGGCTTTTTCTATGTTGATCCGGATGAGCGTGGCCGGGGCGTCGGCCAGAACGCGTGGAAAGAGATCGAGCGGCGGTATCCTGAGACCCGCATATGGACGACGCACACGCCCTATTTCGAAAAGCGCAACATTCACTTCTACGTCAACAAGTGCGGGTTCAAGATCGTCGAATATTACAATTCGCGGCATCCTGACCCGCACGATACGCACGAGGCTGATCCCAGTGACAGTGGCATGTTCAGATTCGAGAAAAACATGGCCTGTGCAGGACGATGATCCTTCGCGGCAAATTTGTCGGTGAAAGGAGCCAGTAATCCACCTTGCGGGTGACTGCCGACGCCGTCTGGCCAGCGTCTCATTTTGTGACCGGCTCCCGACCCGCATCAAACCATGCGTGTAAGAACATCGGTCGGACCGCCCTTGTCCATCAGCCGATGTTTCAGCGCTCCCAGCACGTGGAGTCCGATAAGCACCAGAATGGCATAGGCGCCGTACCTGTGCAGCGTCTGGAAGACAGCAAAGGCACTGTCGTTCTTGGGAAGTAGTTCCGGCAGATAGGTAATGAAGAAAAATGGGACACCATCACTCTGCGAAAAACTGCTGGAGAGCGAATAGCCAAGCAGCGGAACGAGGAGCGTGAGGAGAATGAGAAGCTTGTGGACTGCGTGCGAGAGGATTCTCTCGAACGGCGCAAGAGCCGAGGGCGCTGGCGGCATGCTCGTTGCGTAGCGCGAGCGAAGCGCAAGGTGGACAATCGCAAGCAGCCAGACGAGAATGCCGAACTGCTTGTGGTTGGGATAGAAGATCGAAGCGGTTGCCATATCGCTTTCCGGCAGGCGCGTCATATACCAGCCCGACGCAATAAGTCCGATGATCAGAGCGGCTCTTACCCAGTGAAGACAGCGGATCGGGAGCGGATATTTAACGGTCTTGAGATTGTCGGTCTTGATGGCTGACATCACAATGGTCTCCTTGATGGGAATAGCCATTTCGCCAGGTTGGCGCTGGCGAATGAGAAAGACGGGCTCAGTGGCCCGCCTTGACGTTGTTGAGGGCAAGGAATACGGCTGCCGAAAGCAGGCCGATCAGCGTTCCCGCAGTAGTCAACAGAACCGCATGCGCCTGCGAAAAGGCACTCTTGCCGGCGGTTACCAGTGCCGTAGCGACATTTTCGGGTAGTTTGCCTGCAAGAACGTAGGTATCTCCGATGGAATGGCGTGCAGCATCTGCGAGCTCAGCCGGAACTGCTGCCGGCAGAACCAATGCACCCATGTAGATTGCCGAGAGGGCCACGCCGAAGAAGGTGATGCCGAGACCGGCGCCAAGCTCGTAACCGGTTGCCTCGAGCGAACCGGCAGCCCCTGCCTTGTCAGCCTCCACAGATCCCATGATGGCGATCGATGAAGCCGTAAGGCCGATGCTGAGCGATAGTCCGAGCAGCATTAGGCATGCCGGTACGATGAAGCCGGGGTCATGAAAGTCCATTCGCGCCAGCCCGAGAAGGCACAGAGAGGCAATCAGCAGGGACGCGCTTGCGACTGTGCGAAGCCCGAGCCGGTTCGACAGGAAACCAGCGAAAGGACCGCCGACAGCGGCAGCAATCATGATGGGCAGCATGAAGAGGCCTGCCTGCAGCGGCGACTTGTCGAGAACAAACTGCATCTCCTGGGCAAGCGTCAGTTCGACACCTGCCAGCGCCCCCGACGTGACGATCGCCATAGCCATACCTGTCACGATTGCAGGGCGGGAAAAGAGGGTTACGTCCAGCATTGGCTGCGCCACGGAAAGCTGGGAGCGAACGAAAATCGTCAGAGCGGTCGCGCCGATAAGAAGAGCGAGCACGACGATCACGAAGGGCTCCCTGCCGCCGAACCCGGTTTTGACGGCATAGACCAGTGCGATGAGACCGACGATCAGCAATAGAGCCTGGCTTATCTGCCATTTGCCGGAAGAAACCATTTCCTCTTTCGGCAGGATGAAAGCGATGATCGGAACGACGACGAGCACGACGGGAATATTGATCAGGAAGACCGATCCCCACCAGAAATGCTCGAGAAGCGCACCGCCCACCAGTGGACCGACCGCGGCGCCGGCGGCACCGACCGTGCCCCAGAGACCGAGCGCCATCGCTCGCTCACCCGGGTCTTCGAACGTGCGCCTGATGATGCCGAGAACACAAGGGAGGATCATCGACGCGCCGAAGGCAAGCAGGACACGCCCGGCTATCAATATCCAGGGCGTCGGCGAAAACGCAGCCACGAGGGAGGCAACGCCGAAAACGAACAGGCCGGTCAGCAGCATTTTCCTATGACCGATCCTGTCGGCGAGGGTTCCCATCGGCACGAGCAATCCAGCCATCAGCAGAGAATAAATGTCGATGATCCAGAGCACCTGCGTAGTCGAGGCCCGCAGCGCCAGCGTCAGCGACGGCACGGCGATATGAAGGATCGTCATGTCGATCACAACGGGCGTAAATGCCAGCATGACCGCAATGAGAATGAACCACCGACGCGCGTGCAGCGGGGAGGGTGGCGTGACGTTATTCGGGTCGACAGACACCGTCATTTTTTTCACCATCAGAATACTCGATCGCGCAAGGCTGACAGCGGGCTGAAGCCGCGGCCACTTCCGCAGCCTGGACCTTATTGGCAGCCCTTTGTTGTTTCATGGAGGACTTGTGGAGAAAGCGTGGAGACGACGTCCTTCGGTCCAGCAAGGGGACCGTGGTCAGAAGACCGGCCGGCCGAGCGAAATCTCGAACATAGCGCCGCCTTTGGCGGATGGCGCATAATGTATCTTGCCGCCATGGGCCTCCACGATCGCGCGTACGACAGAGAGACCTAGTCCGTTGCCGGTTTTTTCATGATGGCCGGTCCTGGTGCCTCTTCTGAAGGCTTCGAAGGCCCAGGGCGCGATATCGTCACCGAGCCCAGGGCCTTCATCGATAACGCGCAGGCGCGTGATGCGGTCTTCCACGTGAAGCGTTATATCGATGGCACCACGCACAGCATGACGACGTGCATTCGTGACGAGGGCAAGAAGTACCTGCCGAATCCGCATCGCATCGGCCTGAACCACGACATCGGCGAGACTGAGCCTAAGTTCGAAACCCTCATCCCGCAGCTCCTCTTCCAGCAGGTTGCCGAGTTGTTCGATTTCCTGCTTCAGCCGCACCGGCTCGATGCGCAGATCAAGATGGCCGCTGTCAGCCAGCGTCACAGTGCGCAGATCCTCGACAAGCCGTGCCAGCGAATCCACTTGCATGACCAGGGCTTGAAGCGAGGTTTCGTCAGGTTCGAACACGCCATCGATCATCCCTCGGAGACGGCCCTTCAGGATCGTCAGGGGGGTGCGCAGTTCGTGTGCGATCGTGGCGTTCCAGAGCTTCATATCGGCCGCCATGTCGTCAAGACGCTGCGCCATCGCGTTAAAATCCTGGACGAGATGGGCGGTTTCCCCAAGCGACTGGTCCCCCGGCAGAGCGCGCGCGGAGAGATCACCGTCCTTGATGCGTCGCGCGCTTTGGGCAAGTGATTCAAGCGGCTGTAGAATACGCCGGGTCAATCGAACCGATGCGACGGCAGCGACGATGAGGGCTATGAAGATGAGAATGGAGAGGATGATGAAGTCGACGCCTGTCAGCCAACTCTCCTCGTACTGCGACCATGGCGAAAAGTAATAAATGATGCCGAAGGCGATGTAGGTGCCGAAAAAGACCACCAGACAGACAACAACGGTCATTGATGACATGGCCAGCAATATCTGCCGGCTAAGACCTTTCTTCAGCATCATGGCTCTACCGCCAGACGGTAGCCGACGCCACGAATGCTGGCGAGCATCCCCTCGCCACCCGCCTGATCGAGCTTTTTGCGCAATTTGCTGAGATGGCTGTCGATGGTGCGGTCGAGTGCATCGGAACCTGGAAGGCAGGCGTCCACCAACTCTCCCCGGGTGAAAACCTTGGTCGGCGTTCGCGCCAGATGCGTCAGCAGGCGGAACTCAGTCAAGGTGAGCGACAGTCGGATACTTTCGCCGTCTTTGTCGATCTTTGCCTGGTAGCTGTCGAGATCGATGGTCAGATTTCCGACCCGGACGACGGCGCCGGTTTGGGCGAGCCCGGCGCGTCTGAGGACCGCCTTTGCCCGTGCCACGACCTCGATAGGGTTGAACGGTTTGACGATGTAATCGTCGGCGCCTATGCGCAGCCCCTGAAGGCGGTCGACATCTTCGTCGAGCGCGGTGACCATGATGACGGGGGTATGGCCGCGTCTTTGTATTTCAGCCAGAACCTCCCACCCGTCCAGCCGCGGCATGGTGACGTCGGCCAGAACAATATCAGGTTTGAGTGAGCGGTGGAGTTCAAGGGCCACCTTGCCGTCGCGGGCATGCGCCGTACGGAAACCTTCGCGGACAAAATAGGCCTCGAGGATGCCAGCAATTTCCATGTCGTCTTCAGCGATCAAAACCAGTTCAGCCATCGTCTTCACACTCCTTGAGACTTCCATGCCACCGAACGACGGCTCCGTCGAGTGTGAGACTGCGGCCTCCACGAAGCCTCAACAATTCCTACACAAAGCCACCACCCTCGGACCCTAGATGGTCGCCATCAAAGAGATTTTTCAAGAATGCAACGGTGGACATACATGCAACGCGGATCACGCTTCTGGAAACTCGGGGCATTGTGCCTGCCGATTATTCTTCTGTATTCGTGCAGTGACAGTGGCCAGAACGAAGGCAGCGCCGCCGCAGTAGCGGCGCCTGCACGCGTCAGCGTTATGACGGTAAAGCCGGAAACGGTGACCGTGTATGACGAGTTGCCCGGCAGGGTCTCGGCTTATCGCACGGCGGAGATTAGGGCGCAGGTGGGGGGCATCATCAAGAAGAAGCTCTTCACCGAAGGGGCGTTCGTCAAAGCCGACACGCCATTGTTTGAGATCGACCCTGCACCGTTCGCCGCCGATGTGGATGCGGCCACAGCGGTGCTTGCGCGCACGGAGGCGGAACTTCTCAATGCACAGGTCAAATTTGAACGGGCGAAATCCCTGTCGTCGCGCGAGATAACCAGCGCCGAGTCGTTCAACAATGCAACGGCGGCTTTGGCGCAGGCAAAGGCGAATGTAGCGGAAGCCAGGGCCATTCTGGCGCGGCGAAAGCTGGAGCTTTCCTATGCCACCTTGCGAAGCCCCATCGGCGGCCTTATCGGCCAGTCCTTCATGAGCGAAGGCGGACTTGCCTCGGCCCCCGCAACGACTCCACTTGCCGTCATTCAGCAGATCGATCAGGTCTATGTGGACGTTCGCCAATCCGCAATGAGCCTCGAAGCGCTGCGCGACACGGCTGCGGAGGCAGGATCGCAAAATCCGGACGAACTGCCGGTCAAGATCACGACGATTGCAGGCAAACCCTTTGCCCACGACGGAAAGATCCTGTTTTCGGATATCTCCGTCGATAGCGCCACGGGAAGCCTCGGCATTCGCATCCTCGTCAGCAATCCGGAGGAGCAGTTGCTTCCGGGCATGTATATCCGCGCCATGGTGCCGCGTGCCATCTACAGCGACGCAATTCGCGTGCCGCAGGAAGCGGTTATTCGCGACCCGGCCGGTCGACCTCAGATCGTCGTCATCAGACAAGACAAGACCGGTGTGCGACGGACCGTGGAGTTGGGGCCGATAACCGGCGGTCAGTACATCGTCACATCAGGACTTGCCACCGGAGAGACGGTCGTCGTCCTGGGGCAGGATCGCGTCGAAAACGGGCAACCGCTGGAGACATCGCCCTTTTCCTCCGCAGCGCCAGAGACAAAAAGCTAAGGAGCGGACATATCATGCCGCAGTTTTTCATTAACAGGCCGGTTTTCGCCTGGGTCATCGCCATTTTGATCGTGATTGCAGGGGTCATTTCCATTCCCCAGCTCCCCGTTTCGCGCTTTCCCGTCATCGCGCCACCAAGCGTCTCGATCTACGCCACCTATACCGGTGCGACGCCGAAGACGATCAATGACAGTGTCACCAGCCTGATCGAACGGGAGCTTTCGAGCGCCAAGAATATCCTTTATTTCGACTCGTCGGCCGACTCCTCCGGTTCCGCCACCATCACGGTTACCTTCAAACCGGGCACCAATCCCGAGCTTGCCCAGGTGGATGTCCAGAACAGGCTAAAGGCCGTGGAGGCGCGCCTGCCTGAACAGGTTCGCCGCGCGGGTTTGACTGTGGAGTCAGCGTCTTCAGGCTTCCTGATGATCGTTTCGTTGAAATCGAAAGACGGGTCGCTCGACGCTCTTGCCCTTGACGATTATCTCGTCCGGAATATCGCGCCGGAGCTCAAGCGTGTCAGCGGTGTCGGCCGTGTGCAGTCGTTCGGTTCGGAAGCGGCAATGCGCATCTGGCTCGATCCCGTCCGCCTTGTTGCCCATTCCATCTCCATGGCTGAGGCGACGCAGGCAATCCAGCAGCAGAACGTCGCTGTTGCCCCAGGGCGTCTCGGCGAATCTCCGACTGTGCCGGGCCAGAAGGTCACCGTCCCACTCAACGTGAGCGGTCAGTTGCAGACCCCGGAACAGTTCGCGCAGATCATCCTGCGTTCCAATTCCGATGGTTCCCGGCTGACATTGGGAGACGTCGCGACAATCGAAGTAGGATCGCAGAGCTCAAGCTTCTCTATCCTCGACGGTGGTAAACCCGCAACGGCGGCGGCCATTCAGATGACGCCGGGCGCCAACGCGGTCAGCACATCCAATGGCGTGCGTGAGCGTCTGGCGGAGCTTGCCGCGACGATGCCGCCGGGAATGGAATACGCCATCTCCTATGACACGGCACCATTCGTTAAAGTCTCCATCCAGAAGGTGGTTCAGACGCTCGCCGAGGCCATGGTTCTGGTTTTTCTGATCATGCTGCTGTTTCTGCAAAACCTGCGTTATACGCTTATTCCCGCTATCGTCGCGCCTATCGCCCTTCTCGGCACATTCGCCGTCATGCTGGCGATTGGTTACTCTATCAACGCGCTGACGATGTTCGGCATGGTTCTCGCAATCGGCATCATTGTTGATGACGCCATCGTCGTGGTGGAGAATGTCGAGCGTCTGATGGCAGCAGAAGGGCTTTCGCCTCTTGAAGCGACCCGTAAGGCGATGACGGAAATATCCGGTGCCGTCATCGGCATTACGCTTGTTCTGACGGCAGTTTTTCTGCCGATGGGCATGGCTTCCGGTTCGGTTGGCGCGATCTACCGGCAGTTTACCGTGTCGATGGCCGTATCGATCCTATTTTCGGCGTTCCTGGCACTCAGCCTCACGCCTGCGCTGTGTGCGACGCTGCTGAAACCTATCAGCCACGATCATCATCAGAAAAAAGGTTTCTTCGGTTGGTTCAACCGTGCCTTTGAGCGCCTCACCGAAAGGTACGCCGGCTGGGTCGCCATTCTCCTGCACAAGACGGGTCGGACCATGGTGGTCTACCTCGCTATCATCGCCGCGGTCGGCTACGGCTATGCCACGGTGTCAACGGCCTTCGTGCCGGATGAAGACCAGGGCTCGTTCATGACATCATACACCCTGCCGGCAGATGCCACGGCAGAACGGACACGCGCTGTCGTTGATCTGTTCGAGAACCACGTGAAGACGAGGCCGGACATCGCCAATAATCTGACGATCATGGGTTTCGGTTTTTCCGGCTCGGGACCAAACACAGCCATGTCCTTTACCACGCTCAAGGAATGGGGTGAACGAAAGACGACTGTCGATGATGAAGTGAGTGGCGCTACGGCAGCGATGGCTACGGCAGAGGAGGGACAGATTTTCAGTCTTAAGCCACCGGCAATCGATGAACTCGGTACGACATCGGGCTTTGCATTGCGGTTGCAGGACCGTTCCAACCACGGGGCAGAGGCGCTTGCCAAGGCTGCTGCCCAGTTGACCCAGCTTGCGGGTGAGAGCACGCTTTTGCGCGATGTTCGCGTTGACGGGCTTCCTCGCGGGCCAAGCGTCACCTTGAACATCGATCGGCAGAAAGCGAGCGCGCTCGGCGTTTCCTACTCGACCATCGCAGATACGCTCGGTGGTGCGGTCGGCTCAACCTATGTCAATGATTTTCCGCGCGATGGACGCCTGCAACAGGTGATCGTACAGGCAAAGCCTTCAAGCCGTATGCAGGTGGATGACGTGCTCAACCTCCACGTCCGCAACGAAGCCGGCAAGATGGTCCGTCTTTCGGAAATCATTACACCGGAATGGTCGACGATGCCGCTGCAGTTCACCCGTTATAACGGCTATCCATCCACCAGCATTTCCGGCTCCGCTGCCTCGGGCGTTTCCAGCGGCAAGGCGATGCAGGAAATGGAACGGCTCGCGGCAAAGCTACCCACCGGTTTTGCGGTCGAATGGACCGGTCAGTCGCTGCAGGAGCGTCAGTCGGGCTCACAGGCGCCGATGTTGATGGCCTTTTCGTTTCTGATCGTTTTCCTGGTCCTCGCTGCGCTTTACGAAAGCTGGACCGTGCCGCTGTCCGTTATGATGGTCGTGCCGCTTGGCATTCTTGGTGCCGTCATCGCCGTCCATCTGCGTGGGTTGGAAAATGACGTTTTCTTCAAGGTCGGCCTCATCACACTCATCGGCCTGTCGGCAAAAAATGCGGTGCTGATCGTGGAGTTTGCGCGCAAGAGGCAGCAGGATGGACAGTCCCTCAGGGATGCGGTCATCGAAGCCTCCCGACTTCGACTGCGGCCCATCGTCATGACCTCGCTCGCCTTCACGCTCGGCATCGTTCCGCTCGTCATCGCCAAGGGCGCAAGTTCCGAAACACAAAATGCGATCGGAACGGGTCTTTTCGGCGGGATGATTTCCGCAACCGTTCTGGCCGTGTTATTCGTCCCCGTTTTCTATGTCCTGGTGGCGTCGTTGAGGCGCCGCTGAAGTGAAGATGTGTGAGGGCGCTCGTGCGCCCTCCGTTTCCAATAGGTTTTCGGATATTGAGCATTTGCTGGCGCGTGTGGCGTCCTGATTCCGCAGGCATCCACATACGAGATTTTTACGTCAAGCCGCTGGGTTATTTGCAACCTCTGACGAAGAGAGTTGCGCATTCATCCCCGCAGGGGCGATCCCGTTGGGGCGATTGGCGCATATTGGGCGAAGCCGTACGAACCGACGCGGTGGGAAGTCGAGACGCTGGAGGCGCTGGCGGAGGCCGCCGCCGCCGCGGTAGAACATATTGGCTTTGCGGCGCCACAGGAGCTGGCGGAGCGCGCAGCTTCCGTCGACCAAAATGCCTGTGACTACCAGTCTGATATCGACGCCGTATCAGGGATAGCGGCAGTGCCGACCATGCTTGACGTCGCTCTGCGGATGACCGGAATGGGGTTCGTCGCCATCGCTCGTGTAACCGAGACGCGCTGGATCACCTGCAACTTCCTCGACCACGTCGGCTTCGGCCTGAAGCCTGGCGACGAACTTCCGATCGAGAGCACGCTCTGCAACGAAATCCGAGACCACCGCTAGGTGATCGTGTTCGACGACGCCCAGACCTACGACCAGTACCGGGACCACCACACGCCCCGCATTTACGGGCTGCGCACCTACATCTCGATGCCGATCATCCGGGCGGATGGCTACTTCTGGGGAACTATCTGTGCAATCGATCCGAAGCCGGCGAAGGTTGATAACCCTCAGGTAATCGGCACGTTCAAGCTGTTCGCGGAGCTAATCGCACATCATCTGGATGCCGCTGACCGGCTGCGTGAGAAGCAGGCGTCGCTGCAGTGCGAGCGCGAGCGGTCGGAACTGCGCGAGCAGTTCATCGCCGTGCTTGGTCACGACCTTCGCAATCCGCTGGCGGCCTTAGATGCCGGGACGAGCCGCCTACTGAAGGAAGGCTGGACGGGTCGAAGCCCACTGGTGCTAAACCTGATGAAGGCGAGCATTTCCCGCGTGACCGGGCTCGTCGACAACATCATGGATCTAGCACGGGCGCGGCTTGGCGGTGGCATCTCCCTTGATCTGAATGAAACGGACCTAGTAGAAACCTTGCAGGTGGTGGCTGACGAGATTCGTTCGGCACATCCGCACCGTGACATCCGTCTCCATCTGGAACTTCCAAAGGCGGCACTTATCGACCGCCTTCGGATCGCGCAGCTGTTCTCCAACTTCGTTTCGAACGCGGTTAGCCACGGCGCCGATAAGCATCCGGTGGAGATCAACGGTCGGCAGAGCGAGCAAGGTATCGAGATCTCTGTGCGCAACGGAGGCATTCCAATTCCCGCGGACAACATTCAGCCTCCCGCGACGGACAGGGGCTAGTCTTGGCCTTTATATCGCACTGGAGATCGCCAAAGCACACGGCGGGACAATCGATGTGTCCTCGATAATGCAGAAATCTGCTTCACGTTCAGGATGACGCTTTAGGCATAGGTTGCTTCAACTGACTACTCGTTGGTATGAGGACCCTGACCGCATCGCGCAGCGCATCGGAAGCGATCGTTTCTCGCATCGCACAAACGTGGCAAAGCGGGATGGGATGGGCGACCTGTCATAACCGTGGTGAATAGATACGGCACGCTCCGGTCCGGAGAACGTCGCCTGCCGGAGAAATATCTCGCCGCCAAGACTGATGTCCAATAGCGGCGTCGATCTTCTCTGCCGCTTCTATCAGCTGCAGAGCCCGTTCTGTCGATTCCGCTGGCAAGTGGGCTGGCCTGGATGTCGATTTCTGCCGCGCCGTTGCGGCAGCCGTTTTAGGCGAGATCTCGGCCACTAAAAGAGCATCCACTGTTTCATAGGGAGCAGGGAATGGAATATCCTCCTTGTCGGCGGAAGACGCGGCATGTCTGGGGTGCCTTACTGCTGAATAACAAAAAACAATAATTTCGAGGGTAAGAACCGCCCTAACGATCGGGAACAACGTGGGAGCTACCATTGAACGAACGACTTCGGATCGAAAACCTTTACAAGGTTTTTTCGGACAAACCGGAAAAAGCCATGGACCTCTTGAAAGCGGGAGCCGGAAAAGAGCAGGTCCTGGCTGAAACCATGGCCGTTGTGGGGCTGAACGACGTGTCATTGAGCGTGCCGGAAGGCGCGATGTACATGATCATGGGGCTTTCCGGCTCGGGCAAGTCCACGTTGGCGCGCTGCATCAACCGCCTCAACGAACCCACTGCCGGCAGCATCCTCCTCGACGGACGAGATATCGTGCCGCTGAAACCAGCCGAGTTGCGCGACATACGCCGACGCCGCGTTTCCATGGTTTTCCAGCATTTCGCACTGCTGCCAAACAAGACGGTGATCGAAAACGCCGAATTCGGCCTGAAGATGCGCGGCGTGCCGCTCCAGCAGCGCCGCAAACGAGCCGAGGAAATACTGTCCATCGTTGGTCTTGCCAAATGGACCAAGCATTATCCGCACGAACTTTCCGGCGGTATGAGGCAGCGCGTCGGCCTTGCGCGGGCGCTCGCCACTGATGCGGATCTCTTGATCATGGACGAGGCGTTCAGCGCGCTCGATCCGTTGATCCGTTCCGAGATGCAGGATGAGTTGCTGCGTCTGCAGCGAACTCTCAACAAGACCATCGTCTTCATCACCCACGATTTCCAGGAGGCCCTTAAGCTCGGCACCCGGATCGCTATTATGAAAGACGGTGCCGTGGTCCGCGAAGGCACGCCTCAGGCGATCGTCGCCGATCCAGGCAACGATTATGTTAGCGCCTTCACGCGTGATGTTGACCGGTCGCGGGTCTTTGAAGCTCGGGCCGTGATGCGACACTGCGAGGTGCTCAGTCGTTCTGGCGAAATCCAGATTGTTGGGCAGACAGCCAGCAAGACGAGAAAGGCAGGCTTCGTGCTCGATCCTTCGGGCCGGGTCGTCGGCTTGCTCGATCAAGCCGCTCTGTTGCAACTCGATTCAGGTTCGTCCTGCGACAGCCTGATGTCGCGCGATTTTGTCAAGATACGGGAAAACACGAAGTTGATCGATGCTGCCCGCATGAACCGGCCGGATCAGCCGATGGCCGTTGTCGATGAGGACGATCGGTTTGTCGGCATGCTCGAGTCTGAACAGATCCTCGCCTGTATCGCTTCTTCTTTCTCCCCGGCCGCGTCAGCGCATGGTGAAAAAAATGTTTGATGCCAACGATCTTGCCATTTTTCCGATCGATGCGTGGATTGCCGATGGTGTCCAGTGGCTCGCTCTTAATCTTCGCCCATTGTTTGTTGCCATCAAGTGGCCGATCGAAAACCTGCTGGCGTTTAACGACCACATTCTGCATGCCATCCCGTTTCCGATCTTCCTGGTCCTGTCGTTTTTGATGGCCTATCGCCTGGCCTCGCTCGGCATCGCCATTTTTACCGCGATCTCTTTCGTCGTCATCGCGTCGCTGGGGGTTTGGGATGAATCGATGACCACGCTGTCGCTGATCAGCACCGCCATCGTCATATCGACTGTGATCGGCATTCCGGTCGGCATATGGTGCGCGATCAACAACAGCGTATGGCAGGTTGTGCGGCCAGTCCTCGATATCATGCAGACCACGCCGACCTTCGTTTATCTCGTGCCTGTCGTGATGCTGTTTGGTGTCGGCACGGTGCCCGGTGAAGTGGCCGTCGTGATTGCCGCTGCGCCGCCGCTCATCCGATTCACCAATCTCGGTATTCGCATGGTCGAGACGGAAATGGTTGAAGCGGGTCTCGCCTTTGGTGCAGACCGGCGCCAGCTCCTCTGGGAAATCCAGTTTCCGTTGGCTATCCCGACGATCCTTGGCGGTCTTAACCAGACGGTTCTGACGGCGATGGTAATGTCTGTAGTCGTCGCGATGATCGGTGCCGAAGGGCTTGGGCTTGTCGTGTTGCAGGGGCTTGGGCGTCTTGATGTGGGTCGAGCGGCTGTTGGCGGTATCGCAATCATTCTGCTTGCAATGATCCTCGACCGGATCACGCAAAAGCTCGCCATGCCCGCGACGTCAAAGCCGAAGCGTTCGTTTCGGACGGCGCTCGGCACGGTTCTGATGGGAGCCCGTTCGAAACCTTCGGCCGGAACTGCCTGAGCCTGCTTCGCTTCTCACGGGAAGCGAGGCGCGTTTCTGGAATCCATGTGACTGAAAATTCATCTAGTCCGCCTGTCGGCTTAAAACCGGAGGGTAAGGCGAAAATGCGCCCCTTCAGACGTCAAACCAAAACAAATAGAGGGAACTATGACACTAAATTTCAAATCATTCGCCTTGCTGGCCTCCACAATCGTCGCAGCCTCCGTTCCGGTATTGTCATCCGCTTCTGCCGCAGAACTGCCGGGTGAAGGCAAGACCATTCGCTTTGCGCAGTCAGACAGTCTCGGTGCCAACTATGTTGTCGCCAAGATTGTAACCAAGGGTTTCGAAGCGCTTGGCTACAAGGTCAAGCTTAGCACGGTCAACACGACCTTGTTTTTCCAGGCGGTGGCCCAGGGCGATCTCGATATCGCGACCGACATCAATTTTCCTCAGCGGGAGCCCGGTTTTCGTAAGGTGGCCGACAAGGCAGACATGATTGGGAAGGGCCTGATCGAGGGCGGTGGTATAAATGGCTACCTTATCGATAAAAAAACGGCCGATGCCTATAACATCAAGACGCTCGACCAGATGAAAGATCCCAAGATCGCAGCGCTGTTCGGAACGGATGGAAAGGCCGATCTCATCAACTGCGATCCCGGCTGGAGCTGCGGTGATGTCGTGGAATACCAGCTCGACAAGTTCGGTCTCAAAGATACGGTAAAGTCCGTTCGCGGTAAGTACGAAGCCCTGATGGTCGAGGCTGTCGCCCGCGCAAAGCGGGGCGAACCGGTGTTCTTCTATGCCTGGAGCCCCTCCTGGATGAACAAGGCGCTGCAGCCAGGCAAAGACGTTGTCTGGTTGCCGACACCCTTCGATGCGCTTCCGCCAAGCGTACCAAGCACCGGAACGAACGCTGTTGCGAACGTCGAGGGTTGCGCTGGCGCCGCGAATCCCTGCCGCATGGCAATGGCTGCCTGGAACTGGACGGCGGTCGGCAACAAGGACTTCCTGAAAGAAAATCCGGCAGTGAAGTCCTTCGTCGAAAATATGTCTTTCCCTCTGTCGACATGGTCGAGCTGGGAGCAGGCGATTAGCCAGAAGGGGGGCAGTGATGCAACGGTTCGCGGTCTTTCGGATGCGTGGCTGACAGAGAACAAGGCTCTGCTCGATGGTTGGATTGCGGCCGCCAAAGCTGCAAACTGACCCTAAGCCGATTTACTATGCCAAGCAGGAAGGGCGGAGGTGCGAAGGCACCTCCGCCGTCTTTCTTTCCTATCCATTCAAAGAAAAACGCAGAGTTGTCTTAAAGGTGTGAGGGAAGACGAAATTCGAGTATTGCGAAAAATCAAAGGCCGGAAATGTGGAAGCTCTTGGTTTCCAGATATTCGTCGATGCCGACCTGCGCGCCCTCGCGGCCGAGGCCGGATTGCTTAACGCCGCCGAAGGGCGCGACCTCCATCGAGACGCTGCCGGTGTTGAGGCCCACCATTCCGAATTCCAGTGCTTCGCCAACGCGCCATGAGCGCTTGAGATCCTGCGTGTAAAAATAGGAGGCCAGCCCGAACGGCGTGCCATTGGCGATCTCGATTGCTTCTTCGTCAGTTCCGAAGCGGAAAAGCGGAACGAGCGGACCGAACGTCTCCTCATTTGCGACCCGCATGTCGACCCTCGCGTTGCCGATCACGATCGGGGTGACGAAACGTCCGGCATCGTGTTGAGCCTTCTGCGTGAGCAGGCTTGCTCCTTTGGCCAAGGCGTCTGCGACATGCGCGCGAACCTTCTCGACGGCAGCATCGTTGATCAGCGGCCCCAGATTGCTGCCGCTCGCCAGGCCGTCGCCAACACTGAGCTTTGCGACTTCCTCCAACAAACGGGCCGCGAAGCGGTCATATATGCCGTTCTGCACGAGGACGCGGTTCGCGCAGACGCAGGTTTGTCCGGCGTTGCGGAACTTACTCGCCATAACGCCGGCAACCGCCAGATCGAGATCGGCATCGTCGAAGACGATAAATGGGGCATTTCCGCCAAGCTCAAGGCTGAGGCGTTTGATCGTGCTGGCGCATTGTTCCATCAGTAGCGCGCCGACGCGTGTCGAGCCTGTGAAGGAGAGCTTGCGCACGGTCTCGCTGGCAGTCAGTGCGGCGCCGATTTCCTGAGGCAGGCCGGTGATGACGCTGAGCGTGCCATGCGGGAAGCCGGCGCGTTCTGCAAGCAATGCCAGTGCCAGCGCAGAGTAGGGGGTGAGTTCGGACGGCTTGACGATAATCGGGCAACCGGCGGCGAGCGCCGGCGCGCATTTGCGCGTGATCATCGCAATCGGGAAGTTCCACGGCGTGATCGCAGCGCTGACGCCGACCGGCTCCTTCAGTATGACGATTCGCCGGTCCTGTGACGGCGATGGGATCGTGTACCCGTTGACGCGCCGGGCCTCTTCCGCAAACCACTTGATGAAGCTTGCGCCGTAACGGACTTCACCGGCAGCCTCTGCCAGCGGTTTGCCCTGTTCGAGCGTCATGATCCGGGCAAGATCCTCGACATTTTCGATGACGAGCTCGAACCAGCGCTCCAGAAGGGCGGCGCGCTGCTCCGCGGTGGTCTTGCGGTAGCTTTTGAAGGCAGCGTCAGCCGCCTTGATCGCGGCGTTCGTCTCAACGGCGCCGCAGGCCGGAATGGTGCCAATGGTTTTGCCCGTCGAAGGGTTATCAACATCGAGCGTCTTGCCGGAAACGGCTTCCCGCCATTCCCCGCCGATATAGGCTTTCTCAACAAAAAGCGAAGGGTCTTTCAAACCGTGCCTGTTCATGCTCGTCCTTTGACATGTTCAGTAAAGAGAGTGGCGATCGACGAGGCCGACCATCGTCTTGCCCGCGCGGTGTCGGCGAATGTTGTCGATGACGGCATCCACCGCCGTGTGCGGCTGGGTCATGCTGGCGGTATGCGGCGTCAGGAAAATCTTTTCGTGGCGCCAGAACGGATGCCCCGGCGGCAACGGTTCGGGATCGGTGACATCGAGGATCGCGCGTGAGAGCTGCCCGCTCGCCAGCGCGTCGAGAAGGTCGCTCTGCGCAAGATGCTGGCCGCGTCCGCAATTGATGATGGCCGCGCCCTTCGGAAGCTTCGAAAACAGCGCGCCGTTCAACATGCCGCGCGTTGCCGGCGTCAACGGCAAAAGGCAGACGAGAACGTCGCATTGCGGCAGGAAGGCGTTCAGCCCGTCTACTCCGTGATAAGAGGTGACGCCTTCGATCTTCTTTTCGCTGCGGCTCCAGGCGCTGAGCGTAAAACCGAACGACTGCAGTTTGGCAATGGCCGCCTGAGCAAGCATGCCGGCGCCGAGGAAGCCAACCCGCAAGCGGGAGGTTGGATAAAACCGCTTCAGCTTCCAGACCTCTGCCCGTTGCTGACCGACATAATCCAGGAAATGCCGGTGCAGCAGCATAATGGAAAGCGAGACATATTCGGCCATCCCCTCGGCAATGCCGGGCTCGACCATGCGCACCAGCGGCAAGTCTTTGGGAATGTCGTCGAGATCGAACTGATCGATGCCGGCGCCCAGCGAAAAAAGCACTTCGAGATTACGGTAGCGCTGCAACATGCCCGCCGCCGGATGCCAGACGGCGAGAAAACGGACCGCCTCCGGCGAGACTGCATCCGGACGATACTCGAAAGGAATCTCTGGCGCCCTTTCGGCAAACAGCACAGCCCATTCGGCGCCGCGCTCGGCATCTGCGTGATATAAGAGGGTCATCGGATGGGCCTCAAGGCTGTCTCGCCGCCGCCTTTAGAGGAGCCGGCGAGCATGTCGCAGGAACGCTTGGAGATCAGGATGCCTTGGCAGGGGCGTCCTTTGCCATTTCTTCCATGTCCTGGAAGCGGTCCGAGATACGCGGATGCGCGCGCGAGCCGTCACTGGCACCGATCGCTACAAGGATTTCGTCGGGAGCGGGCGCATCGACCATCTGGAAGGTGGCTGTAAGAAAATGCGAGCGCTTGCCTGTCTCGCTTTTGTGGATCATCGGCAGCGAAACGAGTGCGCCCGGTGCAGTGCGAATATTGGTAAAGCTTAAAAACGCCGTGCCATTCACCGCCTCGCGGAACATGTTGCCGAAACGCAGCGTATGGATCAGACCGGATGCATGCTCGATTTCGCCATTGACGCCGACGACGGCGGCCTTGCCATAGGCCTCCACCTGATCGGCGGACATCAGCGCAGTCAGGCGGGCTGTCAGTTCGCGGCCGAGCGGAGGGGCAAGCGCGAGGATTTCCGGGCGCAGGTTCTCGACCCAGCCACGGCCGGCCCAGGGATTGCGCAACACCGCGGCGACGACGACCGAGCGGATCGGTCTGTCGGCGGCCTTCCCGCCCTCGATCAGCGTTTCTTCCACGAAGGTTGCGTATTTGCGGACATTGAGTTCGACCATCTCTGTCATTCCTTTGTTAAATGTTGGGCAGGCTTGGCGTGCCAGGTTGCTGTGGTGGCTGCGCTCAATTTCACCGAAGCGGCGAAAAATCGGTGGGTAGCAGGATGCGGTTTTCGGAGCTTTCGATCAGTGCCGCGAGCCGCGGGATGAAAGCTTGCCAGCGCGGATCCTCCGCTAGCCTGCCACGGCGCTCGGCGCGATCGTCGAGGCTCGCATAACCCCACATGTGGATCACATGGCTGAGCGGACCGATATCAGTGACGAAATAGCCGATCAGGTTACCGAGGATGGGCGCCTGAATGGCGATACCCTCCTCGCGCACGAGTTTCAGATATTCCTGCATCTTGCCGCCGCGAATCCTATAGATACGCTCCTCGACGATCATGCCAGAGCTTCCTTCTGCATTTCCGCGCGCACGTCCTGCGCGGCGCGAAAGGCTTCAACACCCGCCGGAATGCCGCAATAGACGGCGATCTGGGTGAGCGCTGCGCGCAGTTCCGCCTCAGTCAGACCGTTGCGAAGTGCGCCACGGAAATGGATCCGGAATTCATGCATGCGCCCAAGCGCCGCCAGCATGCCGAGATTAAGGAGGCTGCGCTGCTTCAGGTCGAGAGCATCATCCGTCCAGGCCATGCCCCAGCAATATTCGTTGAGAATGTCCTGGAAAGGACGCGAGAAGTCGTCGGCCTTTTCGAGCACGCGATCGACGTAGCCGTCGCCGAGAACCTTGCGGCGAATGGCTTCTCCCGCCTGCTGCAGGGGCTTATCCATGAGCTTTCCTCGTTTTGTTCAGAAAATCACGCATAATGGATGCGACAAGGTCCGGCGCTTCCGTCAGGATCGAATGACGCAGACCCTGGAGGATTCTCAGCTCCGAGTTCGCGATCCTGTCATGGATGAAGCCGGCCATGCGCGGATTGGAGCCGCTATCGTCTTCGCCGGTTGCGATCAGCGTCGGTACGCCGATCTGCGATAACTCCTCGCCAAGGTCTGTTTCCGCAAGCACCCGATAGGCGGCGGCGTAACAATCCGGGTCGTTTTCGGCATTCCGCGCCCGGAGGCGGGCGATCTTGTCGGGATTGTTTTTCTGGAACTCTTCGGTCAACCAGCGCGATAGGGATGCGTCGTAGTGAGAACCGGGTTGGCCTGCCATCAATGCCGCAAGACGGCCTGCCACGCGGTCCCTTTCCTCCTGCGTGCGGCCGGCGACAGTCGACAGCAGGATGAGGTGGTCGACGCGCTCCTGATGCGTCAGCACCAGTTTCTGGGCAATGAGGCCGCCGAGAGAAAAGCCGGCAAGGGAGAAGGTTTTGAACCCCACATGGTCGGCGAGCGCAATCACCTCCCGCACGAAGTCCTCGATCTCGTAGCGACCCTTGATGCGAGACGATTCTCCATGGCCGCGCAGGTCGAAGGTCAAGATGGCGAAGTCCTCCTTTAGTCCGTCCACCACGCCGTCCCACGCCTCCTTGTAGGAGCCGACGCCGTGAATGCAGATGAGCGGCCTGCTACCTTCGCCCTCGAGCCGGTAGGCGAGTTGCACCTCGCGTACTTTCAAAGTCCCCACGGAGCCCATGGTCAGCCCACCGATGCCGTGCGCTTCATTTCCTTTTCGCGCGCGGCGAAAACCGGCATGACTTCGTCGATAAAGAGGCGGAGCGTTTGGCGCTGTAACTCGAAGGGTTGATTGAAGGAGAGGCCAAGGCAATATTGGTCAACGCCGGCCGCCTCGTAATCCATCAACTTTTCGATGACCTCATCCGGCGTACCGAACATCAGGTTCTTGCGAATGCTCTCGGGATTGTAGTTGTCCTTGTTGCGAACGAGTTCATATGGCACGGCCTCCGGGAAACCGTCTTTCACGGTACCGATGTTCTGCATCAGATTTTCGAAGGTGCGACCGTAGTCGATGCTGTGACGGACGGGAATCTCCCAATCGTCCGCCTTTGCGTAGACTGATGTGCGTCGCTGCATCATGAAGCGAGGGCGGGGCACTTCCGGATGATCGGAGACCGCTTTGCGGAATTTCTCCGCCAGCACGTAGATCTCCGCAGCAGGTGACGAGAGTGGCGTCGACATGATGTTGGCGCCGATGCTGACCGCCCAGTCGAATGTGCCTGGATCGCGAGCCGCAACCCAGATCGGCGGCAGCTGTTTCTGCAGCGGCTTCGGCACGGCGGCAGTTTTCGGGAATTTCCAGTAGTGCCCGTCATGGGCATAATCGCCCTGCCAGAGCTTTTTGACCGCCGGCACAAGCTCCTTCATGTAACCGACGCCCTCCTGCTGCTGGGTGCCCGGCAGCATGCGGTCGAACTCGTATTGATAGGCGCCGCGGGCGATGCCGAATTCCAGACGACCGCCGATCAGGTGGTCGCAGAAAGCAGATTCGCCGGCAAGCCGGATCGGATTCCAATAGGCGGCGGCGAGCGTTCCCGTGCCGAGCCGGATACGGTCCGTGTGCTGGCCGAGCCAGACCAGCGTCTGGAACGGGTTCGGTGCGATCGTTGCTTCGATCGTATGGTGTTCCGAGGTCCAAAGCGTCTCGAACCCGCCTTCGTCGGCCATTCTGGCGATCTCAAGCATGTTGTTCTTGACGGTGTGCATCGAGGCATCGGGCGATCCGCGCTCCATGCTGATGGCGACTGCAAATTTCATGTGTGTCTCCCGAAATTTCTTCTGTAAAGCTTAGCGAAGACGGATCACGAAGGGGTCCTGCATGGCGCCCGAGTAGTCGATGACGACATTCTTGGCGCGAGAGAATTCGCGCATCACGTCAAAGCCGCCGCGGCGGCCGTAACCACTTTCCTTGAAACCGCCATTGGCGGACATGTAAGCGGCCGACCGATAGGTGTTGATCCACACGGTGCCCGCGTCGATCTGGTTGGCGAACCGCATGGCGCGATCGATGTTCTGCGTCCAGATGCCTGATGCCAGGCCGTAATTCGTATCGTTGGCAAGCGAGATCATTTCCTCCTCGGAGGAAAAGGGCATGACCCCGACCATCGGGCCGAACAACTCGTCGCGCATGAAGCTCATCTCGTTGGTGGCATCTGCCATCACCGTCGGCTCGAAGTACCAGCCCCTCAACAGTTTGTCCGATTGCGGACGTTTGCCGCCGATTGCGATGCGAGAACCTTCCCTGACGCCGGAGCCAACGTACCCCTCGAGCTTTGATAATTGGCTCTCGAGTGCAAGTGGACCGATATCAGTTGCGTCATCCATCGGGTCGCCGAGCTTGATGCTGCGGGTACGCTCAACCAGTGCGTCGACGAAACGATCGTAGATGTTGGCTTCGACGAAGCAGCGTGATCCCGCAACGCAGGTCTGTCCGGCGGCGGCGAAGACACCCGAAACGACCCCGTTGACCGTCTTTTCAATATCGACGTCCGAGAACACGACATGCGGAGATTTGCCGCCCAGTTCCATCTGGCATGGCACCAGGTTGGCCGCCGCGTTCGCGGCAATGCGCCGGCCGGTTGCGGTGCTGCCTGTGAAGACGAATTTGGCAATACCCTTGTGGCGGGTCAAAGCCTCGCCGGTTACCGCCCCACCGCCAGTGACGACATTGACCACACCGGCCGGGAACCCGGCCTCCACGATCAGTTCCGCAAGCGCGAGTGTTGAGGCAGTCGCGTGTTCGGAGGGCTTGATCACCACCGTATTGCCAATTGCAAGGCACGGGGCAAGCGTTCCGGTAAGCAGCATCAAAGGCGAGTTCCACGGGGTCACCATGCCGATGACACCGAGCGGCTCGCGCATGTTGAAGTTCAGCTGGTCGAGCTTGTTGACGGGGATCGTGTCACCCTGCAGCTTGTCGGCCATGCCAGCAAAATAGAGGTAGGAGTCTGGAATTGCCCGCATTTGCGCGCGCATTTCCTTGATCAGCTTGCCGTTGTCGCGAGTCTCGAGCAAAGCGAGATCTTCAGCATGTTCCAGCACGAGATCGGCCAGCCGGCGAACCAGCTTGCCGCGAGCGGTCTGCGTAATGCGTCGCCAGGACGGATCGCGAAAAGCACGCTGTGCAGAGGATATCGCCAGATCGACGTCGGCGGCCCCGCCTTCTGCAAACTGGTACCAGGCTTCGCCCGTTGTTGGATCGTAGCTATCGACGAATTTCCCGCTTTGGGGTTCGATGAAACGGCCATCAATGAACAGGCCGAGGCGTTTACCCTTGATGGCTACGGCAGTCGTTTGCATTCCGGTCTCCCAATATCCGATTTCACTTGCTGATTGCGTTGGACCAGGGCCGGGCCTGACCGTCGATGGTCGCAAAGCGACCGCCGTCGCCCGAGTCCATGTAGATGCCGAAAGACCGGTCCTGCCTTTCGCGCGTGTAGCGGCGCAGCACGGCCTGTAGTTCCCGTGTCGGGATGAGGTCGTAGGGGATCTCGTCTATCGGGAAGAAGCGATAGCCTTCCGGAAGCTCGGGGACTGACGTATGGCTCGATAGCTCGGCGCGGTAGATCAGGTGCCCCGGATCGGTGTCCGCCACGTCATAGACCGAATAGAGAAAGGTCGCGTCGGGGTGGAGGGAGAGAGCACTGTCCTCTTTAAGCTTCAGTTCCGTGTCGGCCCTGCGCTTGCGACCGACGGGCAATACCCAGCCGCCCTTGCCATCCGCGCGCAGCAGCACGGAATTATTGGCCTCGACCAGATAACCGATCACCATACCCTGCGCTTCAAGCCAGCCTTCTGGTAGCGGGTCCTTCACGCTGGCATAGCGGCCACGGCAAAAGCCGAGAGGTGCTTGCGGGCTTGTTCCGAAGGCTCGGACTTCGCCAATCAGGATAACGTGGTCGCCAGCCTCAACTCGATTGAAGACGGTGCAGTCGAACCACGACAGGCTGTCGGCGAGGACAGGTGCGCCCGTATGTACCCGGTGGTGGCGCACAGAGCCAAATTTATCGGCAGTTTTGGACGCGAAGATTCCGGAAACATCGACCTGTCCTTCATGCAGGAAGTTCACTGCGAAACTTTCCGTCTGGCAGAAGGCTTCATAGCTCGCTGCCGATTTTCCAACACAGATGAGAAGCAAGGGAGGATCCAGCGAAACCGATGTGAACGAGTTCGCCGTCATGCCGCGCGGATTGCCATCGGCGTCGTAGGTGGTTACGATCGTCACGCCAGTGACGAATGTGCCAAAAGCCTTTCGCAGGGCAATGGGGTCGATGGCTGGGTGGAGCTCGGTCATGGCCAGACGGTTTCCTTTCGTTCTGCCAATCACCGTAGATGCTAGGTCGCGTGCCATCTTCCCTCGCAACGTAGTAAGATGGTCGTAGCGTTTACTGCTTTCGGCGGAACGAACGGACAAGTTGACGTGAACAGGGCGGGTAATGGACGCGGTTGCGAACGCGCCCCAGATGTTGGGTTTGATATGATTGAAAACGCGCAGAACGAGTTTTAGCCTCAGCGACTGGGTGTGGCCGAGGGGCGCTGAGAGTTGATAGCGGCATCGCGCGTTCGTCCCTCGTCTATGTCACGTCACAAGTGATGTATCGATCTATGGTGGTTTGTGGTTGATAACCGGATGCTCATCGGCCTGAACTGTTGGTGGCGACCCACATCATCCAAGCGCCTCCGCCCCTGCCATGCCAGTAAGTGGGACTTTGGGGTTTCGACAGGAGCGCTCCGTACGTCCCAGATCAGGAGGGATACACAGTTGCAACAGCTTACGACAAAGCCCGCCTTTTCAACCTTGCGCAGGCCCAGCCAATATGTTGTAGCGGAGCGCCAACCTCTCCGGCAGGGCACCTTTCGTGATGCGGAGGCCCCACTGCACGGCGTTAGTGACTACCGGGTCAATAACATGTGGTTGTTTCGGTGATGATATGGGCCGAAAGGCAGGGCAGTTCATATCAATTCGTATCTAAGTCGCTGGTTGCTCTTCCAAGAAACGGAGGATCGAGCGAGCATTTGTTCCCACGATGAGTAGTAGACAACGATGGTCGACCAGCGCATTATCTTTGCTTTAATGGTAGGGCACACGGGATTTGGATCAGAAATCGAAAATACTTTCCCTTCGCGAGGTTGCAAGCCAGATCAACAGTGGCGGCGATATCGTTACGATCCTGACGCAGCTTGTCGCCGCAGCCTGTAGACACGGCAACTGGACGCTCGGTTCGATCATGGGTATCGACGCGGAGAACGGTTATGCATACGTCATTGCTCGCCATGATCCAGGGATCATTCCGCGCAATCTTTCCGAACGCTGGGAGTTGGCGACCAGCCCCTCGTTAATAGCCCTGCAACGCAACGAGCCCGTCTACATTCGCGACGTACGGGAATCGGACGAATTTCCCGGCTATCGCAAGGAGTCATTCGAGCGGGACTACCGCACGGTTCTCGTCATGCCGATGAATTGTTTCGACGAACAAAACCGGCCGATGGTGTTGACCGTGGTCTCGCGTTCCATCACCGAAATTACCGAAGAAGAGCTCGCTTTCATGGGCACGATCGTCCATCTTGGTGCGATCGCCGTGGAAAGACAGCGCCGTCTCGCAGCGGAGGAAAAGGCCGCGGGCCGGCTGGATCGTGCGCTGGCAGCTCATACGTCGATGTTGGAACATGTGCTGAGTGATGGCTCTGTTTCCTCGCTAGCCTCGATGGTCGGGAGACTTTTGCCAGATCCTCTTATCGTTGTGGATTTTACAGCTAACCAGATTATCGCTGGCCGTTCGCCGCTTCCCGATACTATTGGCGATGATGCCTGGCAGGCCGCGGCAAGTGGTGCATTCGCCAGAGCGCTGACGAAGGCTGCAAGGGTAAGTCTTGAGTCCATTACATCCAAAATGGTACCAATTCTTCTCGATACCGGTTCGACACGGCTAACGGTGACCGCTCGAATTGAGCCGCTTATGGTGGACAAGCAGCATGTCGGCGCGCTCATTATCTTTTCGGATCCCGCAATGTCGGGCGAGTTGGACCAGATCATGCTGGACAGCGCGAAATTCGGGCTCAGCGTTCAGATGATGCGGAGCTTCCTGCGCTTCCGCTTCGAGACAAGGACGCAGAGCGAACTCTTTTTCGAGGTTGTGGAACGACGCTGGCGTGATCCGACCGACATATCCCAGCGCGCCACGCGACTTGGTTTGGATTTCTCCTCACCACAGCAGATGATCGTGGTTGATTTTCCCCAAAAAGCAAAGGCTATCGGCGGAGGTTCGATCGACGTCGAACACACTATCTCACGGGTGATACAGCAGGGCGGGCTTACGGGAAATCTCGTGGCGATCGAGGGTGGCGTCGTCTGCCTGATGCCTTATGAGACGGCGAGGCGGCGGGAAAAGAGTGGCAAGGTGATGCAGCGGATCGCCAGCGAAATGGAGCGCTATTTCGAGGAAGCGCCACTCGTTGTTGCCAGCACGCGCTGCGCCGGGTTGGACGACTATCCGCCTGCTTGGGACCGCTGCAATCGAATGATCCGCATCGGGCGCTCGTTCGGATTGACCGGCGCGGTGTCGACACAGGATTTCGGCCCGCTTCCAATGCTGGTTTCTGCCGCAGATGCGGGTGATGTCAGGAGTTTTGTCCAGGAGAGCATTGGTGCGATGGCCGAGCATGACCGCGAGCACAAGACGCCCTACCTTGAGACGCTCTCGGCCTACCTGCAAGAAGCTTGCCGGGCACAGGCCTGCGCAGACCGGATGGGGTTGCACGTGACAACGCTCCGTTACCGGTTGGCGCGTATCCAGGAACTGTTTGGCATTGATGTCGAAACGCCAGAAAAGCGGTTCGCGGTGGAATTGGCAATCCGTCTATATCGTGTCATCGACAATTCGGTCTATGGCGAGGCGTAGACGGATGCCTCCGGTCAGAGTAACCGTCCCGAGGAAGTCTGATGGTTTGCGCTTTGATCTGATCCGAGATTGCGCGGAGCGAAGATCTGCCTTCAGCAATCTTTCGCCTCAGTCGCCGTGTTCAAGTTGTTCCCTCTCTCCTTCGACGTTATGGCTAACGTGCTGAGCCATGTTGGGAGCGAAGCTGCCGTTGCCGCAAACACTTAGATTTCGACCAAAGGTATTGCAGGTTCGATCCTTTTCAAGGCGGCCGCCCGAAATCACCGCCTTAGCAACGAACACCTCAACTGATCAAACCTGGCAATCGCCGGATCAAATCCTGCGCCCGCAACCAGTTCATACAATAATCGTTAACCGCCTTCGTCTCGCAGGGGTGGTTTTGTCGTTTTTGGCCACCTACTCCGCAAATCAGAACCTTGGAATCCTCCACTGAACGGCGGGTTGTGTGGGCATAGCCAAAATTTGATGATGAAAGTGGACGTCAACTGTCCCGAGCACTCGAGTCGACCACGTTTCGCTTGGGAGAGCGGCATTGCGCGTGGCCAGATCCGTGGTGACTATCTGTTAGGACGTGGTTGCGTGACTTGAAAAGGCGACACTCGCCTTAGTAGGCAGTTCACTAGATGCATATCTCTCGCTTTTCCTATTTCCAGAGGCCGAACGTCAGATTTTTCTTGAGATTGGGGATGGTGCCTTTGTCAATGTTGACCTGAACTTCTTTCGGTGATGGTAGGTTGGTTGGATCAATGGCCGCGAGTGCCCTGCGGATTTCGTTGTTCTGACCTATCCCCACATTATCGAGAGCAACTGTCCAGTTTTTCCGAAGCTTGTTCATTTCGCTGTTTTCACCACCGGCTAAGCCGTTCTTCATGATGTCACCAATGCTTATGCTAGTTACAGCTCGCACCACCTTGGCAAGCTCTCCAGGCTCCCGCTTTGCGGCGTCGAAGTTGCCTTTGAGCATGATCAGTGCATTACCGATGGTGCCTCTAAAAATTTGGCTTACGACATCGGGTTTGCACGAGGCATCCAGCTGCGCCTTTTGCTCATCCAGCTTTTTACTTATTTCCGCGCGATCAGAGGCAAGGGTGGGTTTGATCTTCTGATCGTAGTCCATCTTAAAAAGTTGTCTGGCGAGTGTCGTCTCGACATCGGGCTTAATTTCTGCGGGATAGATGTGCTGGAAAAACATCTCCTGCACTTTTTCCTCCCCAGGGTTGCCCCAACTGGCGATAGTGCCTTTGCCAGCTGGGCTATCAGACCAAGTTTTTAAGGCGATCGTGCGGAGAGCTACCTTGTAAGCGTCCAAAACCTTATCAGGAACCTTCGTCGGATCTTCGCCCCAGGCGGTCATGTTCACAACCGCTTCGTCGGCTTGGGTTTGAATGGCGTTGTAACTGGATTTAAAATCTTTCTGGGCGTCTTTGCACGGGTCCATAAAGTCCAGCATCCCATCCGCAAGAGCAGCAGTCGGTGCAATCAACATCACGGATAGCACGGACCAGTAAATCGATCGCTTGGACATCCCTAACCCTCGATCCTTTTAACCAAACCAAGTGCCGTGAACAGTTTGCGCATTTCAGAGTTCGGACCGCCGAGGAGTCCATACTTCTTAATATCTCTGATACTAATGCCGAGAGTTGCCCGAATAGCTTTGTCTATGTCGCCGCTCTCCCTTTCTGCGGCCTTTATGTTGTTCTCCATGATTTCGATGCCATCCCTGAGGATCAGCGCTTCCAGCATTTGTTGCAGCGAAACGGACTCGACGGGAACGTCCTCGGCTAGAACCACCGATTGCGGCAGCAGCAACGAAAGACCGACCAATAATGCGAACATCCTACGCATTTTCCCTTCTCCAATTGGCAACTTTTGGATTATTCAGAATACTCTCGGTAGCCGAAGCCTTCTAGCTACCTGAAAGGTGTAGCTCGAAATTGATTTTCATTTCGGTTGATGGTGATGTGCATGACCGAAGCCGTCGCGCGCAGCGGTTAGCCGTTCTGTGATAGATAAGGCGACTCTCGCCCCTGAACAATTTTAACGTGTTAGCTTATAAGAATCATTGGGCCGACGTTTCTGATCCTTTCAAGAGCGAAGCGGTTGCGAACGGCGGGTCGGTGGTTTGTATCCTTTATCAAGACTAAGAAAGACGAGGTGGACAACGACAATCTGAAACTTTGTGTAGAAGTTGTCATTCAAGTGCATTACTATCTCGTCAGATATGGAGATAGCCATGGCCGCAAACGCACTTGTCCAAACACGTATTGATGCCGAAGTTCGGGATCGTGCCTCTGCCGTTCTTGAGAGTATGGGCCTTACAGTATCCGATGCGGTCCGTATATTGCTTACACGGACTGCCAACGAAGGGGCGCTCCCCCTTGAGCTCCTTTCAGGCAGCGAGGCTCATGACGCTTGGTTTCGCAACAAGGTGCTCGAAGCGCTAAACGATACGCGCCCGGACCTATCCGACGACGAGGTTGAGGCGCATTTTGCCGAACGTCGAGCGGCTGCCCGTCTTAAAGCTGGTGCGCTCAAGTCGTGAAACTTACTTGGTCTGCGTTCGCGTTATCGGATCGCGACGCCATCTTCACATACATTGAGGCAGATAATCCTGCGGCCGCCGTTCTGGTCGACGAACGGATAGTCGCAGCCTCACGTCGCTTGCTCGATTTTCCCGCCAGCGGCCGTGTTGGTAGAATTGCCGGTACACGCGAACTCGTCATCAACGGCACGCCCTACGTAGCTGCTTATGCCGTTACCGACACGACAGTTCGAATTCTTCGTGTATTGCATGGTGCGCAGGAATGGCCAGAGTCTGTGCCGATAAGCTAAATCGATTCTTTTCCATGGGGCCGACGGTTAGAATCTTATCAATTGCAAACCTCATGTTTTCACTGAGGTAGATAAGCATCGGCCCCTTTGATGATGATGTCTTCGTCGCTGAGGAACCGGTGCCAGTGCGAATAGAGCACGAAGCGGTCACGCGGAAGCCCCACTTCCTTCCTCAGATGGCGATGAATCGCACTGAAGGCTTTGTGTTCGCATCCACCCCAGAAGAAGACGCTCTCTCGGCGTGCCGGCCATCGAATGGAGCCAATTGCATCTTGAAGGAGCGTCGTGGAGCCTGCACCCTCGCCGTTGCGATATAACCATTGGATAGAAATGCCGCTGGAAGAAGAAAGCGGCAATTCGTCGGCGGGTGTATCGATTTCGTTAAAGGCGTGGCCGGTCGCCGTGGCTGGCAAATACTCAAGAATTTTGGCAATGCCGGGTAAAGCAGTCTCGTCTCCGGCAAGAACGTAGAAGTCTGCTGGTCCCGGACCATTCGCCGCCGGCCCCAGAATGCCGACGACATCGCCTGTCCGCGCATTCATCGCCCACTGGGTCGCCGGCCCGGGATGAGCATGAAGCGCAAAGTCGATCGTGATTGTCTGTCTTGCCATGTCGATGAAGCGGATCGTATAGACGCGCGTCGGAATCGCAATATTGCCCGGCCAGACGACATGCCCACGAGGGTCAAGTAGCGGCCAGCGTGGCGCGGCGATGTCGCGCGGCTGGAAAATGAGACGACAGTGGAGCTGGTCTTTACGGTCGTAACGTTCGAGGTTCTCTCCCTTGAAGACGATCCTGCGAAAGCGGGGCGACAGGTCCTCAGTGGCCTGCACCCGCAAGATACGCAGATCGTGGGGTAAGGCGGGGTCCACATGGTCGCCTTCCCATTGAATATCGAGATTTTCACGGGCGGCGATAAAACCGATCGGCCCGACCAGAGCATGTTTCAGCCGGTTCAGGCCGCCGGGATCGGAAGCTTCCGCCGTCAACCGGAAACCGTTTGCCGTCGCCTCGAATGTGGCGTCGCCGAATGGCGAATGGATATTATGAATGCCATCTGCCTTCTTAACGGTCATGTCGTGCGTTGCAATCGATTCAACAATCGGTTCGATATAGTCGTTAATCTTTTCAAACTGGACCGAGGCATGTGCGCGGTACCGGTTGTTGGTGGTCGATGGCATCGGGCGTGGCTCCGTGTCTCAGATCGCCGCCCACAGCGGTCCCTTTATGGGAAATGCTGCGAAGTCGCGATTGATGGTGTCGAGAATGGCGGTTGGATCGATATCGGCACATTGTTCCGGATGCAGCCATCTGGCTGTCTGGGCGACGAACAGCACGTTGAGGGGCAAGTTGGTGATCAACCCGGTCCATATTCCGTAAACGCGCCTTGAACGGACGCTCGGCAGGTGTTCGAAACCCGGGCGCTCGATCAGGCGCTGCAATCCCTGTCGGCCAAGTTCAGCGTCGATTCCAGGGCCGATAGGCGGACGACCGCCCGAAGCCCAGCCGCCACCGGAGGCGATATAGACCTCATGCGGTGTTGCAAGAAGATATTCGAGCGACAGCTTCTCGAACCACGGCGCGATCACGCCCGGAAGTGGTTGACCACCGGCCAGAGCCAGCAATTCGCCCCAGTTCTTTCTGCCCGCCGCCCAGCAACAGTCGTCGAGGGTCGACTGGACCTCGAGATAGGTCGTGACGGGCTTCGCACCCGAAACGCGCGTGGCAATGCCCGCCAGTTCCCGCTCGACAAAGGCGATGAGAGCTTCGGCTTTGTCTGAAGCGCCGAGAAGTGTTCCCCGCATGCGCAGGGACGCTTTCATCGCATCAACCGGGCCGGTTGCCCGCGCCTCATCGGCCGCGTTTGAGGAGGCGTCGCTGAACACCACGGGAATGCCAATCTCTTGCAGCCTCTGCAGCAGGGAATTCTCATCACCCTGCGGCGTCATGAAGGCCGTGGTCACGATCAGGTCGGGAGACAGGGCGATCAGCCCTTCAAGGGAAAGCGTGTCCGGGCTCAGCGTCCCGACCGTGCTGACGGAATGGCCGTTCAGCAGGATCTTCTGCAATTCACCGCTGTCAAGCCGATCCACGGCGGCCCAGCCCACGACCAGCGAAGCAGGATCGCGATGCAGGAGCGACATCGTCAGCAGGTCATTCGCCTCCAGCAGAACGATCCTTTTCGGCAGGGCAAGGAGGCGCACCTCGCGCTCCGCCATATCCTTCACGTTAACCGGCTGCGCGGCTCCAGCGGGCTGAATGCCGGGAAGAATGCCGGCAGCCGCAAAGGAGATGCAAAAGCCTCGTCTCGTTATGATCACGTTGACATCACCATTTATATCTGAGGCCGGCGAGCACCGTGCGGCCGTTGCCGTACTGGCAAGAATACTCGGAACTGCAGGAGGAGTAATAGTCGTTGTCGAGCAGGTTGGTGACGTTCAGTGTCGCCTGCAGCCCCTTGAGGTTCGGGTTTGTTGCTCCAAAATCACAGCGAAGCGCGGCGTCGAGCAGGGTATAGCCATCGGCTTTCACCGTATTGGTGTCGTTGCTGTAGCTCGAGCCGACGAAACGCACGCCGCCGCCGATGCTCAAGCCTTCCAGCGCACCGGAATCGACGGTGTAGTTCGCCCAGAGGGAACCGTAATAGCGCGGCACGGCCTGCGGCCGGTTGCCTATGATCGATGTGATGCCGGATTCGGAAGCTTCAGTGTCGAGCAGGGAAACCGCGGCGATCAGTTCGAGATTGCTGGTGAGGTTTCCTCTCGCTTCGAATTCCAGCCCGCGGGAATGGATTTCTCCCTGCTGTTCGTTGAAGCCTGATGAGGCGTTGTAATAGACCACATTCTGCTGGCGAATATCGAAAGCGGAGAGCGTGAACATGGCGTCCACCCTGATGGCTGGTATTTGACGCCCACTTCATATTGCTCCGCTTCCGTCGGCTTGAACGGACCGCCATTGGCGCCGACGCTGGTGGAAGGTTCGAACGAGGTGGAATAACTGACATAGGGCGCGATGCCGTTGTCGAAAAGATAAAGCAGGCCGGCGCGATAGCTTGTTGCGCTATCGGATCGCTTTACGGATGTTCCGGCGAGAAGACTGTCTGTGTCCTGACGGGCCCAATCGTGCCGCACCCCGAAAACACCGCGCAGCCCACCGATCTCAATCTGATCCTGAAGATAGACACCTGTCTGGCGAAGCGACTGATCATTGTCGATTGCCGTCATGAACGGGCCGACCGGTCGGCCGTAGACGGGCTTGGCCATATCAAGCGGCGTCGCGCCGCCCAGCCGGTATTCCCGGCTGCTGCTTGAGTGCTGAATGTCGAGGCCGGCAAGAAGTGTATGGCCGATGGTACCGGTTTCGAACTTGAATTCAGCCTGGTTGTCGAAGGAAAAGCCTTCGGCGTCCTCGATGGAATGGACGGTCCAGCGGGGAATAATACCCGTCGCGGACATTGGCCCGTTCATCTGGAGCGAACGCATATCGGTATCCATGCCGGAATATCGGAAGTTGGAGCGGATGGTCACCTGGTCATCGAACCTGTGCTCGAACTCGTAACCGGCGCCATGCTGGGTGCGCCTGAACGCATCGTAGTTCGGATCCCCGACATTGAGGTCCCGACTAAGGAAACCGGCATAGCCTGCGGGCGCCAGAAACTTCGGATAAAGCGAGTTGAAATAGCCACCTTCCGGATCGCGCTGATAATAGCCGGAAACAACAAGCGAGGTATCCTCGTCCGGCTGCCATTTGAGGGATGGCGCAATGCCGAGACGCTTTTCATCCACATCGTCATAGCGTGTGCTGGAGGAGCGGCCAACAATGCCGATACCGTATTGCCAAGCTCCATCCGTGGCGATGGGGCCGGTGGAATAAAGACCGTTCTGAACTCTTCCATCGGTCCCGACTTCAACCTTCGCCTCGTTCGACTGCACGCTCGATGGTTTCCGACTGACCTGATTGACAAGGCCGCCGGGGCTTACCTGGCCATAAAGAAGCGCTGCCGGTCCCTTCAGGACATCGATGCGCTCAAGAAGAAACGGATCAATGGAGGGTGTTGCAAAGGCCTGACCACGTTGAAGTTTCAAACCGTCGATGCTGGTCAACTTTTATGTTGGCAATCCTGTTGGACGTCTTCAAACAGGCCGGGGCGCGGGCAAGTGCGGAGGAAATCTGGTGTCGGAAAGAACAAACGCGACAGCGCGTGTCGGTCGTCCCTTGAAGGCGGAACAGAACGCCGCAGCCGAAAGGATAATCGACGCCGCAACCACGCTCTTTGCGACGCGCGGTTTTGCCGGCACGTCCATGGAGCAGGTCGCTTCGCAGTGCGGCGCAGGCAAGGATACTGTGTATCGCCGCTTTCCCTCGAAAGTCGCCCTGTTCGAGGCCGTGGTGGAACATGCTCATGCCCGAGCGGTGGCGAGGCTGAAAGACTTGCCGATGGCGCAGGGCAACGCTCTTGAGCGCCTGCGGACCCTGATGCGCGAACTGCTGCATATCAACATGGAGCCGGACCTCATTGCACTGAAGCGCATCACCTTCAGTGAAGCTGTCGCGTTCGAAAAGAAAGCACCGATCCCGCCGCAGCTCGATCCGATCATGAACCGGCTCGTCGATGCCGTACAAACAGCGCAGGATGCGGGTATGGTTTCGACCGGAGATGTGAGCCTGATCGCCAACCATCTCATCCACTGTCTTGTCGCATTGCCCACCTCATCGGCGATGATGGGCAGCGCCGAATTCGATACAGGGCAGTCTGTCGATCTATATTTCGACAGGACCTGGAACTGGCTCTACAGAGGAATATCGGCAGATGGCTGACTACAGGGTCATTTCCATCATTTGTGGAGGGTTTCAGAACCTGAAATGGAACACTCTATCGCAAATACTCCAAAGCCTGCGATCTGTTTAGTCTTTCGCTCCGTGCCGCTTTTTTATGCCACGATCCAACTTTGAATGCTTGATGGGATCCGAAGCTGCCTTCTTCAGAGCTGTCGATAAATGGCCGCTATCCCAGTTCGGATTATGGAAGAGGTCAGTCCGGTCCCGGCCTCAAACCAGCCATCCAACAAAGCAAGTTCGTATCCGGGCTTGAGAGTTTTGTAATTGTAACAACATGGTCGTTGGTTCTGACCGCATCAAGGCGCTACAGGTTTGCAAACTTCTCAAACGGCCTTGCTGTCGCCTATGATGCTTTCAGCGATAGCAGCCGCTGCAGCAACATGGGCGCGGCACGCTGCCGCTGCTGCCTCGGGTTCATTTCCCTCTATGCTTTTAAAGATTTCGCGGATTTGCGCGGGCCCGGATGAGGTTCGGTTGGGGGTCGACAGCGTCATGACACGCAGTCGGGAAATTCGACTGTTGAGACGGCTGACGATATTCCACGCAATAAAGTGGCCGCCTGCGTGGAAGATGGTTCGGTAGAAGCTCGTGGTGGCGTCCAGAATGCCGAGCGGGGAATTCTGTTGCGATGTGCGGTCGAGCTCATTGAGGGACTGGCGAAGCTCGGCTTTCACTTTTTCATCGGCAACCCGGGCGCAATCCGCCACCGCAGCTGCCTCCAAGGCAGCACGAATCTCGTAAATCTGCCGCGCATCGTCCCATTCCAGGCGGGCAACGATAGGTCCCTGCTTTGCCAGCATCTCGACAAGTCCCTCGGCCTCCAGATGCCTGATGACTTCACGAATGACGGAACGTGACACGCCGAGCTGATCGCACAACGTTCGCTCCACGAGACGCGAGCCAGGTTCGAACAACCCGCGAATAATCGCGTTGCGAAGGCGCTCCAGCGCGATTTCACGCAGGGTCGCTGGCGGGGACTCGATGCGGAGAGCAGCAATGGAATCGGCAGTTTTCATCATGGATTTCTCTATAGCCAAAAAAAATGATTCCGACAAGCGCTTGACATTCTGTCCTATGGTATACCAACATACGGGCAGATGAAATTGCAGGGAGGCATTCCATGGCACCGGTGATCCGCAAGACGTTTCTGCAGATCGAGACGACTTTTGTTGAGGGCGGCAAGCAGGCCTCCACACCGCTGAAGCTTATTGCTGCACTGGCAGTCGTAAAAAATCCTTGGGCTGGTCGCGGCTTCGTCGAAGACCTGAAGCCTGAGATTTTCGAGGCAGCGCCGGTGCTCGGCGAACTCCTGACGAAGATGATCATCGATACGGTGGGTTCGGGCGAAGCTGTCGAAGGTTACGGCAAGTCGGCTGTCGTCGGTCTCGATGGTGAGATCGAGCATGGATCGGCACTCATCCACACGCTGCGTTTCGGCAATCATTACCGCACAGCCGTCGGCGCGAAATCCTACCTTGCTTTCTGCAACACGCGCGGCCCGGCCAACGCGCCGATCATGATCCCGCTGATGGACAAGAATGATGAGGGCCGTCGCTCGCATTATCTAACCATTCAGTGCGCCATACCGGATGCGCCAGCCGCGGATGAAATTGTCATCGCGCTGGGTGCATCGATCGGTGGCCGTCCTCATCACCGGATCGGTGATCGTTATAAGGACCTGAAGGAGTTGGGTCACGATGTTGCAAACCCTGCATCGGTCTAAAACGCCTTCCGGCGCGGCCTATACCGATAATGGGTCTGGGGGCGAAACCCTTGTTCTCATCCACGGGGTAGGCATGCGCATCGAAGCCTGGGGGCCGCAGATTGAGCGGCTCTCCAAAGCTCACCGCGTCATTGCGGTCGATCTTCCGGGCCATGGGTCCTCAGCACCGCTCGAAACGTCGCCGGAATTGCCCAATTTCGTCGGCTGGTTTTCAAGACTGGTCGATGAATTGGGGCTCGATGCGGTCAATGTCGCGGGTCACTCGATGGGTGCCCTCATCGCAGCAGGGTTTGCTGCGACAGAGCCTGGAAAACTGCGTCGAGTAGCCCTGTTGAATGGTGTCTACAAGCGGACACAGGCAGCGCGGCACGCCGTGGAAGCCCGTGCCGACGAGATATTTTCTGGTGCCTTTGATCGTGAAGCGCCGCTGGAGCGGTGGTTCTCTGAAGACGAGGAGGATGGCGCAGCCTATCGTCTGGTGCATGAACTGCTGCAAAAAGTCGATCCCGGCGGTTATGCGGCGGCCTATCGGGCATTTGCGACGGGTGATGCTGTTTACTCGGACTGCTGGTCGAAGGTCAAAGTTCCAGCCCTGTTCCTGACGGGTGATGGCGACAGGAATTCAACCGCCGAGATGGCGCAAGACATGGCAATGGCTGCTCCGCAAGGAAAGGCAGTGGTCATCAACGGCCACAGGCATATGGTCAATCTCACGGCGCCCGAGGAGGTCAGTGAGGCTCTGGCCGATTGGCTGACATGGCAGCCAGAACGCTGAGAGGGAATGGGAGGAATGACAATGAATGATCCAAGAGCTTTGCGCGATGCGTTCGGCGCCTTCCTGACCGGCGTTACGGTGGTGACGACATTCAGCGACGAAGGTGCACCGATTGGCTTTACCGCCAATAGTTTCACCAGCGTCTCTCTCGACCCGCCCCTGCTTCTGGTTTGCCTTGCAAAGACCTCGCGCAACTACCAGACGCTGATGACGACTAGCGGATTTGCGGTCAATATTCTTTCCGAAGACCAGAAGGATGTGTCCAACACATTCGCTCGCCCGGTTGAAGATCGGTTTGCTGCCGTCGACTGGACCAAAGGGCCTCACGGTTCGCCCGTGTTTTCCGATGTCGCTGCATGGTTCGACTGTTCGGCCCATGAGCGTGTCGATGCCGGCGACCATGTCATCCTGATCGGCAAAATCGAGGGCTTCGAGAATTCCGGCAAGACCGGCCTCGGTTACGCCCGTGGCGGCTATTTCACACCGGCGCAGACCGAAAAGAACCTGCTTGCGAATGTCGAGGGTAGCCTTTCAGTTGGAGCCGTTGCGGAACGGGCAGGCGAAATTCTGCTAGTGCCGGATGAAACCGGCGGCTGGACATTGCCTTTCGTTGATAAGGCCGAGAGCGAAGGTATCGAAGCGCTCGAGCCGGACTTCACGGCCAAGATCGGCCTCTCGATCCAGACAGGCCTGCTCTACTCCATCTACGAAGACACCAAGGCTGGCCGCCAGCATATCGTCTATCGGGCTGCACTTGGCGATGGTGCACCGAAGGTGGGGCAATTGTTCCCGCTTCAGCAGCTACCGCTGGACAAGATCGGCGACCCCGCAGTCCGGGAGACGGTGAGGCGCTACGCGCAGGAAAGCATGATCGGCAATTTCGGAATTTATTTCGGCAATCAGGAAAAGGGCCGCGTTCACGCCGTGGCCAAAAAAGGGTGATCCCATGAAGTTTTCGCTTTTCGTTCACATGGAGCGGCTGAATGCCAGCCAGAACCATGAAGAACTCTACGAAGAGTTCATCAAGCTGTGTGAGATCGCCGACAAGGGCGGCATGCATGCCATCTGGACCGGCGAGCACCACGGCATGGAATTCACCATCGCCCCAAATCCGTTCGTAAACCTTGCCGATCTTGCCGCCCGTTTCAAGAACGTGCGTCTCGGCACCGGCACGGTGATCGCGCCCTTCTGGCATCCGATCAAGCTGGCAGGCGAAGCCGCCATGACCGACCTCATCAGTGGCGGTCGGCTCGATCTCGGCATTGCCCGTGGTGCCTATAGTTTCGAATATGAACGCCTGTTGCCGGGGCTGGACGCCTGGGGCGCTGGTCAGCGCATGCGGGAATTGATTCCGGCCATCAAGGGCATCTGGTCTGGCGACTACGCCCATGACGGCGAGTTCTGGAAATTTCCGTCAACGACGTCCGCACCGAAGCCGGTGCAGCAGCCTCACCCGCCGATCTGGGTCGCAGCGCGAGACCCCAATAGCCACGAATTCGCCGTCGCCAATGGCTGCAACGTGCAATGCACGCCGCTCGCCAATGGCGAAGCCGAAATCGCCAGCCTGATGGAGCGTTTCGACGCGGCTTGCGAAAAAGCTCCGGACGTTAAGCGACCGAAAATCATGCTTCTGCAACACACTTATGTGGGTTCCGATGAGCCCGATATTGCTCAGGCCGCCAAGGAAATCAGCACCTACTACAATTATTTCTTCGCCTGGTTCAAAAACGAGCGGCGGATCAGCCAGGGTCTGATCCAGACCCTGACTGAAGAGGAACTGGTGGCCAATCCCAATCTCTCGCCCGACAAGATGGTCACCAATATGCCGATTGGTAATGCGGCCACGGTCATCGACCGCCTGAAGGTCTATGAAAATCAGGGTTGGGACGAGTATTCATTCTGGATCGATACCGGAATGTGCTTCGAGCGCAAGAAGGCGTCGCTCGAACGCTTCATTGCCGATGTCATGCCAGCGTTCCGGTGAGGCTGACCATGCAAAGCTTCCAGCAATATATAGACGGCAATTTCGAGGATGGTTCCGCTCGCTTCGAAAGCATTGATCCGGCAACGGGCAACGTCTGGGCTTCCATGCCAGAAGCGCGTGAGACGGATGTCGATCGCGCCGTAAAGGCTGGGGAACAGGCGTTGTGGACCGGCGCATGGCCTGCGCTGACCGCCACCGCGCGTGGAAAGCTGCTTTATCGGCTGGCTGATCTGGTGCAGGCCAATGCCCAGCATCTGGCCGAACTCGAAACCCGCGATACCGGCAAGATCATTCGCGAAACCTCTGCGCAGATTGCCTATGTTGCCGATTATTACCGCTATTATGCGGGTCTTGCCGACAAGATCGAAGGCTCAACGCTGTCTATCGACAAGGCCGAAATGGATGTGTGGACGCGGCGTGAACCGGTCGGCGTCGTTGCCGCCATCGTGCCGTGGAACAGCCAGCTGTTTCTCTCCGCCGTCAAGATCGGCCCGGCGCTGGCTGCGGGTTGCACACTCGTGGTGAAGGCGTCTGAAGATGGCCCGGCGCCCACGCTGGAATTTGCCCGTCTTGTGCATGAGGCTGGTTTCCCGAAGGGCGTTCTGAATGTCATCACCGGTTTCGGCCCCTCCTGCGGTAGCGCGCTGACGCGCCATCCGGGCGTCGCCCACATCGCCTTTACCGGCGGTCCGGTGACAGCGGCGCATGTGGTGCGCAACTCGGCAGACAATCTCGCCAGCACCTCGCTGGAACTCGGCGGAAAATCGCCCTTTATCGTCTTCGCCGATGCCGACCTGGAAAGCGCTGCCAATGCGCAGGTTGCCGGTATCTTTGCTGCAACCGGCCAAAGCTGCGTTGCCGGTTCCCGGCTGATCGTGGAACACTCGGTGAAGGATCAGTTCATCAGCCTTTTGAAGGCCAAAGCTGACGCCATCCGCATCGGGACGCCGCTCGACATGGCAACCGAAGTCGGTCCGCTCTGCACGAAGCGGCAGCGGGACCACGTCGAACAGGTCGTTTCCGCCTCGGTTAATGCGGGTGCCAAGGTGGTCACCGGCGGTCGGGCAGGTGAGGGCAATGGCTACTACTACCTGCCAACCATTCTGGATTGCGATGGCATCAATTCGCCGTCGGTCGAGACCGAATTGTTTGGCCCGGTGCTGTCGGTCGTCTCCTTCACCAGCGAGGACGAAGCGGTCGCATTGGCGAACGACACGCGATATGGGCTGGCTTCCGGTGTGTTCACGCAAAACCTGACGCGAGCGCACCGCATGGTAAAGCGCATCCGGGCCGGTATCGTCTGGATCAATACCTATCGCGCAGTGTCGCCAATCGCCCCATTCGGTGGTTACGGTCAGTCTGGTCATGGACGGGAAGGCGGCCTTGCTGCTGCGCTCGATTTCACTCGAACGAAGACAGTGTGGCTGAGAACGTCCGATGAGCCGTTCCCAGACCCATTCGTGATGCGGTGAGCGCGATGTTCTACGAGATCAGAACCTATCGTTTGAAAAACGGCTCCATTCCCGAATACCTCAAGGTGGTCGGCGACATCGGTATCGCCATCCAGAAGAAGCATCTCGGCAATCTCGTCGGCTATTTTTTCTCGGAAATCGGACCCGTCAACGAGATCGTTCACATCTGGGGTTTCGAAACGCTCGATGATCGCCAGAAACGCCGTGCGGGGCTAGCCGCCGATCCGGAATGGCAGGCATTCCTGCCAAAAATACGCGACCTGATCGTAAATGCTGAAAACAAGATCATGTCCCCCGCAGCATTCTCACCTCTGGGTGGCAAGACGCCAGCGTGAGGGAAGACAACGCATTCACAGTTTAGAGTTTTTCTCAGGGAGGAGAAACATGAAAAAGCAGATCATCATCGCTCTTTTGTCCGCCACACCCGCTTTCGCAGGCCCAGCCAGCGCAGCCGACATGGTATTCACCAGTTGGGGCGGCACGACGCAGGATGCGCAAAAGCAGCATTGGGCAGACACCTTCACGGCCGCCGATGGCGTCAACGTCACCCAGGATGGCCCGACCGACTATGGCAAGCTGAAGGCCATGGTGGAATCTAGGAATGTCGCGTGGGATGTCGTCGACGTCGAAGGCGACTATGCGGTTCAGGCTGGCAACGCAGGCCTCCTCGAAAAGCTCGACTTCTCCGTCATCGACAAGACGAAGCTCGACCCTCGCTTCGTCACCGATTACTCGGTTGGCAGCTTCTATTATTCCTTCGTCATCGGCTGCAACAAGGACGCCGTCGAGGCTTGCCCGAAAAGCTGGGCCGATCTGTTCGACCTTGCCAAATTCCCCGGCACGCGCACCTTTTACAAGTGGTCGGCACCGGGCGTGATCGAAGCGGCTCTGTTGGCCGATGGCGTCGCCGCCGACAAGCTCTACCCGCTCGATCTCGACCGGGCTTTCAAGAAGCTCGACACCATCAAATCCGAAATCGTCTGGTGGGATAGCGGTGCGCAGTCGCAGCAGCTGCTTGCATCGGCCGAAGCGCCGTTCGGCTCCTTCTGGAACGGCCGCCTGACGGCGCTCGCCCAGACGGGTGTGACCGTCGAGACGTCCTGGACCAACAACATCACGGCTGCTGATGCGCTCGTGGTGCCGAAGGGCACCAAGAACAAGGACGCTGCGATGAAGTTCATTGCCAATGCCACCAGCGACAAGGCGCAGGCCGAGTTCGCAACGATGACAGGCTATGCCCCGATCAACACGGGTTCTCCGAAGCTGATGGATGCAGAGCTTCGCAAGACGCTACCAGACCAGCAGGCGGAGACCCAGGTCAACGCCGATATGAGCTACTGGGCTGCCCACCGCGATGAGATCGGCACCCGCTGGTATGCATGGCAGGCCAAGTAAGCCGCACCGCATCTGAGACTTTGAATGACACGGGCCGGTTGTGCTGGCCCGTGAATTCCGCAAGGAACCGGGAGGTTTGTAATGGTTCTATCGGCAACGACTGATGGTAGACAGCGAAGACTGAGGCGCAACGGCAGTTTCGGCTATGTTTTGCCGGCCCTGCTGCTCATCGCGCTCTTCTTCATCATTCCCGTGCTCATGCTGCTGATGCGCAGCGTGCTCGAACCCACGCTCGGTCTACAGAACTATCGCGAGCTTCTTGGCTCGACCACCTATCTCCGGATTTTTCTCAACACCTTCTCCGTTGCCGCTCTGGTAACGGTGGTTGCTGTGGTCATCGGTTTTCCGGTGGCTTGGCTGCTGGCCATCATGCCCGAACGCTGGTCACGTCTGGTTCTCGCAATCATCATCCTGTCGATGTGGACGAACCTTCTGGCGCGTACCTATGCCTGGATGGTTCTGTTGCAGCGGACCGGTGTCGTCAACAAGATCCTGATGAACCTCGGCATCATCGACAAGCCTTTGGCGCTGGTCAACAATCTGGTCGGCGTCACCATCGGCATGACCTATATCATGCTGCCCTTCGTCATCCTGCCTTTGATCGGCGTTTTGAAGTCCATCGATCCTGCCATTCTGCGGGCGGCTGCACTTTGCGGCGCCAGCAAGCTTCAGTGCTTCACCCGCGTTCTTCTGCCGCTGGTGCTGCCGGGCATCGCGTCTGGCGCATTGATGGTCTTCGTCATGTCGCTTGGCTACTATGTGACGCCTGCACTTTTGGGCGGGACATCCAACATGATGCTGGCCGAACTCGTGGCGCAGTTCGTGCAGTCGCTGGTCAACTGGGGCATGGGCGGTGCTGCTGCACTCGTCCTCCTGCTGGTGACGCTCGTGCTCTACGCCATCCAGCACAAATTCCTGAACCCCAATCGGGCGAGGTAACAGCAATGCTGCTCGATTTCGATAAACTCGGCGGTTTGAAACCGTTCCTGATCGGCCTGACAATCCTGGTCTGCCTGTTTCTGATCCTGCCGATTATTTTCATCGCGGCGCTGTCTTTCGGCTCGTCGCAATGGCTGATCTTTCCGCCGCCGTCCTGGACGTTCAAATGGTATCAGGCCCTGTTTGCCGATCCGCGCTGGGTCTATTCGGCGCTGACCAGTCTGAAGATAGCCGTGATCGTCACGGTCCTTTCCGTCGTGCTGGGCTTTCTTGCCGCACTCGGCTTGAACCGCGGCACCTTTCTTGGTCGTGAAGCCCTTCGCGCGCTGTTCCTGACCCCGATGATCCTCCCCGTAGTGGTGCTCGCCGTCGCCCTTTATGCGTTGTTCCTCCAGCTGGGGCTGGCGGGCACCACGGTGGGGTTCGTCATCGCGCATCTTCTCATCGCGTTACCTTTTTCGATCATCTCCATCGGCAATGCGCTGGAGGGTTTCGACAAATCCATCGAGGATGCGGCGATCCTGTGCGGCGCGAGCCCCTGGGAAGCCCGCATGCGGGTAACGGTGCCAGCGGTCAGCCACGGGATTTTTGCCGCTGCCGTCTTCTCCTTTCTCGCATCATGGGATGAAGTCGTTCTCGCCATCTTCATGGCCAGCCCGACATTGCAGACGCTGCCGGTCAAGATCTGGGCAACGCTTCGGCAGGATCTGACACCCGTCATCGCCGCCGCTTCCACCATTCTCATTGCCTTCACCGTCCTCTTGATGGTTCTGGCCGCACTCTTCCGCAAGGGACGTAAAGCATGACCCAGCCTTTTCTTTCCATTCATGGTATTCGCAAGACCTATGGTTCGGTCACTGCCGTCAAGAATGTGACCATGGACGTCTCCGCGGGTGAGTTCATGACCTTCCTCGGGCCCTCGGGTTCGGGCAAGTCCACGACACTCTACATTCTTGCCGGGTTTCAGGACCCGACCGATGGCGATATTCTGCTGAATGGCCAAAGCCTGCTCGCGACGCCGTCGCACAAGCGCAATATCGGCATGGTGTTCCAGCGCTATACGCTGTTCCCGCATCTGACGGTGGGCGAAAACGTCGCTTTCCCGCTACGCATCCGCCGTATCGGGCAGGCTGAAGTCGCAGAGCGCGTCAAAAAAGCGCTGAAGCTCGTTCGCCTCGAAGGTTTCGAGGATCGCAAGCCAGCCCTCATGTCCGGTGGTCAGCAACAGCGCGTCGCGCTGGCGCGGGCACTGGTTTACAATCCACCGGTGCTTTTGATGGACGAGCCTTTGTCGGCACTCGACAAGAAGCTGCGTGAGGAAATCCAGTTCGAAATCCGCCGCATTCATCAGGAAACCGGTGTGACCATTCTCTATGTCACTCACGATCAGGAAGAAGCCCTACGTCTCTCCGACCGTATCGCCGTGTTCAGCCAGGGCGAAATCGACCAGATCGGAACCGGTCAGGAACTCTACGCCGATCCCGCCACGCGTTTCGTGGCAGGCTTCATCGGCGATAGCAATTTCATCGATGTCGAGGTGCTGTCGAGTGCGGATGGCAAGGCAAAGCTGTCACTGCCGGGTGGCACTGTCATTGATGGCGTTCCCATGCATGCAGGCAAGCCGGGCGGCAAATCCGCAGCCCTTCTGCTGCGGCCCGAGCGTCTGTCGCTGTCCTGCACGCAGGTCGATAATGGCCTCGCGGTAACAATCGACGACATCACCTTCCTAGGCAACAATATCGAAGTCAGCACGCGCTCCGGAAATGGCGAGAGCCTGTCCATACGCCTTCCATTCGGGCACGAAGCGATTTCCACGATCAGCCGTGGCGATCAGGCCTGGCTCAGCTTCGAGCCGAAATCGACGCACGCATTTACCTGACACCTATGCAATGCTCCAAAATGAGTGAATTTTGGTTCTCTCGCAAAAATCAGCCCATTGAAGGAGGTCTGTTCCATGGCCCTGTCCAGCACGCTTCTTGCAAGACTGAAGGACCAGTCGCTTGCCACCGATAGAGCTTTGATCGCGGGCGAACGCCTAGCAGAAGCAGAAGATGGAGCGACATTCGACGTGACCAATCCCTCGACAGGTGAAGTCATCGCGACGCTGCCCGACATGACAAAGGCGGATGCCGCGCGCGCCATCGATGCGGCTCATAAGGCACAGAAATCATGGGCCAAAAAAACCGGCAAGGAGCGCGCTGCCATATTGCGCAAGCTCTATGATCTTATAGTGCACAACGCCGATGATCTGGCCGCGATCCTGACCATGGAGATGGGCAAACCGCTGGCCGAGGCCAAAGGCGAAATCCTCTACGGCGCGTCCTATGTGGAATGGTTCGGTGAAGAGGCCAAGCGTATCTATGGCGACACCATCCCCGGTCACCAGCAGGATAAGCGCATCATCGTGCTGAAGCAGCCGATCGGCGTCGTGGCCTCGATCACCCCGTGGAATTTTCCCAATGCCATGTTGGCCCGCAAAGTCGCACCGGCAATCGCCGCTGGCTGCGCCATGGTGTCAAAGCCTGCTTCTGAAACACCGCTTTCAGCGCTGGCCTTGGCTGTTCTTTCCGAGCGGGCCGGTGTGCCGGCAGGCGTGTTCAATGTCATCACCTCGACAAAATCTGCGGAAATCGGCCAGGAGTTTACAGGAAACGAAAAGGTCCGCAAACTAACCTTTACCGGCTCCACCGGAGTCGGCAAAATCCTGATGCGTCAGGGTGCCGAACAGATCATGAAGCTCGGCCTAGAACTCGGTGGCAATGCGCCGTTCATCGTCTTCGATGATGCCAATCTCGACGCCGCTGTCGAAGGCGCGATGATTTCAAAATACCGCAATAATGGCCAGACCTGCGTTTGTGCCAATCGGCTTTACGTGCAGTCAGGCGTCTATGACGCTTTTGCCGAAAAACTGGCCGCTAAAGTCTCAGCGATGAAAATCGGTGACGGATTTGAAGAGGGGGTTGTCGCAGGTCCGCTAATTACCGAAAAGGCTATCGAAAAGGTCGAGGAGCATATCGCCGACGCGCTTGACAAGGGTGGTGCGGTCGCTGTCGGTGGCAAGCGTGATGCGCGGGGCGGACTGTTCTTCCAGCCCACGATCCTGACCGGCGTAACGTCGGCAATGAAAGTCGCAAGGGAAGAAACCTTCGGACCGGTCGCCCCGCTGTTCCGCTTCGAAACGGAAGAAGAGGTGATCGATATGTCCAACGACACTGAATTTGGCCTTGCCTCCTATTTCTACGCCAAGGATGTGTCGCGCGTGTTTCGCGTTGCGGAAGCTTTGGAATATGGAATGGTCGGTATCAATACTGGCTTAATCTCTACCGAGGTTGCCCCCTTCGGCGGCATCAAACTGTCCGGGCAGGGTCGCGAGGGCTCGAAATACGGCATTGAGGACTATGTGGAGGTGAAATACCTTTGCCTGCAGATCCACTGATGGTGGCTTGTCTCGGAGCCCTACATCGTTCCGCCAAAGATCAATTCGTAGCCGTATTGCCGATCGATGTGTTCAATGATCGTAGAGAGTGAAACGCTGATTGTCGGATCGGGCCAGGGCCTAAAACGTGCTTGCCTTCGCTCTCTTGATCCAGGGGTCGGCGGTTGGTATCGGGTCAAGGCAAGAGTTTTCGACAGATCGGTTCTTGTCGCTTATTCTGCGGCAACCCCGGCCACATCAATCAAACCGCTCGTTGTCAGCGGCGCCCCACTTTTCTCCGGATCTCCCAATCGAAGAAAGGCGGAAAATCTTCGTGCGGGACCATGATTGGGTCCACTGAGCATTGATGTTCGAGCCTCGTGGCCATGACATCATGTCCGGAGCCATCATCTATCCGGCGTTCCGTGAAGATTGCGATTTTGCCGTCCTTTTCATCGAGGTCAACGGCTGCCTGCCAATGTGTGGTGCCGGGACGATTGGCGTCGTGACATCGGCGGTCGAGGAGGGGCTGATCACGCCGCGCGTCCCTGGCCGGGTTGCGATTGAAACGCCTGCCGGGCGCATCGATGTTACCTATCAGGAGCGCAACGGCTACGTGGATTCGGTGCGACTGCATAACGTTCCGAGCTATCTCCACGAGGCCGACGTCGTGGTTGACGTCGCCGGGATGGGAAGCCTCAAGATTTACATTCCTATGGCCGAAACTTCCATGCCGTGATCGAGCCACAGGAACGCTTGTCCGGTCTCGACCAGATGAGTGCATACCACCTTGTCACCTGCAGTCGGGCCCTGAGGTCGGCACTCGGCAAGGTCTGTCATCCCGTCCACCCTGGCATCCAGGAATTCGCGGCGCCCTAATCTCGGCATCGACAGGCAAAAAACGGTCCGCACAGTCGAAACCTTCGATAACTCTTCCGCGGCAACGATCCCGCTCTCCCTCCATTACCAAAGCTGAGCGGGCCGTCCTGGGAGGCGAACACTGCTTTTGACGGCGGCTGGTGCGGGCATGATTGGGGGAGCGGTTGTTTCTCGTGTTTGAGGCGATCGACCGGGTATGTTGCCCCGGCGCCTGCTTCCAGATTTTAGCATAGGTGACGATGAAAAAGTCGCTGTGTCTCCCCCTCAGTTCATACGAACGCCTTGCGCGGAGAAGAGGTGGATTTTCTCTGCGGCCGGCAGAAGGTGAACGGTTTGGTCTGGTCTGATATCCAGCCGCCGATGCAGCACGACCGCCGCGGTCTGGGTGCCCACCCTGACGGAGAGGTGCGTTTCCGCCCCAGTTGGCTCGACGGTCAACACCGTTGCCTCGATGCCCGTTTCCGCCAGATCCAGATCCTCCGGTCGGATGCCATATGTCCGGGCCCCGACTCTGGTTTCGTTTTCAGGCAGAGGCAGGGATACACCGCCGTCGATCTGGAAATGTCCATCACGGACGACGCCCTCGAACAGATTCATTGACGGCGAGCCGATAAAGGTCGCGACGAACGTGTTTTCGGGGCGGTCGTAGAGGTCGAGCGGTTTGCCGATCTGTTCGATTCTGCCTGCACGCATCACGACGATCTTGTCTGCCATGGTCATTGCCTCGATCTGGTCGTGCGTGACGTAAACGATGGTGGTGCCGAGGCGCTGGTGAAGCTCCTTGATCTCGCTGCGCATGGTGACGCGCAGCTTGGCATCGAGGTTCGAAAGTGGTTCGTCGAAAAGAAACACCTTCGGATGCCGCACAATCGCCCTTCCCATCGCGACGCGCTGGCGCTGGCCACCCGAAAGCTGCTTCGGCAGGCGCTCAAGAAGCGGTTCGAGTGCGAGAATACCGGCGGCTTCGTCGACCATCTTTTTGATCGTTGCCTTGTCGTGACCTTGAAGTTTCAGCGCGAAACCCATGTTCTCGCGTACAGTCATATGCGGATAGAGCGCATAGGACTGAAAGACCATCGCTATGTCTCTTTCCTTCGGTGCCACCTCGTTAACGACGCGGCCGTCAATGCGGATTTCGCCACTGCTGATATCCTCCAGTCCCGCCAGCATGCGCAGCAGCGTGGACTTGCCGCAGCCGGAAGGCCCGACAAGCGTGACGAACTCACCATTCTCGATCTCCACGGAAACGCCGTGAATGACGGAGACGGCGCCATATTGCTTGGTGACGTGATCAATCGCAACCGATGCCATGTTCTTTCCCCCTCAGAGCTTCAATTGCCAGATTTTTGCGGATGCCACCGCGCCGGACAGCATGGCCGACCGTGCGGCGGCAAAGCCCGGAATCCTCTTTGTGCCGGTCCAGCGGCCATTATCCGCAAAAACTTCGATCGATCCCGCATCCAGAAAAATGCGGATTTCCTTCGGCTTGGCACCGGACGCACGGTAGAAAGGCACTGTCATGCCGTTCCGCGGATCAAAGACGATTGCAAGCCCGGCACTATCAACCCTAACGCCCAGACCGACATCCGGATGGTCGATAGCGAGATCAAAAGCATCGCCCGCAGATGTAAGCTCCAGCAGGATTTCGACTGCACCGGTTCCCAGCGGCACCGTTCCGCCCGCGGCGAGCGCGACATCGTCGACAAGTCGATGACGCAGGCTATCCACGGCAGCGATGGGTGGCGTCAGAATGGTATCGCCCTCGATCAGCACGCGCCGTGGCAGCGTCATGGCAGTCGGGAAATCGTCATTCTTCGAAAAGTCCGCCCAATTGGCGAGCCAGGCAATGCCGACGGGCTCGCCGCGATCGACGAATGCCTGAAAAGCATAGGCGTCGCAGGCAAAATCGAGTTCCTGCATGAAATCTGCTGCGAATGCCTGCCCGTCGAAGCGCCCGACGACCGCAAAGGCAAGGTTGGGGCGGCCCGTTATCGGATCGTGGCTGGTCAGCAGTCCGAAGATCAGCGCCCAGCGGGTGTCGGGATTACCGGCATCTCCACCCAAAGGCACCATGCAGGGGCACTCAGCGGGAAGCGATCCGAAACGGTCTTCACGGTGGAGGATGCGCAGAAATCTCCAGTCCGACCGCGCGTCGGGATCGGCCGTTTCATAAAGCAATATCACGCCGCCGTTTGCGTCGCGGCTACCGAGCAGCATCTTCCAGAGACCGTCCGGGCCCTTGAAGACGTAAGGATCGCGAAAATCCACCGTCAGGTTGAGATCGCTCGGCCTCGAAGGCAGCACTGTTTCGGATACCTCGGCGGCTATCCCGTCATGGCTGGTCGCGGTCAGCTGTATCTGCTCTTCCGGCTCGCGGGCCAGGACATGTTCGGTGTAAAACACCCGCATTTCGCTGCCTCGTGGTCCTGCGATGGGAATGGCCGACCCCGAGAATGTACCGCCCCGGCCGTCATCCGTTTCCGTGAGATGGTCCGGAGGGAAGAGGAACATCGGCAGATGCGTCCAATGGACATAGTCTTCCGAGACGGCATGTCCCCAATGCATCGTGTTCCAACGCAGCCCGTGGGGATAATGCTGGTAAAAGAGATGGACCTTTCCGCCAAAGCGGCCAAATCCGTTGGGATCGTTCATCCAGCCGAAGGGCGGCCGAAAATGATAACCATCAGGCACTTTAGGCGGTGCCGTCAGCATGTCGTGATGGAGGATATGGATTCCGCTCTTCAGCACCTGTTCGGGCTGATAGGCATAGGCGACCGAAAGCGCCGTTGTGGTGTCATCGTAAGAAATCCGTGTCAGACCCCCAGCGGCAATTGAAATTGTTACGAACTGGTACGCCGCCGCGCGGTGGGTCGAGGCCGCGCTGACCTCGTTGCCGTCCACGGTGATGAACAGCCTTCCTTCACCGCCAATGGCACGCGCCTTGAACCAGATATGCACTACTGAGCCCGGGGCAAGCTCGGCCTCCATGAAGGCATGGGGAGGCGTTACGGATGTTGTCTGTTGGAGCATAATCAACCTTTCACGGCAGAGCCGACGAACGAACTTACGAACCAGCGCTGGAAAGCGAGGTAGAGGACGAGCACGGGGATCATCATCAGAACCGAGGCAGCCATGGCGCGGTCCCAATAGATGCTGTCCTGTCCGAAGAACGTTGCAATCGCGACGGCGATCGGCCTTGCATAGTCGGTCTGCGTTACGAGTGTCGGCCAGAGATACTGGTTCCAGCTTTCAATGCCCATGAGGATGGAGACTGTCGCGAGCGCCGGCAGGCTCAGCGGCAGGAAGATGGAGCGGTAGATTCGGAAGACCGAGGCGCCGTCGATCTGTGCGGCTTCGTAGAGCTCCTTCGGCAGTTGCGCGAAGAACTGGTAAAACAGGAAGACATAAAGCGGGCTCGCAACCCATGGCAGGATCTGCACCGCGAATGTATCCGTCAGCCCCGCCCGCGACATCATCACGACGAGCGGCATGATGATGCTTTCTTGCGGAATGACGTAAAGGGCTACGACGAGCGCAAGCAGCATCGCCCTGCCGCGCAGTGATCCCCACGCCAGCACGAAGCCGGCCATGGAATTGACGACAAGCCCGGACACGACCGTGACGACGAGGATCACCAGCGAATTGATGAGATAGCGGCCGAAAGCCAGTTCGCCGGAGAAATTGGCAATCTCCCGATAATTCGAAAGTGTGGGATCGCTTACCCAGAAGGCGCGAAAGCTACCCATATCCGCCAGGATGCGGAAGCGGTCGTCCTTGAGGCTGGCGATGATGAGCATGAAAAGCGGCGAGATCATCACCAGCGCTATGATGAAAATGCAAAGGGTCTGGACGATACGCAGGCCGGCTTTGCCGTTTCCACGGGATATGGCCAGCGGCGCCGGCTCCCTCAAGACGAGATCAGACATCGAAGCGCCTCAGGAGTTTGCGCTGGAGAAGCGCGATCAAAAGAACGATGACGAAGAGAATGACGGAGACCGCAGAGGCATAGCCGAGCTTCTGCTCCCCGAAGCCGGCGCGCACCATGTAATGCACCACGGTTTCCGTGCTTTCACGCGGGCCACCCTGCGTCAGAATGGCCACCTGCGTATAGAGCTTGAACGCCTGAATGGTGGTGATGACGAGCACGAAAACATGGGTCGGCCGCAGGCCCGGCATGGTGACGTGCCAGAACCGGCGCAACGCACTTGCGCCATCGATGCGGGCAGCATCGTAAAGCTCGTCTGGAATGCCCTGCAGGCCTGCGAGGTAGATGATCATCTGGAAGCCATAAGCTTGCCAGGCCGAGAGCAGGACGATGGAGAACATCGCCCAGGCCGGGTCGCCCAGCCAGTCGATCGGCTGGATTGACCCGCCGGACAGGAAACCGACGATCTGGTTGAGGGGACCGCTCGGATACTGGAACAACGTCCCCCAGATGACGCACACCACGACCATGGAGGTGATGGCTGGCAGGAAGAACATGCCGCGCAGAAGGTTCCGCATGGGCAGCTTCTGATGCAGGAGAAGCGCCGTCAGGAACGCAAGCCCGCATTGGATGGGCAGCACCCAGATTGTAAATCGCGTGACGTTCCAGAGCGAAGTCCAGAACAGGGGATCGCTAAAGACCCGCTCGAAATTCAGGAGGCCGACAAACCGGACGGGTGTCGGGCGCGGCACGAGTGGCTGGTTGGTCATTGCTGTCCAGAAGGACAATAGGAACGGTGTAATCAGAAATGTCGCCAGCAGCAGCACAGCGGGCGCGATCATCGCAACCTCCTGCCAGAAGCGCTGCCGGTCACGCCGCCTGCTTTGGCGCGCAATGCCGGGCAGGGCTGTCTTCTGTAAATTCATATTCTCCTCCTCATCGGCAATCGGCCCGACGTTGACAGGGCCGGATGAAACCCGGCCCTGCAACACGCGCCTTATTGTTGCTCGTCGAAAGGCGGATAACCGGCGTTATCCTCGATATCCTGGTCGATCTTCTTGGCGGCAGCCTTCAGGGCCTCCTGCACATCGCCGCCGTTAAACACCTTGTCGACCGCTTGCATGAAGGCGGAGGTGATGGCCGGGTAAGCGGGGTGCGGCGGACGGGCAACAGCCGTTTTGGAAGCCTGTTCGAAGGCGACCGCGAGGGGGCCGCCGTCTGCGTAGAGCGGGGAGTCGGCGGCAAAGCTTTTCAGGCCTGGGAAGGCAGATTGAGTTTTTGCGAAATCGCGATACTCCTTGTCCTTCAGCAGGAAACTCAGGAATTTACCAGCCGCCTCCGGGTTCTTCGAGCTTGCGGAAATGCCCCAGATCCAGGTGCCATTGGGGCTTACCCCCTTCTCGCCGATCTTCGGCAAAGGCATGACGACGATGTCGTCGTTCATCGCGGCCGCCGCCTCTGCGTAGAACCAGTGGCCTCCCATGGCGAGCGCGGCCGGTTGGCCGGCCGCGTAAAACTGGTTGGTCCCGGATGTGGTCGGAACGATCCAGCCCTTCTTTACCCATTCCTGCATCATGGTCAGCGCCTTGACGCAGGCGTCGCCGTCCAGCGTCCCCGTCGCCTTCCAGGACTTGCGGTCGATCAGGTCGCAGCCGGCACTTTCGAGCAGGGGGCCATAGGCATAGGTGATCCACTCGGTTTTGATGCCGTAGCCGCGGAACGTGTCGATCGGCCATTTGACGCCCTCAAGCTTGGAAAGCTTTTCGAGGTAGCCCTCAAACTCCTCGCGGGTCCAGGCGTCATCGACGGATTTGGGAATACGGGCGCCGATAGCCTCGAGATATTTTTTGTTGCCGTAGAGTACGACGGAGGAGTCCGTCAGGCCGACAGCGTAGAGCTGCTTGTCGATCGGGTAGGTACTCTGTGCAATGTTCGATTCCGTCATGTCATCGAGCAGATCCTGATCGATCAGCGGCTTAATCGGCTGCAAATAGCCAGACCAAGCGTAATTGGCGAGGAATGGCGCATCCAACTCCATGATATCGGGTAATTGTTTGGCCATCACGGCGGCGCTGAATTTTTCGTTGTAGGCGTCATGCGGCGCATAGATAAGTTCGATATCGACGTCTGGATTGGCCTGTTCGAAACGTTTTGCAACGTCACCATAGGCTTTGACCCAGCCCGGGTCGCCCTGATGCATCACATGGATAACGGTCTTCGCTTCAGCAAAGGTCGCAGTTGCAAAAACGGTCGCGCCGGCAAAAAAAGTGGAAAGTAAACGATTACCCAATGTTATATGCATTATAGTCTCCTCCTTGATATAACTCAGAATTTCAGACAGATGCGCGTTCTACGAGGTGAAAAGGCAACTCACGCAGATGTGGGGGGGCAGGTTGCTCGGCGAGAAGAATTTCGATCGCCAGACGCCCCATCTCACGGTGCGGCAAAGCCATCGTCGTCAATGGCGGATCAAGCCGCGACGCGAGTTCCGCCTGGTTATCGAAACTGGCGACCGCGATGTCATCAGGAATGCGCAGTTGCGCGCGGCCGAGCGCGGCGTAGACCTCCATCGCCACACGATCGTTGCCACAGAGGATCGCATCCGGACGCACGCCGGAGCGTGCAAAATCCTCGATATGCGTGGAAACGAGACTCGGGACATTGTCGCCGTAGATGGCACCATTGACGGCCGGAAAAACGCCGAAAGGGGCAATGCCGGCTTCGTCATGGACGGCGCGAAATCCCTTTTCGCGCAATGCGCCAGCCAGAATTCCGGGAAGATTGATGAAAGCAATGCGCCGACGGCCAGCGGCGAGCAGGTGTCTGACGATCTCCCGCGCGGCACGCGCTTCATCCGGCACCAGCGATGTGACGCGCCCCGCAGCCTCACGGCAGTTGATCATCACTCGAACCGCGCGCGCTAGCTTTGCGGGGAGGGCGATCTGTTTATGATACATGGCCGCGTAAGCCACCGCACGCGGCCGAAATTGCAGCACCTCATCGAGCACCGATCCCAACATCTGCCCGCTGCTATGATTGATAGTAAAGACGGCCATGCCGGCATTGCGCGCCGCACCATCAAGGCCAACAACGATTTCCGTTGCGAAAGGAGAGGTGATCAGGCCATCGGAGACAACGCCGATCAAAGGAAGCCAGCCCTGCCTCACCCCGCGAGCGGCAAGATTGGTGACATAGCCCAGTTCCTCGGCAATCGATTTTATCTTCTGCCGCGTATCATCTGACATGCGAGCGGAGCCACCATGCAAAGCGCCTGACACCGTTTTCACGGAGACGCCGGCACGCTGCGCAATATCAGAAAGCGAAACTGTCACGAGCTCACCGCCTCCCACGGGTTATCGATTACCCAGTTATGCGAGGTATCGGCGAAAAGTCAAGCGCCGCGTGAAAATCGCTCCTATGTTCTACTGAAGATCGACTTGTTGCTAGATCCAGATTCATCAATTAGGACCAGCCGTTCGGATGGCTGCCTATTTTTGCCCGGACGAACCGATCGGCCGAACGATGCCGCTGAGATCATCTCCCGAGTAAAGACGCGGCCATGTAACCACTGAACGAACCCTTTCGCTCCTCAGCACGGCGGCAACAACACGCTCGCAAAGATCAACGGATGCAGGCCTTCATCGAGCCAACACCCGTTGAAGCATCATAAACTGACCCGGGAATCGGGACCGGTTCTGAAAAAGCAAAAACGCTCTAGCGACATGGCTGAGTGCTCACGAAGACACGACATCACAAAATATGACAAAATTACTCTTGTTTATTTGCCGCGTCAGTGCAAAAGTAAAATTGCAATGCAAGCGCGTAATTTTTTCGTGACCCTGTGATTGGAGATCAGGAGACGCTTATGAAGCCAAACCTTGCTGAATTTGTTGGGAATACCCCTTTGGTTGAACTGGAGTTGCCATTCTCCCCTGAAGGACTTCGGATTTTTGCCAAGTTGGAGATGTTTAATCCCGGTGGAAGCATTAAAGACAGACCGGCCCTGCACATGATTAAGCAAGCCATCCAATCTGGAAAAATCAACCATGAGTCGCATCTAGTTGAAAGCTCCTCCGGCAATCTCGCGATTGCCATGGCGATGCTTGCCCAGCAGATGAAGCTGAGATTTACAGCTGTCATCGACCCGAATATCACGGCTACGAACCGCTCTTTGATCGAAGCTTACGGCGCATCTGTCGATCTGGTGGAGGAAAAGGACGAAGAGGGCGGATATCTTCACACGCGTATCCGCCGCGTCCAGACACTTCTGCACGAGCTGCCGAACGCGGTCTGGCTCAATCAATATGCCAACCCCGATAATCCGGCAGCCCACTATCGCGGTGCTGGCGAGGAGATTGTCAGGGATATACCCTTAGAACCGACGCACGCATTCATATGCGTCAGCACATGCGGCACGCTCATGGGCCTTACCCGCCGCCTTCGAGAGGCCTGGCCGAACATCCGCATAGTCGCTGTGGACATCGCCGGTTCGGTCATTTTCGGTCCTTCGCGTGAGCGTAGGCGAATTCCTGGAATCGGCGCCAGCCGCATTCCGGAACAACTGGATCGCAGCGAGATCGATGAGGTCGTTCTGGTCAACGATTTCGAATCGGTCGAAGCGTGCCGACTTCTTGTGCAGGAGGAAGGCCTTCTTGCCGGCGGGTCTTCAGGTTCTGTTATCGCAGCCATCCAGAAACTGGCTCCGCAACTCCCAAGAGATGCCGTCGTCGTGACTGTCCTACCAGATCGCGGCGAGCGTTATCTCGATAGCGTCTACAATCCGAACTGGCTACCCGAGCAAGAGCGGGTTCACCGCCCCTTAGCATCGTCCCACATTGTACTGACGCAGGATTCTCTCCCCTTGCAGAACGCGTCCTGAACGCCAACGCCTGCCCCCTAAACTCACGAGGAAATCAAAATGAACATGATTGAAACCACCCGGCTACGGGAGGGTGTCCCTGCTCGCCTACGTTTCTTGTCACGGCAGGACATTTCCGCCATCGGCGGGGATCACTCCGGCCTCTATATGGAGGCTGTCGAAGAAGGTTTCCGAATCCACGCGATGGGTGACTACGCCCAACCGTTGAAACCCTATCTACGCAATCCGAACTTCGATCACATCGCCGACCGTATTATCGCCATGCCGGCCTGGATCGGCGGCGCAGATCCAATCTCCGGCTTGAAGTGGATAGGCTCGAAACACGATAATCCGTCGCGACGGTCGATTGACCGGGCAAGTGCAGTCATCGTGTTGAACGACAACGAAACGCATTTTCCAATTGCTGTGCTGGAGGCGGCACGCATCAGCGCGCTACGGACGGCCGCAGTCACGGGTGTTGCCGCCAGACATCTGGCACGTCCAGATTTCAGCGACATTACTGTAATTGGTTGCGGACCTATTGGCCGAACCCAAGTTCAGATGTTCTGCGAGCAGTTCGCGAACGTCAGATACGTCCACATCTTCGATCGTCAGGCTGAGGCGATGAATGGATTGACCGAGTGGCTCGCCGAAGCGTTTCCTGCGGTGCAAGTAGTTCCTCATCCAGACGCGCGTTCTGCAGTCGACGCAGCCACGGTTGTCGTCACGGCCACGGTGACCGATCAGCCCTATCTCAAATTTGAATGGCTTCGACCTGGTACATTTCTTTCTAACATCTCCATTATGGATGTGGAGAAGGACGTCTTTCTGCGTGCGGACAAAGTGGTGGTCGATGATTGGAATCAGTGCAATCGTGAGAAGAAGATCATCAATCAACTTGTTGAGGAAGGCTCTTTTTCACGTGAAAGGCTGCATGCGGAAATTGGGGAAATCGTCAGCGGCGTGAAACCCGGCAGGGAAGACGATCACGAGATCATCCTGCTTAACCCGATGGGGATGGCAATTGACGATATCGTCTGCGCTCGTGCGATTCTGCGTCGGGCAGAGGCTGCCAATGCCGGGCTGTTGGTGGACCTTTTTTGATGAACTACATGTCGAAAATCTCAAATTGTACGGAAGATCGCAACGCGATCCTCGAGGACCTCCTCGACTTGCTCTGGACGGAAGATATCGCCGGCTTGCGTAGCCATGTCCTTTCGGTGCGCCAAGACGCTCGAGCCAGCACGACTATCGGAGGAAAGAAGATCGTAGTCCACCTGCAGCCAGACGACTGGCGGGGTGGCTGGCGACTGTCCTGCGTGGAGCACGCCGCGACGGGAAGAATGCTCGAACCCTCAGAATTACTCTGGTTGGTCCTCAACACTCTTCCGGAACTCGATCTGCAAATTCTTGACAGAACCATGAAACAGCTGAGCCAGAGCGAGATAAATGCAGATTTCGTCGGGCCTGTCGGCGCGCTTCTCTCAAGTCTCGGGAGGCAGGTTGGGGCGCTGGAGAACGGCCTCCTTTGGGAACGCATGGCAGCATGGCGGGATCGACCCTTCCATCCGCTGGCTCATTCGCGCGGTTGGTGGGGAGAAAGCGATATTGAGGAGTTCGGTGCCGAATTTGGAAGGTATTTTCCATTGCGTTGGTGCGCGATAGAGAAAAGCCATCTCTTCGCGTCGCCGCTTGCGAAAAGTGGTGGGCCGGCGGTCGCCATTCTTGATGAAGCGCAACAAGCTTTGCTTGGTCTGGAACTGGCCCGTTCGGGCATTAACGCAACACACGAGGCCTTACCGCTTCATCCGTGGCAAGCGGATCATGTCGTTCCCCGGGAATTCTCAGAAGAGCTTGCCGATGGCCGGATCGTCATGCTGGATTTCAGAGGGCCTCTGGTTGCCGCGACGTCTTCGCTGCGAACTGTCACTATCCCTGGCAAGCCTGGATGTCATGTCAAGCTGCCGCTGGATGTGGAAACCTTAGGCGTTCGCAGATTGCTGAGCGCACAATCGCTTTGCAATGGCTTGAAAGGAGCTGATCTCCTTTCCTTGGCACTTGCGCGATGCATCCGCCTCGGGCAGGGGGCGCGGCTCGCCGACGAAACACAGTTTTGGACTTTCTCTGAGCTGACGCGAGATGTCCTGGCGCATCGGACGGCTTATCTTGGATGTGCGGTGCGCACCTTGCCTCTGAGGGAAGGCACTAGCCTTATCCCTCTCGCCGCCTTTGCTGTTGCGCCGGCAGGCGGAGTTCCCCCTGCTATAGAGGCCGCTGTACGCGCTCGTCGTGACAATGCGCTTGAGGGCTTTGTTGTCGAACTTTTCGATCTTCTGGTCGGTTTCGCAATAGAAGCACTTGCCAGCGGATTTATTCCGGAAATGCATGGGCAGAACGTACTCGTGGAAATTTCAAATGGACGGCCATCCACGGTGATCCTACGCGACCACGATACCGTAAGGTGCCATCCCGCGAGCCTCGCAGTATCCGGACTTGAGGTTCCCGAGTACATCATCAAAGATCCACGCCGCGCGACCATGTTGCTTTCGCAGTTTGATGACCTCATTGCCTATGGCCAGACCCTGCTCTTCGACGTGGCTTTGCGTGCGATTTGTACTGAACTGCATCGGGCCGGTGCACTCGAACTCGCAAAATCACGCCGCCTCTTACGCTCAAGCGTAGAACATCACATCGAACGCATTGAAATGTCGTCTGAAGCGCGGGAAAGGTTGAGATCTGCTCTGCTCGAGCAGCGGGAATGGCCGTTCAAGCAAATCTTGACCCCGTTACTACAGACGGCGGAACTCGGCCTTGGCATGCCGAGCCGTCTGGGTGCCGCCAGTAATCCCCTTCGCAATTTCGAGTAAGGCCGATGATCGCGGCAAAACTAAAACCTACGCCTTGGCAGCTCGCGCTTGGGGTACAGTTCACGACCGTCACCGCGCCGCTAATGTTGCTGCCGTTCTTATCGCTGCATCTCCAACGATTGTTGGGAGCAGGCGCCACGGAGACCGCGTTTTGGGCCGCTGCAAGCGCAGCGGCTCCTGCAATCAGTGCAATTCTCGCTACACCAGTTTGGGGCCGGCTCGCGTCCTCTTTTACGCTTGGTAGACTCATGGCCGTGTCGTGTTTGCTAAATGCTCTCAGCGCCTTACTCCAGGCACAGGCAGGCACGGTCGAGGTTTTCGCGTTTGGCCGCAGCATTCAGGGGGCAACAGGAATCGGTGTGCTGCTGCTTCTTGCTATAGATCATAGTAAGACCACTGCCGGCAAAGGTTACGCAGGTCTGCAGCAAGCGCTGGCGGCAGGTTGTATAGCGGGCCCTCTTCTTGGAGGGTGGGCATATGATCACGACGCGCTAAGAGGGCTGCTGACTGGTTTCGCATTAGTTCTTGCTTTTTTGGGCATTGTTTGTGGCTATGTATATCGCAACGCCGGGCCCGTTAAAGATGAAGAGCCTGATACTGGTGTTGTCGGAGCACTACCGCCAACACCTAACCACATACTTATCCTTTCGGGTCTGCTGGCAAGCGCCGGCGCCTTCGGCTTCATGCCATTCTTTGCCGGCTGGGCGTTGGAGCAAGAAAGCTCAGTCCTGACGGCAAGCCTGATTGGTCTGCTACACGCAGGGAGTTGGTTTGCGGCAATCGTGGCATTGCCGCTTTGGGGGCGCTGGATAGACGCCGGCGGGGAAAGGGCCGCTATGCGCCTTTCCACCGCTGGCTCCGTGGCTGCGCTTCTATCATTGTTCGCAGGATCGACCGTAGCAAGTATTTCCTTGGCGCGGATCGTTCATGGCGTCTTCAGCTCCGGTTTTGCGCCGTCGCTTTTCTCTACTCTCGGACGCTCTAGGTATCGTGTCGCCAATCTCGCGGCGGGACGCATAGCCACCACTTTGGGTCAGGTCATCGGGCCCGCGGTCTGTGGCCTAGCCGTATTCGTTGGTGGGAACAACGGTGCGTTGCTTGCGGCAGCCCTACTCACACTTCTTGCATCAATCCTTCTCTACCTACAGCCGGAGGTTAGAACCGATGACCGTGAATGACACGACGACTAGGATCGCTATGCGCCTCGAGCGTGACCGGCTCCTCAACACATGGCTGCGCGAGTTTCGACCGGATCTTTTCGATACCATCCAGATAGGACAGGAGGTCCGAATCGCGGCTGGCGAAGTGGCGATCATCTTTAAATGCCATCGCTTCTCACCAGGCGGCTTTCACCGCTTCGATGCTCATGTCACGGTAAAGGACCAGAGCGGTTCTCGCGTGATCGATGAGGTCCACGATCTGGCTGATTTACTTTTGCAGACACAACCGGACGCAGCGAGCGAAAAGCACGAGGATATCCTGCGCAGGGTCAGCGGCTCCTCGGCAGCAAGCCGCGAGCACGCGACCTTCCTTGCGAGAGCTAGGCCGGGTGTCAATGCGGTTACGCTGGAGCAATCCCTATGGTTCGGACATCCGTTCCATCCGCTTGCAAAAAGCGTGGCTGGTTTCACTGATACTGATACAGAAAAATACTCGCCTGAACGTGCTGCACGCTTTCAACTCCGCTGGCTGCTGGTGAACCGCCGATATATTGCCGAATTTGAGAGTGACCAACAGCGGCCCGACGCCATGGACCTGCGCCTTCTTTCTGCCTCGGGTTTATCGATGAACGATGTGAAAGACGAGGTTCTTTTTCCATGTCATCCCTGGCAGGCAGCACGTCTGGAAACCAACCCCGATCTCGCAGATTTGCTACGATCGCGAGAGATACGCATCACGGACGCAATGGGCGATTTGGCCATCCCGACCTCGTCGGTGCGTACGGTTTGGTTTCCAGATCACAAAATCTTTGTCAAACTGCCGATCGAGACAAGGATAACGAACTTCCCTCGTGTCAATACTGATGAGCAGATCGCGCGTAGCGTGGCAGGGGCACAGGCCATCGCTGTGGCCGCACCGGCTGTCGAACGCGCAGGCCTGACGGTGTTGGACGAGCCAATTGGGCGCATTGTTCGAACTCGTAACGCCGATGGCAGCGTCCGACATCATCCTGAGACAGGGTATTTGTTAAGAAGCGCCGATTTTGGACGGGACTTGCCGCCTTTAGTGATAGCCGGTCTTCTCGAAACGGATCCTGCCACCGGCGCTCCGAACCTCGCTGTGATAAGCGGCCATCACCTGCAGAGCCGCGAAAGTACGCACCGCTGGCTAGAAGCTTATATGCGGGTGTCGCTGATACCACTGCTCCGCCTCTTTGACGAAACCGGCATCGTTCTTGAGGCGCATAGCCAGAATAGCCTTGTTCGTTTTGTCGACGGTTGGCCGGACCGCCTATTCGTCCGAGATCTCGAGGGTATAGCGGTTGACCGGAATGTATTCGAACGCCGGTTCGATAGAGCATTGGCCATGCATTTGGATCAAGCTCTGTTCTACGACCGCGCGACAGTCTGGAGACGTCTTCTGTATTACGTGATCGTCAATCATTTCTCCCATGTGGTCGCAACCACTGCTTTTGTATCCGACGTCGACGAGAGTGATCTGTGGAGCAAGGCAAAACTCATTCTGGAGCAGGTTTCCGGTATCGCCGCCGTTGGTGAGTTGCTGGGGGCCAATGCACTCCCTGCGAAAGCAAATCTAAAGAGTTGTCTCGATGGAAATAGCGAGTCGCCAAGCTACGTCCTCATTCCCAATCCCTTCCAGGCCGGAAGGCCTGCGGCGTCCTACGGCATCCATCAATCGAACCTCGCGGAGGTCACTCCATGACGATTCAAATTCAGCCCAAACCAGCGCAAATCCCTGAGAATACATTGCTCCCAGCTCTGACTGAGGCAGGAGACCGTGTCGTGTCGCAGACACTCGGCGCCCTTCTCACCGAAGGCCTCCTGCCGTCCGGCATGATACTCCAGGCGCCCGCGATGGGTAAGACGGGAGAGCTGTCTATTAAAACAAACGATGAGCTGGTCAGTTATCGTGCCATTGTCAGAAGAACCCTCGCCTATGACCGCTGGCTGATTGAGGAAGGTAGCGTCTGGCGATCGCAAGCGTTCGATGATGTTCGTTGCAGCGATCCCCTTCTCCTTCTCGACGATCTGTTGCCTCTTTCAATCGGCGATTCCAGTACGTTTGAGCGCTTTCGGGAGGAGATCGCTCAAACGTATCTCAATCATGCCGAAGCATTGCTCGCCAGTCGGCGCCGGGAAGAGGCACTTGCCACGCAAAACTATGACACGGCGGAGGCTTATCTCACCGACGGTCATCGCTATCACCCTTGCTTCAAATCCCGGATAGGCTTCTCGCCGAGAGAGAACAGGGCGTTCGGCCCGGAATTCGCCAACTCCCTTAAGCCGATCTGGTTGGGAGTCCACAGAGACCTTTCCGCCAGTTCCTCGATCGCAGTGCGCGGCGGCCAGGATCAATCATTGCTTGGATCTGCAGATGCGCCAGTGCCCGGTGATGACTTTGAGATTCTGCCAGTACACCCATGGCAATGGGAACGCGAGATCGAAGCGGCAACGACGCTGGAGCGGGCCTCGGGGCGAATCATCCTGTTTGGCGAAGCGCGGCACGACTATCTGGCTCAGCAATCAATCCGCACCCTTGCCGATCAGACTTCGCGGCAGGCTCCCTCTCTCAAGCTCGCCCTCTCCATCCGTAATACCTCGACGGCACGAACGCTCGCCGCTCATACCGTGCTTAACGCTCCGATCATAAGTTCCTGGCTGAACGACGTCGCCATCGGCGATCCTTACCTTGATGCATCACAAACCATTTTTCTTCTGGAGCGCATGGGAACGACAGTGAGCCTGCCGTTGACGCTGGACAGGGGCGGAAAACTCCGTGGCGGCATGGCGGCGATATGGCGGGATCCAATACACAGATATATTGGTGCAACAACCGAAGCTGCGTCCCCTTTCTCGATGTTGACACATCTCGACGCGTGCGGACGTCCCTCCATCGCACGGTGGATAGACGCTTTTGGCGTGGAGAATTGGACGCGCGAGCTTCTGTATGTTTCGTCAATACCGGTTGTGCATTTGCTGACCGCCCATGGCATTGCATTGGAAAGTCACCAGCAGAACATGGTTCTTGTGCATCGGCACGGCTGGCCATTGAGGGTGGCGCTAAAGGATTTTCACGACGGAATCCGGTTCATACCGGAACTGCTGCGCGTCGAGGCGCCCATGCTTGTGCCAACTCCGGCCGAACACGCGAAGGTTAATCCAAATTCTTACGTTGAAGCCCGCGAACCAATCGACGTGCGGGATTTCATGTTCGATGCTCTTTTCGGCGTCAATCTCGCTGAGTTAGCATTCTTCCTTGAGAGACACTTCAAATTCGATGAGCGCGTATTTTGGCGCCTGGCCGCCAATGTTATCAATAAACATCTGCAAAATGTCGACGCGGCTGGCAAGGGCGCTGCTAAATTTGGCCTGTTTGACGACGAAGTCCAGGTTGAGGATCTGGCGCGGCGCCGGCTCGACACTCGCCGGGTTCCGGCTCGCGGCGTTCCTAACCCGTTGGTCCATGCTGCTATATTCCCCGAGGTCATGCCATGCTAATTGGGCGGACGAGGTTACGCAATCTCTTGGATGAAGGCCAACTTGCGGGCGGATTATTCGTGTCAATTCCTGCGCCGACCATCGTGGATGTGGCGGCTGTTGCGGGCTTTGATTTCGTTATCATTGATCTCGAACACACCCTGATCGACGGTCGGGAGCTTGAGTTTCTACTGGCCGCAGCGGATCGCTCGGGCATGAGCGCACTGGTGCGCGTTCCCGATGCTCGGTCGGATCGTATCTTGCAGGTTCTTGATGCTGGGGCAGCCGGGATCGTTGTGCCGCGTTGCGCGAGCATAGGGGACGCTAAGGCAGCCGTGTCACGGGCGCGTTATGCGCCGCTTGGTTCGAGGGGTTTGAACGCTGGCCGGATAGGCCGTTTCGGTGACTGCGACCTCGTGGAGTTCATCGCAAGACTGGATCACGAGACCCTGATTGTCGCGATGATCGAGGATCGGGCTGGCCTTGATGCTGTGCATGACATTGCTTCCATAGAGGGTATCGACGGGGTTCTTCTTGGGGCGGCAGATTACTCACAATCCATCCACCTGCCGTGGCAAACGATGTCCTCAGAAGTTATTGAGGCCGAAACGAAAGTGGCCGCCGCGGTGGAAACCGCGGGGAAACATCTTTTCGCCATTCCCCGCCGGGACGAGGACATAAAACGCCAAATCGCCCATGGCGCGCGGGGCATAATCGCCGCCAACGATCGTGGAATACTGCGTCAGGCTTTAACGCGGTCCGACAGGAATTGGCGCGACATCTACATCTCACACTCGCAGGTGCCTTAAGGAGATTTTCAAATGACCTATTTCAACCCCTCACTCCAGCTTGTCGAGTCGCTTGTTAGAAGCGATGCTCCTGTTTGCGCCTATATCCATGACCTGCATGGACTAACAAGGCATGTCAGCGAAATCGTCGCCGCTTTGCCCCCGCGCAGCGAGTTCTTTTATGCGATTAAGGCCAATAGCGATCCGGCAATTCTCTCCACGCTGGCGCCCATCGTGAGCGGCTTTGAGGTTGCTTCTGCAGGCGAAATTCGGAAGGTGCGGAAAGCCATCGGCCCGTCTGCCCGGATCATTATGGGTGGACCGGCACGAACCGAATTGGATTTCATTGCCGCAATAGATTACGGAGTCGAGCGCGTCCACATAGAGAGCCTTCATCTCGTGCACCTAGCAGAAATGGTGGCGGCAAGAACCGGTGCGAAACTTCCCATCTTGCTGAGGGTTAACATGGCCGGCCCCGTTCCGGGAGCTACTATTACAATGGGAGGAGAGCCTACACAATTTGGCGTCGATGAAGCGCACGTGGATAATGTACTTCAGCTTATCAGCTCATGCCAGCACCTGCGCTTCGACGGTTTCCATCTCCATACTGTCTCCAACAATCTGGATGCCGATGCCCATGCCGTCTTCTGCAAGGAAGCATTGTCCCGGGCGCAGAATTGGGCGAAGCGCAACGGCCTTACAGCACGCATCATCAATCTCGGCGGCGGTTGGGGAGTGAATTACTCCGATCTCGACAGGCGCTTTGACGTACGCCTTCTCGCTGACCAACTCACTGACAGCATCCCCGCGGACGGCTCTGTCCTTCAATTCGAGTGTGGACGCATCGTCGTGGCATATTGCGCCGTTTACGTTACGGAGATCATCGATCTTAAGACAACGCACGGCGAGACATTCGCATTGCTGCGGGGAGGATCACATCATTTCAGACTTCCTTCGGCTTGGCAGCACCGCCATCCGCACAAAATCCTCAAGGGTCGAAATTGGCCGTGGTCTTGGCCTCGCCCCCGGGCAGGCAGGGCGACCGTGACGTTTACCGGAGAATTGTGCACACCGAAGGATGTTCTACTCCGCAACGAAGAAGTTGAGGACCTTGGCGTTGGCGACGTCGTCTGCTTCCTTGCGGCTGGTGCCTACGGTTGGGACATCTCCCACCATGACTTCCTGAGCAACGCTCATCCCGAACGGATTTTCCTGAACGAGAGCGTTTCAAGTTACGACGAGAGGCTGATTGCATGATAGTTTCAGAACTTTGCCTTGTGCCGCCATCAACCCTTTCTCCCCATGAGGAGATCATTCCTGCTCGTGTAAACGAAGTGACAGATCTTCTGGTCAGGGACCAGAGCTGGACCAGCCCGATCTGCATAGAGCGAAAGAGCCGATGCATTATGGACGGGCACCATCGCCACGCAGCTGCGTTGCGCCTCGGGCTGAAGCTCGTGCCGGTTGTCGCCTTCGACTATCGGGATGTCCGGCTCGGGAGTTGGCGGGCCGACATGTTCTTCGAGCCTGACGAGATTGTTGAGCGTGCGCGGTGCGGTATTCTGTTCCCATACAAGTCTACGCGTCACGTCTTTCCTCCGGTACGGGTCGCACCGGTCCCGCTGGACCGACTTGTTATGCCCGGCGTAGAAGGAGCAGTATGAAGGGAGCGCCGATGATTGCAGTCATCAATCCAACGGGTATTTCGATCGGTGCAAAAAGGGTTCGGCCAAGGCAGTCGGCGATGATCATCAATGTGGCGCCGATGATAGCGCTGGCGGCCAGCAGATCACGATAACGACCGGGATTTAGGAGACGAGCGGCATGCGGCGCCATTAATCCGACGAAGGATATGGGTCCGAAGACAGCGGCCACCGTACTTGCGCAAAACGCGCCTGCAAGGAGGTGAGCCCATTCTACCATCCGATAATTCACCCCGAGACTTGATGCTTTCGGCCAGCCAAACGCCATGATGTCCGTTAGTGACAGGAGCAAATAGGCAATCGGTGCTATGCAGAAAAGCGTTCCAGCGAGAACCATCAGGTCAGTTACGCTCAGCCCGTAGGTTGAGCCGGCAAGCCAGGTGGCAGCCTGACTTGCCTGAAAGCCAGCCGTGATGACGAGTGCGGTTGATGCAGAAGCCGTAAACGCCGCCAGACCAAGGCCGATGAGCGCCATCGCCGAGGGGGCGAGAGTGCGTCTCAACCCCAGGCTAGCAACCAGAAACGTGGCGGCAAGGCCGCCCAAGATCGCTCCGGCCTGAACACCTGGAAAACCGAGTTCCGGGAAAAGCAGAAGAACGATAACAGCGACAAGGCCGGATGTTTGCGTGATGCCAATCAACTCCGGGCTTGCCAGCGGATTGCGAATGACGCCTTGGAGAAGGAGACCGGAAAGTCCAAGGAGCGCGCCGCCCAACGCCGCGCCTGCAACACGAAGCGCTCGTATTTCCAGGATGTTTTGCAGGTCAGCGGGAACCATGCCGACGAGAAACGTCAATGCGTTCCAGGGAGAAATGAAGCGATTGCCGCTGACGAGTCCGAGAATTCCGGCGAGAATGAGTATGACGATCAGAATGACGGGCCGAAAGAATGTGAATAGAGCGGACAGTTGTCGGTATCTGCCTGCAAATTCGGACGTGGCGCGACTTTCCTGCGCGTGCCGCCAGGCCAGCAACACAAGAACCGGCGCTCCGATCAGCGCAATTGGTACCCCTACCGGCAATTCGATCGAACTGGCCGACAAGTTAAGGACGAGAAAATCGGCGCCGACAGTCAATGCTATCCCGACGAGCACGGCGGCGGGTAACAGAAGGACGTGTTTCGATATGCCTGTCAGGCGCAACAGATTGGGCGCCACCAGCCCAACGAAGACGACAGGCCCGGCGAGCGTGACCGCCAGTGCCGACAGCCAGACGCCCAAGGCGAGTGCCGCCCCACGCATGAGAACCAGATTCTGCCCCAGCATTCTTGCGGTGTCATCGCCAAGGGCAAGGACGTCCAGTTGCCTGGCTAACAACAACGAAACTAAAAAGGCTGGCAAGAAGCCGGCCAACGCGCCCGCCGATGCCTGCCAGTCCGTCTGGACGAGGCTTCCTCCCCCCCACAGATGTAGACTTGCGCCAGCGGTCTCATCCAAGAGCGCAATCGCGGCTGCTGTGGCTCCAGCCATGAGAGACACCGCCATTCCTGACAAGGCAATTCTTACAGGCCCGGCGCTGGCCTTGGAAACCGCCCACGTGGCAGCCCCTGCCACGAGCCCGCCTACCGTCGCAGCCGCCGTGTGAGGGACGACGAGGGTAAAGGCAGGGACGACTGTGACGAGTGCGACAAAAAGCTGTGCGCCAGCCGTTACGCCAAGAATCCCCGGAGAGGCTAGCGGGTTGCGTGTTGCTGCCTGAAAGAGCGTTCCGGCTGCCGCGAGACACGCACCTGTCAGAATGGCCGCCATCGTCCGCGGAAGCCGAAGATAGTGCAACAGCATGCCGGTTGCATCGTCGGTCTGTGCCGAAAGGACGCTCGCCAAGATGGTTGGGATCGTGACGTGGATACCGGCTGTCGCGTGTAGATATATGAGCGCCAATGCGATTGTCGCGCAGGCAACGATCATTGCCGCTTGCCTTAACACGCGTCTTTCATGACTTGAGGTGTTCATTTTTGCACAAGCGTTTCCGCGATTTTTCCGGCAAAGGCCTCAGCCGCCGGCACGCCGCCAAACGGCCATACCACGTCGGTCAGGCCGAAAAATCTGCCAGAACGCACAAAGGGCAGCCCTTGCCAAAGCGGGTTCTTCACAAGCCTCGTGTAGCTGTTGTCTGAACCGATGGCGACACCCAGAAACGATACGTCGCCAAGTGCTAATAGTCGCTCTGGACCGACCGTCGTGAAGCCAAACCCCTCAGACGGACCGGCCCACGCGTTTTGAAGCCCCATTCGATCCAGCAGGCGAACAGGCAGCGAATTCAAGGTAAAAAGCCGGATATTATTCACCCCTGCCGGAAACTGCGCGAAAACGATCTGCCGTGACAATTCCGGGAGGGACTTGAGCCGTGTGGACTGTGCAGAGAGGAAGTTATCGAGGCCGCGAACTGCTTTGTCCGCTGCCTCCCGGCGTCCGACTTTCGCGGCCAGCACCTGCAATTCATCGATCATGAGCGAGAGCTGATTGCCATTCTCTCTGCCAGTCTGAGTGTAGTCGTAGAGGATTGTTTCGGCGATGTTTGAGAGTTGCGGGCGAATCCGTTCATGCCGGAACTTGACCCCCAGGATAAGATCTGGTTTTGCGGCGATGATCGCTTCGAGAGAGGGCTCCTGCCGGCGACCCATGTCAGCCGTTGCGGTTGCTCCCAATTCCTCCTCGCTGGAGGAAGCTTGCCTGCGATATTCCGCCAGATCAGCAATGCCGACAAGTGGCAATCCAAGCGTGCGCGCATTATCTGCGTAGCGCCATTCGAGAGCAACGACGCGCGGATATCCGGTTTGCGCCGGTAGCACGCGAGGGAACGTTGTCGAGGCACAGGCCGCAGTGAAGAGATTGGAAAGGAACCTGCGTCGGCTGAGGTTAATCATATTGTTTCTCTGGAGCGCTTGAATGCCTGGTCACGGCATGGGACAAGGATTGGAACGCCGTCGACAGGATGAGAGAGGCGCAGCATTTCGATACCAAAAACACGTCCTATGAATTCGGGCGTAAGGACGCCCGCCGGCGTTCCATTCGCGACGCAGCGCCCCTTCGAAATAACAATGACATCGTCGCTATAAGCTGCGGCCTCGTTCAGATCGTGCAGAATCCAACAGACTGTCAGTTGCCGTTCGAACTGTAGCTTACGAACAAGTTCGAGAACCTGAATCTGGTAACGAAGGTCCAGATACGTTGTCGGCTCATCGAGCATCAAGACCTTCGTCTCTTGTGCAAGCGCCATGGCGATCAGCGCGCGCTGGCGCTCCCCTCCCGAAAGCGCTCCGACGGGTCGGTTGGAAAGACTGGTGAGATCGGTGGTCACCAACGCCTCCTCAATTACCTCTCTGTCCCGTGCTGTCTCGGGTCGCCAGATGGGGCGGTGCGGATGTCTGCCGCATGCTACGAGGTCCCGTACGGACAGTGCCGCCGGGGGCTGCATATCTTGCGGAAGAAACGCCAGTCGCCGTGCAAATTCGCGACGACTGAAGGACGTAACATCCCGGCCAGACAGCCACACTTTGCCTTCTGTGGGTGGCTCCAGACGTACCAGAAGCCGCATCAGAGAACTTTTGCCTGATCCGTTCGGACCGACGAGCGCAGTAATCCGCCCGCTGCGAATCTTACAGCACACGTCGTCGAGTATCGTGCGGCCGCTGGCGACGAAAGACAAGCCGGAACCAATCACTGACGTGTCGGAATCTGCCCCCAAATCGTCTTCTGCCTCAGGTGCAATGGCTACCATTCCACCTCATATGCGATTTTGAATGTGGTGCCCGGAGACTTGATATGGCTCGTATTGTTCGAGTTCCTCAGAAGTTGAGCATAGACATTGTAGTAGTCTTCATTGAAAATATTGTCGACGCCGAGTCTGAGTTTGCCACGCTCCAGCTTGAAATCGCTCGAAAGGTTGAAAACGGTAAAGTCTTCAACTTTCCGGCCCCCAAACGAAACGCCGTCTTTGAACGCATCATCACGGGTCCCGCTGTATATGCCATCGAGACGTAACGTCCACCATTCCGTTGGCATATACTCGACATAACCCGTCACCTTGATTGGCGGAATTCGGAACCCATCCAGAGCGATCGTCTGGCCAGCCGTTGTCCTGCGTTCGCCCTGGGTATATGTAAATGTGCCACCCGCGGCCCACCGATCATCAAATCGATAGTTTGCTGCCAGTTCTACACCCCTGATTTCTTCAGGATCGCGCTCCTGCACGAGGATGAAGTTTTCGGTGCGAAGAGCCCCCAACTCGGACTTGCTCATGAAAGCTGCGACACTACCGGTAAAGTCTCCGACCGATGCTCGGATGCCAACTTCGTAGTTATCGTAACTTAGGGGCTTGATGTTGCTGCCAGTAAGATTAAAGCGTCGTGGCGCCTGGCGAAGCTGAAGACCGATGTCGGAGAGATCGTAGGACTGGGAAAAGTCTGCAAAGAGGCTCACCCCATCGATGAATTCATAATTCACGCCGATGTTATAAAGAGCGCTGGAGAAATCCAGGCTGCCTCGGGCAATCGGATCGCCAATGATGGTTGTATAGTCGTCTACAGAGAAATGCGCCCACTGCTGCCGAACGCCTCCGCGGACCGTTATGCGATCTGTCGGCTTCACTTCGAGTTGGGCAAACAGTGAATATTGATCGAGATCGAAAGGAGGTGTCCAAAGCGTAGTTCGAGTACGGTTGAAAACCGTGCCACGACTTTTATCAAAAGATGTACCGTCAAAAAGATCTGCTGGGCCGACCGAACTTTCGAATTGCGCGTCCATTCCCCACATTAAATTAACGGGTATATCTTCACTAAGTGGAAGCGGGGTGTTGAAAACAGCGCTTCCTCCGTAGACGTCGCTTTCGAAATAGGACTGGATAATCGCGGCACGATTACGGATGGCGCGCGCATCGGCGGGATAGAAGCGTGATTCAGCTCTGCGTGCGAATATCTGGGCGTCGAACGTCCCACCCAGTATATCCTCGTGCCGATAATCAACTGTTCCCTGAATATTGAACAGGCTGCCCTGTTCATCAAGCGATAACCCGCCAAGTGCGCGGGCCGGAACGCTACCCGGCGGTAGGCGGGCAACACTTACGTCAGCGCCGTAGTCGCTGTCTTGTCTGATTTTCTTTACGATTAACGACGCGCCGATGCTTTGGTCATCGAAATGATGGCGTACACGCCCAAAAAAGCTCCCGGATTGTGTGTCGAAAAGGTCGCCTTGGCTTGGTTCAGGGGCAATACGATTGCCTTTTGCGTCAAAGAGACCGCGATTGAGATCACCTGACGCTGAAAAGGCGTAATCGGTATCGCCGACACTGCCCTGCATGGATTGCGAAAAACGGGCATTTGCACCCTCACCGCCGAAATTCGTCAGGCTGTTTCCGGTCTCGACACGTGTCTTGAAACGTGTTTCTCCACCGCCTTGCAACGTGGTTATATAGATGATGCCGCCGGTCGCGCCATTACCGTATAGCGCGGAGCCACCATGGACGACTTCTATCTTTTCAATCGCGGAAATGTCCACGTTGAACAGGTCACGCGATGTGTCACGGTTCAGCTTCTGCGGAACGCCGTCAATGACGACCAGAGCGCTCCGTCCTCGCAATCCCTGCCCGTACGTCGTGAACGCTCCCGTATAGAGGCCGAGACCAGGCACAGCCTTTCCGAGGAGATCTGGCAGATTTTGAGATGTTGATTGGTGCTTTTCTATGTCTTCCTTTTCGAGAACCGTGACATTACGAGTCAAACTCTCCGGCGCGCTTCCCACCCGGTTCGCCTTGATCGTAATCTCTTCGAGAACTGTTCCACCACCGCTGTCCTGCGCCAAAGCCGGACCCTTGCAAAGCGCCAGCGTGGAAACCGAAAACAAAAGTAAAAAATTTCTAGTTGGCAATGATATTCCCCCAATTTTCAAAAGCGTTTAGATACACCATTCACTCAACAAATCTCTTGTATTCGGTCTGGTCCGTTCAGCAGGGCGCCGGGCCGGTGTGCCTAATGGAAATAGGCCTATCAGCCGCTCGTGCGGATCGAGACACATGATTTGCCTGACCCGTTCGGAAACGCATGGCCAGCCGGTCAGCCAGATCGATCCAAAACCACTCATATGGACGGCGTGCAGAAATGTTGTCGCCACGGCGCCGACGCATAACAGTTGGTCCAGTTCTGGAAATGGTGCTGCGTCCAAGGGACGCCACACCAAAAAAACCGTAGCGGGCGGGCCAATCATCCAAGCTCGTAGTCGAGCGGCCATCGCGGAGCGACTTGACGCGTCGTTCTGCTCGTTAGCATGAGCGTGGAGAAATCGTTCCAAAAGGACCTGCGCCTGTCCTTCCCTTACAAGAATGAACCGCCACGGCACTAAATTTCCGTGATCGGGCACTCGTGAAGCGAGCGTCAATATCTCGAGTAGTTCCTGGTCTGTGGGTGCGGGTGAGTGCAGCAAGGCTGGCGGTACGGATCGACGATCCGCCATCGTAGGTGCCGACAAGTCATGTACGTCATCGCTGAGTTTAGTCGCTAGCCCCATGATCCGTCATCCGCTTCGGTGTCTGCGGATGCATAATGGATATCACTCAGGAATGTCAATAAAAGTTGACAAAAAAAGTCTTGTATTTTCGATGCCTGCTGAGATCATTGGCCATATTAGTATCTCCACGTTTCCCCCGGGCGCAGAGCGGCGCCATTTACGTATCAGGTAGACAATAATACCTTACAAGAAGGTCTTGTAAAATATTAAACTAAGATATTTTATAAAATAATGCGCGAAAATCACGTATAGTTGGAAGATTACTCGGTTTCTCTTCGTTGCGAAACGAGTTTTTTAAATTTTTGTTGAAGACGGCGCAGAAGGATCGGGCCGGGCAGAAATATCGGGACGATTGATGGTTAACGAGTGACCTCTCGTGTACTTGCAAAGCGCCGGGGTCAGCCCGCCATTGGCACGGGCCAACAAAACTCTGGAGCCAGCGCCGCTGGGGGCCGACCCTACTGTTGTTGGAGCTGTCGTTTGACAGTTACCTGTGAGATTGCGGCCTTAGTTTTTCCATTTGGCACTTAATTCGAAATTCTACCCGCGCGGAATCTCCAATTAAGTGCAACTGTGACCATCGAAGCGACTGACTCGAACAGTACAAGATCTCTTCTACGGCGATGTCGAAGCGGGCTTTGTTCTCACTATCATGTGGCCACTCAGCATGCGAAGCATTTCCGGCCCGGCATGCTGGACAATGGCGACCCCTGAGGGCAGGGCGCAAAAACATGGGCGAGATCGAGCTTGCCCGGCTGGGAAGTTTGATGACTTTCGTCTGTATAACTTCGTCGAGATCAGGAATGATGACACCGAGCATCCTATAGACCGACGGTTTGTAACCGGGCGGCGACTTCGGAACGCGTTGCATCAGCAGGGGACGGGCAATCTCACTCGGCGATATCCAGTTTTGGATATCGTGCTCAGCCTCCCTGTCCAGCACTTCTTCCCCATCAGCGCTGCATGGCGATAGCAACCGAAGGGAGCGGGGCCGCCACCTCCGCCAATTGTCCGTAGCGTGCCTCCGCTAAGTGGGAAGGTGATCCGCCAGCCAAGAATTGGCTCCGAAGGATAACGGGTAATCCGTCGATGGTTCGGGGTAGTCACAGCATGTTCGCCGAGGCTCGCTTGCGATCATTCGCCGTGACAATTGCGGAGTATTCGTGAACGTCCTGCCGCGGACCGTAGTCGGCTCGATCAAGAATATGTGAGCAATTCCGACGACCTAACCTTCTGTGAGATTCAGAGCGGCTGCGCGTAATGATCGCAAATAGGGGAGGCAAAGCTGAAGCATGGAGGGGGAGGTTGCATAGGCAATTTACGGCGACAAAAGCTCATCGGCGCAAGGCGCCAGCCTTATAGGCAATCGGCGCTCGCGTACGTTCGTCTTCAGGCGAACGCTGCGTCCGCGTCGAATTCTGGCTCCCATTTCAATGGCTTCGTCATTAATCCGCTTTCTTCCGCTTTCGATCGCCTCGATGGCCAGTGAGTTGACGATGTGGAAGATGTTGGCGGTGATGCCTTATTCGCAGCAAAGATTTCGCAATTAGGACGATGGGTGCCGCCATGGACGCCGCCATGAAGAGCTTTTTCTCCTCGCTGAAAACCGAACGGACGGCACGAAGGGTCTATCAGTACCCGTTACGAAGCCAAGGCGGATGTTTCCGACGACATCCACCGCTTCTACAATCCGAATGTCGCCACTCCGCGCTGGGCCATCTCAGCCCCAATGACTTTTAAACTAGGGTCGGATTAGCTTAACTCAATGTCCGAAATACCGGCAACAGGCCTGAATTTCCCATGTTGAAAGAGCAATCGCGGATTTCGTGCCGCTCATTCACTAACAGCGTGCCTTCAAGTTAATTTGCCTGGAACTGCCTCGGGCCTTGCAGCCTCGGAAGTCGGACGCCAAAGGATCAACCATCGTTTAATCTTACAAATTGCTCGCGTGAAGATCTCAGGCCGATCAGGCCCGAAATCCCTCTATTTGCCCCGATTGAGACTTAGGCTTTCCTCCAAGACGCACGATAAGATGCGGAAGGCGGACTCTAAGGTGAGCCAACTTGGCCGAAGATGCTGATGTTTGGATAGCTGGAGCCGATGATCTCTTAGATTGCTCGATAAAACTCACCTCGTCTTTTCCCTTCTGCGCTGACTTGTCGATGTCATTTCAGTATGGGAATGTTGTAAGGTATCATTCCCGACGGTTGAATTTCACATCAGTTTAGATGTAGATGCGGTCGGGCAGCAGAAGCCCACGCCGATCTGGCCAACGGGGCGCGCAACTCGAACGAGTTGTCTCGATCCGGTGTAATGGTGCTTGTACACTGGGGAGAGCGCTGATCCATCGGCCCGGGTAGGTGAAGCGTCAAGTTGTTGAAAATTCTTATTTTCATGCGGCGCCAACGGTTCGTATCCCTTCAAGGTGGAGTGGCTGGCTGGGCCTGTTTGGCCAATCAGCTTGAGGTTGTCTGCGATTGCTTTACAGCGACGCATTTCACCTCGGCAAGCAAGCCCGCATGTGCAAGCTCGGATACGCCGATGCGCGTCCATGCGTAGGTTCCTTTTGGGAAGACTTCGTTCTTCACCGTCCGGAAGATATCCATGTGCTTTGACATCTCAACATGATAGCTAGTCATCTCCACCACGTCGTCGAAGGTGCAGTTCGCTGCCTCAAGGACAATGCGCAGGTTTTCCCACATCGCGCGAAACTGTTCTTGCGGATCCTCGATCACCTGAAGGTCCCTGGTGCGGCCAACTTGCCCGACGACGTAGATCGTGTGGCCGACCTTAACCGCCGGGGCGTATCCTGCGCGTGCCACGATTTCGCGCATTTCCTCTGGAATGATGACTTCTCGATCCATAGTCCTGCCCTTTTCCTGTTAGAGATAGGCGGCCCAGTCAGAGAAGGGCGGCGCCTCAACGTCACCCATCTCCATAATCTCAGAAGGCCGGGTTGAAGCAGAGGTCGATGTGGGACCTTTCCGAGGTATCCTTCCGAGTATAGGCGGCTGGGCCCGTGTCACCGGTCACAACAATATCCTCGTTGATGATCGCGATCCACTCGCTCACGGATTTCAGATCGTGTGAAGTCGTGTCTCGTCATAGCCGGTGGCCGCGCATCCATGGAGCGCTACTTTGCCTCGAATATGAAGGTACGATATCGAAGACTCGGGTCAGCGAAGGCCTAACCGCATCGACGTCATATCCCTCCGGGAGCCTGAATACGCGATCCGTCGAAAAAGCGCGAATATCGGTAAGGATGGGGATCAGAGATCGGCAAATCGCCCGTGATGATGTCGGCCGCCAAGTGGCCAGCCGCGGGCCCGAGACCGAAACCATGCCCGCTCAGGCCAGCCGCTATGAAGAAACCAGGCAAGGAGGGTGCTTGAGAAATCACCGGCATCGCGTCGGGCATCGTGTCGATCCAGGCACCCCAAACTTGGGCGATTTCGACATTCTCAAGAGCTGGATAAATCGCCTTTGCTTTTTCAAGGGTCAAACCGACCATCTTTTTGTTGGGGGCAGGATCCAACACGCGAACCCGTTCGAACGGGGAGATTGAATCAAAGCTCCAGCGCATCAGCGCTTCCGGGCCCTCAAAGAATGAACGGCCCAGCCGGACACGAAGGGCTTTCATATGTTTTCGGAACATGGGAACAAACTGCGTTGCGTAGCGGAGGCCCTGCGGCGTGATTTCAACCGTTCCGCGTCCGCTGAGCGCCATGGTGTAACTTCCATCCAAGCGGCGTGTCAGGGTGACTTCGGGGTTGTAAAAGCCGCCCTTGACGACGTCCGCGGTGGGTTTGGTTCGAAGCGTCGTCTGGCGGACGCCAGCCTGGGGCAGGTCTATGCCGTGCCGCCGGCAGAACATTGAAGCCCAGGCGCCACCGGCACACAGGACCATGTCGGCGCGGATCAGACCTTTTTCCGTAATAACCCCCGATACTCTCCCGCCGCTGATATCAAGGCCACGTGCGGCGCAGTCTTGAAGGATAACCGCGCCGTTCTTGCGAGCGCCGTGTGCCAGGATCGGGGCGGCGCGGGAGGGCTCCGCTTTGCCATCGGTCGGCGAATAAACGCCGCCAATCCAATCCCTGGTGCTGCCGGGGGTCATCTCTTTTGCCTGTTTCGCTGTAAGCATATGGGTTTCGAAGTCGAACTGGCGCGCCACGTTCCTCCATCGCTCCCATTGCTCAACGTCGGCAGAGCGGGTTGATGCATAGATCAGCCCGTTGCGCCGAAAGCCCAGATCCTCGCCAATCTCTTCGCCAAGACGGTCCCAAAGCTGCATCCCTTTCATCGCAAGCGGAAGCTCACGAGCGTCGCGGTTCTGTTGTCTGCACCAGCCCCAGTTACGGCCGGACTGCTCACCACCGATCCAGCCTTTTTCGACCAGCGCAACCCTATAGTTCCGTTTGGACAGGAAGTAGGCGGCTGCACTCCCGACAATACCGCCGCCAATCACGACGATATCGACCTTTTCGGGAAGCTTTTCGTCACTCTGGATTCGATGGAAGATGGGGCTCATGGTTGAATTCTCCAACTCATTCTCAGGTCAGGCGACATAGAGGTCTCTAGCCTCGGCACGGGGCTCGGTGGCAGTGGCGCCATTTCATTCTCCGTCTCGCTGTCGCAGCGTCCCCTGACACTCCGTTCCGACAGGACAGGCGAAAGTAGTTCAACAAAGGTGTGAGGCCGGATTGCAGCCACCAGATCCTGAATGAAACAGGGCAGGGATTTGAGCGTCGGTTACGGCCTTCATATGACTACACTAGCCGGATTGGCGTTCAGATGCTATTTAACGGCTTTGTATATTGCGTTAAGTTGCTGCTTCATGATTACATCAAACGACCTCGAATTTTTTAGCATCGTCAGTACCGCACCGTCACTGGCAGCAGCGGCCAGGGCGCTTGACGTGACGCCGTCTGCGGTAACGCAGCGATTACAACAACTCGAACAGCGGCTGGGCGTTCGGCTGCTGGAGCGCACCAGTCGCCGGCTGCACCTCACCGCAGAAGGTCAACTCCTTGCGCGACGCGGCGTTGAAATCCTGACTAACATAGAGATGATGACGGAGGAGCTGCTGGAGCGCCGACAGGTTGTAACGGGGAATTTGCGGGTGGCCGCGCCCTTCGGGTTTGGCAGGCTCTATATTGCACCCGCGATGGCGGCGCTACGGCAGCAGCATCCTGAGGTAAAGCTTACCCTGTCGCTGTTCGAAGATCCGGTAAGCCTGCGCAGCGATGCCTGGAATGTGCTAATTCATGTGGGCCCTCTAACGGACTCCAGCCTTATCGTTCATCGACTTGCCCCGAACCGCCGTATCCTTTGTGCCGCGCCATCCTATCTCGAACGTAATGGAGTGCCCGAGCGGCCTGAAGCATTGAGCAACCATGCATGCGCCGTCATTCGGGAGGACCACGCCGACGTCACCTTGTGGCGCTTCAGCCATCGAGACCAACCGCCCCTGACCCTGCGTATTCAGCCGGCGATGAGCAGTAATGACGGCGCGGTTATCAAGCACTGGGGTCTGGCCGGGCTTGGAATCATCATCCGTTCAGAATGGGACGTCGCCGACGATTTGCGCGCCGGCCGTCTCGTTCCGCTCCTGACGGACTGGCAGTTGCCCGATGCCGATGTCGTCGCCCTGCTCGATAGCCGTGACGGGCGGGTCGCGCGCACGGCCCGGTTCCTGGAAATTTTGAAGCAGCAGTTTCAACCTGTGCCCTGGCGGACTTCGCATAATGGCGCTCCCGCCAACTTGCCAAGTGACGAAGAATGACCCGACGCGTCAATGCGCTGAGGCGAAACGTCAGACACCGCGCGGCGGAAGTACCGCGCGGTGTCTGACAAGTGATTGACCTGACTTCAAAGGCGTCGGCGCAAATTATGCGGCCAATCAATCAACCGACAGGGTGGGGGTGAGCGTGTAGTAGTTCAGCGGGTGGGTTCTATAGTTTTTAATCTTCGGATTGTAGGCATCGTAGGCGGTCTCGTTGACAAGGAAAACCGTCACGGCCTCGTCTTGAATGGTCTGTGCGACCTCGCGGTAGAGCGCCGCACGCGCAGATGGATCTGCCAATTTGTACATTTCTTTCAATTTGGCATCCGTCGCAGGCGAGCAATAGTGAGACATGTTGTAGCTGCCGTCACAGCTGTAGTCTGCGTTCAGGTAACTCGCCGGTTCCGCTGCGTCGACAAGGTAACCGCGGGACAGGAGCATCATATCGTAGTTGCCGGAAAGTACATCGCGCTCCACCGCGTTATATTCGGCGGCCTTTATTCTGATCTGAATTCCAAGAGCGCCCAGTTGCTCCTGAATAACTGCCGCGACATCCTTGAACTCGGTACGGCTGGTGTAGGCGATGAGTTCGAGCTTGAGTGTCTCAGGTTTGACGCCGGCCTCTTCGAAAAGGGCCTTGGCTTTTTCCAGGTCGTAAGGAAGACTGGTTTCCTTCAACGCCCAGGGGTCGCTTGGCACGAACGGTCCGATGGCGGGTTTCACAGCACCTTCGTAAATGGCGTCGGCGATGCCCGCCGTATCGATGGCTGCCTGGATTGCCTGACGAACCTTGAGGTTGTCGAAGGGAGCCCTCTTGTTGTTCATCAACATCATGGTAATGCGCGGTGCGTTCAACGCTTCGATCTTGATGCCGGGCGTATCCTTCAGGCTGCCGACAACAAGCGGTGGAACAAGACGGATAAGGTCCGCCTCACCGGTTCTGATTTGTAGTGCGCGACTATTTGCATCGGGGATGAACTTGATTTCTGCACCATCGAGTTTGGGTTTTCCGCCCCAGTAGTCATCGTTGCGCTTGACGATCATTCCCTGCCTCGGATCGACCTCGGTGATGATAAAGGGACCGGTGCAAGTGCCCATCGGATTTACTTTGCCGTCTTTGTAACCGGCCGGCGAAAGGATCGATGTCGCCGCGCTTGCCATTTGCAAGGGAACCATCACTGACGGTTCGTGCGTTGTCACGCGAACGACATTGTCACTGACCGGTTCTACCGATTTGATCTGCTTGGGCGAAAACGCGCGAGCGGGAACGGAGGCGGTCAAGAGATTGTTGAGGGCGTTGGCCACGTTCGCAGCATTGAGCGGCTGGCCGTCCTGAAATTTCACGTTCGCTCGCAACGTAAAATCCCATGATGTGGGGGTCGTCTGCGCCCAGGATGTCGAAAGCGATGGCTGCAACTTGTTTTCATAGTCTGTACTGGTCAGCCCCTCAAAGCAACCCGCGCGCGTGCCAAGATTGGAATCGTCGGAGGACATCAGCCAGTCCGTTCGGACATTCCAGTAATCGACGATACGGATTGTATTAGGATCGGCGCTGTTCGCGGTTCCGCCCAATGTTGTCGCTCCAAAAAGGGCGATGGCCAAGATATTGATGTACTTGTTTCGAGTTCTCATTATTTCGTTCCCTTTTTTCATTATGCTGGTGAATTTACGCGTGCGTACGAAAATGGCCGGAGCTGCACTTGCAGATCTCTGATCCGGAATGTCCCTGCGGCAGGGCAGAAAATGGATTGCGTCTGGCAATAATGTCTCGATGAGTAATCGAGAGACTTCAAACTATCTCGTCCGTCATTAAGTCGCTATTTAGCAGGGTTGCACCTTGCATTAAGCCTGATCTGGATGATCATGCCTTTGTTTTGGCTGGAGCTTTTCAATTAAGGTACTTAATGATGGCATCATGAGGCGTGTGCGCGTGCGCGACGGGTTGAAGAGTTGCTACCGCGATCGAGCGACGGGCCGGGAAAATCTGGAATGGCTATACAATCACGACAGGTCGAGGCGTTTCGCGCCGTTATGCTAACGGGCAGCATGACCGCTGCAGCCGAGATGCTCGGCATCACGCAGCCGGCCATAAGCCGCCTGATCCGGGATTTCGAAGTCCAGTTAGCGTTGCGCCTTTTTGAAAGAAAAGGATATCAGTCCGTCCCGACGCCAGATGCCATCACCCTGTTTGAAGAGGTCAAGCGGTCATTTGTCGGTCTAGCGCGCATTTCCGATATGGCCCGGGCCATAAAAGCGAATTTGGCCGGCACTCTACGTATAGCCGCCATGCCCGTACTGATGAGCGGCGCTCTGCCGCGTTTCGTGGCCGGCTTCATGCGCGACAGGCCAAACCTTCACATTTCGCTTGCAGGTCCGCCGTCACATCTTGTGCTTGAAGCAGTAACTTCCGGACAGGCCGATCTCGGCTATGCAGAGGGTCCGTTTGATCAGCCCGGTTTTGATATCGAAATCCTGAAGGTCGGGGCGGTCGTGATTATGCCAGCGCACCACCGGCTGGCCAGCCGGACCGTGGTTGACGCAGTCGATCTTGCCGGCGAGCCCATCGTCGGCACGGGCATGCACACTCTTTATCGGTCATGCGTTGATGCCGCTCTCGCCAATGTCCCGCATCGAATTGTCGTCGAGGCGTCGCTATCCCAGATCGCCTGTCTGCTGGTCAGCGAGGGGGTCGGGCTCAGCGTTGTCAGTCCTTATGCTGCAGAGGAGTTTCTCGGCCGTGGCCTGGTTGCGAAGACGTTTACACCCCGCATTGAGGCCGGCTTCATCTCGGTCCGTTCACGACAACGTCCGATGTCCGCCCTCGCCAGCGCCTTCCATGCGGAGTTTTTAGCATATGCCCGTCGATGGGGCTCCTAAGCCCCGAAGCTGGACCGAAGAAATATAATACCTTGTCATAAATGCATGTGGATTCGAGCGTTGACGTTATGACTCTGGAGTGGGAGCTTCCAAGCCTTGTCGTAGCCTGGATCAGAAAATGCGTGAGCCGGATGTCTTAGTCGTTGGGGGCGGTCTTGTAGGGGCGTGTATCGCGTGGGGTCTGGCCAGGAAGGGCTTGCGTGTCACGGTTCTGGATGAGGGCGATATTGCCTTTCGCGCAGCACGGGCAAACTTCGGCCATGTCTGGGTTCACGGCAAAGGCATCGGCAAGCCGGAATATTCAAACTGGACCCAAGCCTCGGCTCTACTATGGCCGGAACTCTCTGACGAATTGAAGCGCGAAACGGGCGTGGATCCGGGCTTTACCCGGCCAGGAGGCTTTTACCTTTGCCTGTCGCAAACCGAATTGCAACGTCGGGTCAATGCAATGACGATGCTACAGGAACAGCCGGGTATCGAGCTCTATCCCTACGAGATACTGGATCATCGACAAACAGAGGCTCAACTGCCCGGCATTGGGGGCGATGTGGTGGGGTCAAGCTATTGCTCTCTGGATGGCCATACCAATCCACTGCGCCTTTATCGTGCCCTGCACACAGCTTTTCGCAATCTCGGTGGGACGTATCTGCCCAATTGTCACGTTGATCGTATCATCTGCGAGAAAAATGCATTCACGGTCGTCGGTCCCTGGGGATCAATAAGCGCAGGGCGCGTCGTTCTTGCTGCCGGCCTTGGCAACACCCGCCTGGCGCCCATGGTCGCCCTTAGCGTCCCGCTTGTACCAAGCCGCGGCCAGATCATCGTGACAGAGAAAACCATTCCTTTTCTCCACTATCCGGTCGCCAATATCCGCCAAACCGATGAAGGCGGTGTGATCATCGGCGAAAGCAAGGAAGCGACCATGGATCATTTACAGCCCCGCACTGTCATCAGCGCCGTGCTGGCGGAAAGAGCGACGAGGATGTTTCCCATACTCGGCGAACTTGATGTCGTGAGAGTATGGGCAGCATTCAGGGTTATCACATCAGACGGTTTCCCGATCTATGAACAGTCGAGCCGATATCCCGGCGCCTTTGCGGTGTCATGTCATTCCGGCGTAACACTCGCCGCCGGACACGCCTATACCCTCGCGGGCCACATTGCCCTTGGCGCATTTCCCTCCTCACTCACCCTTTTTTCCTCGGAGCGCTTCGATGTTTCGGCGACTGCCTGATCAGGAAGGCGAGGCTGTCGCCTTCACCTTCGATGGACGACCGCTGACCGCCCGACGTGGCGACAGCCTCGCTGCAGCTCTCGTCGCATCCGACATCGCGCACTTTCGGACCACGCCCGTTTCGGGAGTAGAGCGCGGACCGTACTGCATGATGGGCGTTTGCTTCGAATGCCTGGTGAGTATCAATGGCAGAAGCAACCGACAGGCCTGCCTGGTCACGGTTGAGGAAGGCATGCGTGTCGAAACGCAACGGGGAAAAGCTGTGTATCCGGAGAGGAAAGATACATGAGTGTGGACCATTTGACCCGTATCGGAAGTTTTGAGGAGGTCTATGATCTCCTGATCGTCGGCGCTGGACCGGCGGGATTGAGCGCAGCAATTACCGCCTCTGAATTCGGTCTCAAAGTGCTCCTATGCGATGAAAATGCCAGCCCTGGCGGTCAGATTTACCGCGGCGTCACGGAAGCAAGTTCGGCACAGAAGGCCCGTCTCGGTCGGGATTATGCTGCAGGCGCAAAACTAGTCGCCCGTTTCGTCGGGTCTTCCTCCTCCTATGCCCCGCGGACAGCAGTCTGGAGCGTCCTCCCCCTCGGGGCCGGTGGAAGAGAAGGAAATGGTCTGGAGGTTGGCATATCGCTTGATGGCGCCGCTCGTCTGATCATGGTCCGAAATGTTATTCTGGCGACCGGGGCTCTTGAACGTCCGTTTCCGATTCCGGGCTGGACGCTGCCTGGCGTTATGACAGCGGGCGCTGCTCAGATCGCGCTCAAAACCTCAGGGCTTGTGCCAAACGGACGGACCATCCTCGCCGGAACGGGTCCGCTTCTTTATCTTCTTGCTTCTCAGTTGATCGATGCAGGGGCACCCATTGCCACGTTGATCGATACCACGCCGGCAGGCAATCGCAGACATGCCCTTTCATATTTCATCGATTTCGCGAGATCACCCTATGGCATGAAGGGCTTGAGGCTTTTCTCAAAGGTTCATCGACATGTTCGTGTCATTCATGGCGCGCATACACTCGCGGCGCGGGGACGCGACCTTCTGGATGAGGTGGTGATCACTCATCCAGGCGGGACGGAACGCCTTGCCGCTGATCTTCTCCTGTTGCACCAAGGCGTGGTTCCCAATCTCAACCTGTCGCTGGCGACAGGTTGCAATTATGGCTGGGATGAAACGCCGGCGACGTTTTCCCCGGATATTGACGAGTGGTGCGTGACATCGATTCCGGGAGTTTTCATTGCCGGGGATGCAGGCGGGATTGTTGGTGCCGTGGCCTCGGCGTCACAGGGTGAAATAGCGGGGCTGTCGGTCGCTACGCGCATGGGCCGCCTCACAGAGGCACAGCGTGATGCACTTGCAGTGCCTGTAAGAGCAAGGCTTAAGAATGCACTTCGCGGCCGCGCGTTCATCGACACGCTTTTCAGGCCCGCCAAAGCTTTTCGCATTCCTGTGCATTCTGACACAATCGTGTGTCGGTGCGAAGAAGTCACGGCCGGCGGTATCCGTGACGCTGCATCCCTGGGCGTGGTTGGCCCCAATCAGATGAAGGCGTTCCTGCGCTGCGGAATGGGACCCTGTCAGGGCCGTCTCTGTGGTTTGACTGTTACGGAAATCCTTGCCGAGGAGCACGGAATTTCTCCGGCCGATGTGGGTTACTACAGGCTGCGGGCTCCTGTTAAGCCTGTAGCTCTGAAGGAACTGGCGGCGCTGCCCAAGACGGACGCCGCGGTGATGGCAGTGACGGGGTTCTTGGAAAAACAGGAGTGAACGCCATTGCTGAGCCCAACGGCTAGCACCCTCCGGCGTTCCTGTATGCGATCCCCTTCTCTCATTAAATGACTGAGAGCCTCTACGGATAAAAACCCAGGATCGACTTGATCTCCAGATAATCTTCCATGCCTTCTATGCCATACTCCCGACCGTTCCCGGATTGTTTGTACCCGCCGAACGGCGCGTTGGGATCCCATGCCGGATAGTTGAGGTGCACCTGCCCGGATCGGATTTGGGCCGCCACAGTTCGCACGGTATCGGGATCCGATCCTTGTACATGGGCTCCGAGGCCATAAACGGTGTTGTTCGCAATTTCGATCGCCTCATCAATCGTGTCGTAAGGAATGATGGACAGGACCGGCCCGAAAATTTCCTGTTGGGCTATCTCCATTTCAGGATTCACATCCGAAAAAATCGTGGGTTGGACATAATAGCCGACTTCTAACCCATTGGGCTGCCCAGTCCCTCCTGCCACCAGTTTGGCACCTTCTGCAATGCCGACGGATATCATGTGCTGAACTCGATCAAACTGGGGACGATTGGCGACGGGACCATGTGTGCTCCGTTCCGACATCGGGTCGCCAACAACAATTTCAAGAGCTGCCGTTGATGCTAGTTTTTCGATATGCTCCTGCTGTGACCTCGGCACGATCATGCGTGTGGGCGCGCTGCATGACTGTCCCAGGTTCCTGAAGGCTGCAGCAACTCCAAGTGCGACAGCACGAGGCATCTCGGCGTCCGGAAGGATGATGTTCGGCGATTTCCCACCGAGTTCCTGCGCCACCCGTTTGACTGTCGGCGCAGCCGCCTGCGCAACGAGAACTCCCGCCCGCGTCGATCCCGTGATGGAAATCATATCGACGTCGCGATGTGCCGACAGACTGGCGCCAACGACGGGGCCAGTGCCGTTGACCAGATTAAAGACGCCAGGCGGGAAACCCGAATCCTCAATCATTTCCGCAAACAGCAGGGCACTCAACGGAGAGAGTTCACTTGGCTTCAGAACCACCGTGCATCCCGCTGCCAAGGCCGGGCCGACCTTGGCTGTTATCTGGTACAACGGCCAGTTCCACGGCGTGATCAGGCCACAGACCCCGATAGGTTCGCGGGCAATCGCCGTGCTTCCCCGCTGAGATGTAAACGGGTAGGTCCTCGCATTGTCGCGGGCCACGCGGATATGTTCAGCGGCAAGCGGCACCTGCGTGTTTCGCGCGTAATTGATCGCGGCGCCCATCTCCATCGTCAACGCACGTGCTATCAAGTCCAATCGTTGATGGATCAGGACGTAGAGGTTATCCAGAAGCGTCGCCCGGTCTGCCGGGCTCGTCCGCGCCCAACCCGGAAAGGCACGTCTCGCCGCTGATACTGCGTGTTCGACGTCCTCCTCGTTACCAAGTGGGATGTCGGCGAACTCACGTTCTGTCGCGGGATTGACGATGGCTGCCCTGTCTCGGCCACGGGGATCGATCCATCTCCCGTCGATGTAGAACTCGTGCAGCCGTCCGGATTGTTTCAGGTGGACTAGAGGTGAGTTCACGGCGTGTTCCTTTCTGGAGACCGGGAGCCATGCGTATCTCCGCCCCGTTTTGCGAGCAGGTGACGCGCGATGTAGAGGTCCTGCAACGACAAGCCGGAACTGTCGAAAATGGTGATCGTATCTGGCGAAGCGCGCCCTGGCCGTCGGCCGAGGAGGACATCACCCAGCGCCGTGATGTCCAGACCTGAAGCCGCATGCTGAAACTCACCAACGCTCCGAGCCTGTTCCGGCAGATCGCAGAACAGGGCGCTCCGCGCGAGCAGCGCGGGCGGCAACTCCTGTTTGCCGCGGGCATCCGATCCCATGCTGGAGATATGTGTTCCCGGACGGACCCAATCCGCCTCGAACAGCGGTGTCCGAGACGTAGTCGCGGTGACAATAATATCTGCTGCCTCACAGGCCTTTTGAGGAGAGGCGATCTCGGCGTTCAGGCCCTCTTGACGCAACATGGTTCGCATATCTTCAGCTTGTTCGTTGTTTCGTGCAGCGATTATGACACGACGGAGCGCTCGTACTCGTGCCAATGCCCTGCATTCATAGCGCGCTTGATGGCCCGCGCCGAAGATCGCAAGTGTTTCTGCATTCGGCCGCGCCAGCAAATCCACAGCAACAGCATCGGCGGCGGCGGTGCGGTAAGCGTTTACTGTACCTGCCTCCATCGCCACCTCGATCCGTCCGGTGTCCTGGTCGAACAACAGGATGAGCGAATTGTGCCGCGCAAGACCATTGTCTCTGTTGCCGGGCCAGTAAGAGCCGACTTTCAACCCGGCCAATTCGGAGCTTGCCGATGCCTTGACCGAAAATCGGTTCTGGGGCGAAGACCCGTGGCCGAGAACAACCGGAAAAGTCACGGTGCCTTCCTCACAGGCGGCGATAAGGGCTTCTTTTGCGGCATCAAAAGCCAAATCATGTGTGACGAGATTTGCGGATTCCATTTCGGAGACTAGCAGCATGGTTTTCTCCCTCACCATCCGCTGAAGCGCGGCCAATGGGCAAGCGGTGCGGCACTGTCGACCGGCAACACTTCATAGCCCGAGAATTGTGCACCGGTGGCGCAGGCATGATTGGGTAAAATGCGAAGCTGGCTCCCAAGCGCAAGATCGGGCAAACGAGCAGAACTGCCAGGCCTTAAACCCACGATGCCGTGCTCCTGGTTCGCCGCTTTGACGATCAGATCGTCGAGCACGCGCCCCTGAATATCGCAAACGACACCATATCCCTGATCCACCACTTGGCTCGCAGTGCCCCGGTCACGCGATAGCGCCATCCAGCCGGCATCCACGATGATCCAGCCGCGCTCCTTCTGATGTCCTATCACGGTGGTCAGCACAGAAAGTGCAATGTCGTCCAATGTGCACACCCCGATGCCAGCCATGACGAGATCGAAGAAGGCATAGACACCGGCCCGGACTTCCGTAACGCCCGTCAGGTCACGCGCGAAATGGGCTGTCGGCGTTGACCCAACACTCACCGTTCGGCACGGCAGCCCTGCGGCTCTCAATGCCTCCGCTGCGGTGACGGCAGCCAGTCGTTCAACCTCTGCGAAGGCCGCCAAAGCATCGGCACCCACCGCGCCATAGCTTTCACCTGCATGGGTGACGACCCCGCGTAACTCGGCACCCCCTTCGTGCAGGATGCGGCCGGTGGCGATCAATGCTGGATCGTCTGGCTTTAAGCCAGAGCGATGCCCATCTGCATCGATTTCGATCAGCACTGGAATGACATCGTTCGCCTGTCGGCAGGCTTCAACGACTTCCCGTGCCTGTTCGGGCGTATCCAGCACCACGGACAGGTCGCAACCATCGGCGCGGATCGCGAGCACCCGTTCCATTTTCTGGGCCACAATACCCACGGCGTAGAGAATATCGCTGACGCCTGCAGCCGCGAAGATCTCTGCTTCTTTCAAGGTCGAAACAGTTGCGGGACCGTTTCCCCCCGGCAGAATGCGCCGGGCGGCATCGATGGATTTTACCGTTTTGAGATGGGGCCGTATCGGGACATCGAGACTGTCAAGATGGCGTCCTAAGCGGGCGACGTTCCGCAACATACGGGCTTCGTCCAGAATAAGGGCCGGGGTGGGAATCGAGCTAATGGGGTCGGTTTTGCTCATGGTCTTCGATCCTTCCAATTGAAGGCAACGTATCCCATCCACCATTCACTATCTATTTAACGAATTTACATGTTGCATTAAGGCTGAGCTTAACGCGCTGTCTTAAGCAGGTCGCAGGCTTCGCTCGGAAATTACGATATTTGTCGCGAGGCACAGGCCAAGCTGCAAGGGGCGTAAGATGCCTCTCAAAGCAACGTCTTCGAAGCCCACCTCAGTTCACACTCAACGATGGCTTCGCTTCAAAGGTCACCCAGCATGAAGTTCCCGGGCTATGGCCAAAGCATGTTAGCGCAAGCATGCAGTTTAAGGTCACAGGCAGCACGGTCCTGTTTGCTGGCACGTTAAAATCCGTGTTTCTTCGGCCGTGGTTCGGTCAGCAGGTAGACCGTGATCGCGAAGTCGAGCGACATGGCTAGGCCAAGCGAAAACGATGTGTTCTTGATCTGCATTCTTTTACCCATTCTACAGTCTGAGCGTTGGTACTTTGGGAAAAGTTCGGCGGTCCAGCCGGGTTCAAGGCTCGCACGGGCAAGTGATTCTGCCCACGGTCCGCCGCGTCGTCATCGGAAAAAGCCATACGCGTCTGGCAAGGCCTAATCGAAGGCCAGCGGATCAAGGCCGTGGCGGCGAGCAACGTCCGGGATCACGGCAGCCGGCGGCTCGCTTACGCCATGCCCAAGCAAGAAGCGGATGCCCGCGCCGCGCAACTCGTCGATGAAGGCCCCGACGCGTGCGTCGTCTGGAGGCATTCCGAGCCGGGCTGCCACTTCGCGACAGAGGCCGGCTGCATGGGCGGCGACAGCACGCTTCAGGTCACCGTCCTCATCAACCTCCAGCACGATCGATAGGAAGAAGCGCATCCGCTCCGGCGCGAAGAACAGTGAGGACAGCATGGCGCCCAGAGTAGGCTCAGTGCCGCCGTTGCGCTCCGCGGCCCGCGCGTGTGAAGCTTCCAGAAGAGCGACGTAGAGATCAGCCTTTCGCGGGAAATAATAGGTGAGATGCGACTGTCTCAACCCGGCGATCTTTGCGATTCTCGGCTGAGTGAGGGCCTTCATCCCGTCGCTCTCGATGATGTCGAGCGACGTGTTGAGAATGAGTTCTCTTTTGTCTTTGTGAGAAGCGTCCACAATGTTTCTCCGGCCCGGCGGTTCAGCCGTTGTTCTAGTCGTCGCGTCGTCGTTCTGCAACGATACCGGTATAGCTGGCCGCCTGAAAAAACGTTTCGCCACACGTGAAGCCGGTATGGGCAAGTAGGTCTGCCAGCCTCTTGCGAGGAATGCGATGCCATTCCTTGTCCATCCGCTGGCAGATGGCATCCACACCCTCTGAGGCATGTCCGCGGCCCTCCAGCCAGCGGCGCAGTACGCGGTCGTCAGCCTCGCGCGAGGGATCGAGAAGAAGAAGTGGGGCACCGGGGATGAGACGTCTTGCTATTCCGGCAAGAAAGGACGCCTTTGCACCATCATCCGGCAGGAAATGCAGCACCAGAGAGGCCGTGGCTGCGTCATGCCTGACTTGAGGCGCATCCTCAAGGAAGCCATGGATGAATTCGGTACGGTGGTCGATGCCGGCGTGTTGCAGACGCCCGCGTGCCTTCGCCAGCATAGCGGCGGAAGGTTCGACAGCCGTAAAGCAAGCCTGCGGAAAAACGCTTGCCAGCGCCAGGATTTCAGAGCCGGTGCCGCAACCGGGCACAAGGATCGTGCCTTGCGGATTAATGCGCCCGGCAAGCGTGCAGCCGAAAAGAGCAAGTGCCAGCGCGTAGCCTGGAACGAGGTTTTCAATGCGTTCGTCGTAGTCGACAGCAGCGTGGTCGGGAAAGACGGTCATGATTTCTCCCTTACTCCGAGGCCGATGATGAGTGCGGCAAGCATAAGGATGACAGACGCTGCACCCGGCGCCAGCGGCGACAATCGATGAAGTGCTGCGCCCGCTACCGGGCCAGCCGCCATGGCGAGTCCCTGCGCGACGGCGTTGACGCCCGCTGCACGACCTTGCGCATTCATACCTGCCTTGATGCTGATGAGGGCTAGATTGCCCGGAAGAAGGATGCCAAGTGCGCCGCCCAGGACGAGCAGCGACGCGAATAGCGCGGCCGGGGTGGTTGCCAACGTTACGCCTGCCAACGACAGAACGCCGGCTGCAGCCCCGATCCGGATCAGATGATGCGGCGGCCGCCTCAACTTGCCAATGCCGAAGGTCTGGGTCAGCGCCATGACGATGGCCGCCCCCATAAGGGCTGCGCCGCCACTCGAGATCGCATCTGGCCGCGACAGGTCCATGCTGTCCTCAAGTCTCAGCGCCGTGACGTGCTGCATGATTGCGTAGACGCAAACGCCGATCAAGGTGATGGCAAGGCCAGGAGCGATACGCCGCATATCAAGGTGCGGATACGGCAGTGACTGCACCATCGCCGACGTGGTTCGGTCGGTAACATTCGCGAAAACAAGGCCGAACCCAAAGAGAACAAGGACGGCCAGGCCGACGAGCGCCCCGAGCGGATGAGTTCCGCCGACAACGAAGGCGAGGCCCGCGCCGAGAATGCCACCGATACCGTAGGAAGCGCCGAGCAGGCCCATGCCTTCAGCGCGGTTTTCGGGCGCAGTTCGGTCGGCCATCCACGCCTGCGCCGCGGGTAGCAGGCCGGCCGATAGCACCGACTGGGCTGCCCGCGCAGCAAACAGAAGGATAAGTGCCGGGATGCGGTCAAGCGCTTCGTCCATTCTGAACGAGATAACGATCGCTATAAGGAGCGGGCCGAGCGCCGCACCGGCGAGACCGATCAGCAGAACGGGTTTCCGGCCGGCTCTTTCACTGATCTTTCCCCAGGCTGGGGCGAAGAGGACGAGAACGAGCGCGGCACTGCTGAGCAGCAAACCGGTTTCGAGTGCATCGAAGCCGAGGTCCCGTCCCAGTGACGGCAGGACGACGAGCAGAAAGGCTTGCGCCGCGGCATTGGCGGCGAGCGCGGCAAGCAAAGGCAGCGCCTGCAGACGGAAACTTTTCCTCGTTCTCATCAAAACTTCACCCGCGCGCTGAGCGAAAGGGTACGCCCTTCGCCCGCGATGCCTGCGAAAACAGGCGAGCCAGTGGTATTTGTGCCGGCCTGAAAGGCGGAGGTCACGTATTTCTCGTCGAAGATGTTTTCGACGGCGGCCGAGATCTGCCAATGCTCGCCCTGCCAGCCGGCGCGCAGATTGGCGATGTCGTAGCTGTCAAGCGCCCGGCTGTTGGCGGGGTCGATCGCGCGGCTGCCCGTGTAGCTCCATTCACTGCGCAGATACACCTCTCCAGACTGCGCGCCCAGGCTCAGCGCACGGCGATACTCCGCGTGCAGCATGGTTGTGAAGGTGGGAGCATAGGGCACATCGTTGCCCCTGATGAGGGCGTTGCCGCCGGTTATCTCGGCATTGAGCAGAGAAACACTTCCGCCGAGACTGACAGCCTCTGTGGGCCGGACTATGGCTTCCAGTTTCGCGCCATAACTGCGCGTGTCGGCGTTCTCCACGGAGAAGCGGCCGAACACGGGGTTGAAGGTGAAGAGCTGTTCGTTCTTCGTGTCGTTATAGAAGACGGAGGTTGATAGATCGAGCCAACCGCTGAGATCGCCAGCCTTGAGGCCCGCTTCATAGGACCATGTTTCGGCACTGTCGAAGGGGCTGAGCGGCAAACCGAGCGACGCGAACTGGTTGTAGAACAGATAACCCCCGGTCTTCTCCCCGCGCGCGATGGTTGCGAAAGCGGTGACTTCGTCCAGTACTGCGTAGGTCAGCCCGGTGCGGCCGGTCGGGAAGAGGTAATCCTCTCTGCCGCCTTCGGCGAAACGGGCAAGGGCGCCTTTACGGCCGAGAAAAACTCCGTCAAATGTCTTCTGCTCATAGGTCAGGCGCAGACCGCCGATCCAGTTCATGCGCTCGGTAATGGGTACGGTTACTTCGCCGAAGGCGGCGAGATTGGTTGTGTCGATCTGACCGTGATAGCTGCCATTGGCGATGGCAAGGCCGGTGATGTCCGTGGTGGAATCGAAATGCGAGTAAAGGCCGCTCACTCCGGCGACCCAGCGGGTGCCACTATCCGTTTCCCCGTCCAGCCGAAGTTCCTGGTTGAACTGCCTGCTGCGTTCATCGATACGGCGCACGTTCAGGCCCGGCGTCTGCAGCATGAAGCCCGGAGCACCCGTTTGGGCGCTTCCCAGAAAACCATCGACGATGTCGGCGTCCAGTTGCGTATCATAATACGAGTACCCTGAGAGAACGGTGAAATGCGCCTCCTCCAGGTCACGCTCATGTTTGGCCGAGAAGGTCGCCGTCTGGCCTTCCAGTTCGGGAAGCGGGTTGAACGCGTTGCGCGGAAAACCCGGATCATCAAGCCAGACCCCAGTGCTTGGATTTTGCCGGTCGCGGCTCCAGGTTCCATTAAGCGTGAGTGTTCCCAGATCATCAAAATCGAAGAGAAGCTTACTGGAAAGCGAACCATAGGTTCGGGCGCGCAGGACGTCTTGCGAAGACGACACGATGCCTGGCGCGGACCAGAGGATATTGGCGAGATCCCCGTCGAAATCCATCAGCCGCCCTGAGAGCCGTCCCGAGATCATGTCGTTGATCGGGCCTTCGACGGTAGCGTCGATTTCCTTACGACCGTTCGACCCGTAAAGGACGCCGGCATTGCCGCCGAAGGTGTCCGCGGGGTCGGCGGTGACGATGTTGACGGCGCCAGCCTGGGAGTTCAGCCCGAAATGAGTGCCTTGTGGTCCGCGCAAAACCTCGATCCGCTCGACGTAGCCGAAAGGCATGTCGAACATGCGAGCAGGCACGGGAACGCCGTCGATGTAGTAATTCACTGAGGGCGAGATCAACGCCGATGATGAGCCAATCCCGCGAATGTTGACGAGATTAGAGAAGGGCAGACCGGTATCAGCATGGTTGAAACCCGGAACGCCGCGCGCCAGCGCCTGCGTGTCGCCGACATCCTGCTCGCGCAGCGCTTCGCCCTGCCGGGGTGACACGGAGAATGGCACGTCCTTGGCCTCTTCTTCGATGTTGCGCGCGGTGACAGTAATAGGTTCCAGAAGAGTTGTGCCTGTTTCCGGCACAGGCTGAGCGTTTGCCCTATCTGCATGGCTGACGAAGGCGATGCATTGGAGTGCCGCTCCCAGGAGGATCCACTGCGCTCGGCTGCGAGATTGATGTTCGTCCCGACTATGCACATTTTTCTCCAGAATTGGTTGGTTACCAGTCAAATCGCTTAATCAAGTTCGTTAATATTGGCAATAGGTGAGATCAAGATTCCTCTTTATGCCTCGCGATCGCAAAGGCACTTCTTGAGAGCCTTAGAGCGGTGAGTCTCCGGATTTCTACCAAGAGTTGGCTCGTAGAATTGGGAACAGGAAGGGAGAAGGCGGTCGCCAACGTGTTCGCAAGCAATACTCTGGCAGTGTCGATCCCCTGCCATCGCGCAACAGAGAGCGACGGCTCTGCCTTCCGCTACACTTGGGGGATTGATCGTGAATGCGAGTTCCTAAGGAGGGAACGCGTCGTGGTTACGGACCGCTAGTCGCTTCTACTGACGGCCGGTCGACAAGCCAGCCGGCTCCGCATCCGTAATGATCGAAAGCAGCGCGGCAAGTTTGGACTTCCTGCGAGCCACGTCGGCCAAAGTGTACCGGTCGAATACGCTCACAAACGCCGCCGTCGCCTCTTTGAGAACGACGGGAAGGCCGCACGCAGGTGCGATGATGCATCCATCACAGACGAAGAGGTCTGTCAGCTTTTCCGTGTGGCGGAGGATCGATCCGAGGTTGATCTGGTCAGCGGACCGCGCGAGTCGAATGCCGCCCTTTCGACCTCGGACCGCCTCGATGAAGCCCGCGCTGGCAAGATCCTGGACGACCTTCATCAGGTGATTCTGCGAGATGTCGTAGATGGCTGCAACCTGCCTGATTGACGTCAGGTCATCATCTTTGGCCGCAAGGTGAATCATCACGCGCATCGCGTAGTCGCTGTAGAGCGAGAGCTTCATGGGTTCCCCTGCGACAAAATAGCATCCAGCAAAAACATGCATTTACTTAGCATATTTTCAGCTGCATGAATAGATGCATTGCAAATGCATTATTTAGGTGAGCCATGGTTACCCAGAGAATTAAGCGTGAAGACGTCATGCCGGTGCTGTCGAGGTTCTATGCACAGGTGAGGCGCGATCCCGATTTGGGACCGGTTTTTAACGATGTCGTGGGTGACTGGGCGGAACACCTCCAGCGGCTTGAGGACTTCTGGTCGTCGCTGATGCTGGCCAGCGGCAGGTATAAGAAAAACCCGGTCGCGATGCACGTCATCCATGCACACCGGATCCAGCCCCACATGTTCTCGCGATGGCTTGCGCTATGGCAGGTAACCACAAACGACATGGTGCCGCCCGATGTTGCCCGGGAAATGCAGATAAAAGCCACTCGAATTGCGGATCGACTGCATAGGACGATGCACGGATCAGAGGCCGTTATCGTCGTCTGTTGGCCTCCGGATGATCCGGTTATTGAGCCATATCGCAGAACAAGGATCTTTGACCACAAGACCGTGCCGCCGACTTTGCTCGGCCAGCACCAGACAAAGGATGACGCCTGGGCGGCTGTGAGGATCATCGACGGGCAGGCCGTTCTTCACTTCGAAGGAGCGGCCACGCTACCGATTATGCTCGACCCGCAAAACCCTGGTTTCATCGAACCGTGTCAGCCTCACCATCTCGAGCTGCAAGGCCCAGCTCGAGTTCTTTAACCGCAATCCCCGACCACTTCTCAACTCTAATCAGCAAGGACGCCATTATGCCAACCGCGCTCAGTGACACCACCATTAAGATTGTAAAAGCAAGCGCGCCCGCGCTCGCCGTTCACGGAACCGCGATCACCACGGCGATGTATGCGCGGCTTTTCCAGGACGCTCATATAAAGGAGCTGTTCAATCATTCGAACCAGGGGGAGGGTGGATCTCAGGTTCACGCCCTGGCAGCCGCTATTGTCGCCTACGCCCAGAACATTGACAATCTTACCCCGGTCGTTCCGGTCGTTGAGCGTATCGCCCACAAGCATATCGGCTATCACATCCTCCCCGAGCACTACCCTTACGTCGCCACCGCGCTTCTGGACGCAATCAAGGAGGTGCTGGGCGAAGCCGCCACGCCGGAACTCATCGAAGCCTGGGGCGAGGCCTATTGGTTCCTCGCCAATCTCCTGATGGAGCGCGAAGCTGATATCCGCGCGAGTCTAGAAGCGCAGGTCGGAGGGTGGAACGGCTGGCGACCCTTCGTGATCGCGGAGAAGAGCAAGGAAAGCAGCGTGATCACGACGTTCATCCTGAAGCCCGCCGACGGCGGACGTGTTGTCAGACACAAACCGGGTCAGTATCTGACCTTCCGTCTTCTCCTGCCGGATGGCTCGCAGATAAAGCGGAACTACTCGATCTCCTGCGCGCCGAACGACGGCTACTATCGTATCTCCGTGAAGCGTGAGGCCCTAGGAGCAGGCGGATCACGCTTCCTCCACGACATCGCAAAGGTCGGAGATACGATCGAGGCGACGCCGCCCGCAGGGGACTTTTTCCTGCCCGAAGAGCCCGTTCGGCCAATCATTCTGCTTTCCGCCGGCGTCGGCCTCACGCCGATGGTGAGCATGGTGGAAACGATCGGCTCGCAATACCCGGATGTGCAGACGCATTACGTTCATGCAGCTTTGAACAGTTCAACCCATGCAATGGATCGTCACGTCAGATCAATCGCAAAGACCCACGGTCGCATTTCGGTAGCGACCTTTTACAGCGAGCCCGCACCGACAGACGCGGCGGGCCTAACACATGACTATGACGGCTTTATCAGCGTGGAGTGGCTGAAGCACAATACTCCCTTCGAAGACGGCGATTTTTACCTGTGTGGTCCGAAGCCATTCCTGAAGTCGCTAGTAACGGGTCTTTGGATGGCAGGCGTCAAAGCTGAGCGGATTCACTTCGAGTTTTTCGGGCCTTCAGACGACTTGCTTGCGGCCTGATCCTTGCACAACGGCGAGCAGCCTGCTTTGCCTCACATGCTCAACGAAAGAAATCGTCATGTTTGACAATCTCAAACGCGCAGCACTCCTCACTGTTATTTTCCTCTTTCTCCCGGCCAGCGCATCGGCGCATGTCAAGAGGTCCGCGCCGTACATTGTGGGAGCGCCTCCCGAGCCGATCGGGGAAACACTTGCTGACATATGGTCCTGGACAGGCATTGGTTCACTGTTGCTATTTTTCTTGCTGACCCGCTTGGTCGATCCGAGCAAATGGGGTGGCAGAACGATTACATCAGGTCCATCATCGCCGCGGTTTTCATCGCTATATTCTCTGTCGGCTACCTGACGCCTAATTTGAAGACGATGCTCTCGAAAATGCCAGCGTCGGATCACGCTCATTAAGGCCATGT
>Ga0102589_1000170_pt1 | contig 175272 bp, 161 predicted proteins | sample AraplaMF_Col_mLB_FD_76858 | JGI IMG/M metagenome (GOLD analysis project Ga0102589, IMG submission 76858) | Arabidopsis root microbial communities from the University of North Carolina, USA - plate scrape MF_Col_mLB | ecosystem: Host-associated > Plants > Roots > Endosphere | place: USA...
ATGGGCCCGTCCGGCTCCGGCAAGAGCACGCTGCTGAACCTGATCGCCGGCATCGACCGGCCCGACAGCGGCACGCTGCAAGTGGCCGGGCTAGATATCACGCAGCTGCCCGAAGCCGCGCTGGCCGACTGGCGCGCGGCCAATGTCGGTTTCGTCTTCCAGTTCTACAACCTGATGCCGGTGCTGACCGCGTTCGAGAACGTGGAGCTGCCGCTGATGCTGACCAGCCTGCCGCGCGCGGAACGCCGCGCGCGCGTTGAGCTGGTGCTGGACATGGTCAACCTGGCCGACCGCATGAGCCACTACCCGTCCGAGCTGTCGGGCGGGCAGCAGCAGCGCGTGGCGATCGCGCGGGCGCTGATCACCGACCCGACGCTGATCGTCGCCGACGAGCCCACCGGCGACCTCGACCGCACCTCTGCCGCGGAAATCCTGGCGATGATGCAGCGCCTGAACGCGGAACTCGGCAAGACCATCATCATGGTCACGCACGATGCCCATGCCGCGGCCGCGGCGAGCTCGCTGGTGCACCTGGAGAAGGGCGAGCTGATCCGTGGCGAGGTCGCCTGACCTGTCATGTACGCGCTCAAGCTGATCACCCGCAACGCACTGCGGCACAAGCTGCGCACCGCGCTGACCGTGCTGGGGCTGGTGATCGCGGTGCTGGCGTTCGGGCTGCTGCAGACCGTGATCGACGCGTGGTACGCCGGCGCGTCGGCCGCGTCCAGCGCGCGGCTGGTGACGCGCAATGCGATCTCGCTGGTGTTCCCGCTGCCGCTCAGCTACGAGGGCCGCATCCGCGGCGTCGACGGCGTGACCTCGGTGGCGCGTTCGAACTGGTTCGGCGGCGTCTATCGCGATCCCAAGAATTTCTTTGCGCAGTTCGCGGTGTCGGACAACTACCTCGATCTTTATCCGGAATTCATCGTTCCCGAACAGCAGCGCGCCGACTACCAGCGCGACCGCAAAGGGGCGCTGGTGGGCCGCCAGCTGGCCGACCAGTTCGGCTTCAAGATCGGCGACGTGATCCCGATCAAGGGCACCATCTACCCCGGCACCTGGGAGTTCGTCGTGCGCGGCATCATGGACGGCCGCGACGAAAGCATCATCACGAAGCAGATGGTGTTCCACTGGGAATACCTGAACGAAACCATCCGCAAGAAGACGCCGCGGCAGGCCGACCAGGTCGGGGTCTTTGTGCTGGGCGTGGACAACCCCGACAACACCGCGGCGATCTCGCGCAATGTCGATGCCGTGTTCCGCAACTCGCTGGCGGAGACGCTGACCGAGACCGAGCAGGCGTTCCAGCTCGGCTTCGTCGCCATGTCGAACCAGATCATCGCGGCGATCCGCGTGGTTTCCTACGTGGTGATCGTGATCATCATGGCGGTGATGGCCAATGCGATGGCGATGAGCGCGCGCGAGCGCACCGTGGAATACGCCACGCTCAAGGCGCTGGGCTTCGGCCCGGGCTTCCTCGCGCTGCTGGTATTCGGCGAGTCGCTGGCGATCTGCGTGGCGGGCGGCGCGCTCGGCATGCTGGCCACGCCGCCGATGGCGGCGGCCTTCAAGCAGGCGGTAGGCGGCGTGTTCCCGGTGTTCACGGTATCGCCGGAGACGATGCGCGCGCAGGCCGCGTGCGCGCTCGCGGTAGGCATCGCCGCCGGCATCGTGCCCGCGGTGCAGGCCGCGCGCGTGCGCATCGTCGAAGGCCTGCGGGCGATCGGCTGACACAGCGGACAACCATGGCGATCCCGCTCACCTATATCGCGCGCAACCTGTGGGCCCGGCGGCTGACGACCGCGCTGACCGCGGGCGGGCTGGCCCTGGTGGTCTTTGTCTTCGCCACCATGCTGATGCTGGATGCCGGCCTGAAGAAGACGCTGGTCACCACCGGCGAGCGCGACAACGTCGTGGTGATCCGCAAGGGCGCCGAGACCGAGATCCAGAGCGCCGTCGAGCGCGGGCAGGCCAGTATCCTGGAAATGCACCCCGCGGTGGCCATGACCGGCACCGGCCAGCCGATGGCCTCGCGCGAGGCGGTGGTGCTGATCTCGCTGACCAAGTCCAGCACCGGGCAACCCTCCAACGTGGTGATCCGCGGCATTTCGCCGCTGGGCATGGACCTGCGTCCGCAGGTCAGGCTCGTGGCGGGGCGCATGTTCCGCCCGGGCTCGGCTGAAATCATCGTCGGCAGCAGCATTGCCGGCGGCTTTGCCGGCGTGCGGATCGGTGAACACCTGCGCTTCGCCCAGCGCGAGTGGACCGTGGTGGGCCACTTCGACGCCGGCGGCAGCGGCTTCGACTCGGAGATCTGGGGCGATGTCGACCAGCTGATGCAGTCGTTCCGGCGCAATGCGTATTCGTCGATGGTGGTGCGGCTGGCCAACCCCACGCTGTTCGAGCGCTTCCGCGCCGATATCGACGTCGACCCGCGCCTGGCCGACGAGGCCAAGCGCGAGCAGGTCTTCTACAGCGACCAGTCCAAGGCACTGTCGAGCTTTATCAATATCCTGGGCTTTACGCTGTCCACGATTTTTTCGATTGCGGCAATGATCGGCGCCATGATCACCATGTACGCGTCGGTGGCCAACCGCGTGGCCGAGATCGGCACGCTGCGCGCGCTGGGATTCAAGCGTGCCAACGTGCTGGTGGCGTTCCTGATCGAGGCGGCATTGCTCGGACTGGTGGGTGGCGTGGCCGGGCTCGCGTTTGCGGCGCTGATGCAGTTCGCGTCGTTCTCGACGACCAATTTCCAGACGTTTGCCGATCTGTCGTTCCGCTTCATCCTGACGCCTGGCATCGCACTGCAGACGCTGGCGTTCGCGATGGCGATGGGGCTGGTGGGCGGCTTCCTGCCGGCGGTACGGGCGGCCAGGATGAGTATCGTGGATGCGCTGCGGGCGCGTTGAGTGGCCCACCTGCCCCTTGTTTTCTCCCCTCTCCCGCGCGCGGGAGAGGGGCCGGGGGTGAAGGCATGCGCCTCCACGAAAGTTATGCTCATCAAAACCATAGGCTCGCTTGATGTGGTGCCTGGCTGAACCACCCCTCACCCCAACCCTCTCCCCATGTGGGGAGAGGGAGAACACATTGCTCAGGCCAGCCCGGACGGCTTGAGGTGCACTAAACACCGTTGGCTTCGCCACAGGTTTCCGATCGCCCCCGATCCTTTCCTTGCCTTCTCCCCACCGTCCGTCTACAACCCGTAGTGATGCATGCTACGCGCCAGGCCTTTGCTGGCGGCCAGTGCGCACCGGCACGGCCAGCGGCGCCCCACCGCAGGACTTACCGCCAGGACGCCCCCGATGAATCTCGACCTGCTGGCTTCATTGCTGACCGCCGTGGTGGTGCTGCTGATCGGCACCCTGGTCAACCGCAGCGTCGGCATCCTGTCGCGCTACAACATCCCCGACCCCGTCACCGGCGGGCTGCTGTTCGCCATGGTCGCGTCAGTGGCCGCGGCGGCGGCAGATTTCCGCGTGGTCATCGATCCCGGCATGAAGCCGGTGCTGCTGCTGATGTTCTTCGGCGGCGTCGGCCTTGGCGCCGACCTGCGCATGCTCAAGCGCGGCGGCAAGGCGCTGGTGATCTTCCTGATCATCCTGCTGCCCTATATCGTGGTGCAGAACGCCGTCGGCGTGGCCATGGCCAGGACGCTCGACCTGCACCCTATCTTCGGGCTGGTGAGCGGCTCCATCACGCTGGTGGGCGGCCACGGCACCGGGGCCGCGTATGCCGAGCGCTTCGCCGAGGTCAACAACCTGCAGGCGGTGATGGACCTGTCGATGACGGTGGCGACCATCGGCCTGGTCGTCGGCGGCATCATCGGGGGTCCCGTGGCGCAGTACCTGATCTCGCGCTACAAGCTGCGCTCGACCTCGCGCGAGGCCGGCGACACCGAGGAGGAAGCCGCCGCCGCTTCGCCGATCACCACGGTCGGCGCGCTTGCGGCGCTGGCCGGCATCCTGGCCGCGGTGATCGGCGGGCGCTGGATCGCGGCGCAGATGCCGGCGGGCCCGATCACCATCCCAGGCTTCCTGTGGTGCATGATGCTCGGCATCGCGATCCGCAACCTGCTGCCGTTCATCGGCATGCGCTTCGACGACCGCGCCACCGACCTGATCACCAACGTCTGCCTGTCGCTGTTCCTGGTCATGACCATGATGGCGCTGGACCTGGCCGAGGTGGCGCTGTCGGCCGGCCCGTTCCTGCTGATCATCGCGATGCAGGTCGTGTTCATCATCCTGTATGTGGTGCTCGTCTGCTTCCGCTTCATGGGCCGCGACTACGAGGCAGCGGTCACCTCGGCCGCGTTCATCGGCTTCAACATGGGTTCCACGGCGACCGCCATGGCCAATATGCGCGCGATCACCGCGCGCTACGGGCCGGCGCCCACCAGCTACCTGATCACGCCGCTGGCCGGCGCGTTCTTTGTCGACCTGATGAACGCGTTCGTGCTGACCGTGATGCTGGCCTTGCCGCTGATCGGAGGCTGACATGCGCCGTGCCTGCTTTGCCTTCCTCCTTGCGCTGCTGGCCAGCCTGTGCCTGGCCGGCTGCGGCGGAGGCCCGAACGCCGACGGCATCCGCGCCGACCTCAACGAGCGCCTGGCGCAGGCGCTGCCGCCCGGCACCGTGCAGCTGGTCGGCATCGACCGGCGCGGTTCGCAGTCCGATACCAAGGCCCCGGCCGGCGAGACCCGGCGCGTGGTGTATTTCGACACCGAACTGAAGCTGCTGCGCGACTACGACTTCGGCGCGTGGGATTCGCCCGGCGTGGCCGGGCTGATCTCGGCGCTGGGCGCGGGGCCGCGCGGCATTACCGGGATCACCAGCGGCGGCAACAAGGCGGGCGACGTCCTGCGCGCGCACGGCACCGCGCTGTACCGGCGCGACGGCGAGCGCTGGGTCAGCGTGCAGCCCGCCGGTTACCGCCCGGCCGAGGCGCCGGCCGTGGCCACCAACGCGCCCACCGGCCCGGCGGCAATCCTGGACGCGATGCGCAAGGTGGTCGAGGCGGTCCAGAAAGACGCCTCACCGGCGCAGCGCGCGGTGATCGAACAGGAACTCACCACCGCGCACGCCAATATCCGCGCCCGGCTGGCCCGCGTCGACGAGGGCTACGCCATCGCTGCCGGCGCCGAGCATGGCCAGTACCTGCGCTTCGTGCGCGCGCTGGTGGACGGCGCGCGCGTGCGCGCCATCGCGCTGGTCACTCGTGGCGGCGAAGAGAACCTGCACCTGCTGCGCAACGGCAAGGTCTCGGCGGCCATGGCGCAAGGCGACAGCGCGCTGGATGCCTACGAGGGCAAGGGCGCCTTTGCCGAGGACGGGCCGCACGCGTCGCTGCGCGCCATCGGCAGCCTGTACCCGGAACCGGTGCATGTGCTCGTGCGCGACGGCGATCCGGCGCGCTCGGTGTCCGACCTGCACGGCAAGCGCATCGCGGTAGGCGAACGCGGCGCGGCCTCGCGTGGCACGGTGCTGCGCGTGCTGGCCGCGCACGGGCTGACCGAGAAGGATTTCAAGGCCGAGGAAGTCGGCCTGGGCGCGGCGCTGGTGGCACTGCGCCAGAACCAGGTGGATGCCGTGATGCAGGTGATCGGCGTGCCATCCGACAGCATCCGCGATGCGGTGAGCGAACTGCCGTTGCGGCTGCTGCCGTTGGACGAGCGCGCGATCGCGGCGATGGTCGGGCAGAAGGCGGGGTACTTCCGCGCCAGCATCGCACCCGGCACCTATCCTGGCCTGCGCGAGCCGGTGCGCACCATCGCCACCGCGGCGATCCTGGTGACCGGGCCGGACCTGTCGGACACCGAGGTGGCCGACCTGACGCGGCTGGTGTACCGGCATGGCCGCGACTTCGTCGCGCGTGGCAGCGCGCAGGGTGGGCAGATCAACGTGGCGACCGCGCGCGAAGGGCTGGTGATTCCGCAGCACCTGGCGGCGGCCAAGGTGCTGGACGGCCTGGCGGCGGGCACGGCGGCCACGCCGGGGCAGCGGTCCGGAGGACCGGCTACGCGGGGTCCGGCGCCCGCGTCGCCATCGGCATCGGCACCGGCACCGGCGCCCGCATCGGCACCGGCCGCCAGCGCATCCAGGCCGGGCGCCCGCTAGCCCCGAAATCGCCGCTCACGCTATCCTGCCGCCGGCAATTCCGCCGCCAGCCGGCAGCGCCGGTCCAGGAAGTCGCTGGCATGGCCATTGCTGCCGCCCGCCGCGTGGACCGGCTGGTCCACCAGGAAGAAGCCAGGGCGGCCCTGCCGGTCCTGGCCATAGGTGAGGAAGATGCCCCGGTCGGGCGGCGGCACCGCGATGGCGCTGGCGCCGGGGTCGTCAGCCCTGCCGCCGACCAGCGCGAACGGGTCGGCCGACAAGACCGGCGCGGCAGCCGGGATAAACCTGGCCCGCACTGGTTTGCCGTCGAACCGCAGCGAAGTCCACTCGGTGCCGATCGGCCCGCTCGCGCCATTGACGAAGGCGCGCGCCGCGGCACTGATGCAGTCTAGGTGGATATGAAGCTGGTCCTGGCTGCGCGAGGTGAGGGAATTGACCGCCAGCCCCAGCATGTCGTCCGGCACCGGCTTGCCCAGCGCCTGCCCGACGATGCCGCGCTCATCCCAGCCGAAGGCCCAGGCGTTGGCACCGGTGCCGTCCCACGCCCTGCGATCCTCCACGCCCGTCACCGGCCGCGCCGGGATCACCAGGTAGTGCGACAAGCCGATCGCATCCTTGTACAGCACCAGCCCGCGGGCACGGTCGACGCTGGCGCAATCGGCATGCTGCGGCTGCGGCGGCGCCAGGCAGCGCTGCTGCACGTTGCGCCACAGGCCGTCGCGCCCGCCGGACAGGACGCCGACCACTTTCTCGGGGGTGCAGCCCGCCAGCATCCATGCCGCTGCCAGCGCCAGCGCACCGCGCCGGCGTGCCGGCATCAGCGCCGGCATGGAATGCCGTAGTACGTCCCCACCCGCGGGTTGGACACGATATAGGCGTGGCGCTGGGCCCAGAACTGGGCGTCGCGAAAGGCCTCGGCCTCGCGTTCGCTCCAGGGTGTGGCCAGCAGGGGCAGGGCTTCGGCATCGGTGGTCGGGTAAACCTGGGCCTGGTAGCGGGCCGTTTGCAGCGCGCCCGTACGGATGGTACGGATCGTGACGTGGAGTGTCATAGGCAGCTTCTCGTCATGAGGACGACAAATCATAACCACATTCCTGTGTTGCTTTGATGACTGCCGTTGGAACTTGCTGTCAGGAAGCCGCACCGACAACGACCAACTCCTGTCCCCTCGCCGGAAACCGGAGCCAGACATGACGTCAAAGTCTCCCCGCAAGATCGCGATCCTCGCGCTGACGCACCTCGCCATGCTGGCAACCGGCTTCGCGGCCGGAATCTATGTGCTGCCGATCCTGACCGAGCAGGCGGGGGCGAGTATCGGGCAGGTACAGGCGGTGTCGCGGCAGGCGGCCTATTCCGGCGACTTCCGCAAGGACCTGGCCGGCAGTGACGCCTTCCACTGGGCCAGCGGACGGCTGCATGTGTCGGCCCGGGCCATTGCCTTCGAAGGCAGCGTGGCGCCGGGGCCGGACTACCGGATCTACCTGGTGCCGGAATTCGTCGACACCGAGGCGGCTTTCCTTGCGATCAAGGACCGCGCGGTGCAGGTTGCACCGTTGAAAACATTCGGCAATTTCACCGTGGCGCTGCCGGATGGCGTCGACCCTGGCCAGCACCGTGCGGTGGTGATCTGGTGCGAGCGGTTCGGGCAGTTCATCAGTGCCGCGGCCTACCGCTAGGCCGCGCAAGAACCGTGCACGAACCCCGCGCAAGAAAAAAGGGCCGATCGAGGAACCGGCCCAACGAACCCCGCACAGGCAAGGTGTCGATATGAACATCATGCGCCCGCCCGTGCGCCATGCCGGGCGGGCATCAGCAGGCCGGGATCAGAAGCGGTGACGCATGCCGATGGTGGCGCCGGTCTGGTTCTCGCCCGCGACCACGGTGCCCACGCCATTCAGGCCCAGGGCCGAGCCGTTCTTGTTCTTGGCGTAGCCCACGTTCAGGTACACGTCGGTGCGCTTGGACAGCGAATAGTCCGCCGACAGCACGAACATCCACGGATCGGCATCGCTGTTGCGGGTGTCGTTGTAGTAGGCGGCGCCGGTGACCAGGAAGGCAGGTGTGAAGCGGTACTGCGCGCCGGCCCAGTAGACGTTGCTGCGGGTCGCGGCGGCGGTGGCACTGGAGACGCCGTCGTCCTTCAGCCAGCGGTAGCCGGCGAACACCTTGGCGCCGCCGAAGGCGTAGGCGGTGCCCACCGCGGCGCGCTTGGCGCTGCGGTCCTGCAGCGCCACGGTGGCGCCCTGGTACTGGTCGTAGGCGGCACCCACCGAGAAGCCACCGACGCCGTACGACAGCCCGCCGCCAAAATTGCGCGCGACCTTGGGTTCGCCCGGCACTTCGCCGTTGTTGTCGCGGCCGAAGCTGTAGAAGCCGGTGGCGGTCAGGCCGCCGAACTTGCCGGTGTACTTGATGGCGTTGTCGGCGCGGCCGTTGAAGGCCGAGTCGACGCTGTTGAGCGAGTAGCGCGGGCCCACGCCCATCGGGTCGAAGGCGCCGAACAGGTCGTACAGCGCGTTCTGCTGGCGGCCCAGCGTGACGGCGCCGAAGCCGCCCTGCAGGCCCACGTAGGCCTGGCGGCCGAACAGGCGGTTGCCCTGGCCAGAGGTGCCGGTATCGATATCGAAACCGCTTTCCAGCACGAAGATACCCTTCAGGCCTTCGCCCAGGTCTTCGGTGCCGCGCAGGCCCCAGCGCGAGCCGGACAGGTTGCCCGAGTTCAGGCGGGCGGTCGTGCCCTGGGCACCGTTGCTGCCGGGCACGTGGCTGATGACTTCGAGGCCGGCATCGGCAATGCCGTACAGCGTTACGTTCGATGCGGACTGGGCCGATGCCGCCCCGGATGCCGCCGTAGCGGCTACTGCTGCCGTCAATGCAAGGAGAGCTTTCTTCACTGTGATTTCTCTGTTTTATGGTGATTCCATGACACCGCGCCGGTCCGACCGGAACCGGGGGCCATGCCGGCCTGAGCCGGCTGGCCGCGCCGGACCCGGCGGGCGGCGCACGTCCGCACATGTGCGGCCCGCGCATTCTGATGGCGCAATATGAAGGCCTTGTGACGAATAGTGCGCAGCACAATGTGCCGAATAGCACCCGCATGGGGGTTTTCCCTGTGAGCGACGGGATCGTTTTGGTAGGATGCAGGCTTTTCCGACGACGGTAATGCCAGTGCCCCGTGCCGCCATGTGCCTTTGCCTCGACAGCTTCGCGTCATGAAGCTGGCAGAGATCAAGACCCGGCTTGCCTCGCTGCAGGCTCCGCTCCCCGCCTCGATCCAGCAACGCCTGTCCGGCCTGTGCGCGCGCAGCGCGCGCCTGGGCCTGACCCGGCCCGGCTCGCTGCGCCCCACGCGCCGCGGCGTGCTGGTTGGCATGGCCGCCGTGCCGGCAGCCTTGCTGCTGTACGTGCTGGTGCTGGTGCCGTTCACGCCGGGCATCAGCGACATCCGCAAGGCCAAGTCCGAGCAGCCGGCGCAGGTGCTGTCGGCCGACGGCAGGGAGCTGGCGGTCTTCAAGTGGGCCAACCGCGACTGGGTGCCGCTGAAACAGATCTCGCCCAACGTGGTGGCGGCGCTGATCTCGACCGAAGACCACCGCTTCTATGAGCACCACGGGCTCGACTGGCGCCGCATCGCCTCGGCCGCGGTCCATACCTTCACGGGCGACCGCCAGGGCGGCTCGACCATTACCCAGCAGCTGGCGCGCAACCTCTATCCCGACGAGATCGGCCGGGCACCCACGCTGACGCGCAAGCTCAAGGAAGCGATCACCGCGTTCAAGATCGAGGCCCTGTACACCAAGGACGAGATCCTCGAGACCTATCTGAACACGGTGCCGTTCCTGTACAACGCGTTCGGCATCGAGATGGCCGCGCGCACGTACTTCGACAAGCCGGCGCGCTCGCTCGACGTGCTGCAAAGCGCCACGCTGATCGGCATGCTCAAGGGCAACAGCTACTACAACCCGGTGCTGAACCCCGAGCGCGCGCTGGACCGGCGCAATATCGTGCTGGGGCAGATGGTCAAGCGCGGCAAGCTCGACGCGGCCCGCTACGAGCAGCTCAAACGCCGTCCGCTGCGCATCGACTTCGAGCGGCAGACCGAGCCGCCCGGCCCAGCGCCGCACTTCGCCCAGCAGCTGCGCAAGTGGCTGATCGGCTGGGCCGACCGCAACGGCTACGACATCTACGCAGACGGCCTGGTGGTGCACACCACCATCGACGCGCGCCTGCAGGCCATGGCCACGCAGGCGGTGGCGCAGCAGGGCAACCGCCTGCAGGCGATCGCCAACGCGGCCTGGGCGCCGCGCGCAGGCTGGGCCGCGGACCGCGCGCTGGTGCAGGCCTTCGTGCGCGAGTCGCCGGAATACCGCGCCGCCACCGCCGCCGGCACGCCGCCTGAAGACGCGATGAAGCACCTGCTGGCCAATGGCACCTTCATGCGCGCGCTGCACCAGCAGAAGACGCGCATCCAGGCAGGCTTCCTTGCCATCGATCCGCGCAATGGCGAGATCCGCGCCTGGGTCGGCAGCCGCGACTACACGCAGGACGCGTTCGACCACGTGCAGCAGGCGCGCCGCCAGCCGGGCTCGACCTTCAAGCCCTTCGTCTACGGCGCCGCATTCGAGGAAGGCAAATCGCCCGACGACACGCTGATGGACCAGCCGGTCGAGATCGAACTGGCCGGCGGCGAGATCTGGCGCCCGTCGGACGAGGGCCGTCCCACCGGGCGCGCGATGAGCCTGCGCGACGGCCTGGTCTACTCGCGCAACACCATCACCGCGCAGCTGATGCAGCAGGTAGGCCCGGGGCGCGTGGCGCGGCTGGCGCGCGAGATGGGCGTGCGCGAAAGCCGGCTCGACGAGGTGCCGTCGCTGGCACTGGGCACCAGCCCGGTCACGCTCAAGGAAATGGTGGCCGCCTACGGCACCATCGCCAACGCCGGCAATTACATCGCGCCGACCATGGTCACTCGCATCGAGGACCGCAATGGCAATGTGCTGCAGGTGTTCCGCCCGGCGCGCGCCGAGCACGCGCTGCCCCACGCCACCACGCAGATCCTGCTCGACGTGATGCGCGACGTGATCGACCGCGGCACCGGCGCCGGCATCCGCTCGCGCTTCGGCATCCGCGCCGACGTGGCCGGCAAGACCGGCACCACGCAGGACAACGCCGACGGCTGGTTCATCATGATGCACCCGGAGCTGGTCGCCGGCGCCTGGGTCGGCTTCAACGACAGCCGCGTCACGCTGCGCAGCGACTACTGGGGCCAGGGCGCGCACAGCGCGCTGCCGATGGTCGGCGACTTCTACCAGCGCGCGCTGCGCGGCCGCGTCATCGACGGCCGCGCGCGCTTTGCCGAGTACGAGGAAACCCATGTGTTCGCCTCGCTCGGCAACCAGGTGCGCGGCTGGTGGACCCAGCTGTTCAGCCGCGACAAGGCCAACGACGCCACCGCGCCGCGCCCGGCGCCGCGCCGTCCGGCGCTGCCGGCGCCCGAGGCGGATGTGAAGCCGCCGGCCAGCACGCCGATGGCGTCGTCCTCCGCGCCGGTGACCGGCGCTGGCAGTGGCGACGAAGAGTCCAGCCTGGCGCTGGATCGGGGGGAGACGGTGATGGCGGTGCCGCCGCAGGACCCCGCGACGGCGAGCGCACCCACCGCGCCGACAGCGCCGACAGCGCCGCCTGGCCAACCGGCGCCCGCGGCGCCGGCCGGCGCCACCGCACCTGGCTTCCCGCCACCGCCGCCCGCGACTGGCCCTGCAGCCCCGGCGGCACCAGCGCCCGGTGCGCCCATCTATCCGGTCGCGCCCACCGTGATCTCGCCCGCCAACGGCAGCAACTGAGCGTGGCGGCTGAGCGCTGCAACTAGCAGGTGGCGTCGGCTTGCTAGACCAGTCCCAGATCGCGCCCGGCCACGCCCGGAAACACCTGCCCCAGCCGCCCCGCATCCAGCCCATACAACCGCTGGAACAACCCGCCCAGCACCGCCCGATACTCATTGCGCACCGGCCAGTCCCGATCCTGGTTCAGCGCCGCCCGTTCCACCGCGACCTGCTCGCCCGCGATGCGGCCCCCGCGCACCGCGCCGCCGGCCACCCAGTAAACCGTGCCGTGGCCATGGTCGGTGCCGCGGGTGCCGTTCTCGCGGAAGGTGCGGCCGAACTCCGACAGCACCACCACGGTGGTCCCGCGCCATGCGGGACCCATGCCGTCGGCGAAAGCCGACAGGCCGCGGCCGAGGTTGTCGAGCAGGCCGGCGAGCTGGCCCTGCGCCGCGCCCTGGTTGACGTGGGTATCCCAGCCGCCGACGTCGATAAAGCCAAGGTTGAAGCGCTCGCGCATCAGCCCCGCCATGCGCCGCGCCTCGACCTCGAAGCCGCGCGCGCTGAGCGAGCGGCGGTTGGCGGCCTGCATCTCCTGCTGGCGCGCGGCCATGTTGCCGCCGCCCATGTCGCCTGCGCTGGCCTCGGCCTGGCGCGCCACCGCCTGGCGCAGCTCGAAGCCTTCGTCGATCAGTGACTCGAAGCGCGTGCCGCGGTACATCTGCGCCAGCAGCTGTTCCTGGCGCGCATCGAACGGGGTGCGGCCGCTGCCCTTGAGCGAGACGTTGGGCACGTCGCGCGGCCCCGCCAGCACCATCGGCAGGCCGTCGGTGAAGGCCACCGGCGCGGCCTGGCCGCCCATGGCCTGCGCCAGGCGATTGAGGAAACCGCTGCCGCGCAGCGCGGCGAGCTGGCCGCGGTTGTTATCGCGTGGATCATCGCCCGCGCCCGGCAGGCCGGCCTCGATGGCGTCCTGGGTCTCGAAATGGCTGCGCGTCAGGTCATGGGTGCCGGCAAACGGCACGAAGGCCAACTGCCCGCGCTGCCACAGTGGCAGCATGGTCTGCGCCAGTGCCGGGTGCAGCGCCCAGTCGCCGATGCCGCGCGCGGCGCTGTCGGCGGCAAAGGCCGGCGCCAGCGCGACCGCGGCTCCCGGGTCGGCATCCGCGCCGGCGGCGGGCGGCCGCGGGATCGCGATATTGGGGCGGGCCGCGTAGTAGAAGTCGCTGCCGGCCGGCACCAGCACGCTGGCGGCATCATAGCCGCCGCGCAGGAACACCAGCAGGAAGCGGGCGTCGGCCTGTGCCGGCAGCGCGTAGACGCGCGAAACCGTGGCGGGCAGCGCCCACGCCAGCGCGGCGCCGCCCATCGTCTTCAGCCATTGTCTGCGGTGCATGGTGAACTCCGTTGCAATGCGTGTCAGCGCTGCATCCATTCCGGCGAACTGAGCAGCACGGTATTCCACTCGGCCTGCGAAGCCGCCTGCGCCAGCGCCGCGCGCGTGGCCGCGCCGAGCGTGGCTTCGATGCTGTCGTAGTAGAGCTTGTTGCCGATCACCGGGAAGCGCGCGCCGCGCGGCATGCCCGCATCGCCGGCGAACAGCCCGGCCGGCCCCGAACCGATCGCGCGCGCGATCTCGAAGCGCCGCACCATCTGCCCCGAACTGGCCCAGGCGCTTTCCGCCGCGGGATAGCCGTCGGGTGTCACGTGGCCGTACAGCGGCTCCCCGAGCTGGGTCAGCCAGTTCATCACCGGGCGCAGGTTGGCGACCGGCCGGCCCTCGTAAGCCAGCCGCAGCGACGACACCACGTAGACCATCGGATCCTTGAATTTGCGCGATGACGCCGGCAGCCGATCCAGCTCGGGCGCCAGCAACATGGTGCGCAGTACCGCGGCGATGTCTCCGTCGGTGCGCGTGAAGGTCCGGGCCATGCGCTCGACGAGGTCCGGCGGCGGATTGTCGGCGATGAAATAGGTGGCGAGCCTGGCACTGATGAAGCGCGCCGTGGCTGGCTCGCGCGCCAGGATCGTCACCGCGCGCTCGACTTCCGCAAACCCGGCCGGCTCGATGCGCTGGCCGAGCAGGGTCTTGGCGCCGAAGTCGTGCCGCGCCGGGTTGAACTCGAACGCGCCGTCGCTGCGGTACAGCGCCGCGCGCGCGGGCTGCAGCCGCGGTGGCGTGCCGCGCAGGTTGACGCCGACGCCGGTCAGCACGCGCGCCAGCTCCTGCACGTCCTGCTGGGTGTAGCGCGAGCCGCTGGAGCCGCCCGCCACGCCCAGCGTATGCAGCTCCATCAGCTCGCGCGCGTAGTTCTCGTTGATGCGGTTGGCGCTGCTCTGCGCGTTGTCCAGATAAAGCAGCATCGCCGGCGCGGTGACGGTGGCCATCAGCAGGTCGCGGAAGCTCCCCAGGGCATGGGGGCGGATCGTACGTTCCTCATAGTCTGGCAGCAGCCAGCGCACCTGCCCCTTGCCCGAATAGACATTGAAGTGGTTCATCCAGAACCACGTCATCTGCTCGCGCAACTGCGCCGGCGAATACAGCGCCCGCAGCAGGTGGCGCCGCGCGGTGTCGGCCACCAGCTCGCGGCCCTGCGCGTTCAGGGCCTGGCGGGCCTGCTGCTTGCTGTCTTCGTCGGGCAGCGCCTCGATGCGCTCGCGCGCCTGCCGTGCGGCCTGCAGCGGTGCGCCGGGGGCGCCCTGCAGCGCCGGCAGCGCGGCGATGGCGGCGGCCAGTTCCGGAGGATCGGCAGGCGGCATGGCCAGCTGGCGTTCCAGGTACGCGGCACGCCCCAGGCGCCGCAGCTCGGCCAGGCTGGCCTGGTCGGCGCCGAAGCTGACGGTATTGAGCCAGCGCAGGTCGGCCGCGCTGTCGCCGCCGGTGGCCGGTACCCGGGCACAGGCGCCAACGCAGGCGGCCAGCGCCAGCGCCGCGGCGGCGCGCCACGCCGCCAGCCGCGCCCGCCGCACCGTGCCATGTCCCGCCTGTTGCGCCGCCTCCATGCCCGCCTCCATGCCCGCCTCCTTGTCATGCGCACCCTGTCAATGTTACGTGGCAAGCGCGTTTTCGTTGACGTCACGGTGCCGAGGGACTGTTACCAATGCTTTCAGGCCCGGATCCAGCGGCGTTGCCGGAATTGCCGGCATTGCCGGAATTGCCAAGACAGCCCCGGCGCGCCTGGCTAGCCTTGCGCTTTGTCTTTTCCGATGGCTGTCATGTCGCGCCCCGTCTTCGCCGCCCCCGCCTGGCTGCCCAGCCTCGCCTTCGTGCTGGTCTGGTCCACCGGCTTCACCGTCGGCAAGGCCATCGTGCCTCTGGCCGATACCAGCCTGTTCCTGCTGGCGCGCTTTGCCGTGGCCGGGCTGATGTTCGTCGCATGGGCGCTGGCCGCCGGCGCGGCCTGGCCGCCGCTGCGCGACGCGCCACGCCACCTGCTGGCCGGCGCGCTGATGCAGGGCGTCTACCTCTGTGCCGGCTACGGCGCCGTGGCGCAAGGCCTGCCGCCGGCGATCATGGCGCTGCTGGGCGCGCTGCAGCCACTGCTGACCGCGCTGCTTGCCATTCCACTGCTCAAAGAGCTACCTTCCAGGCGGACCTGGCAGGGCCTGGCGCTGGGTGCACTGGGCGTTGCGCTGGTCGTGGCGCCGGCGATGCAGGCCGGTGTGCAGCCGGTCTCGCCGTGGATCGTGCTGCTGGGCGTTCTGGCCATTGTTTCGATCACCATGGGAACCCTGTTGCAGAAATCCGCCATCGCCACCTCCGACCTGCGCGCCAGCTCGGCGTGGCAGAACCTGGGCGCCATGCTGGTGGCCGGCGTCATGGTCGCTGCCATGCTCGCGACCGGGGGCGCCGGCGCGCCGCTGCACTGGGAAGGCGGCATGTTGCTGTGGGCCGCGCTGGCGTGGGCCGGCCTCGGGCTGTCCGGCGGCGGCACGTGGCTGCTGGTCGGCCTGGTGCGGCGCGGGCAGGCGGCCAATGCCGCGGCGCTGATGTTCCTGGCGCCGCCGCTGGCGGCGGCGCAGGCATGGTTGCTGTTCGGCCAGGGACTGGGTGCGGTGCAGGCGCTTGGCATGGCGGTGGCCGGCGCGGGCGTATGGCTGTGCCAGACCCAGGGCAGGCAGCGGCATGCCGAAGCGCGCTGAAGCCCCTGCCCCGCTGGTCGAGCACCGCCGCTACCGCGACCAGCCCGACGGCCACCAGCACCGCTACCACCAGTTGCTGTTCGGGCTGGCGGGCGCGACCGAACTGGAGATCGATGGCCATGTCTACCGCGTCGACGCGCGCACCGGGCTGATCGTGCCGGCCGGCAGCCACCATGAGTTCCTGGGCTTCGACGGCAACCTGCAGCTGGTCGCGGACTTCCCGGCGCAGTCGGTAGCGCTGCCGGCACGGCTGATGGCACGCCCCCGCACCTTTGCGCTGGACGGTGCCTTTGGCAGCCGGGTCCGCGCCCTGGCCGCGTGGCGCGCCGCCGCGGCCGCGCGCGGGCCGCATACCGACTGGCAGCTTGCCGCGACGCTGGCCGCGGCACTGGCCGAGAGCCTGGGCATGCCGGCCGACCAGCATGTCTTCCCGCTGATGGCCGTCGATGCCTACCTGCGCGCCAACCTGTCCGAGCCGTTGCGGGTGGCCGAGGTGGCCGGGCATTTCGGCTGGAGCGTGCGCCGCTTCCAGACCCTCTTTGCCGAGGCCTTCGGCGATACGCCGCACCGGTACCAGACCCGGCTGCGTCTGGACCGGGCGGTGCGGCTGCTGTCGCAGACCACACTGCCACTGGCTGAGATCGCGCTGGCGTCAGGCTATCCGGACCAGACCACCTTTACGCGCAGCTTTACGCGGCGCTTCGGGCAACCGCCCGGCGCATGGCGCGCGGCCGCCTTGTCCGGTCGACGGCGCTGAACGGCACACGGCACCGCTACCTTCGCGGCGACCGGCGCCACTGGCACCACTGGCGCTACTGCCCGCTCATCTTCCCGCGGAATTGTTCGGCCGTGCCGATCTGCCGGAACAATGGCCCGCCCGGTGCGAACTTGTCCGCGCTGGCCAGCGGCCCCACCACCACCGGCTCAAACCCGGCATCGCGCACCAGCTGCGCCGCCACCTGCAGCGCCGCTTCGTCGTCACCGGCAATCGGCACGGCGATCAGGCCGCCGGACCGGTGATGCAAATTGGCGAAATTGGTCGCGCCCATGAAGTTGAACGCCCTCACCACGCGGGCCCCGCGCAGGTATTTCGCCGTGGTGATGCCAATGCCGTTACGCTGCGCCTCATCGGCAATCGCGCCGTCGCGCTGGACAATGGCATTGGTGGCATCCAGCACGATCTTGCCCGACCACGCCCCGGCATTCTCCTGGCTGAGTTGCGGCAAGGCGTGGTAAGGAGTGGCGAGGAACAGCACCTCGGCAAAGGCGATTGCCTCGGCGACCGTGCCCGCCCGCGCGAGCGGGCCGAGGCCGTCGACCAGCGGCTTGAGCGCTTCAGGATGCCGCGACGAGAACAGGACCGGATGCCCCGCCTTGACCCAGAGTCCGCCGACGGTGCCGCCAATGCGCCCGGAGCCGATCACGCCGATGCGCGCCGGGCCCGCGTTCGCGGCGGCGGCGGCCGTTCGCCCGGCGCACGCGCTCAACGGCGCAACGCTCAATGCCAGCAGGGCCAGCGCCCCCGCTCGCAGCATGCGGCGCCGTTCGGGGCCGAAGACGTTGGCCGGCTCTTGCATCATGCACTCCCAGGATGATTGCTTGCCAGCGCGCCCCCTGCGCAGGATCTCCTGCCGCACGCCGGCCGCCCAAGGAACTCTAGGCGAAAAAATGGCTTACCGGGCAATCGCCCTTGGCACTGCCTGCGCGCTGGACTAGATTAGGTAGCATTTGCGCCACGCCAAGAAGTCTCCGTCACAGCCGACCGCACGATGCGGCGCGAGAGGGGAACCCCCAATGGCCTACGCCCGACGCCGCGCCCGCCGGTCCCGGCACGTGCCAGGGATGGGCCTTGAACTCGGCTTGCGCCAGCGGCTTGGGCGGCTGACGTTGCGCGCCGGCTACAGCTACACGCAAGCGACCTTCCAGGCGGAAGGCCAGCTGCAATCGCCGTTCGCCGCGCCGGTGGGGGTGCATCCGGGCACGCGCATGGCAGGCATTGCGCTGCACAGCTTCAGGCTCGGCGCCGACTGGCGCGCAACCGCGGCCGTCAGCGTAGGCGGCGACATGATCGTGTCGTCATCGCGGCCGGTGGCGGGGAACGAGGATGATGCACTCAGCGCGCAAGACCCGGGCCTGGCCCGCACCGCTGGCTACCTGCTGCTGAACCTGCGCGCCAGCTGGCAGTTCTCGCCGCGCTGGCAGCGCTACGGACGCATCGACAACGTATTCGATAGCCGCTACGAGACCTACGGGCAGGTCGGCTACAACCTGTTTCCAGGCGGCACGCTGCTGCAGCCGGGTGCCGCCGTACCCGTCGAGCGCTTTGTCGCACCCGGCGCGCCGCGGCTGCTCCTGTTCGGCGTGCGCTATGAATGGGACGGGCGTTGAATCGGACGCCGGTCAACCGAGCAAGGAGAAAGCGCCATGCCTACGCATCGTTTACGCCGTACGCAATGCATGCTGGCCGCTGCCGTACTGGCGCTGGCGTGCCCAATCTGTGCCCGCGCGGCGCAGGCCTACGTTTCGACCGAAGGCGGCGGCATCGCCGTCATCGACCTGGACCGGCTTGAAGCCGTCGCCAGCCTTCCGGCCGGAGGCAAGGGGCCGCGCGGACTCGGCGTGACCGCCGATGGCAAATACCTGCTGGCGGCCAACCGGGACACGGGCGACGTGTCGGTGATCGACCTGACCACCGGCCAGCCGGTCCGGCGCGTGCCGATCGGACAGAACCCCGAATTCGTGCGCGTCGCCGGCAACCAGGCCTTCGTCACGTTCGAACCGGGCGAGCGCTCCGGCCCGCCCGGCGCCACGCCGGCAACTCCCGCAAAGACCAAAGGCAATGACGATAAGTCCCTGCCGGCCGAAATCGCCGTGATCGACCTGAAGGACTGGCGTGTGAGCCGCACGATCCGCAGCGGGCTGGAAACCGAAGGGATCGAGTTCTCGCACGACGGCAGGCTGATGCTGGTGACCAACGAAGGCGACGACACCGTCACCGTCTACGAGACGGCCAGCGGCAGGCAAGTGAAGCTGCTGCCGATGCCGGCCGGCTCGCGGCCGCGCGGGATCAAGGCGAGCCCCGACGGCACCCGCTACGTGGTGACACTGGAAACCGCCAATGCGTTCGTGGTGGTCGACGCCACGGACTTGCGCGTGCAGCGCACCGTGCCGACGCGCACCGGTCCCTACGGCGTGGCGTTCGATCGCGCCGGCGCGCGGCTGTTCGTCGCCGCGTCGCGCGCCGACACCCTGCAGGTGTTCGATGCGCAGACCTTCGCGCCACTGGCCGAGATTCCGGTCGGCAAGCGCTGCTGGCATTTCAGCTTTACGCCGGACGATGCACGGCTGCTGGTGGCCTGCGGTCGCTCCAATGCGGTCTATGTCTTTGACGCACTCACCTACCAGCCGGTGAAGCACTTCGACGGGCTGCCGCTAAGCTGGGGCATCGTGACCTTTCCGAAGAGCGTGGGTTCGATCGATTCGCCGTAGGCGGCGCGGCATTACTTCGCCGGCGCCGCCGCGGTCTGGCTGCCCGACAGGATGGACATCACGCTCTTCGCGCCTGCCTGCTCCGCAATCTCGCGCGCCGTCAGCCCGCGGTCATCGCGCAACGAGGCATCGGCGCCGCGCGCAAGCAGCAGTTGCACGACCTCGCCCTTGTCATAGCCGGCAGCCCACATCAGTGCCGTCAGGCCATGCGCATAGCGTGCGTTGCTGTCGACGCCGGCCTCGAGCAACTGCTTCACCACCACCGTGCGGCCCTCTCCCGCTGCATAGATCATCGCGGTCTTGCTGACGCGGTCGGTGGCGTTGAGTTCGGCATGTCGCGCCAGCAGCATCGCGGTGATGTCCTGGTACCCGCCAAACGCCGCCGCCATCAGCGGCGTCACGCCTTGCAGGTTTGCCTGGCTGACATTGGCGCCGCGTTCGACCAGCGTGCGCGCCATGCCGGTCAGGCCGCGCTTGGACGCAGTCATCAGGGGCGTGTCGCCGATCCGGTTGCGCGCGTCCACCGCAGCGCCCTGCTCCAGCGCTGCCCGCACGCCGGCCTCGTCACCGGCGCGCGCCGAAGCCAGCAGGCGCGCGTTCACGCTGATGTCGCCTTGCGCAAGTACGTTGCCGGCGAACAGGCCGAGCGCGCACAGGCACGCCACTGGAATCCTCCGCAGATCACGACTCATTTCCGGCCCCTCCCATGACACCCCGGCGCGGCACATCGCGCAACGCAGGTTTCGCATTGCGCGGCCGTTCCCGGCCTGCGCCGGTGCCCGCCCGCTAAGTCTGGTGCGCGGGAAGCACAAATTCAAGCACGCCCTGCATGCTGCAAGGCACCGACGGGAGCGGCCGGCATGTCGGTTGCTTTGCAAGGGTTCTTGCCTATACTGCACTTCACCTCGGGCCACTACGACGCGCGGCGCAGCCGCCTTTTCGTCGCCTCGATACGCATCGGGTCCTGCCGGCTTGCGCGTTTCGCTCCCCCAGCGGCCAGGTCGAAAGAAGATCGAATAAGGAGCGCCCCATGCTCTCACTCCCTCGCCTCTCCAGGCATGCCCTCCCTCTGCTGTTCCTTGCCCTGCACGCATCCGCGGCATTCGCTGCCGGGGAAATCCAGGGCGGCGCGACCACATCCGCCGCGCCGATGTCCAGTGCGCTGCGCCCGGTCACGCAAGGCCAGCTGGATGCCGCGGGCACCAATGGCAACGACTGGCTGCACTCCAACGGTTCGTACTTCCAGACGCGCTATTACCCGGCGACGCAGATCAACACGAAGAACGTTGCCAGGCTGCGGCCCGCCTTCGTCTTCCAGACGGCAGTGATGGAATCGATGGAAACCGCGCCGATCGTCGTCAACGGCGTCATGTTCCTGACGACTTCCCACAACCACGTCTATGCCATCGACGCGGTGACGGGCAAGGAGTTCTGGCACTACAAGCACAAGATGGGGCCGGTCACCACGTTCTGCTGCGGGCCGAACAACCGGGGCGTGGCGATCAGCGGCGATCGGCTCTACATGGGCACGCTCGACGCCAAGCTGGTCGCGCTCGATGCCAAGACCGGCAAGCTGCTGTGGGAGACGCAGATTGCGGATCCTGAACTCGGCTACTCCGAAACCATGGCGCCGGTCGTCATCGACGACAAGGTCCTGATCGGCACCAATGGCGGCGAATATGGCATCCGTGGCTTCCTGAAGGCGTTCAGCGCCACGGACGGCAAGCTGCTCTGGACCTTCCACACCATCCCGGAGAAGGGCCACGAAGGCGTGTGGGCCACCAGGGACGCCACCGGCCGCGACATGAAGCGCGACATCGCCGCCGAGAAGAAGATGCTGGCCGACAAGGGCGGCGACTTCTACAAGACGCTTGGCGGCGGCGTGTGGATGGCCCCGGCCGTCGACCGCGCCAGCAACCTGGCGATCTTCCTGGTGGGCAATCCGTCGCCAGACCTGTACGGGGCGATCCGTCCCGGAGACAACCTGTACACCGACTCGCTGGTCGCGGTCGACCTGAACACCGGCGCCTACAAGTGGCACCTGCAATATATCGCCCATGACGTGTGGGACCTGGATGCGGCCAGCCCGGCGATCCTGGTCGACGTGCGCGACGAAAAAGGACAGTTGATCCCGGGCGTCATCCACGGCGGCAAGACCGGGCACGTCTATGTGCACGACCGCCGCGACGGCCGCCTGATCCGCTACTCGCAGGCGATGATCCCGCAGGAGAACATGTGGACGCTCCCCACCCCACAAGGCGCGCGCATGCTGCCGGGCGCGAACGGCGGCGTGGAGTGGTCGCCCATGGCATTCAACCCGAAGACGCGCCTTGCCTATGCCGCCAACCTGCATCAGCCGATGACGTACCAGGTGGAAGACGTACCCTATCCAGGCGGCAAGCTGTGGCTGGGCGGCGCGTTCAAGGTCATCCCGGGCGAGCAGCAGTGGGGCAAGCTGTCGGCGGTCAATATCGATAGCGGCAAGGTGGCGTGGGACTACAAGACCGAGCAGCCGCTGATCGGCGGCGTGCTGGCGACGGCCGGCGGGCTGGTCTTTACTGGCGAGGGCAACGGCCTGTTCAAGGCGTTCGATGCGGCCAATGGCAAGCTGCTGTGGCAGTTCCAGTGCGGCGCCGGCGTGAATTCTCCACCGGTGTCCTATACCGTCGGCGGCAAGCAGTACATTGCCGTGGCAGCTGGCGGCAACACGCAGCTGGACTTCAAGCGCGGCAACAGCATTTTTGTCTTCGCGGTGCAATAGGACCATAGACACGCAATCGGAAATGCCGGGCACACCGATCCATCCGCGCCGCAATCCGGCGGCGCGGGCCGCCGTGGCGACAGCCGTCGTGGCTGCGCTGCTGGCACTGCCGGGCGCAAGCAGCAATGCCCGCGCCGATGCCGCCGCCGGGCAGGCCAAGGCACAGGTATGCGTAGCCTGCCACGGCGCGCAGGGCAATTCCACCGATCCCGCCTATCCGCAGCTGGCGGGGCAGACCGCGCGCTACCTCTACCTGCAACTGCGTGACTTCAAGGATGGACGGCGCAGCGACCCAGCCATGTCGCCCATGGCCGCTCCGTTATCGCGAGAGGACATGCTGGACCTGTCCGACTACTTCGCCGCGCAAAAGCCGATCGCGTCGACCTACAAGGTCGATGCCGCGCGTGTCGCGGCCGGGCGCAGCAAGGCGGAGGAAGTGCTTTGCACGATGTGCCATCTCGGCGGATTCGCCGGCCAGAATGAAATCCCACGGGTGGCCGGCCAGCAGTACGCGTATATCGTCAAGCAGCTGGAGGATTTCCGCGCCCGACGGCGTACCAACGACGCGGGCACTATGACCAGCGTGTCGCGCAACCTGAGCGACGACGATATCAAGAATCTGGCCAACTACATTACCGGCCTGAATTAGGCCGCGATGTATATCCCGCCACTGGGCACGGCTCCCGGCCAGGTGCCGTGCAGCGCACCGGCATGACGTTGCGACGCAAGCGTCTATTTCATCACAAGCAGCAATGTTTTCTGAATTTCATTAGGAATTCAGCAACAAATGCCCTCGTTATCTCATTAACCTGCCCGCTATTTTCCGTTCGCGGCATCTGGCCTGCCGCACACCCCATGACGGTTGAAGCGTCTCCGGCGCAAGCGGATTGCGCGGTGTGACTGGATACCGCGCACGATGACGGCCCCGTTGCGAACGCGAAAATTTGCTGCTCCCGCCAGCCCCACAAGGGCCGGCGCGGCCATTCTGACCATACGGAGACAACGAAAGATGAGTGCAAGCGCAGAGCACCTGCAACGCGGCCTGGGCGAACGCCATATCCGGCTGATGGCGCTGGGTTCGGCCATTGGCGTGGGCCTGTTCCTGGGCGCCGGCAACGCCATCAAGATGGCCGGCCCCGCCATCATGCTGGCCTACCTGATCGGCGGCGCGATGATCTTCCTGATCATGCGCGCGCTGGGCGAGATGGCCGTGCACAACCCGGTGGCCGGCTCCTTCTGCCGCTACGCGCAGGACCACATGGGCCCGCTGGCGGGCTACCTGACCGGCTGGAACTACTGGTTCCTGTGGCTGGTGACCTGCGTGGCGGAGATCACCGCCGTGGCCATCTACATGGGCATGTGGTTCCCCGACGTACCGCGCTGGATCTGGGCGCTGGCCGCGCTGGCCGCGATGGGCTCGGTCAACCTGATGGCAGTCAAGGCCTATGGTGAGTTCGAGTTCTGGTTCGCCATGATCAAGATCGTCACCATCGTGCTGATGCTGTTCGGCGGCGTCGCGATGATCATGTTCGGCTTCGGCAATGGCGGCGTCGCCACCGGCATCTCCAACCTGTGGGCGCACGGCGGCTTCATGCCGAACGGCGCCTCGGGCGTGCTGATGTCGCTGCAGATGGTGATGTTCGCCTACCTGGGCGTGGAGATGATCGGCCTGACCGCCGGCGAGGCGCGCAACCCGAAGAAGTCGATCCCGGACGCGATCAACTCGGTGTTCTGGCGCATCCTGATCTTCTACGTGGGCGCGCTGTTCGTGATCCTGTCGCTGTACCCATGGAACGAGATCGGCGCGCAGGGCAGCCCGTTCGTGCTGACCTTCGAGCGCCTGGGCATCAAGACCGCCGCCGGCATCATCAACTTCGTGGTCCTGACCGCGGCGCTGTCGTCGTGCAACGGCGGCATCTTCAGCACCGGGCGCATGCTGTACAACCTGTCGCTGCAGGGCCAGGCGCCGGCGGCCTTCGCCAAGGTCGACCGCAACGGCGTGCCGCGCCGGGCGCTGCTGGTGTCGATCACCGCGCTGCTGTGCGGCGTGCTGCTCAACTACCTGGTGCCGGAAAAGGTGTTCGTCTGGGTGACCGCGATCTCCACCTTCGGCGCGGTCTGGACCTGGGCCATCATCCTGGTCACGCAGATCAACTTCCGCCGCAGCCTGTCGGCGGCCGGGCGCAAGGCGCTGGCCTTCCGCATGCCGTTCTGGCCATATGGCTCGTACATCGCGCTGGCCTTCCTGGCGCTGGTGGTGGCGCTGATGGCCTACTTCCCGGAAACGCGCGTGGCGCTGTTCGTGGGCCCGGGCTGGCTGGTGCTGCTGACGATCTGCTACTACGCGCTGGACATGCGCTCGCGCGGGCCGGTCAGCTACCGCGCGTGACGCTGCCGCAACGGCACGCGGGGTGCGCGTGACGGCGCACCCCGCTACAATGGCCCCGGGCAATCCACCGCCAGGGGGCCGAATGTCCGAGATGCCTGACACCTGCGCCGCGCCGCGCCGCAACAGCGCGGCCGACGCCGAAGCCCGCGCCGTCGCGGTGGCCGCCACCGTGGCGCGCACCGCCGTCGAGCAGGCCGACCACGCCATGCGCCACTGGACCGACCCCACCCCGGGGCCGGTGCGCATCGGCTCCGCGCAGCACCTGCAGATGTTCTGCAACATGCTGCTGCAGACCCACAACCCCTACAAACCCGCCGTCATCGACTGGCCCAGGCTGTCGCCCGAGGCGCTGCATCGCGTCACCTCGCTGCCGATCTGGGACATCGCCGTGCAGACCGAAGGCCGCGCCTCGGTGCGGGTGATGACCTTCGCCGGCACGGTCGGCGAACCGCTGCTGCGCAGCGCGCTGGAGATGGATGGCGGCGAGGAGGCGCGCCACAAGGTGGTGCTGTCGAAGCTGGTCGAGGCCTACGGCATCGCCCTCGCCCCCGAGCCCGACTACCCGCCGCCGGACGATCCCGAATGGGGCTGGCTGGTGACCGGCTACAGCGAGTGCATCGACAGCTTCTTCGCCTTCGGCCTGTTCGCCGCGGCAAAGCGCTCCGGCTTCTTTCCGCCTGAGCTGGTCGAAACTTTCGAACCGGTGATCCAGGAGGAAGGCCGCCACATCCTGTTTTTCGTCAACTGGGCCGCCTGGTACCGGCGCAACCTGCCGTGGTGGCGCCGACCGCTGTTCGCGCTCAAGGTGGCGCGGGTGTGGGCCTTCCTGGTGTGGGAGCGCATCGGCATCGCGCGCGGCATCGACGCCGACGGCGTGGCGCAGGACGCCAGCTTCACCATGAACGGCTCCGGCGCGCTGGGCGAGGCGCTGACGCCGGGTGCCATGATCGACCTGTGCCTGGCAGAGAACGAACGCCGCATGACGGGCTATGACGCGCGCCTGCTGCGCCCGGAAACCGTGCCGCGGCTGGCCCGGCTGGCGCGCCGTCTCGTGAAGTAGCCATGGATATCGGGCTGGCGCTGTCGTGCCTGACCCTGGCGGTCTGGTGCGGGCTGCTCTGGCTGCGCGCCGGCTTCTGGCGCGTACACAAGCCGGCCGCCGCACCGGCGCCGGCGCAATGGCCGGAGGTGGTCGCCATCATCCCGGCACGCAATGAATCGGCGGTGATCTCACGCGCAGTGGCGGGCGTGCTCGGCCAACGCTATCCGGGACGGCTCACGCTGGTGGTGGTCGACGACCACAGCCAGGACGGCACCGCCGATCTCGCCCGCGCGGCCGCCGCGACTACCGCACGCCCGCAGGCGCTGTCGGTGATCGGAGCGCGCGAGCTGCCGGCCAGCTGGAGCGGCAAGGTCTGGGCCCAGTCCGAGGGGCTGGCCGAGGCCGACCGCATCGCCCCGCACGCGCGCTATGTCTGGCTGACCGATGCCGACATCTGGCACGGCCCCGGCGTGCTGGCATCACTGGTCGCGCGTGCCGGGCACGAGCAGCGCGACCTGGTTTCGCTGATGGTGCGGCTGCGCTGCGAATCGGCGTGGGAACGTCTGGTCGTGCCCGCGTTCGTGTTCTTCTTTGCCAAGCTCTACCCCTTTGCCCGGGTGCGCGACCCGCGCTCGCGCGTGGCTGCCGCGGCGGGCGGCTGCATGCTGGCCCGGCGCTCGGCGCTGGCGCGCATCGGCGGCTTTGCCGCGATCCGCGGCGAGCTGATCGACGACTGCAGCCTGGCGGCGCGCATCAAGGCCGGCGGCGCGATCCGGCTGGACCTGGCCGACGACAGCCTGTCGCTGCGCCCCTATGACGACTGGCGCAGCCTCTGGGACATGATCGCGCGCAGCGCCTATACCCAGCTGCGCTACTCGCCGCTGCTGCTGGCGGGCGCGGTGGCAGGCATGGTGCTGACCTACCTGGCGCCGCCGGTGCTGGCGTTGGCCGGCGGCTGGCGGCTGTGGCCGGCGTGGCTGGCATGGGGCGCGATGGCGTTTGCGTACCTGCCGATGCTGCGCGAGTACCGCCAGCCGGCATGGCTGGCGCCGCTGCTGCCGGTGACGGCGCTGTTCTACCTGGGTGCGACCATCGACTCGGCGCGGCGCTACTGGCTGCGGCGCGGCGGGCAGTGGAAGGGGCGTGCGCAGGCGCCGGTGCGGTCCTGAGCCGTGCCGCTCATTTGCCTCTCATTGCCTCTCATTTGCCTAGATATCCCTGCGCGCGAAACCACGCCAGCGCGTCGCGCAACCCTTCGCGGTACCCGCGCGGCGCATAGCCCAACTGCTGGCGCGCCTTGTCCGACGTGAAGAACATCCGGTACCGCGACATATTGAGCCCGTCCACCGTAATGAACGGCTCCCTGCCGGTCACCCGCGCCACGGCCTCCGCCGCATGCGCCAGCGGATACAGGGGCCAGCGCGGCAGTTGCACGGTAGGCGGACGCCGGCCGCACAGCTCGGCGATATCACGCAGCATCTGCTGCAGCATCACGTCATCGCCGCCAAGTATGTAGCGCTCGCCGGCGCGGCCGCGCTCCAGCGCCAGCAAGTGGCCCTCGGCGACGTCATCCACATGCGCCAGGTTCAGCCCGGTATCGACAAAAGCCGGGATCTTGCCGGTCGCCGCCTCGACGATGATGCGGCCAGTCGGCGTGGGCCGGACGTCGCGCGGGCCGATCGGCGTCGAAGGGTTGACGATCACCGCGGGCAGGCCGCGCTCTGCCACCAGCCTTTCGACCACGCGCTCGGCCAGCACCTTGCTGCGCTTGTACGCGCCGATGGCCTCGTGCGGCTGCAGCGCCGCGGTTTCGTCCACCGGCGCCTGCGCGCCGGCGACGCGCAGCGTGGCAACGCTGCTGGTATAGACCACGCGCTCGACGCCGGCGCGCTGCGCGGCCTCCATCACCGCCAGCGTGCCGTCGACATTGGTGCGCACGATCTCCTCCGGATCGGGCGCCCATAGCCGGTAGTCGGCGGCAACGTGGAACAGATAGCGCACGCCCGGCAGCGCGGCGGCCACGGCGGCGGCGTCGCGCATGTCGCCCTCGGCCACCGTCACCGGCAGGCCGGCAAGGTTGGTGCGCGGACTCCGCGGGCGTACCAGCACGCGCACTCTGAAACCGCGCGCCAGCGCCTGCCGCGCTACCGCCGAGCCAAGGAAACCCGAGGCTCCTGTCACCAGCACGTCATCGTTTCTCGTCATAAAGCCGTTTTCCCGGTGAGGCACAAGCGCCGCAAAGGCGGCCGGAAGCCGCCGCAGTCCGGCCCGGCACGGCGCGGCGCTGCCAGACAAAGCGCGCGTGTCGGGTATATAGTAACCACCGTGCGACGGAAATGTGATCCTGATGAATCTCCGGTGCGGCGCCGGCTCGCGGATCGCAAATCCCGCCATCCCAATTGCTGAAACCCGTTGCAAAGGGTCAGGGGGTCTACTCTATGCAGGTGATTCTGGCTCAGCCCCGCGGCTTCTGTGCCGGCGTGGTGCGCGCGATCGAGATCGTCGACCGCGCCATCGCCAAGCACGGCGCGCCGGTGTTCGTGCGGCATGAGATTGTGCACAACAAGCACGTAGTAGAGGGATTGAAGGAAAAAGGCGCGCGTTTTGTCGAAGAACTCGACGAAGTTCCGGCCGGCGCCGTGACCATCTTCAGTGCGCACGGCGTTTCCCGTGCGGTGGTCGCCGATGCCAGCCAGCGCCAGCTGCATGCTATCGACGCCACCTGCCCGCTGGTGATCAAGGTCCACACCCAGGGCCGCCAGTACGCTGCCAGCGGCCGCACCGTGATCCTGATCGGCCATGCCGGCCATCCCGAGGTGGAAGGCACCATGGGCCAGATCCCGGGCAAGGTGATCCTGGTGCAAAACGAAGCCGAGGTCGGGCAGCTCGACCTGCCGCCCGAAACGCCGGTCGCCTACGTCACGCAGACCACGCTGAGCGTCGATGACACCCGCAATATCATCGCCGCGCTGGCCCGCCGCTTCAGCAACCTGGTCGGCCCCGATACACGCGACATCTGCTACGCGACGCAAAACCGCCAGAGCGCCGTGCGCGACCTGTGCAAGCTGGCCGACGTCATCCTGGTGATCGGCGCGACCAACAGCTCCAACTCCAACCGCCTGCGCGAGATCGGCACCGAAAGCGGCGTGCCCAGCTACCTGATCGCCGACGGCGGCGAGCTGGATCCGGCCTGGGTGCGCGATGCCAACGTGGTCGGCATCACAGCGGGCGCCTCGGCTCCCGAGGAAATGGTCGAGGACGTGATCGCCGCGTTGCGCAAGCTGGGCCCCGTCGAGGTCACCACCATGGCCGGGCGCGAGGAGCATGCCGAATTCCGCCTGCCCGCCGAACTGGCCGACGTCAGGCCATCCGCGGCGCCGCGCAAGGCTGGCAAGGCCGCCGCCCGCACCGAGACCGACACCGCGCCTGCCGCTGCCGGCACCAACGAGAATATCGCCGGCTGAACCTAACAAGAGGAAGCTGCCTTGGCCATTCCGTTCCTGCAGGTCGCCCGCGTGGGCGCCTACATCGTCGGCAAGCACCTGTCGCGGCAGAAACGCTACCCGCTCGCGCTGATGCTGGAGCCGCTGTTCCGCTGCAACCTGGCCTGCTCGGGCTGCGGCAAGATCGACTATCCCGATCCCATCCTGAACCAGCGCCTGTCGGTGCAGGAATGCCTCGATGCGGTCGACGAATGCGGCGCGCCGGTGGTCTCGATCGCCGGTGGCGAACCGCTGCTGCACAAGGACATGCCGGAGATCGTGCAGGGCATCGTCGCCCGGCGCCGCTTCGTCTACCTGTGCACCAACGCGCTGCTGATGGAGAAAAAGCTGGACCAGTACCGGCCCAGCCCGTATTTCATCTGGTCGGTGCACCTGGACGGCGACCGCGAGATGCACGACCGCTCGGTGTGCCAGGAAGGGGTCTACGACCGCGCCGTGGCGGCGATCCGGCAGGCCAAGGAACGCGGCTTCCGCGTCAACATCAACTGCACGCTGTTCAACGATGCCGAGCCCGAGCGCGTGGCCAGGTTCTTCGACTCGGTCAAGGCGCTGGGCGTGGACGGCATCACCGTGTCGCCGGGCTATGCCTATGAGCGCGCGCCCGACCAGCAGCATTTCCTGAACCGCGGCAAGACCCGGCAGCTGTTCCGCGACATCCTCGGCCGCGGCCGCGCAGGCAAGAACTGGGCCTTCAGCCAGTCGACGCTGTTCCTGGACTTCCTGGCCGGCAACCAGACCTACCACTGCACGCCGTGGGGCAACCCGGCGCGCACGGTGTTCGGCTGGCAGCGGCCGTGCTACCTGGTCGGCGAGGGCTATGCCAAAACCTTCCGCGAGCTGATGGACGAGACCGACTGGGACGCCTACGGCACCGGCAACTACGAGAAGTGCGCCGACTGCATGGTTCACAGCGGCTACGAGGCCACCGCGGTGGCGGATACCTTCGCCCACCCGCTCAAGGCGCTGGGAGTGAGCCTGCGTGGCGTGCGCACCAGCGGGCCGATGGCGCCGGACATTGCGCTGGACCGGCAACGGCCGGCGGAATACGTGTTCTCGCGCCACGTCGAGATCAAGCTGGAGGAAATCCAGCGCGCGAAGCCGTCCGCCAATCAGGTCCATCCGCCCCGGCCGGCGGCCAACGCCAACGGCGCCGCCACGCACTGATCACGGGCCTGGCCATGCTCGCCGCTATCCTGACCGGCGCTGCGCTCACCTGCGTTTCGGCCGGCTATGCGCTGGCCGCGGCGTGGGTGTCGCGCCGGGCACTGCCTGCCGGCGCGAGCAGCGCAGCGGTGCCGGTCAGCGTGCTCAAGCCGCTATGCGGCGCGGAACCGCGGCTCTACCGCAACCTCGCCACGCTGTGCCGGCAACGGCACGACCAATTCCAGTTGGTATTCGGCGTGCGCGCCGCAGACGATCCCGCGATCGACGTGGTAGCGCGGCTGCAACGCGATTTCCCCGATTGCGATATCGCGCTGGTCGTGGATGCGCGCATTTATGGCAGCAACCTCAAGGTCAGCAACCTGGTCAACCTGTTTGCGCTGGCCAAGCATGACTGGCTGGTGGTCGCCGACAGCGATATCGCCGTGCCGCCAGACTACCTGGCGCGCGTGACAGCGCCACTGGCCGATGCCGGCGTCGGCGTGGTCACCTGCCTCTATCGCGGCCGGGCCAGGGGCGGCTTCTGGTCGCGGCTGGGCGCGCAGTTTATCGATGAGTGGTTCGCGCCGTCGGTGCGGATCGCGCATGCGGGCGGGTCGCGCCGCTTTGCCTTCGGGGCGACCATTGCGCTGCGGCGCGAGACGCTGGTTGCAATCGGAGGCTTCGAGGCATTGGCAGACCGGCTGGCGGACGATTTCTGGCTGGGCGAACTGACGCGGCGGCTGGGGTTGCGGACGGTGTTGTCGGATGTGGTGGTGAGTACCGATGTCACCGAAGACCGCCTTGCCGAACTGTGGCGGCATGAACTGCGCTGGCTGCGGACGATCCGGTCGCTGAATCCGTTGGGCTTTGGCTTTGCGTTTATTACCTTTACCTGGCCGATGCTGGCGCTGGGGCTTTGGCTGGCGCCGCTGCCGTGGGTGGTTGCGGTGGCGGTCGCTGGTGTGATGGGCCGCAGCGTGCTGGCAGGCAATTGTGCCGCTGCGCTGCGTGCGCCGTTGCGGGATGCGTTGCTGCTGGCAGGCTGGGCAATGGCGCTGGCCGGCAAGCGTGTGCAGTGGCGCGAGCAGGTGCTTTCCGTACGCGACATGCAGCACTCCGGCCGAGCGCCGGCCCTCTCCCCCAACCCCTCTCCCGCGTGCGGGAGGGGGGCGGGGGAGAGGGCAGGCGCGTCCACGAGCCCCTCCCCTGACACCCCACCTTTCACCGGCATCCACACCAAGAGGCCGCTATGAAAAAAACCCTGTTCCTCCAGGCCCCGTCCTTCGACGGCTTCGACGGCGGCGCCGGTTCACGCTACCAGGCCAAGCGCGAGATCAAGTCGTTCTGGTACCCCACCTGGCTCGCGCTACCCGCCGCACTGGTGCCCGGCAGCCGCGTGCTCGACGCGCCCGCCGACGAGCTGACCGTGCAGCAGACGCTCGATATCGCCGCCGAGTACGAGCTGGTCATCATCCACACCAGCACGCCCTCCTTCCCCACCGACGCCAGATTTGCCGAGGAACTGAAGCAGCGCAAGCCCGGCGTGATGATCGGCATGGTCGGCGCCAAACCCGCGGTCGATCCCGGCGGCACGCTCGGCGCCAGCGACGCGATCGACTTCGTCTGCCGCGAGGAATTCGACTACACCTGCCAGGATGTCGCAGCCGGCAAGCCACTCAAGGACATACCGGGGCTGTCCTACCGGCTGCCGGACGGCTCACTCGAACACAACGGCCAGCGCCCGATGATCGAGAACATGGACGAGCTGCCCTTCGTGGCGCCGGTCTACCAGCGCGACCTGAAGATCGAAAACTACTTCATCGGCTACCTGAAGCACCCATACGTGTCGATCTACACCGGCCGCGGCTGCCGCTCGCGCTGCACCTTCTGCCTGTGGCCGCAGACCGTCGGCGGGCACCGCTACCGCACGCGCTCGGCCGAAAGCGTGATCGCGGAGGTGAAATGGATCAAGGAGAACATGCCCGAGGTGAAGGAGATCATGTTCGACGACGACACCTTCACCGACTTCAAGCCGCGCGTGGAAGAAATCGCGCGCGGGCTGGGCAGGCTGGGCGTAACCTGGTCGTGCAATGCCAAGGCCAACGTCCCGTACAGCACGCTGAAGATCATGAAGGAGAACGGCCTGCGCCTCCTGCTCGTGGGCTATGAGTCGGGCGACGACCAGATCCTGCTGAACATCAAGAAGGGCCTGCGCACGGACATCGCGCGCCGCTTCACCGAGGACTGCCGCAAGCTCGGCATCCAGATCCACGGCACGTTTATCCTGGGCCTGCCCGGGGAGACGCGCGAGACCATCGAGAAGACCATCGAATACGCCAAGGAAATCAATCCGCACACCATCCAGGTGTCGCTGGCCGCGCCCTACCCCGGCACCACGCTGTACCGGCAGGCGGTCGACAACGGCTGGCTGGAAGAGAACAAGGTCATCAACCTGGTCAACGACCAGGGCGTGCAGCTGGCCGCGATCAGCTACCCGCACCTGTCAAAGGAGGAGATCTACCACGGCGTCGAGACCTTCTACAGGCGCTTCTACTTCCGCCCCGGCAAGATCTGGGAAATCGTGCGGGAAATGCTGGGAAGCTGGGACATGATGAAGCGGCGCCTGCGCGAAGGCGTGGAGTTCTTCCGCTTCCTGCGCTCGCACGAGGCCTGATCCTGGCACCCGACGCGCTACAGGGCCCCGATGCATCGCAGCGCGCGCTGATCGTCACCGCCGACGACTTCGGCCTGCATCCTGCCGTCAACGAGGCAGTCGAACTGGCCCACCGCGACGGCGTGCTCAATGCCGCCAGCCTGATGGTGGGTGCGCCGGCCGTGGCCGATGCGGTCGCGCGCGCACGCCGGCTGCCGTCGCTGCGCGTCGGCCTGCACGTGGTGCTGGCCGACGGTCCCGCCACGCTGCCGCGCGCGCAGATCCCGGCGCTGGTCGATGCGCGGGGGCGCTTCGGCTCGGCCATGGCGCTGGACGGCTGCCGCTTCTTCTTCCTGCCGCACGTGCGGCGCCAGCTGGCAGCCGAGATCCGCGCGCAGTTCGACGCCTTCGCCGCCACCGGGCTGCCGCTGGACCATGTCAACACGCACAAGCATTTCCACCTGCACCCGACCGTGCTGGCGCTGATCCTGTCGATCGGCCGCGACTACGGCCTGCGCGCCATGCGCCTGCCGCGCGAAGCCCGCGCGCCGCTGCTGCTGCGGCCGTGGCTGGCATTGCTGCGCCGGCGCCTGGCCCGCGCCGGTATCGCCCACAACGACTACGTGGTCGGCATCGCGCGCAGCGGGCAGATGGATGAAGCGGCGCTGCTCGATGCGCTGGCGCGGCTGCCGGCCGGCGTGGGCGAAATCTACCTGCATCCGGCGGTGGTGTCGGGCGAGGCCATCGCCCCGTCGATGCGCGGCTACCGCCACGCCGACGAACTGGCCGCGCTGCTGTCTCCGCGCGTGCGCGCCGCGCTGCAGCGTGCCGCCACGCGGCGCGGCGGCTTTGCCGACGTGCTGCCGGCCTGATCCCCGACATGAAGCGCATCGCCATCCTCACCGGCCTGCTGGGCCTGCTGGCCCTGACCGTGCTGGTGGTGCGCCAGGGGATCGGCGACATCGCCGCCATTGTGGCCCAGGGCGGCTGGCTGCTGCTGGCGCTGGTGCCGCTGCATGCGCTGCCGCTGCTGCTCGATGCGCAGGGCTGGCGCGTGCTGCTGACCTCGGCCGATCCCGACGAAAACGCTGGCCTGGGCTTCCTGTGGTGGATCGCCACCGTGCGCGAGGCCGTGAACCGCTTGTTGCCGACGGTCAGCGTCGGCGGCGAACTGGTCGGCATCCGCCTGACGCGGCTGCGCATCCGCGATACCACCGCGGTCGCCGCCAGCGTGGTGGTCGAGGTGATGACCACGCTGTTCGCGCAGTACCTGTTCTCGGCGCTGGGCGTGCTGGTGCTGGTCGCGGCGCTGCAGGACGGCGGGCAGGCCTGGGTCATCCTGGCCGGCCTGCTGCTGTCGCTGCCGGTGCCGGTCCTGTTCGCGCTGTCGCTGCGTTACAGCGCGGTCTTTGAAAAGCTGGAAGGCGCGGCACGCCGCCTGTTCGGCGAGGACAACCGCGTGGTGGCCATGATCGACGGCGCGCGGCTGGATGCCCATATCCGCGCACTCAACCGCCGCCGCAACGAACTGGTGAGCGCCGTATTGTGGCAGCTCGCGGGCTTGGTCACCGGCACGCTGGAAGTGTGGTTCGCACTGATGCTGCTTGGCCACCCGGTGCCCTTCTGGCATGCGCTGGCGATCGAGGCGCTGACGCAGGCCGCGCGCAATGTGGCGTTCTTCGTGCCGGCGGGGCTCGGCGTGCAGGAAGCGGTGGTGATGCTGCTTGGGCAGGCGCTGGGGATGGATGCGCAGGTCTCGCTGGCGCTGGCGCTGGTCAAGCGCGCGCGCGAGGTGCTGTTCGGCGTGCCGGCGCTGCTGTCCTGGCAGTGGGTGGAGCTGCGGCGCTGGCGCCGCGGCCGCGCGCGCGAGGCGGAGAACGCCTAGCTGGCCGCGTTTTGCCGGGCGTTGTGCGTGGTCAGGTAATTCACCAGCCCGTCCACGCCGCTACGGGCAACGATATCGGCGAACTGCTTGCGATAGACCTCGATCAGCCACGCGCCCATCATGTTGATGTCATAGATGCGCCAGCCGGCGGCGGTGCGCTGCAGCCGGTAGTCGATCTGCATCTCGTCGGCGTTGTTGATCACGCGCGTCTGCACCACCACGTCGGTGGCGCCACTGCCGGCCTTGACCGGCTGGTAGCGGAACCTGACGCTCTGCTCGCGCAGCTGCGCCAGCGATACCGCGTAGCTGCGCACCAGCAGCGTCTCGAACTGCTCGTAGAGCTGCTTCTGCTGCTCCGGCGTCGCGCTGCGCCACGCGCTGCCGACCGCCAGCCGCGTGGTGCGCCGGAAGTCGGCATAGGGCAGGAACTGCTTCCGCACGACCGCGGTGATCTCGCCGAGATCGCCGGCGCGCGTATCGGGATTGGACTGGATGGTGCCGATCACGCCCTCGACCGCGGCCTGCACCAGCCGCTCCGGGCTCGCGCGCAGGTCTGCGGGCTGGACCGCCTGGGCATGCGCTGTCGCAACCATGACCACCGCCACAAGCGGTGCAAGCGGCACCAGGGGAAGCAAAGCGTAACTCTTCATGGATCTCGTGCAGGAAGGACAGTGGAGCCGCGCCTGTGGCGCATGGCTTTCACGCGCGCTCGGCAAGTGCGCGGCCAGTATAGCGGAACGGTCCCGCCCCAACTCCGCCCCGCATGCCGCATGCGCCACGCCGCCAGCCGATATACTCGCGGTTCGTGCTCCTTCCGGATCCGCCCATGCTGACTTCGCTGCTGACACGCATCGTCCGGCTCGCCACGGCCTGGCCCTGGCGGATCATCATGCTGGCGGCAGTGCTGACCGCGGCCAGCGGCGTCTACGTGGCGCGCAACTTTGCGATCAATACGGACATCAGCCGCCTGCTTGAATCAGACGCGCCGTGGGCGCAACGCGATGCCGCCATCGCCAATGCCTTCCCGCAACGCAACCAGCTGATCCTGGCGGTGGTCCAGGCGCCCGCGGCGGAACTGGCCGATGCCGCCGCCGATGCGCTGGCTGAGGCGCTGCGCCGCCAGCCGGCGCGCTTCACCGCGGTCAGCCAGCCTGGCGGCGGGGCGTTCTTCGCGCGCAACGGGCTGCTGTTCGCCAGTCCCGACGAAGTCCGCCAGTTGTCGCAGCAACTCGTGCAGGCGCGACCGCTGGTCGGCGCGCTGGCGCACGACCCCACGCTGCGTGGCCTCTCGGATACCCTCACCACCATGCTGGCGCTGCCGTTGCAGATGGGCCAGGTCAAGCTTGGCGACATGGCGAAGCTGCTCGGCAGCAGCGCGCAGGCACTGGACCAGGTGCTGGCCGGCAAGCCCGCGGCGCTGTCGTGGGCCGGACTGGTCGACGGCAGCCTCAAGCCCGGCCCGGACGGCCATGCCTACAGCTACGTCGCCGTCAGCCCGGTGCTCGACTACAGCGACTTGCAGGCCGGTGCCGCAGCCTCGCGCGCGATCCGGCAGGCGGCCGCCGACCTGCAGCTGGCGCAGCGCTACCAGGCAACGGTGCGGCTGACCGGTCCGCAGGCGCTGGCCGACGATGAATTTGCCTCGGTCAGCGACGGCGCCGTGCTCAACGGTGTGCTGACCGTGCTGGTGGTGGTGCTGATCCTGTGGCTGGCGCTGCGTTCGGCGCGGCTGATCGTGGCCGTGCTGGCAAGCCTGTTCGCCGGGCTGCTGATCACCGCGGCGCTGGGGCTGGCCATGGTGGGCGCGCTGAACATGATCTCGGTGGCATTCGCGGTGCTGTTCGTCGGCCTCGGCGTGGACTTCGGCATCCAGTTCGGCGTGCGCTACCGTGCCGAGCGCCATGACCGCGACCATGTGGTCGAGGCGCTGGGGATGGCCGCGCACGCGGTCGGCGCGCCGCTGGCGCTGGCTGCGGCCGCGACCGCGGCGGCGTTCTTCTGCTTCCTGCCGACCGACTACCGCGGCGTGGCCGAGCTGGGCCTGATCGCCGGCGTCGGCATGATGGTCGCGTTCGCCACCACCTTCACGCTGCTGCCGGCGCTGATCAGCGTGCTGCGGCCCGGTGGCGAAGCCGAGGCGCCCGGCTTTGCCTGGCTGGCGCCGGCGGACCTGTTCTTCGAGCGCTACCGCAAGCCGGTGCTGCTGGTGACGCTGCTGGCCATCCTCGCCGGCGCACCGCTGCTGCCGAACCTGCGTTTCGATTTCGACCCGCTGCACCTGAAAGACCCGCAATCGGAATCGATGGCGACGCTGCTGGCGCTGAAGGACGCGCCGCAGGCCGGCACCGAGGACGTCAGCGTGCTGGCGCCGTCGCTGCAGGCGGCGCGCGACAGCGCCGCCCGGCTCGCGGCCTTGCCGGAGGTGGCGCGCGCGGTCACGCTGCAGAGCTTTATCCCCGACGACCAGCAGCCCAAGCTGCAGGCGATTGCGCAGGCGTCGGCCGCGCTGATGCCGGCGCTCGCGCAGCCCACCGCCACGCCCGCGAACGACACCGCCCGCGTCAATGCGCTGCGCAACGCGGCGCGCCAGCTCGCCATCGCCGCCGACGAGCATCCCGGCCCCGGCGCGGCCGAAGCCGCGCACCTGTCGGCTACGCTGAAGAAACTCGCCGGAGCCAACGCCGCCACGCGCGACCGCGCCGAGCGCGCCATCGCGCTGCCGCTGCAGCTGGCGCTGGCCCGGCTGAAGCTCGCGCTCAGCCCGCGGCCGGTCACCCGCGAAACACTGCCGCCGGAGCTGGTGGGCGACTGGGTCACGTCCGATGGCCGCGCACTGGTCAGCGTCAGCCCGAAGCTGGCGCCGGCGGGCAGCGCGCAGCGCGAGGCCTCGCTGGACCGCTTTATCGCCGCGGTGCAGCGCGTGGAGCCTGCCGCCACCGGCGGCCCCATCGCCGTGCGCGGCTCGGCCGACACCATCATGACGGCGTTCGCGCAGGCCGGCGCCTGGGCGGTGCTGTCAATCACGCTGCTGCTGTGGATCACGCTGCGCCGCTTCGGCGACGTGCTGCGCACCCTGGTGCCGCTGCTGGTGTCGGCCGTGGTCACGCTGGAGCTGTGCGTGGTGTCCGGCATTGCGCTGAACTTCGCCAACGTGATCGCGCTGCCGCTGCTGCTGGGCATCGGCGTGGCCTTCAAGATCTACTACGTGATCGCCTGGCGGCACGGCAAGACCAAGCTGCTGCAATCGAGCCTGACGCATGCCGTGCTGTACAGCGCCGCCACCACCGCCACCGCCTTCGGCAGCCTGTGGCTGTCGCACCATCCGGGCACCGCCAGCATGGGCAAGCTGCTGGCGCTGGCGCTGTTGTGCACGCTGGTGGGCGCGGTGTTCTTCCAGCCGATCCTGATGGGCCGCCCGCGCGAAGAGACGCGTCCCGGCCAAGACAAACCCGCCGCGCCCGCCCCCTGAGCGTTCACGACTTGCCGCGCCCTTCTTGTACGATGCCTTTCCGCACCCGCCCGCGCTCGCCGGCCATTTCCCTTGCCACCACTGCCGCTGCCGCGGCCCTGCTCGCCGGCTGCGCAACCGGCCCGCAGGCCAACCCGGACGATCCGCTCGAACCGATGAACCGCGCCGTGTTCACGGTCAACGACAAGCTCGACCAGTACGTGGCCAAGCCGGTCGCGCAGGGCTACAAGGCGGTCACGCCGGAGCCGGTGCGCACCGCCGTCAGCAACTTCTTCTCGAATCTTGCCGACGTGGGCAACTTTGCCAACAACCTGCTGCAGGGCAAGGGCGTGGCGGCAGCGGAAAGCTTTATGCGGGTCGCGGTCAATTCCGTGCTCGGGCTGGGCGGGCTGATCGATATCGCCACGCCGGCCGGCCTGGAAAAGCGTTCGCAGGATTTCGGGCTGACGCTGGGCACATGGGGCGTGCCGTCGGGGCCGTACCTGGTGCTGCCGCTGTTCGGCCCGAGTTCGTTCCGCGACGGCGTTGGCCTGTATGTGAATTTCCAGTTCGATCCCATCACCTATGCCGAGCCGGCGGTACGGAATTCGCTGTTTGCCGCCAACGTGGTCGACGTGCGCACCAACCTGCTGGGCGCGACCGACCTGCTGGCGCTGGCGGCGCTGGACAAGTATGCGTTCGTGCGCGACGCGTACCTGCAGCGCAGGCGCTACCTGCTGGGGGAAGGCACGGCGCTGCCCGACTATGGCGACGAGGACGACGCGGAAAATGCGGACGGCAAGGATAAGGGCGACAACAAGGAAAGCAAGCCTGCCGCGCCAGCCGCTGCGCCGGCGCCGACGCAGCCGGTGGCGCCGCGCTGACGCGGCGCCTGCGCCCGGATCAGCTGCCGATACCCAGCAGCACCACCTCGAACGTCAGCGTCGCGTTCGGCGGGATCGTGCCCGGCACGCCGCGCGCGCCGTAGGCCGTCGAGGCCGGGCAGGTCAGCTTGGCCTTGCCGCCCACCTGCATCGCCTGCACGCCTTCGGTCCAGCACGGGATCACGCGGTTAAGCGGGAACGAGATCGGCTGGCCGCGCTTGAACGAGCTGTCGAACTCGGTGCCGTCGGCGAGCGTGCCGCGGTAGTGGACCTGCACCGAGTCGGTGGCCTTGGGCGAAGCGCCGGTGCCCTTGACCAGGTGCTGGATGGTCATGCCCGAAGGCAGCGTCTGCGGCGCCGCGGGAGCGGCGGGGGCAGCGGGCGCGGAAGCCGCCGGCCCCACCGCCATGGCAGAAGCAGCGGCGCAGGCAAGGGTCAGGGAGCCGACAAGAAGCGCGAGAGTTTTCATGGGAAAGGCCATCGTGTTGTCGTGGCGTGGAGATGAATGGGGTACGGCAGTGTAACTTAGGCCGGCATCCCGCTTGCCCGCCAGCGCCCGATGGCGCACAGGCGGCCTGCGCCATGCGACGTATGCGGCGTATGTGCCGGATTGCGACACGGGTCCCGTTGCATGCACCGTTTTGCGGTCTACGATGATTCTGACAGTCCCGGCGCGGCCGGGCCGCACGGAGGATGCCATGGCATTGACGGACTCAAGGGATCTCGCGGTCTCCACCCAAAACGCGCACTCGGTCGCGCTGTACGAAACGGCACTGCGACTGCTGAATGGCTACTACGGCGACCCGCTCGGCGTTATCGACACCGCGCTAGACGCCGATCCCGGCTTCGCCATGGGCCATGCCTTGCGCGCCGGCCTGATGCTGACCGCCGGCGACGGCACGGCCGAGCCCATGCTGCGCGACAGCGTGGAAGCCGGCGAGGCGCTCGCCGGGCTGAACGAGCGCGAGCGGCGCCACCTGGCCGCGGCGCGCGCGTGGCTGGACGGCGAGTTCGAGCGCTCGCTGCGGCTCTATGGCGAGATCGTGGTCGACTACCCACGTGACCTGCTGGCGATCCAGGTGGCGCACCTGGGCGACTTCCTGCTGGGCCAGTCGTCGATGCTGCGCGACCGCATCGCGCAGGTGCTGCCGCACTGGGACGACCGCATGCCGGGCTACGGCTACCTGCTCGGCATGCATGCGTTCGGGCTGGAGGAAACCCAGCTCTATGGCCGTGCCGAGGAAAGCGGCCGGCGCGCGCTGGAGCTGAACCCGCGCGACCCGTGGGCCGTGCACGCGGTGGCGCACGTGATGGAGATGCAGGGCCGGCTGGACGACGGCATCGCCTGGCTGAACATGCGCCGCGAGGACTGGTCCGAGGACAACATGCTGGCCGTGCACAACTGGTGGCACCTGGCATTGTTCCAGCTCGAAGCCGGCAACACCGACGACGTGCTGGCGCTGTACGACGCCGAGATCAGCCGCCCGGCGCCGGCGATCGCGCTGGACCTGGTGGACGCGTCCGCGCTGCTGTGGCGGCTGCACCTGCGCGGCGTCGACGTGGGCACGCGCTGGCAGCCGGTGGCGGACGACTGGCTGGGCCGCGGCGCGGCCGGCTACTACGCCTTCAACGACGTCCACGCGGTGATGGCGAGCCTGGGCGCGCACCGGCCTGCGGCCGTCGACCAGTTGCGCGCCGCACTCGAGCGCGCCGCACTGGGCAACGGCACCAACGCCATGATGGCGCGCGACGTGGGCCTGCCGGTGGCCGATGCGCTGATCGCGTTCGAAGAGGGCGACTACGCCGGCGTGATCGACCTGCTGCTGCCGGTGCGGCTGATCGCCCATCGCTTCGGCGGCAGCCATGCGCAGCGCGACGTGATCGGCCTGACGCTGCTCGAGTCGGCGCTGCGCGCCGGCCGCCGCAGCCTGGCCATCGCGCTGACGGCCGAGCGTGCCGCGCTCAAGCCCATGAGCCCGAGCCTGCACCGGCTGGTGCAGCGCGCGGACAGCTGCCGGCCGTGACGCGGGCCTGCGAGGCGGTCCAGCGCCGCCTATACTGCACCTGACCCAGCACCTGACCCAGCACCCTGCGCAGCACCTGACCGGAGTCCGCCCCATGCCGAACCGCTTCCGCTCGCTGATCCTCGCCGCCAGCGCCGCGCTGGCGCTGGCCGCTGTACCGGCCCTGGCCCACCACGGCTGGTCGACCTACGACGAGACCAAGCCCCTGACGCTGACCGGCAAGATCGTCGAGAGCCACTACGAGAACCCGCACGCGCACATCCGCATCGATGCGGGCGGCAAGCGCTGGCTGGCCATCCTCGCGCCGGTGTCGCGCATGGAAGCGCGCGGCGCCACCGCCGACAAGGTCGCCGTGGGCCGCGAGGTGACGCTGGTCGGCTATGCCAGCAAGGAAAAGGCCGACGAGCTGCGCGCCGAGCGCATCACCGTGGACGGCAAGACCGTCGAACTGCGCTGAGCCGCCACGCGCGCCATGGCGGCACTGCTGGCGCAATGGGGTGAATGGGCCGCCGGCCTGGCGCGGCTGCCATTCGCAGCCGCGCTGCGCTCCTCCGCGTGGGCCTACCCGGCGGTGGAGATCGTCCATCTCGCCGGCATGGCGCTGCTGTTCGGCTCCATCGTCGTGGTCGACATGCGCCTGGCCGGGCTCGGGCGCCGGCTGCCGGTCAGCCTGCTGCTGCGCCACGCACTGCCGTTCACGGTAGCGGCCTTTGTCGCCGTCGCCGCCAGCGGCGTGCTGCTGTTCATGGCGCATGCGGACGAACTGGCCACCAATCCCGCCTTCCTCGCCAAGCTGTGCCTGGTCGCGCTGGCACTGCTCAACGTCGCGTGGTTCCACACCGTGCCGTACCGGCGTCTGCATGACAGCCGGCTCGGCTGGGACGTGGAGCGCGCGCCGCCGGCCGGCGCGCGCATCAGTGCCATCGTGTCGGTGGTGACGTGGGTGCTGGTGATCTGTGCCGGGCGCCTGATCGCCTACGTCTGAGGGGGGGACGCCCCACGCGCCGGCCGGCGCCGGAACCGCACCACCCGGCAACCGGCCGAGGAGGAGGACTGGATCAGCTCATTGCGGGCGACAGCGTGCCCAGCGCCGCGACCAGCGCCAGCACCGCCGTGCCCGCAGCCGCTTCCAGCGCCACGCTGCGCCGCAGTGCGAGCACCGCCTTGGCGGGCTGGCCCGCTTGCAATGCCTGCGCCAGCCGCGGCGCGTGGCGGAAACGATTGGCCGCGGCCAGGGCCAGCATCGACATGAACAACGCGAGCTTGGCGGCCAGCAAGCCACCGTATGCGGTGACGGAGAAGTCCGGCAGCGCGGCCCCGACCACGAAACCGTAGTTCAGCGCGCCGGTCAGCACCAGCGTGACAACAATGCCGGTGCCGATACGGGCGAAGCCGTTGGCCGTGCGGCTGAGCAGCGACCACGCGGCGGCATCGGATCCCGGCCGTGCCCGCGACAGCAGCACGAAGCCGGCCAGCGCACCGGCCCACGCGCCCGCGGCAAGCAGGTGCGCGGTGTCGGCGGCCAGGTGCACGTAATGGCCGACGCCCTCGCTCATCGCACCGTGGCCGCCCCAGGGCAGCGATGCCAGCGCCGCCGCCGACAGCATCGCCAGCAATACGGCCTGCGCCACGGGCCGCGCGCGCAGCGCCAGCACCGCTGGCAGGCACAGCACCAGCGCCGCCACGCGCACCGACCACGCCATGCCATACGCCGTGCCGGTCAGGATCATGCCGAAGACATCGCGGTCCAGTGCGGCGTACGACGCCGCGCCGCTCATCGTCCTGGCCATCACCACCAGCGCCGCGAGGGAAAGCACGGTGCCGGCCAGCGCGCACCCGAGCGCAATGGCGCGGCACTGCGCGGCAAACCGCGCACCGTGTTCACCGCGCCGCAGACCGGTCAGGCAGAACAGCGGCAGGCCGAACGCCAGGCCCAGCACGATGTAGAGCGCCAGGCGCAGCGCGACGGCGAGCCAGTCCATGACCCGCCATCACTTGACGGTGAAGGAGAAATTGCCGGTGACGGGATGCGTGTCGGCCGACACGGCGCGCCATTCGACGCGGTAGCTGCCGGCGGGCAGCGGCTGCGCCGGCGTGATCACCATGGTCTTGGGGTCGCTGCTGGCGGACACCCTTGCTGCCATCTTCATCGGCGCGTGGTTGGCCATGCCGGGCATGCCGGTCATCACCAGGTTGGCGCCGGAGAACTGCGTGACGAGGTCTTCCGAGAAGGTCAGCTCGATCTTCTGCGGCGCGGCCACCTCGGCCTTGTCGGCGGGCAAGGACGTCACCAGCCTGGGATGCGCGAGGGCCGCGCTGCTGGCCAGCGCGGTGGCCGCGGCGGCAAGGGTGGCGATCAGGGGGCGCTTGATTCGCATGGCACTGCTCCGTATTGGTAAGGGGAAAGAAAAATCGCGGCCGCTCAGAACCACATGCGCACGCCGGCCACGAAGCGCGTCTCGCCGGCGCGGCCGCCGGCGGTGCGGATCATGTCCGCCGTATTGCCGAAGGCCTGGTAGCGCTCGACGCCGATATACGGCGCGAACTGACGGGTGAACTCATAGCGCAGGCGCACGCCCACGGTGCCGCTGGACAGGCCGCTGCCGATGCCGGTCTCGGGGTCGTTCTTGCCGTACAGGTTCGCTTCGATGCGCGGCTGCAGGATCAGGCGCTGGGTCAGCAGCAGCTCGTACTCGGCGGCAAGCCGCAAAGCAGTGCGGCCGCTGGTGCCGACGTAGGCGGTGGCATCGACCTCGAACCAGTACGGCGCCAGCCCCTGGATGCCGAATGCCAGCCAGTTGCGCGCGGGGCGGCCGCTGCCGGCATCGTTGCGCAGGCCCAGCTGGGTATCCCAGTAGCTGGCCACGGCATGACCCCAGAGCAGTTCCGTGCGGGCCTCATGCATCTTTCCCTTCGCAGCTTCGCCCTCGGCCTTCAGCACGAGCTTGTCGTAGCTGTTGCCGAACCACGCCTGCGCCTCGTAGGCCGCGGCGTTTTCACCGCTGGCATGGGCCCACTCAAGCCGGTCGACCAGCACGGAGGCGAACAGGTGTTCGTCGGCCATCACCAGCTGGCGCTTGTCGCCCAGCGCGTACTTGCCGACGCCGAGCTGGTAGCCACCGGAATACGCGTGCGGATCGCGCGCATCGGGCGGGGCGCTGCCGCCCTGCATCTTCATGTCGCCGTGATCCATCGCGCCGGATTGCTGCATCGGCTGCATCGGCTGCATGGACTGCATGGGTTCCATGGACTGCACGGGCTGCATGGGCTCCATGGGCTCCATGGGCTCCATGGGCTGCATCGGCTCCATGCCTTGCATCGGGGAGGCGTCTTGCGCCGGCTCACCATGACCCTGGTGCTCCTGCTGCGCCTGCTGGCCTTGATGGCCCTGGTGGCCCGCATGCGGATCCTGTGCCGACGCGGCACCCATCGCAGCCAGTGCCAGCACGGCGGCAGCGACGCGGGTGGCGGGCCTGGCCAGCGAACGGGAAGTCTTCTTCATTACCGTCATCACGCCACCACCACTTCGCGGAACATGCCCGCATCCATATGCATCATCAGGTGGCAATGCCAGGCCCAGCGTCCCAGCGCATCGGCGGTAACGAGGAAACTGATGCGCTGCGCCGGCTGCACGGCGATGGTGTGGCGGCGCGCCTGGAAGCTGCCGTCCGGCGCTTCCAGTTCGCTCCACATGCCGTGCAGGTGCATGGGGTGCGTCATCATGGTGTCGTTATGCAGGATCACGCGCAGCCGTTCTCCGTACTTGAAATAAACCGGCGTCGACTTGCCGAACTCCACGCCGTCGAACGACCACGTGTAGCGCTCCATGTTGCCGGTCAGGTGCAGTTCGACTTCGCGGCCCGGGCCGCGCGGGTCCATCGGGCCGCCGATGGTGTGCTGGTCGGCCAGCGTCAGCACGCGCCGGCCGTTGTTGCGCAGGCCGATGCCTGGGTCGTCGAGGTTGGTGCGCGCCATGTCGACGCGCATGTCGGTACCGGCGCCGTACTCGGTGCGGGCATGGCGCGCAACCTTGCTCGGCACCTTGAGGGACGGCTCGGCCGCCATCGTGGCCATGCCGTGCTGGCTATGGTCCATGCCGTGCTGACTGTGGTCCATGCCGTGCTGACTGTGGTCCATGCCGTGCGCTCCGCCATGGCCCGTGCCCCCCATGTCGCCCATCATGTCCGCCATGCTCAGCCACTCCGGCTTGTCGGGCGCGGGCACGGGCGCCGACAATCCTTCGCGCACGGCCAGCGTGCCGCGCGCATAGCCGGTGCGGTCCATCGCCTGCGCGAAGACGGTGTAGGCGTCGTCCTGCGGCGCGACCACGACGTCGCAGGTCTCGCCGGGGCCGAAGCGGAATTCGTCGACGGTGACCGGCTCCAGGTCCTGCCCGTCGGCCTGCACCACGCGCAGCTTCAGCCCCGGGATACGCACGTCATAGAAGGTATTGCCCGAGCCGTTGATAAAGCGCAGGCGCACGGTCTCGCCGCGGCGGAACAGCCCGGTCCAGTTGCCGGCCGGCGTGACGCCGTTGGTCAGGTAGGTCAGTGTGGTGCCGGACAGGTCCGCGAGATCCGTCGGGCTCATCCGCATCTGGTTCCACATGCGGCGCTTGTCCAGCGCCTGCCTGATCCCGTCACGCGCCGCGTCGCGGAAGAAGTCGACGGCGGTAGGCTGGTTGTAGTTGTAGTAGTCGCTCTGCACCTTGAGCTTGGTCAGCACCCGCATCGGGTCTTCGTCGGTCCAATCGGACAGCAGCACGGTGTAGTCGCGGTCGGCGTGTCCGTGCTCACGACCCGCGGCCGGGTCGATGACGATGCCACCGTAGACCCCGGTCATCTCCTGGAAACCGGAGTGCGAGTGGTACCAGTAGCTGCCCTGCTGCGCGACCCTGAAGCGATAGGTAAAGGTCTCGCCAGGGGCGATGCCGGCAAAGCTGATGCCCGGTACGCCGTCCATCCCGAACGGCAGGATGATGCCGTGCCAGTGGATCGAGGTCGCCTCACGCAGCCGGTTGGTGACGCGGATGGTGACGGTGTCGCCTTCGCGCCAGCGCAGCGTCGGGCCCGGCAGCATGCCGTTGATGGTGGTCGCCACCGTCGGCTTGCCGGTGAAGTTGACCAGCGACTCGCCGATTACGAGGTCGAATTCAGTGCCGCGCAGCACCGGCGCGGTTCCTGCCGCCGCGGCTGCGGTGGCGCGGTCGGGCGTGCCGGCCAGCGCGCTGGTGCCGCCAAACCCCGCCAGCCCGGCGACCACGCCGCCGGCCACCAGTCCCTGGACGAAACGGCGGCGTGGCAAGTCGGGAGGCGTGGGCAGCAAGAGGCCCGTAGGTCGGTGGCGTCGCATGGCTTCAAGTTGTCGATCAAGGCAAGGCAAGCGTAGCCAGCGCCACCCTACCCTCGCCTGACCGGAACATGACAATCCGGTAATCTTCCGGTCATGTTCACGCGCGCCGCGCGCGCGTAGAGTTGCCGCAACCATCGAATACAAGGAATCCGGGCCGATGAAACTGCTGGTAGTGGAAGACGAGTCCAAGACCGGGGAATATCTTCGCCAGGGCCTGACGGAAGCAGGCTTTGTCGTCGACCTGGTGCACAACGGGCTGGACGGCCAGCACCTGGCCATGACCGAGCCCTATGACCTCGTCATCCTCGACGTGATGCTGCCGGACATGGACGGCTGGCGCATCGTGCAGGCACTGCGCGCCGCCGAAATCGCCGTGCCGGTGCTGTTCCTGACCGCGCGCGACAGCGTGGCCGACCGCGTCAAGGGACTGGAGCTGGGCGCCGACGACTACCTGGTCAAGCCCTTCGCCTTCTCCGAACTGCTGGCGCGCGTACGCACTCTGCTGCGCCGCGGCGGTGCGCAGATGGCGCTCGACCGGATCCAGGTGGCCGACCTTGTGCTCGACCTGGGCCGCCGGCGCGCCACCCGCGCCGGGCGCCGCATCACGCTGACCAGCAAGGAGTTCGCGCTGCTCGAGCTGCTGGCGCGGCGCCGCGGCGAAGTGCTGCCGCGCTCGCTGATCGCCTCGCAGGTGTGGGACATGAACTTCGACAGCGACAGCAACGTGATCGACGTGGCCATCCGCCGCCTGCGCGCCAAGATCGACGACGGCTTCGAGCCGCGGCTGATCCAGACCGTGCGCGGCATGGGCTACGTGCTGGAGGAGCCCGACCCGGAGGCTGCAGCATGAAGGCGCGGCTGTCGCTGACGGCGCGGCTCACGATCCTGTTTTCGCTGTCGTCGGCGGCGGTGCTGCTGGGGCTGGGCGTGCTGATCTGGCTGGCAATGGACAGCCATTTCGCCGACGAAGACTATGCCGTGCTGGACGACAACGTGCGCCTGGTCCGCAAGATCGCGGCCGAAGGCCCGATGGCGTCGCTGCCGCAGCGGCTGGGACAGGCACTGGAGCACCATCCCGGCTTCGTCGCCGAGGTGCGCAACGCAGATGGCCAACGCGTGTACGCCACGCACGGTTTCGATTTCGGCCCCGCGCAGGCCACTGCCGCGGCGCTGCCGGCGGACCGCGATACCTTCGCCTGGGAGCAACGTGGACAGGCCTACCGCGGCTTGCGCGCCGCGGCGCAGGTGCCGGGTGCCGGCGCGCTGCGCATCGTGGTCGGCATGGACACCGCACTGCATGCGCACTTCATGCACGCGTTCCGCCAGTCGCTGGCCCTCTACACCGCGCTGGCGGCACTGGCCAGCGGGTTGCTGGGATGGTGGGCGGCGCACCGCGGACTCGCGCCGCTGCGCACCATGGCATCGCGCGCGCGCACGGTCACCGCCCACAAGCTCGACGAGCGCATGCCGGTGGAGGCGGTGCCGGTGGAAATGGCCGACCTGGCCGCCACGCTCAATGCCATGCTGGCGCGGCTGCAGGACGACTTCAGGCGCCTGTCGGAATTCTCGTCGGACCTGGCGCATGAGTTGCGCACGCCCATCACCAACCTGATGACGCAGACCGAAGTGGTGCTGTCGCAGCCGCGCGATGCGGCCAAGTACCGCGAGGTGCTGGCGTCCAACGCCGAGGAGCTGCAGCGGCTCTCGCGCATGGTGTCCGACATGCTGTTCCTGGCCAAGATGGAACACGGCATCACGCTGCCCAGCGCCGAGCCCATCGCGGTCGAGCAGGAAGTCGCCGCGCTGTTCGACTTCTACGATGCGCTGGCGGAGGACAAGGGCGTGTTGCTGCGGCAGCACGGCAGCGGCCGCATCACCGGCGACCGGCTGATGGTGCGGCGCGCGCTCAGCAACGTGCTGTCCAACGCGCTGCGGCACGCCACAGCGGGCAAGCCGATCATGGTGACGATCGCGTCGCGCGCCGACGCGCAGGAGGGCGCGGAGGCGCTGGATATCGTGGTCGAAAACGAAGGCGAAACCATTCCGCCCGAATTCCTGCCGTCGCTGTTCGACCGCTTTTCGCGCGCCGACAAGTCGCGCGCGCGGCCGGATTCGGAGGGCACCGGCTTGGGCCTGGCGATCACGCAGGCGATCATGGCCGCGCACGGCGGCGCCATCGCCGCCGAGTCGGCCGCGGGCAGGACGCGCTTCGTGCTGACGTTCCGCGCGCGGCGCGAACCGGATACCGTGCGGGCGTGATGCCTGCAGGCTGCACGGCGCGCAAAAAAAACCGCCCGAGCCAGTAAGGCCGTTGGGGGAAGCTGGCAAGGGCGCGAAAGCCGCCGGATGCGGCTCCAGCGGCGGTTCGATGCTACGCAATTCCGCCCTGCTCGAATGGCAACAATTGTGTCGGCGAACGCCGCACTGCTCCGACCTGCGCTACTCCGACCTGCGCTGCTCCGACCTGCGCTGCCCTGGCCCGCGCGGTCATGGCCCCGCCCTTAACCGGCCGGCAATTCGATCCGGAATGTCGCGCCGGCACCTGCCGCGCTTTGCACCGTGACTTTGCCGCCATGCCGCTCGGCCACGGCGCGCACCAGCACCAGGCCCAGCCCCGTGCCGTCCGGTGCGCCCTGCCGGCCCTCATGCAGGCGCACGAAGGGTTCGAACAGCCGCGCCTGGTCGGCCACCTCGATGCCGGGGCCATGGTCCTGCACCGCAATCACGAAATGCTCGCCTGCATGCGTCAGCGTCACCGCCACCTCGGCACCGTGCGGGCTGAACTTGATGGCGTTGCTGACCACGTTGGCGATGGCGCGCACCAGCAGCGCGGGCTCGCCACGCAGCACGGCGGGCTCGTCGGGCAGGTCGACCTGCAGCGACACGCTGCGGGCGCTGGCCAGAGCCCACAGCTGGTCGGTGGCATCCAGCACCAGGCCGCCGAGCTCGACTTCGGTAAAGGCCAGCGACTGCGACTCGGCGCGCGCCACGCTGATGAAATCGTCGGCCAGCGTCATGGTGCGGCGCGCATGGACGGCGATGCGGTGCAGCACGGCGCTGTTGCTGTCGCCGGCATTGCCGGCGTCGCCACGGGCGCGGCGCTCGTGCAGCTCGATCAGCGCCAGGATCGATGCCTGCGGCGAGCGCATGTCATGCGACAGGAAGCGCAGCATCTGCTCGCGCTGACGCTCGGCCACGCGGATCGCCGTGATGTCGGTGACGCTGAAGATCAGGCCCGCCACCGCGCCGGACTCCCCGTGCAGCGGCGCGCCGTGCAGCAGGTAGCGGCGGTCGCCGCGCCCCGATACCTCGATGCCGCCCTCGGGGACCGGATCCTGCATGGGGCGGACCCCGGCGTGTCGGCCATGCAGCGCGTGCCAGTACGCCAGCGCGGGCGCCGGCGCCGGGAACAGTGCCTCGATCACGTCGCGGATCGGTGGACGCGGCTGGCTGGCATCGCCTGCCCCGGCCGCGTCCCCGAGCACCGCCGGCGCCAGCGCGACGCAGCGGCGGTTGGCCAGCATCACGCCGCCCGCCAGGTCGCAGATGGCGGTGGCATCGGGCAGGCTTTCCAGGCCGTCGGAAAGGAAGCGGCGCATGCCGCGCAGCCTGGCGCTCATGCCATAGACGGCGCGCATGCGGCTGTCCAGCGTGGCGCCGGTGTAGTGCGGCGCCGGCATCAGTCCCGGCTCACGCTCCAGCCGCGCGAGTTCGTCAGTCAGAAAGCGCAGCGCCGCTTCCTGGCGGCGCCATGCCCACAGCGGGTAGAACAGCAGGCAGCCGAGCGCTGCCGCGGCCGGGGCGAACCAGAGCCGTGCCAGCGCGAGCAGCGCCAGCGAGCCGCACAGCAGGGCCGCCAGCAGCAGCCCGGTGGCGACCAGCGCGCCGCGCGGCGGCAGCCGCAGCGCGGCCAGCGCCGCCAGCAATACCGCCAGCAGCGTCCCCGCCAGCTGCCAGCCGCGCGGCACGGCCAGGATGGCGTCGCCGTCGGTCAGCGCCTGCAGCGTATTGGCCAGGATCTCGACGCCGCTCATGCCGCGGCCGTCGCGCGACACCGGCGTCGGCAGCACGTCGCCCATGCCGGTGGCCATGGCGCCGACCAGCACCGCCTTGCCGGCAAAGCGCGCGGGATCGACGCGGCCTTCCAGCACGTCGCGCGCCGACACGCGCGCAAAGGTGCCGGGCGGGCCGGCGTAGGGAATGCGCACGCGGCCGCTGCGCTCCCAGCCGTTGCTTTCGGTGACGCGAGCGGCTTCCTGGCGGTAGCTGTCCAGCGCGCGCGGCGCGCGGCGCGGTTCTGCCGGCATGTCGGCCATCACCGCCGCAAGGTGCGGCACACCGGCGGACTCGACCGGCCGCGGCCCTTCGCGCAGCCAGACCTGGCGCGCCACGCCGTCGGTATCGACCACCATGTTGATATGGCCGACCGCGGCGCCCAGCCCGGCCAGCGGGTAGCGCACCAGCATGCCGCCGCTACCGGGCTCGGCCACCACCGGCAGCACCACGTTGCCCGCCTGCGCCAGGCTGCGCGCCAGCAGCGCGTCGTCCTGCGGATAGCGGGTGTCGCGCTCCGACAGGATCACGTCGACGCCGATCACGCGCGGACCGCCGGCGGCAATGCGCTCGACCAGCTGCCCCAGCACCGCGCGGCGCCAGGGCCAGCGGCCGATGGCGGTGATGCTGGCATCGTCGATGGCGACGATGACGATGTCGTCGCGAGCGGGATGATGCTGGGCGGCGATAGCGGTGTCGTAGGCGGCCAGGTCGGCGCGCTCGGTCCAGCCCTGCCGCGCGGCCAGCAGCACCAGTGCCAGCACTGCCGCGACCAGCACGCACCATTCGGCCAGCGTGCGGCGGCCGAAGGCACGGCCCGGTGCGGCCGGCGCGCCTGGTTCAGGCGCCGCAGCGGGCTCAGTGGAGGCGGATGCGGCCACCGCCATCCGTCCCGCCGCCCGTCGCGCCACCCGTCGCGCCACCGGCGCCGATGGGACCGCCAGTGCCGTCCATCAGGAAGGTGAAGATCTCGATGCGCTGCGGCGCGGAGAACGCCGCCGGCTCAGGCACCGTGCCTTGCGCCGCGCGGGCGACCCGCACGAAGTAGATGCCGGGCGCCGGACGCGGCAGCTCGATGGCGTTGGTTTCGCTGTGCTGGTCCGCCAGCAGCGTGGCGAAGCCGGCATCGGCCGACAACTGGACCCGGTAGCCGGTATTCGCGCTACGGTCGGCGGGCCAGCCGATCTGCAGCGTCCTGCCGTTGTCCTGCATCGACGGCACCGGGCCCGACGGCTCGACGCGATAAGCGACCGGCGCCGACCAGGGGCCCGGCCGCCCCCCGGCGTCGACGCTGCGCACGCGCCACCAGTACTGGCCGGGCGCCTGCGGCTGCGCGCTTGCGGGCTGGGCGGCGGGGTGCAGTGCGACCTCGCCGGCAAAGCCGGCATCTGCGGCCACGGCCAGTTCATAACTGGCGGCGCTGGGCACCGTCGCCCAGGCGAACGCCACCGTCTCGCCATAGCGCACCGCATCCGCGGCGGGCTGCAGCGTGAACGGCGCCGGGGGGTTCAGCCGCACGGCCACCGGCGCCTGCGCGGCAATGCCGGTCAGCCGGTTGCCATCGATGGCGCTGACGGCAAGATAGAGCGTGCCTTCCGGCAGCCCCTCCGGCCGCGCGCGGGTGTCGGTGGTGGTGCCGCTCCAGGCCAGCTCTGTCAGCGCCGCGTCGCGCGCCACCGTGACGCGGTATGCACTGGCGCCGGACACCGGCTGCCAGGCGGCGTCGAAGGCCGGGCCCAGCACGGTATCGGCCGGGGGCAGCAACACCGGCGCCGGCAGCAGCGCCACCGGCTGCGACAGCCGGCCACGGTCAGACACGCCGACGCCGTAGCCGGCGCTCACTTGCGCCGCCGCCGACATGGCGCGGCCGTCGGGTACAGACCTGGCCTGGCGCGCCGGGCTGACGCCGACGCGGCCTTCCAGCACCTCGCTGCGGCTGCCGGCGGCATCGGCCGCGATCCGGTAGCTGGTGCCGCGCACACCCGTGACCATCATCGGCGTATGCAGCTCGAAGCGGCCCACGCCGCCGCCCTCGGGCGCCACGCGGGTATCGGCGCCGCCCTGGTCGATACGGATCACGGCATCGGTCAGGCCGCTGCGCGCGAACGTACGCAGGCGGCGCACGACGACCGTGGTATTTGGCGGCAGCGTGATCCGGCTTCGGTCCGGCAGTTCGAGCGTGACCGAGCCGGCCGCCGGGGTCTCGATCCGTGCCGATTCGTCCAGCGACATGCCCACCTGCACCGGACGGCCGTTCGCGCGCACTTCGCCGTTGACATAAACCACGCGCGCCGACGCTGCCTGCTCCGGGATCTGGTTCAGCGGGATGCGCAGCCGCGTGCCGGGCACGAGCCGGTAAGGGTCCGCCACGCGATTGAGCCGCTGCAGCGTGCGCCAGCCATCGGGCGACGCCATGTAGCGCTCGGCCAGCCCGATCAGGGTATCGCCCGGCTCCACCAGGTACAGAAAATCGGCGCCCTCCGCGCCCGCCGGCCCGGCCTGGGCCGGACCCGCCACGCCGGCCACCCAGGCCAGCGCGGCCGCGCCAATCCACTTACGCATCCGCCCCGGCCTCATCAGCTTCCGCGTCGGCAGCGGAAATTTCCTCAAAGCGATAGCCGTGCGAGTACACGGACGTCAGCCGCACGCCGTTTTCGGGGCGCAGCGCCAGCTTCAGCCGCAGCCGCGAGATATGGGTATCGAGCGTGCGCGAGCCGGCGCCCATGGCGCGGCCCCAAACCGCCTGTTCCACCACCTCGCGCGCCAGCAGGCGCCCGGTATTGCGGAACAGGAACAGGGCCAGCTCATATTCGCGCGGCGACAGCTGCACCGCCTGGCCGCCAACGGTGACGGCGCGGGTATGGGGATCCACGGTGTAGTTGCCGCGCCGGATCAGCTCGACTTCCTGCGCGGCCTCTGGATAGGCGCGGCGCAGCAGCGAGCGCACGCGCGCGACCAGCTCGCCGGCGCGGATGGGCTTGAGCATGTAGTCGTCGGCGCCGACGCTCAGGCCGGCGACGATGTCGGCCTCGCCGGTACGGCTGGTGACAAACAGGATCGGCGGCATGTTGCCGGACTTCTGGCGCACCCAGCTCACCAGTTCATAGCCGCTGGTGCCGGGCAGCTGCCAGTCGACCATCAGCAGGTCAAACGCCTGTTCGCGCAGCGCGCGCAGGAAATCGGCGCCATTGGCGAACGATTCGCACTCGAAACCGGCCTCGCCCAAAATCTGCCGGATCAGCTCGGCCTGATCCGGATCGTCCTCCACCGAGGCAATTCTCATCCACTCCCCCCTGCCTACTGCGACTGCCACTGCGACTGCGCAGCCGGGCAATACTGACGGCTGCTCTGATATCCACCCTGGCGGGCGCGGCCCATGGTCAATCGCGCGGCAAGCGTGGCCGAAGCAAGCCGGAAGCTGCAATGTTACCTAACAGCGACACCCGCCGTCGAGGCTCACGACGAGGGGCATGGCGCAACATGCCGGGATCGGCCATCGATCCGTGGCGAAAAACCGGCCAATGGCAACGATCGCGGGGAGGCGGAACCGGCGCGGCGGGGAGCTGGCATACCGGCGGCCGAAAAGCCGGCGAGCCGCTCAGGCACGACTCAGAAGCGGATGATCCATTCGCCCATCAAATAGCGATAGTGATATTTGGGGCCGCTATAGGAGGCGCTGCGGTTGTAGCCGGCGCGCAGGCGCAGCGACTGCGCGCCGCGCACGGGGCTCTGCAGGCTGACTTCGAACAGCCGGGTGGGCTGGAGCGGGGCGTCGTCGATCTTTTCGCGCCCCAGGCCCGCCACCAGCGCGCCCATCCAGCCCTGGTAGCGCTGGCGCCAGCCGATCGCCAGCATGGTCTCTGAATAGTGCTCGGGGTTGAAGTACGCGCGGCCCACGTCGTCCTGGGTGCTGCGATAGGCGCGCAAGCGCGCCTGCAGCGTCAGGCCGAGGTCGAGCGACGGCTGGTAGATCAACCGCACGCGGCCGTGGTCGCGGCGGTTGCCGTCGGAGAAATACTGCTGTCCGGCCACACCCACCAGCGTCACGTGCGGGCCGATGCCCTGGTCCAGCGCCACGCCGGCAAAGGTATAGGACACTCCGCGGTCGAGCGCGGCCTGGGTCTCGACCCAGTCGCGGTTGATAAAGACTTCCAGCGCGGTGCGCTTTGCCAGCGGCAGCCGGTAGCCACCATCCAACGTCAGCAGCGTATGCCCGCCCTGGGTGAACACGCCCGCGTCAAAGGCCCAGCCGTTGAGCGTGGCCGGATCCAGTTGCCGCCCGAACACGCTCACCTTTTGCCCGTGCCGGGCCCAGCCGGCCTGGCTGTAGCGATAGTCGCTGGCGCGCAGGCCGAACAGATGGTCGGCGTGCCGGATGCTGGGCAGGTATTCGACCGACAGGCGGCGCGAGCGGAAGCCTTCGCTGTCGTTGGTGGCCAGGAATTCCGGGCCGAAGCCCTGGTCAAGGGCCTTTTCTTCCTCCGCTACCGCCGTCCTCGCACCCAGGCAACCAAGCACCGCACAGACCAACACAAAGCCGAATCGTTTCACTTGGTACCCCAGGTCTTGCGCGTCTGGAAGAGTTCGTCGATATAGCCGAGCACGCTCGCGGGCTGGAGCAGCAGGCTGTAGAAAATCACGTAAATGCACAGGCCGAGGCGGTTGCGCCTGACCTTGAGGCCGAGCCGGTCGAACATGCGCCGTTCGATCGTGAACATCAGCACGCTCATCAGCACCGCCAGCGGCAGCAGCGCCAGCGTCATCGGCCCCGCGATCCAGTAGTAGCCGAACAGCGCCAGCACGATGCCGGGAACGAAGCCCAGCGTAAAGGCCAGGTCCAGCCATGGGTACAGCAGGTTCCAGTAGACGAAGAAGGTCGACATGCGCGGCACCAGCAGGATCCCCGGGTGCTGGCGGAAAGCCTCCATCATGCCGCGCGCCCAGCGCTGGCGCTGGCGCACGAACTGGCGCAAGTTGTCGGGAACGTTGGTGAAGATGCAGGCGTCCTCGCAGTGCCCGACGCGATAGCCGGCCTTCAGCAGCGCCCAGGTCAGCACGATGTCCTCGCCGACGCAGTCTTCCCAGCCCCCCACTTCCAGCAGCGCGTGGCGGTCGTAGATCGAGAACGCGCCCTGCGCGACCAGCGTGCCCTGGTACAGCGACTGCATGCGCTTGATCGCGGCGATGCCCTGGAAATAGTCCCATTCCTGGCACTGCGTCAGCCAGTTCTGGCGCGAATTGCGCACCAGGATCTTGCCGGCCACGGCGCGGGTATTGGGCGGATCCTGGCGATAGCGCTCGACAATGCTGACCAGCGCCAGCTTCTGCAGGTAGGAGTCGGCGTCGACGGTGACTACCAGCTCGTTCAGCGCGAGCTTCAGCCCGGCGTTCAGCGCCTTTGCCTTGCCGCCGTTCCTGGGCATGTCGAGCAGGCGCAGCCACGGGTACCTGACCTCGGCGCCGCGCACCAGCGACGCGGTGGCGTCGCGCGAGCCGTCGTTGATGACGATCACCTGCAACGGAGCGGGATAGTGCTGCCGCTCGATGCTGGCCAGCGTATCCAGGATCGACGCTTCCTCGTTGTAGGCCGCGATCAGGATGGTAAGCGGCGGGTAGTCGTCCAGCGGCCGGCGCGGGGGCCGGCGGTCCATGGCCAGGCTGGCAACCAGGAAAGCGTTCATGAAGCCGGGGACAATGGCAATGCCGCCCACCAGCAGCGCGGCGGCCACCACGCCGACCCTGCTGGTCAGGTCGGACATCCACTGCTGCGCCATCCACACCGAAAAGGCCGTCCAGCCCACTGCCACGGCCAGCGCGACCGCGAACTTGATGCGCACCGGCACATAGATATGCGGCGCGGCTTCCCCCTGAAACCCTGTCATTTTTGTCACTTCTTGTTGTGGATACTGAGCCCGTTGACGGCCCGGACTGCCTCACGCCGCCCCCACGGCGTACCCCCTCCATGCGGCGATCCACGCCATCAAAATTCAGGGGACGGGAAGCTAACGCGCCAATGGGCCTTCCGGACGACAGGAGCCAGGAAATTTCGCCATGCGGAAGGTGGCGAGATCTCAATGGGCTCCAGCGTGGGCATCCAGCACAACCGGCGGCCCCGGCCGACAATCGGGACTTACCCTGCCGGAACAACCACCCCACGGCTTTCCAGCTCCGCTGCCGAAGCATTATTAGGGGTTCACCCTATATACGTAACGCGAGAATCGTTCCGCGAAATGGAGCGCTGCGGCATTTCTACCTGCCGGATTTGCCCTGAACCGATGCCGGCCGCCCCTGAATGGTTAAAACATCCCCCGAATGCGGTAATGCAGTTTGAAACAAAACGAAACAATGCACCGAAACGCGAGCCTTCTGCACTAGGAACCGGCATTCGCCGCGCATTCAAGGTGCATCCGTCTGAAATTCAGTCGAAACCGCACAGGCAGCCGGACTCAGGGAATTCACTGAATCGAATGCGAAGTAGAAGACGTTAATATCTCCTATCGGAACCTCTCATCATGATTAGGCGCTTCGCCTGATTGACACATCGGGAAAATTCGGCAGAATGATTCCCACTTGTGCAGCGCCCTTTGGGGTGTGTCATTTGGTGTGTTGTTCCGTGATGTTTTCGGTTGTCACGACAGCGACATATCGAGGTGATATGGATGCAGCAGCGGAACTCAAGAAACCGTTGCCTGCGTTGCGCACGGTGTATAACGAGCGTCTTTCGCTCATTTTGAAATCCAAGGTTGAGATAGATATGGAAACCGGTACCGTTAAGTGGTTCAACGACGCCAAGGGCTTCGGCTTCATCACGCCGGATGCAGGCGGCAACGATCTGTTCGCGCACTTCTCCGCAATCGAAGGCTCGGGCTTCAAGTCGTTGAAGGAAGGCCAGAAGGTGCGCTACGTCAAGGCCATGGGCCAGAAGGGCGAGCAAGCCACCAAGATTCAGGCCGTCTGATACCGGTTTGAAGACCGGGCCGGTCCCGCGGCGTCTCGCGACGCTGGGCCGCCCAGCAAGCCCCGCAGCTCCGGCGCGGGGCTTTTCTTTTGCGCGCCGGCAAGGCGCCGCCCCCTCCCTCGTTCCCGCCACCTTGCAGCACGCGATGTGCGGAGTGATGTTGCTATAATCGCCCGACCCACAACCACCACCCGCGCGTGGGCGCACATACCATTGCATTGCGTGCGCCGCGCGGGAAGGTACGCAGCGTGTCGAGGAGTTACGTGGCCGTTACTCAGATCGCAACGCAAGACACCACCGCCGCCGTGGCCGGCTCCAGCACAGGAGCTGCGGCCTCGGCCGGCAGTTCCTTCCATGCCGCGCTGCGCATCCTGCCGGCGCACCAACGCCAGGCCATGTTCGAGATCTACGCGTTCTGCCGCGCGGTCGACGACATCGCCGATGGCAACGCCCCGCACGCCGAGCGCCTGGCCGCGCTCGACGCCTGGCGGCGCGATATCGCCGCCTGCTACGCCGGCAGCCCGCCCGCGGCCCTGCAGACGCTGGCCGCGCAGATCCACGCCTTCGACCTGCAGCAGCAGGACTTCCTCTCCGTCATCGACGGCATGACCATGGACGTGGTGCAGGACATCCGCGCCCCCGACGCCGCCACCCTCGACCTGTATTGCGACCGGGTGGCAAGCGCGGTGGGCCGGCTGGCGGTGCGCGTGTTTGGCCTGGAAACGTCGTGCGGCATCGCGCTGGCCCACCACCTGGGGCGCGCGCTGCAGCTGACCAACATCCTTCGCGACATCGACGAGGATGCCGCCATCGGCCGCCTCTACCTGCCGGCCGAGGCGCTGGCAGCCGCCGGCATCGATGCCGCGCGCGCCACGCCGCAGGCGGTGGTCGCGCATGCGGCAATCGGCCAGGCCTGCGCGGCAGTGGCCCAGGAAGCGCAGGCGCACTACGACCAGGCCAACGCCATCATGGCGCGCTGCCCGGCACGGCTGGTGCGCTCGCCGCGCATCATGGCCGACGTCTACCACCGCATCCTCGTGCGCCTGCGCATCCAGGGCTGGCGGGCGCCGCGCCAACGCGTGCGCCTGCCGCGCGCGCAGTTGCTCTGGATCATGCTGCGCCACGCCATTGGCTGAGCGCCGCACGCCATCGCCAGCGATGTAAGCCGATGCAAGCCGAGGCCCGGGCGCGGATCATCCCACCCGCGCCGGCACAAGGAGTCCGCATGTCGATGAACGAGACCGCCTTCGCCACGACAGCCCCGCCTATCCGGACCGCCACCGATCCGTCGTTCACCGCGTTCGGCCAGCAATCTGCCGCCAAGGAACTCGACCACGGCATCGGCGTTGCGGTCGATGCGCTGCTGCACCAGCAGCGCCCTGATGGCCACTGGGTCTATGAGCTGGAAGCCGACGCCACCATCCCGGCCGAATACGTGCTGATGGTCCACTACCTTGGCGAGGTGCCCGACCTGGCGCTCGAAGCGCGCATCGCGCGCTACCTGCGCCGCATCCAGAACGCCGACGGCGGCTGGCCGCTGTTCCATGACGGGCGGGCGGACATCAGCGCCAGCGTGAAGGCGTACTTCGCGCTGAAGATGGCGGGCGACGATCCGCAGGCGCCGCACATGGCGCGCGCGCGCCATGCCATTCATGCCATGGGCGGCGCCGAGGCCAGCAATGTGTTCACGCGCACGCTGCTGGCGCTGTACGGCGTGATGCCGTGGTCGGCGGTGCCGATGATGCCGGTGGAGATCATGCTGCTGCCGCGCTGGTTTCCGTTCCACCTGTCCAAGGTCTCTTACTGGGCGCGCACGGTGATCGTGCCGCTGCTGGTGCTGAACAGCCTGCGCCCGCGCGCGCGCAATCCGCGCGGGGTCGGCATCGACGAGCTTTTCTCCAGCCCGCGCCGCAGCGTCGGCCTGGCGCCGCGCGCGCCGCACCAGCATGCGGGCTGGTACAACCTGTTCCGCGGGCTCGATGCGCTGCTGCGCGTGGCCGAGCCGGTGTTCCCGCGCCTGCTGCGCCGGCGCGCCATCGCCGCGGCGCAAAGGTTCGTGCGCGAGCGGCTGAACGGCGAGGACGGGCTCGGCGCGATCTTCCCGGCGATGGCCAACAGCGTGATGATGTTTGACGTGCTGGGCGTGCCGGCCGACGATCCCGCGCGCGCGGTGGCGCGGCGCTCGCTCGAGCGGCTGCTGGTCGAGCATGGCGACGAAGCCTACTGCCAGCCCTGCCTGTCGCCGGTGTGGGACACCGCGCTGGCCGCGCATGCGCTGCTCGAGACTGGCGAGGCGCGCGCGGCCGCGGCGGTGGGGCACGCGCTGGACTGGCTCAAGCCGCTGCAGGTGCTCGGCGTGCGCGGCGACTGGAGCGTGCGCCGCCCGCGGGTGCGTCCGGGTGGATGGGCCTTCCAGTACGCCAACGCGCATTACCCGGATGTCGACGACACCGCCGTGGTGGCGGCGGCGATGGACCGCTACATGCGCGAACACGCCGCGCCGGGCCGCTACGACGAAGCGGCGGCGCGCGCCGCCGAATGGATCGTCGGCATGCAGAGCGGCAACGGCGGCTGGGGCGCGTTCGAACCCGAGAACACGCACCTGTACCTGAACAACATCCCCTTCGCCGACCACGGCGCGCTGCTCGACCCGCCCACCGCGGACGTCTCGGCGCGCTGCCTGTCGATGCTTTGCCAGACCGGCGCCACGCCCGCCAGCAGCGAGCCCGCTGCGCGCGCGCTGCGCTATCTGCTGGCCGAGCAGATGCCGGATGGCAGCTGGTTCGGCCGCTGGGGCACCAACTACATCTATGGCACCTGGAGCGCGCTGTGCGCGCTGAACGCCGCCGGGCTGGGGCCCGATGCGCCCGCGGTGCGGCGCGCCGCCGACTGGCTGGCGGGCATCCAGAACGATGACGGCGGCTGGGGCGAAGACGGCGCCAGCTACCGGCTCGACTACCGCGGCTATGAGGCCGCGCCCAGCGTGGCATCGCAGACTGCCTGGGCCTTGCTGGCGCTGATGGCGGCCGGCGCGGTGCAGCACCCGGCGGTCGCGCGCGGCATCGGCTACCTGCTGCGCACGCAGCGCCCGCCGCAGGAAGGCGGGCTCTGGCACGAGCCTCGCTTCACCGCCGTGGGTTTCCCGCGCGTGTTCTACCTGCGCTACCACGGCTACGCGCGCTATTTCCCGCTGTGGGCGCTGGCGCGCTACCGCAACCTGCAGCGCGGCGGTGTCGGCCGCGTGACGTGGGGCCTGTGAACGCGCCCTTCGTCATGGTCGTCACCGGCATGGATTTCGAGGCCGGCATCGCCGCCGGCCCGCATTGCCGCGTGGTGCACGGGCTGCGCGGCATCGCGCTGGAGCAGGAAGTGTCGGCCATGGCGAGCCGCGAGTGTCGGGGCATCGTCAGCTTCGGCGTCGCCGGCGGGCTGGATCCGGTGCTGGCGCCGGGCGACCTGGTCATTGCCAACGAAATCCGCGCGCCCGGCGAACGCTACGACACCGCTCCGGACTGGACCCACGCGCTGCACGCCGCGCTGCCGCATGCCAGGGTCGGCCCCATCGCCGGCGCGGACGATCCGGTGCTCGACGTCACCGCAAAGCAGGCGCTGCGGCAGGCCAGCGGGGCGCTGTGCGTCGACATGGAATCGCATCTCGCCGCGCGCATGGCCGCGGCCTGCCGGCTGCCGTTCGCGGCTTGCCGCGTGGTCATCGACCCGGCGAGCCGCGCCGTGCCGGCCGCCGCGGCGGCGGGAATGGGGGAAGGCGGCAAGACCGACGTGTCGGCGGTGCTGGGCGGGCTGCTGCGCGCGCCGTGGCAATTGCCGGCGCTGCTGCGGCTGGCGGGCGATGCCTCCGCGGCGCGTGGCGCGCTGCGGGCGGCCAGGCTGGCCGTGGGCGACGGCTTTGCTTTGCGCGACGTGCTGCAACAGTAGGCGCGCTGCCGAACTTCCTTAGCCGAACTTCCTCGCCGCATCCAGCGCCAGCCCGCTGCCGATGCTGCCGAAACGGTCGCCTTCGACGCAGCGCGCCTGCGGCAGCAACGCCGCCAGTCGCTGACGCAGCAACGGCACGCTGCTGGAACCGCCGGTGAAAAAGATGGTGTCGACACCATTGCCGTCCACGCCCGCATCGACAAGCAGTTGCTGCACCGTCTTCTCGGTCCTGGCAACCAGCTTGTCGATCGACGCATCGAACTCGTCGCGCGTGATCGTCAGCGTCAGCCCCTGCTCCAGCCGGTGCAGGTCGAGCTCGGTGCTGGCCGCATCCGACAGCGCGATCTTGGCGCCTTCCACCTGGATCGCCAGCCAGTGGCCGGCGCGCTCGCGGATCAGCCGCACCAGCCGGTCGAGGCTGGCGGTGTCGGCGGCGTCGCGGTAGTTGTCCATCACCACCGACCAGGCCTTGCGGGTGTAGACATAGTTGATGGTGTGCCAGCTGGCCAGGTCGAAATACTGGCTCGACGGCATCGCCTTGCCGTTGCGCAGCTGGCTGCCCAGCCCGAGCAGCGGCATGGCGCGCGCCAGGCTGAGCGCGCGGTCGAAGTCAGTGCCACCAATATGCACGCCGCCGTTGGCGAGGATGTCCTCCCTGCGGTCGCTCTTGCGGGCGCGTTCGGGCGACAGGCGCACCAGCGAGAAGTCCGAGGTGCCGCCGCCGATATCGGCCACCAGCACCAGTTCCTCGCGCGCGATGCCGGCTTCGTAGTCGAAGGCCGCGGCGATCGGCTCGTACTGGAACGCAATCTCGGCAAAGCCGGCATCGCGCGCGATCTCGGCCAGCGTCTCTTCGGCAAGCCGGTCGGCGGCCGGGTCTTCGTCGATGAAGAACACCGGGCGGCCCAGCACCGCGTGCGAAAAGGTGGTGCCGCCGGCCTGCTCGGCACGGGCCTTCAGTTCGCGGATGAAATGCGCCAGCAGCTTGCGGAACGGCATCGCCTGCCCCATCACCTCGGTGCTGTCGTCCATCATCGAGGTGCCGAGCAGGCTCTTGAGCGAGCGCATCAGCCGCCCTTCATAGCCGGCCAGGTAGTCGCCGAGCGCGGCACGGCCATAGCTGACCAGCGGATCCTCGGCGTGGAAGAAGATCACCGACGGCAGCGTAGGCTTGCCGTCTTCCAGCGGCAGCAGCGCCGCGGGGCGGTCGGGGCGGCTCCAGCCGACGGTTGAGTTGGACGTGCCGAAGTCCAGGCCGCATGCGTTTGACATCATTGATTCCAAGTTTTCCTGCAAGACACCACATCACACCACATCAGTTCCCGCTGGCCGTGGGTCGCGCTGGTGGGGCGCCAGCCCGGGCGGGGGCGACATTGTATGGCAGTCGCGCGGCGGCCCGCCGATTTCAGGCGACGGAGTCGGCGGCAGCTTCCAGCATCGCCGTGGCGTGGCCCGGCACCGGTACGGCCATCGACGACGCCAGCACATAGCGGTCGCGCCCGTGCTCCTTGGCGCAGTACAGCGCGCGGTCGGCATCGGCGAACAGCGCGCGCCACAGGCCTTCCTTGCTGCCCGGCCCGCCGCGCAGCTGCGCCACGCCGATGCTGACGCTGGCAAAGCCCTGCGCGCCGGGCAGCCCGATCGCGCGCACCTTGCGCAGGATGCGGTTGGCCAGTGCCGTCGCCTGCTGCTCGTCGGTGTGCGGGCACAGGATGCAGAACTCCTCGCCGCCATAGCGCCCGGCCACGTCGGAGGCGCGGCGCGAGTTGTCCAGCGCATGCGCCACTTCTCGCAGCACCGCATCGCCGGCATGGTGGCCGAAGGTGTCGTTGACCTGCTTGAAGTAGTCGATGTCGATCACCAGGCAAGACAGCGGCAGCCCGTCGCGCTGCCAGCGCGCCACCAGCTGCAGCGCCGACATCTCCAGCGCGCCGCGGTTGAGCAGGCCGGTCAGCGCATCGACGCGCGCGCCGCTCTCGTTGTGCGCGACGATCTGCTCCATTGCCATCACGGTGAAGCCGAACAGGCCCAGCAGCGTCGCGATCAGCGGCGCCAGCATCCAGGCGGAACCGGCGGGGCCGGCGAAGAACAGGAGCATTGGCGCGGCATCGGCACCTGCAGGCTGCATGGCATGGTCAAGTCCGGCCAGCTGCGTGGCCAGCTGCACCAGGCTGGCGACCAGCACCAGCGGGGCACCGATGCTGCGCCGCCCGCGCCCGGCGCGCGCCAGCGTGGCAAAGGTGGCCAGCGACACCAGCGCCAGCACGCCGTAGGCCACGCGCAGCACCAGCTGAGGCCCGCCGGGCAGGCCGCCGACGGCCACCAGGGTGGCCAGCACGATGGTGGCGGCACTGGCCAACGCGCCCGGGTACGCCGGTACGCCGTAATAGACGCGCACGCCGCGGTAGATCAGCAGCCAGCCAATGACGAAGGCACCCGTCCCTGGCGTGCCGAGGTGGGGCGTGCCGGTGGCCGCGCTCAGCGCCAGCGCCAGGCCCGCGCCGGATGCCAGCACGTGCCCCGATGCCCACAGGCGCCCGGCCTCGCTCGCGCGCAGCGCGAACACCAGCCCCGCCGCGATCACCAGCGTGCTGCAGAAAAACACCGTCATCACGACCGCAATGGTCTGCTGGTCCAGGTGCACGGGAATCCTCAAGGAGGGGGTCCGCCTTGCCGTCAATCCGATGGGCGGAACTGGGGCCAAGGGACGGTCGCGACACGCCGGGACAGGCCGCCGGCGCTCGGCAAACGCCCATGATAGCCCGCGCGCGCTGGCCGGTGGCACCCCCGTCTAGCCGGGGGCGTGCGGGACGGGCCAGTTGTGGTTCCGACGCCGCTGCCTCACTCTGACGGACTGGCGTTTTTATGCAACACCCCGGCTCGCGCTGAAGGATGCCTCTAACGGCAACCGCCCGCGTGCAAGCGGCTTGCGCGCCCCACTAGCCCCAGCATGCGCCACATTGCCACGGCGCAATCGCCACTCGCCGGCATGCAAGCGGAATTGCGGCCAAAGTCGGTCGCATTTGGTTAAGCAGGCACTGCATCGGCTGGATAGAATCATGCGTTGCTTACCGCGCCGACCGCGCAAGAAACTCGCGCCAATACTGCTTCAATGTCCCGCCCTGCTATTCCCGACCCTGGTATGACCGTTCCCGCCCTTTCGCTTGGCGACATCCTGGATGACCTGCGCAGCGCGCCGCGCCCGCTGACGTCCGCGGAGTATGCATATCTGGCGCACCTGCGGCAGCGCATCGTCACCGGCGCTGCCGACCTGTGGACCACGCTGGAGACTGCAGGCGTGCCGTGCCGCGAACGCCGCCTGTCGCCCGAGGTGATGCAGGCGCTGACAGCGATCGGCCATTTGCCGATGCACTGAGCCGCGCCCGCATCGCCATCTGATCGAGAGCATTCCCCTACATCACTCGGAAGCTTCCTCGCCCTGCACCCGTGCGCGCGCCGCTACGATCGATTCACTTCGATCCGCCGGCAACAGGCCGCGCACCCGGGTTGCATCGCCTCCCCGCCGTGCAACGGTGCCCAGCGCACCGCCAGTGTCCGTCCCGGCAAGGGCACACCCATGGCATACCTTGTCAACAACAGGCGCGTCAGCTTCCTGTCGTTGCGCGCCTTCGTCGCACTGATGCAGCACCGCGACACCGCCCGCGCCGCGAATGCGCTGGGCATCCAGCCCCAGAGACTCCATTACCAGATCCGCGGCCTCGAGGCCGTACTCGGCACGCCGCTGTTCAGCGTAGGCGGCCCCAGCTGGCTGCCCACGCCTGCTGGCGTCAAGGCCTTGCCCAAGGTCATGGCGATGCTGCGCATCTGGGAACAGATTGCGCCGCGCCCATGCGCCGGCCGCAACGGCCTCCCGCCGCCGGAGTTCAGCGACGCCGCGCGTGCCGGCCCGGCGTTCTGGGTCCGGCACGCGACGATGTAGCGCGGCTGGACTCAGTCCAGGCGTTCGCAGCTGTAGGCTTCGGTGCGATAGGGAAAGGAGACTTCCTGCCGTCCGGCGAGCGCCGGATGGCCGTCAATGACGGCCTGCAGCGCGGCGCGCACGCGCTCCTGCTCCGTGCCGGGCAGCGAGGCAATGAAGCTCACCGACATCATCCGGTCGACAATCACCTGCTGCGGCGGGCCCACATGCGTGTATGGCAGGCTGTGCAGCGCCAGGTGGCCGAAACCCTCGGCGGGAAAGACCCGCTTCCAGTCGCCCTTGTAGAAGCGCGGCGCGTCGCCCTCGTGCGGCGTCATGATGGCGGTCAGCCGCGCGACCCAGTCCACGCTTTCGTCGCGCACGTTCCAGACCAGCCCTAGCCGGCCGCGCGGCCGCAGCACACGGCGGATCTCGGCGATGGCGCGGTCATTGGCAAACCAGTGGAACGCCTGCGCGCAGACCACGGCGTCTGCGCTGGCATCGGTCAAGGGAATCGATTCGGCGCTGCCCGCGAGTGCCTGCACGGCTGGCAGGGCAACGGCGAGCTGCGCGCGCATCTGCGCCACCGGCTCAACCGCGATCACAGCCGCGCCGGTTCCGGCCAGCCGGCGCGTAAACTTGCCGGTACCGGCGCCCAGGTCGAGCACCGTGCGGCCCGGGCCCAGGCCGAGCGTCGTGCGCAGCCAGTCATCGATGGCTTCGGGATAATCGGGGCGTCCGCGCGCGTAGGTATCGGCCTGGCTGGCGAATCCCTGCGCGGCGGCATGGTGGATGTCGGTCATGGCGGCTCCGGTTGCTTGCCGGTGCCGTAGGCTACGCTTGAAGCCCGCGCGGGGCAAGGCTAGTGCTGCATGCCCCAGCGGCGCACGGTCAGCCGCTCCAGCGTGGTGAAGCCCAGCCCTTACGGTCAACGAATCAGATCGCTGGCGCTTATCCGCTTATCGCATATCCATGCCTGCACATTTCGCGGGGCATGCGCGTTCACGGCGTGACGCGGCCGCATATCCAAATGCAACAAGCTTCCTTGCCTCGCTGCGGTGCCGTCCGTGACCATAGCCCCCGAAACCGCCTCGGCGGTGCGCCGCCGGCTGGTACCATCGTTCGGCCCGTCGGCGCGCATTTGCATGGCGCCGCGTCGCCAGGCATGTCCGGTACACAACCCAGAGAAAAACATGAGACTCGAAACCCTGGCCGTCCATGGCGGCTACTCGCCCGATCCGACTACCCGCGCGGTGGCGGTGCCCATCTACCAGACGGTGGCCTACGCCTTCGACAATGCGCAGCACGGCGCCGACCTGTTCGACCTGAAGGTTGCGGGCAACATCTACAGCCGCATCATGAACCCGACCAACGATGTGCTCGAGCAGCGCCTGGCCGCGCTCGAGGGCGGCGTTGGCGCGCTGGCGCTGGCATCGGGCATGGCCGCGATTACCTACGCGATCCAGACCATCGCGGAGGCCGGCGACAACATCGTTTCGTCGAGCCAGCTGTATGGCGGCACCTACAACCTGCTGGCGCACACGCTGCCGCAGTCCGGCATCGAGACCCGCTTCGCCGATGGCCGCAACCCGTCTGGCTTCGGCGACCTGATCGACGAACGCACCAAGGCCGTGTTCGTCGAGTCGGTGGGCAACCCGCTCGGCAACGTGGTCGACATCGAGGCGATCGCGCGCGTGGCGCACAACCACGGCGTGCCGCTGATCGTCGACAACACCGTGCCCTCGCCCTACCTGTGCCGGCCGTTCGAGCATGGCGCCGACATCGTCGTGCATTCGCTGACCAAGTACCTGGGCGGCCATGGCAACAGCGTCGGCGGCGCCATCGTCGACAGCGGCAAGTTCCCGTGGGCGCAGCACAAGGCGCGCTTCAGGCGCCTGAACGAGCCGGACGTGTCGTACCACGGCGTGGTCTACACCGAGGCGCTGGGACCGGCTGCCTATATCGGCCGCGCGCGCGTGGTGCCGCTGCGCAATACCGGCGCGGCGCTGTCGCCGTTCAACGCCTTCCTGATCCTGCAAGGCATCGAGACGCTGGCGCTGCGGCTGGACCGCATCGCCGAGAACGCGCTGGCGATCGCGCGCCACCTGCAGCAGCACCCGAAGGTGGAATGGGTCAACTTTGCCGGCCTGCCCGACCATGCGGACCATGCGCTGGTGCAGAAGTACCTGGGCGGCCGCGGTCCCGGCATCCTGTCGTTCGGCCTGAAGCAGGGCGGCCGCGAAGGCGGGGCGCGTTTCCTGGATGCGTTGCAGCTATTCACGCGGCTGGTCAATATCGGCGATGCCAAGTCGCTGGCCACGCATCCGGCATCGACCACGCATCGCCAGCTCAATGCCGCGGAACTGAAGGCGGCTGGCGTCAGCGAGGATATGGTGCGGCTGTCGGTGGGCATCGAGCACATCGATGACCTGATCGAGGATCTGGATCGCGCGCTGGCTGCAGCGTAAGCGCAGGTTTGCTCCCCGCTCCTGCCCGCGGGAGAGGGGAGCGTTCACGGCCGGCGTTGCTTTCCTTCCAGCGCCGTTCCCTGCGCCAGCTTCTTCCCCCGCGCCTCCAGCAGGAAGTACCCCACCGTCCCCACCGCCAGCGGTATCAGGTAATACAACGCCCGGTACGCGATCAACGCCGCCAGCAACAACCCGTGCGGCACCTGTCCGCCGAGCATCGTCAGGAACACCGTCTCGACGACTCCCAGCGCGCCCGGCACGCGGATCACCACGCCGGCCAGCCCGGAGGCGAGGTACACGCCCAGCACCGTGTAATAGTCCGCATGCGCATGCAGGAAGGCATGCAGGATGGCCCCCACCGCCGCCCAGTTGCCCGCCGACACCAGGATCTGCAACAGCGCGAAGCGCGGTGACGGCACGTAGATGTCATGGCCGCGCACCGTACGGTGCCGTCCCTGCCATGCCGCGCATGCGGCCAGGTAGCCGGCCGGCGCGGCCAGCATCGCCACGCCGATCAGGCGCATCGCCGCCGGCGGGATACTCCACTCGGGCGGCAGCGCCACCAGGCGCCCGGCCAGGATGATGCCCGCCAGCAGCGCGTAGCCAAGCCAGTTGCTGGTGACCGCCACCGCGAACACGCTCCAGATCTGCGGCGGGCTCAGGCCGGCGTGTGAATACAGCCGGTAACGCACGCCCGCGCCGCCGAGCGTCGCGCCCAGGTTCAGGCTCATCGTGTAGCTGACATAGGCGATCGCCATCACCCGATGCGCCGGCAGCGGGTGGCCGGCATAGCGGCACCCCAGCACGTCGAACTGGCTGTACAGCAAACCCGTCAGCACCGCGAACCCCGCGGCGGGCAACAGCGTGCGGCGGTCGAAGCCGCGCAGCGCGGCCAGCACCGCGTCCCAGTCGATGGTGCCGAGCTTGCGCGCGATCAGCGCAAGCACTGCCGCGATGAAGAGGATCCCGATCACGCGCCGCCACATCGGCCAGCGCACGTGGTGCCGAATTGCCGAAAGCGCATGGGCGACCATCACTCGGCCTCCCGTTCCAGCACGAATACACGGCGGCGCCCGCGCGGGTCGCCGGCCTGCGGCGTCACCAGCCGCGGCGTATGCGCCGGCAGCCAGCCGGCCCATGCCGGGAAGCGGCGCAGGAAGTGGAACATCAGCGTGGCGCCGGCCGCGTCCAGCAGCGAGCGCTCATGCCGGCGCGGCGGGACCTCGCGGCAGCGTTCGGCGATCAATGCCTGCAACCGGCCGCGCAGCCGCTGCGCGAAGGCGGTGTCGCGGATCACCAGGTTGGCTTCGAGATTCAGCGACAGGCTGAGCGGGTCGAGGTTGCTCGAGCCCACCGTGGCCCATTGCTCGTCGATGACGGCGACCTTGCCGTGGAACGGCCGCTCGACGTACTCGAGGATTTGTACCCCGGCATCCTGCAGGTGGCAATACAGCAGGCCACCGGCACGCGCCACCCAAGGCATGTCGGGCTTGCCCTGCAGCAGCAGGCGCACCTGTACGCCGCGCGCGGCGGCTTCGCAGAGCGCGTGCAGCAGCCGGTAGCCCGGCAGGAAATAAGCGTTGGCGATGACCACCTCGTGCCGCGCGGCGCGGATCGCATCGAGGTAGGCAAACTCGATGTCGTTGCGATGGCGATGGTTGTCGCGCGTGACCAGCCGCACCGGGCCCGGTGGCTCCGTGGCGGGGTCCGGCGGCGGTGGCGCCAGCCCGCCCTGCAGGCACGCCCCGGGAATGGCCCGCGCCAGGAAGTCATGTACCTGCCGCGCCGCGGAGCCGGCGATCTCGACGGCGTAGTCCTGCTTGGCCCGTGGCCCGTAGCCATACAAATGCTGCGCCGAAAAATTGATGCCGCCGGCAAAGGCCACCTCGCCGTCGATCGCGACCAGCTTGCGGTGCATGCGCCGGAAGATATTCGTGCGCACGCCCAGCAGGCGGCGGCGCGGCGAGAATGTGCAGAAGTGCACGCCCGCCTTGACCAGCTCTGTAATGAATGCAGAGGGCAGGTCGTGCGAGCCGAAGCCGTCCACGGTGACGGCCACGCGCACGCCACGCCGCGCTGCGGCCAGCAAGGCGGCGTGCAATTTCTTCCCTGCCTCGTCATCGAACAGGATAAAAGTTTCCAGTAGCACGCTTTCGCGCGCTCGCGCGATCGCCTCGAATACGCGCGGGAAGTACTCTTCTCCGTTCTCCAGCAGGCGGATGCTGTCGGGGGCGGACGGCAACGGTGTCATGGCCCGGGATTGCGCCGCAAACACCATGCCAGCGCCACGGGTTTCGCCAGGGCCCCTGGGCCGCTCAGCCAGGGCCGCGCCGCCGGCGGACCACCAGGGCCGTCAGCAGCACGCCCGCCAGCAGGCCCGCAGTGCCCACGCCGGCCAGTGTCAGCGGCGGCATGCCGGGATTGGGCGGCGGGCCCGCCTGCTGGGCCAGCGCGCGCCAGTCGGCGGCCGTGATCTGCGTCATGGTGACAGCATTGTCCAGCCCGTACACGCAGACTTCGCCGCCGGGCAGCTTGCAGAAGCGCTCGCGCGGGCAGGCCTTGAGGATTTCCTGCGGCGCGCCCTCGCCGCAGCGGGCGCCGGCGCTGCGCAGGACCTGCAGCGTGACATCGGGATGCCGGGTCAGTTGTTCGGGCATGGCGGCCTCCGTGCAAGGATGGGCGTGGCGTCCTTCAGCGTAGTGCACCGCGCTGCGGGCATCCGGTCTATATGCGCTTCGGGCATATCGGCATGATTAAGAACTCGTTCGCCTCATGACTTGGCTTCCACACAATGGGCTCTCCAACGGACGACCAACGAACAACGAACAACAGGGAGCGTTTTGATGCGATACGGGAAAACAAGACACTGGCAGAGGTGAACCCGGGCAACACCGTATCGCTGCCGAACGACCCCACCAACCTGGCGCGGGCCATTGCCATCCTGCAGCAGGTGGGCTGGGTCACGCTCAAGCCGGGCACCGACCCGATCCGCGCCAGCGAGCGCGACATCGACGCCAACCCGCACAAGCTCAAGCTGATCCAGCTGGAGGCCGCGCAACTGCCGCGTTCGCTCGACGATGTCGACTACGCCTGCGTCAACGGCAACTTCGCGCTGGCCGCCGGGCTGAAGCTGACCACTGCGCTGGCGCTGGAGAAGATTCCCGACTACTACATGAACCTGTTGGCGGTGAAGACGCCGACGTCAGCAAGCCGTTCGTCAACGACATCAAGGAAGCCTGCCAGTCGGCCGAGTTCAAGTCGGTGACGCAGCAGCGCTTCGCTGGCTTCGTGCCGCCGCCGTACCAGCGCTGATCCGTTCGGATCATTGGCGAAGGGGCTCCCGCATGGGAGCTTTTTTTCGCTGGTCGTGCCTGGAACCACTCCCCCCTTGTGCACAGCAAGACAATTGCCGCCGCCATTGCGCCGCAAATACCCTACACTCGACTACACATGCCGCGCGCGCCCACAAAGCACGCCCGGGATCACAACACGACACGCGCATCGAGAGACCTGCCATGTCCATGGTTGCGAGCTTCGAGATCGGCTATACGCGTTATCTCGCCCCGCCGGGCGAACCCCCTTCCCCCACTTCCCCGCCCCCTCCCTTCGCCAGCGACCCTGAGGCGCTGCTGCCGCTGTACCAGGCCATGGTGCTGACGCGCCAGTTTGACCTGAAGGCGATCGCGCTGCAGCGCACCGGCAAGATCGGCACCTTTGCCTCGGCGCTAGGGCAGGAAGCCATCGGCGTCGGCGTGGCCTTCGCGATGCGGCCTGAGGACGTGCTCGTGCCCTCTTACCGCGATCATGCGGCGCAGTTTGTGCGGGGCGTCACGATGACCGAGAGCCTGCTGTACTGGGGCGGCGACGAGCGCGGCAGCGGTTTTGCGGCGGCGCCGCATGATTTTGCCAACTGCGTGCCGATCGGCACGCAGGTGTGCCATGCCGCGGGCGCGGCTTATGCCTTCCAGCTGCGCAGCGAGCCAAGGGTAGCGGTGTGCCTGCTCGGCGACGGCGGTACCTCCAAGGGCGATTTCTATGAAGGCATGAACATGGCCGGCGCGTGGCGCGCGCCGATGGTGATCGTGATCAACAACAACCAGTGGGCGATCTCGATGCCGCGCAGCGGCCAGACCGCGGCGCAGACGCTGGCGCAGAAGGCGATCGCCGCGGGCATACCTGGCGAGCAGGTCGACGGCAACGACGTGGTCGCGGTGCGCCATCGCGTGGGCGAGGCCATCGAGCGGGCCCGCTCGGGCGGCGGCCCCGCGCTGATCGAGGCCATCACCTACCGCTTGGGCGACCACACCACCGCCGACGATGCCTCGCGCTACCGCGACGAGGCCAGCGTCAAGGCGCACTGGCAGGAAGAGCCACTGCTGCGCCTGCGCACGCATCTGCTGTCGCTGAACGCCTGGGACGCCGCGCGCGAAGAGGCGCTGGTCAAGGCTTGCTCGCAGCAGGTGGCGCAGGCAGTGGAAGCCTACCTGACGCTGCCGCCGCCGGATCCCGCGGCGATGTTCGATTGCCTGTACGCCACCATGCCGCCGGCACTGCAGGCGCAACTGGAGACGGCGCGGCGCTATCCCGCACAGCACGGCTGACGCTTTCATCGTCCCCTCGGCCTTCAACGACCAAAGCGAGCGAACCATGGCGGAAATCAATCTGGTCGAAGCAGTCAACCTGGCACTGGGCCATGCGCTGGAGAGCGATCCCGACGTGCTGCTGCTGGGCGAGGACATTGGCGTCAACGGTGGCGTGTTCCGCGCCACCGCGGGACTGCAGGCGCGCTTCGGCGCGGCGCGGGTCATGGATACGCCGCTGGCCGAGGGCGGCATCGTCGGCGCGGCGATCGGCATGGCGGCAATGGGGCTCAAGCCCGTGGCCGAAATCCAGTTCACCGGCTTTATCTACCCGGCCATCGACCACATCATCAATCACGCCGCGCGCATGCGGCACCGCACGCGCGGGCGGTTGAGCTGCCCGCTGGTGGTGCGCTCGCCATGCGGCGCGGGGATCCACGCGCCCGAGCATCATTCGGAAAGCCCGGAAGCGATGTTCGCCCATATGCCGGGGCTGCGCGTGGTGTTGCCGTCTTCGCCCGCGCGCGCGTACGGGCTGCTGCTGGCCGCGATCGCCGATCCCGACCCGGTGATCTTCCTCGAGCCCACGCGGCTGTACCGCCTGTTCCGCCAGGAGGTCGCCGATGACGGCGCGGCGCTGCCGCTCGATACCTGCTTCACGCTGCGCGAAGGCAGCGACATCACGCTGGTGACCTGGGGCGCGATGGTGCAGGAGACGCTGAGTGCCGCCGACGAGCTTGCCGCCGAGGGCGTGAGCGCGACCGTGATCGACGTGGCCACGCTCAAGCCGCTCGACATGCCGACCATCCTCGAAGCGGTGGCGCGCACCGGGCGCTGCGTGATCGTGCACGAGGCGCCGCGCACCGCCGGCTTCGGCGCCGAGATCGCGGCGGAGCTGGCCGATGCCGGGCTGTATTCGCTGGCGGCGCCGGTGCAGCGCGTGGCCGGCTTCGATACCGTGGTGCCGCTGGCTCGGCTGGAATACACCTACCTGCCGAGCGTGGCGCGCATCGCCGACGCGGCACGCAAGGCCTTGGCCGCCTGAGCGACACCCGGCGACATCCAGCGACACCCAGCGACACCCAGCGACACCAAGCCGAGGAAGCGCCGATGAGAGTCTTCAAGCTGCCCGACCTGGGCGAAGGCCTGCAAGAGGCCGAGATCGTGAGCTGGCATGTCAAGGTGGGCGATGCGGTCGCCGCCGACCAGCCGCTGCTGTCGGTGGAGACCGCCAAGGCCATCGTCGAGATCCCCTCGCCCTATGCGGGCACCATCGCCAAGCTGCATGCGCAGCCAGGCGATATCGTCCACCTGGGTGCGCCGCTGGTCGGCTTCGAGGGCGCGGGCGAGGACGCCGATGCCGGCACGGTGGTCGGGTCCGTGCAGGTCGGCACGCGGGTAGCCAGCGAATCGGCGCCACCGGGCGCGGGCGCACCGGCCACCGGCATGGCTGCTCGGGTCAAGGCCACGCCCGCGGTGCGCGCGCTGGCGCGGCGCCTCGGCGTCGACCTGGCGATGGCCACCGCGTCGGGGCCGGAGGGCACCGTCACCGCCGCAGACGTCGAACGCGTGGCCGCCACGCTGGCCGAACTGGGCGCGCCCGAGGAACTGCGCGGCGTACGCCGTGCGATGGCGCAGAACATGGCGCGCGCGCAGAACGAGGTCGCCGCGGCCACGGTGATGGACGATGCCGATATCCACGCCTGGCAGGCGGGCGCCGACGTCACCATCCGCCTGGTGCGCGCGCTGGTGGCCGGCTGCCGCGCGGAGCCGGGCCTGAACGCCTGGTACGAGGGACAGACCGGGCGCCGCCACGTGCTGAAGAAGATCGACGTCGGCATTGCCGCCGACCTGCCCGAAGGGCTGTTCGTACCGGTACTGCGCGACGTCGGCAACCGCGACGCGGCCGACCTGCGCCATGGGCTCGACCGCATGCGCGCAGACATCCGGGCGCGCACCATCGCGCCGGAAGAGATGCGCGGCAATACCATCACGCTGTCCAACTTCGGCATGATCGCGGGGCGCTATGCGGCACCGATCGTGGTGCCGCCGACGGTGGCGATCCTTGGCGCTGGACGGGTGCGGGACGAGGTGGTCGCCGCCGGCGGCGTGCCGGCGGTGCATCGGGTGATGCCGCTCAGCCTGACGTTCGACCATCGGGTGGTGACCGGGGGGGAGGCGGCGCGTTTCCTGGCGGCGGTGATTGCGGATCTGGAACAGCCCTCCTAGGGCATCGCCCGGGAAGACGCAAGCAAGCCGTGCCGCCCGTCGTGCAGGCTTCCCTCTCCCGCAAGCGGGAGAGGGAAGCAAACCATTGGGTTCGGCGAAGTCCACGCTGTATATAATGCGATCGATTCAGCCGGACCGCCCGACACATCCCTCATGGAATCCAAGACCGCCCGCCTCACCATCCTGATCGACCCGGTCAAGAAGAAGGCCTTCGAAACCCTGTGCGCCGCGCAGGATCTGACGCCGTCGCAGGTGGTGCGCCAGCTGATCCGCGATTACCTGGCCCAGCACGGCGTGGAATACGCCACCAAGGCACGGCCCGCCGGCAGCGGTCGGCAAAAGAAATAGATCAGTGCGGGGCGCGCGTGTCCTCGCGCTCCCGTTCCGCAGCACCTTCTCCCGCCAGCACGCCGCAGCGCCGCACCGACTGCGCCAGCGCATCCGCGTAGTTTTCCTGCCCCAGCGCCGCCAGCACCCCGGCCCGCTCCAGCTTTTGCCGCACGCGCGCATTGGCCTCGGCCAGCACCACCGCCACGCCGCGCCGGCGCAGCGTGCGGATCACGGCTTCCAGCGTCTGCAAGCCGGTCATGTCGATGAACGGCACCCGGCCCAGGCGGATCAGCAGCACGCGCGGCTCGGTATGGGTGTGCACCAGCGCCTGCTCACAGGCTTCGACTGCGCCGAAAAAGAACGGGCCGTCAATGGCGTAGACCAGGACTCCGGGCGGCATCCGCTCCGGCAGGGAATCGGCCGCACGCGGCTCGACGCTTAGCTCGCGCTCGATGCCCGTCACGTCCTGGCGCGTCACTTCCACCGAAGCCGACATGCGCCGCAGGAACTGCAGCATGGCCAGGATCACGCCGACATTGACCGCGACCACGAGGTCGGTCAGCACGGTCAGCGAAAAGGTGATCAGCAGGATTGCCACGTCGGCGCGCGGCGCGCGGCGCACCATGCGCGCAAACTGGCGCGCCTCGCTCATGTTCCATGCCACCACGAACAGGATCGCGGCCAGCGTCGCCAGCGGCACGCTCGCGGCCAGCGGGGCCAGGAACAGCAGCACCAGCACCAGTGTCAGCGCATGGGTGATGCCGGCCAGCGGGCTGCTGCCGCCGTTGCGGATATTGGTGGCGGTGCGGGCAATGGCGCCGGTGGCGGCAAACCCGCCGAACAGCGGCGCCAGGATATTGGCGATGCCTTGCCCCACCAGCTCCTGGTTGGCATCGTGCCGGGTGCCGGCCATGCCGTCGGCCACCACCGCGGACAGCAGCGATTCGATCGCGCCCAGCATGGCGATGGTGAAGGCCGGTCCGGCAAGCTCGATCATGCGCGCCAGCGAGATCTCCGGCAGCGACGGTGCCGGCAGCCCGCGCGGCAGGCCACCGAAGGCGCTGCCGATGGTGGCCACGCCGTCGAAGCGGAACAGCGCCTGCACCGCGGTGGCCACCACCAGCGCCACCAGCGGGCCGGGAACGCGGTGCAGCCAACGGACCCGCGGCGCGCCCAGCACCAGCAGCAGGCTCCCCAGCGCCAGCGCGGTCGTGGCTGCGTGCCACTGCGGCAGCGCCTGCAGCAGGTGCCACAGCTTTTCATGGAAGTAGGTGCCTGCTACCGGCGGCAGCCCGAAGAAGTCGCGCCATTGCCTCACGAAGATGATCACGCCGATGCCGGCGGTAAAGCCCACGATCACCGGGGCGGGAATGTAGCGGATCACGCCGCCCAGCCGCGCCAGGCCCAGCGCCAACAGGATCAGCCCGGCCATCAGCGTGGCCAGCTGCAGCCCGCCGATCCCATGGCGCGCGGTGATGGCGGACAGCACCACGATGAACGCGCCGGTGGGCCCGGCGATCTGCAAGCGGCTGCCGCCGAACATCGACACCGCCAGCCCGGCGACGATGGCCGTGTACAGCCCTTGCTCCGGCTTCGCGCCGGATGCGATCGCGAACGCCATCGCCAGCGGCAGCGCCACCACCCCCACGATCACGCCCGACACCAGGTTGGGCAGCCAGTTGGCGCGGCGGAACAGCCCGGCCTGCCATGCTTCGCGCAGCGCGATCATGCGGAGATTCCTTGCGGTGGGTCTACGTTGGTGGGTGGGAGCGGGTGCATGAAATGATAACAACATGCTAATGAACGTGGCATGCGACGCCGCCATATGCCACTGCTTGCGGCTGCTTGCCGCTGCTTGCTCCTTTCTTCCACCGCGCGACATCGCGTCGGCAAGGGCAGCCCGGAAAGGGCGGTGCCACGGCGTTGCAAAGCCAGCACGCGACCTGTCGCTATCACCGGCCAATTCCTATACTGGAGTGGCTCGTCCGGACGGTTCCGGGCGGAACGGCCCGGCGGACACGGCAACTCACTGCAATCGGAGGCCATCATGTTCAAGCACCTCCTTGTCCCCACCGACGGCTCCGCACGCGCCGAAGCGACAGTGGCCCGCGCCATGACCTTCGCCAGCCGCATCGGGGCCCGCGCGACCGGCCTGCATGTGATTCCCGAGTACCACGTAATGACGTACCGGCTGACCGGCCTGCAGGACACCAAGGACTCGTTCGCGGCCGAGGCTGCGCACCATGCCGATACCTTCCTGGCCGCGGTCACGCGTGCTGCCAGCCAGGCCGGCGTGCCGTGCGACACCGTCACCGCCACCGACGACCACCCGTGGCAGGCCATCATCCAGTGCGCGGAGCAGCGCGGCTGCGACCTGATCGTGATGTCGTCGCACGGGCGGCGCGGGTTGCAAGCGTTGCTGATCGGCAGTGAAACGCAAAAGGTCCTGACACACAGCACGATCCCGGTGCTGGTCCTGCGCTAGGCCAGGCAATCGCGCGCGTTGCCGGCCGGCACGCCGGCAGCGCGCTCTTTCCACCCCCATGCCAACTGCAAGGAGCGCAACCATGGCGATTCGACTGGGCGAACAAGCCCCGGATTTCACCGCAGACACCACGGAAGGCAAGCTCAGCTTTCATGAATGGATCGGCGACAGCTGGGCGATCCTGTTCTCGCACCCCAAGGACTTCACGCCGGTATGCACCACCGAACTGGGTTACATGGCGCGGCTCAAGCCAGAATTCGACAAGCGCAACACCAAGATCATCGGCCTGAGCATCGATCCCGTCAGCGACCACCAGCGCTGGGCCAAGGACATCGAAGAGACGCAGGGCGCCGCCATCAACTATCCGATGATCGGCGATGCCGACCTGACCGTGGCCAAGCTCTACGACATGATCCACCCAGAAGCCAGCGACGCCGGACCGCGCACGGCGGTGGACAACGCCACTATCCGCTCGGTGTTCATCATCGGCCCGGACAAGAAGGTCAAGGCCATGCTGGTGTATCCGATGACCGCGGGGCGCAATTTCGATGAGGTGCTACGCCTGCTGGATTCGCTGCAGCTCAATGCCAAGCACACCGTGGCCACGCCCGTGAACTGGAAGCCGGGCGAGGATGTCATCATCCCGACATCGGTTTCGGACGAAGATGCGAAGAAGAAATACCCGCAAGGATTCAAGACGCTGAAGCCCTACCTGCGCATGGTGGAGCAGCCCAAGTAACGGACCGGGAGCGTCCCGGGAGGGAGCAGGCCAGGCAAAGGAGAGAGCGAGCAAGGGAGCGCGGCAGGGCGTGGAGGTCACGCAGGACCGCCGGCAGGCGTCCCGGCAGTTCCGCCGGGACGCCTGCCTTGTCCACAGGATCTATCCACAGCTTCGGTGGATATCCCCCCTCTTGACAACCGCCAAGGGCGCGCCAGCCTTGGCTCGTACTGGAGTGCCCGTTTTATAGGCAAACCGTAAACATACGGGAATGCTTGCAGCCTGAAGGATTTTGTGCCCTGTGCTGCCTAAGGCCACGCAGGTTGTGGTTTCGGGCACCGAACTCAGCCACAAAAACTCAGGCCGAGCCCGCTCAGCGCGTCAGCACCTCGCGGATGGTATCGGCCAGTTCCTTGGCGACGAACTTCGCCACGTAGGCATCCGCGCCCACCTTGCGCACGTGCTCCTCGCTGGCCTCGCCCGACAGTGACGAATGAATCACCACCGGCAGCTGCTTCAAGCGGCTGTCGGCCTTGATCTTGCGCGTCAGCGTAAAGCCGTCCATCTCCGGCATTTCCAGGTCGGTCAGCACCAGCGCGACTTCGTCCCGCACCGACTTGCCGTGGCTGGCCGCCTCGGCGGCGATGCGGTCGAGCAGTTCCCACGCTTCCTTGCCGGACTTGGTCATCAGCACCGGCGCGCCCAGCGCCTTCAGGCCCTGCTCGATCAGGCCGCGTGCCAGCGCGGAGTCGTCGGCGGCGATCACCTTGAGGCCCGGGCGCAGGTTCAGTTGCGGGCCGACCGAGCCTGGCTCGACGTCCGGCTGCCGCGCCGGCAGCACATCACGCAGGATCTGCTCCACGTCCAGCACCTGCACCAGGCGCGCCTGGTCCGAGCCTGCATCGAGCTTGGCGATGCTGGTGACGTGGCCGGTGCGCACGCTGGCCTCGGCCGAGTGCACCTGGTTCCACTCCAGGCGCACGATTTCCTCCACCGCCTCGACCGCAAAGCCTTGCGTCGAGCGCGCGTACTCGGTCACCAGCAGGATGCCGAGCCCGTTGCGCGGCTTGCATCCCACCAGCCTGGGAAGGTCGATCACGGGAATCACCTGGCCGCGGATATCGGCCATGCCCCGGATCGACGGGTCTGCCCCCACCACGGTCGTCACCGGCGGCATCACCAGGATCTCGCGCACCTTGAACACATTGATGCCGAACAACTCGGACTGCCCGCTGTGCTCGGCATCGCCCAGCCGGAACAGCAGCAGTTCGAACTGGTTGTTGTTGGTGAGGTTAGTCCGTTCGTCGATGTCCCTCATGGAACTGCTCATGCGTCGCTCCCGTGCCGTGCGTTGAATGATCCGTGGCCGCCGTGTGTGCATTGCCCTGCCGCCGCGGCGGCTGGCGGACGGCAGGGGTCATGTCTGGATATCGGCGTGAGGGCTGGAGAGTTAAACGACGCGGCCACGCGCAGGCACACGGGGAAAAGGGAAGCGGAGCGGCAGCATGCAAATGGCCGTCAGCCGCCCGCCAATGCCTGCAATATATGCACCTCATCCGTTTCCTGAAGCGTCGCATCCAGCCGCATCAACTGCGTCCGGTTCACGAACACCCGGATATATGGCCGCAGCTTCCCCTGTTCGTCGACGATGCGAAACCGCATGCCCGGAAACTGCCGGTCGAGGTCGTCCAGCAGCGCGCCGATGTTCGCGCCGTGGGCTTCCACATACTCGCGCTGGCCGGTATAGGAGAACAGCGGCGTGGCAATGCGTACCTGCATGGCTGCCCTCCGACTCAAGCCGGCCGCGCCACGCTGACGGCGTAGACCTGCGGAAGGTGGCTGGCGATGCAGCGCCAGTGCTCGCCTTCGTCGGCACTGGCCCAGATCTCGCCACCGGTGGTGCCGAAGTACACGCCCACCGGCCCATGGCTGTCGGTGGCCATGGCCTGCCGCTTGACCGTGAACCAGCCCTGTTCGGGCGGCAGGCCCCGATCCTGGCGCTGCCAGGTCTCGCCGGCGTCGCGGGTAACATAGGCCGCGGGGTGGCCGCCGGGACTGACACGCGGCCAGACATCGCTGCCGTCCATCGGGAACACCCACACCGTGCCCGCATCGCGCGGATGCGCCACGATCGGGAAGCCGATGTCGCCCACCTCGGCGGGCATCGCCTCGCCGATGCGCTTCCATACGCCTTCGCGCCGGTCCATGCGATAGATGCCGCAATGGTTCTGCTGGTACAGGATGTCGGGATTGGCCGGGTGCTGCAGCACGCAGTGCGGGTCCTGGCCGTATTCCGGATTCGGATCGGGCAGGAAGAGGGCCAGGCTGCCGCGGTTCAGCGGTTTCCAGTCGGCGCCGGCGTCGGTGCTCTCGAACACGCCGCCGCTGGACATGCCAATGTAGAGATGACGCTTGTCGCGCGGATCGACCAGCACGGAGTGCATCTTGGGCCCGTCGGGAGTGCCATCCTGTTCGCCGCCGGTCCAGTTGCGCCACATCGGGTGGTCATTGAAGCCCGACACGGGCTCCCACGAGGCGCCGTGGTCGGTGCTGCGGAACAGCCCCTGCGGCGAGGTGCCGGCGTACCAGGCGCCGGGTTCGCTGGCGTGTCCGGGAGTGAGCCAGAACACATGGTCGACCACACGGCCGGTCTCGCCTTCGGGCGCCTTGTCGAAGGCGGGCGGGCGCGTGGCCTCGGTCCAGTAGCGGCCGCCGTCGGCCGAGCGGAACACCGTCGGGCCAAGGTGGCCGGTGCGCGCGGCCATCAGCATTCGCGACGGCTCGCGGGGATCTTGGACGATGTGGTGGATAGTGTGGCCAAGGAAGGCGGGACCTGCCACCTGCCAGTGACCGCGGCCGGCGTCGCTGGTCAAAGTCCAGGCACCCTTGGTGGTGGCGACCAGCAGCATGATTGGGCCGGTTTCGGGGGACGTCGTCATCATGGCTCCTGCGGGAAGGCCGTTGAGCGATGCATCCGAGTCTAGTACATGTAGACAGCGTTCACAATTGAGATTGGCGCCGGCACCGTCCCGAAAACCGCGCCGCCCTTCATCCAGCGAGTGGGTAGGCAGCAGATAAAAGCGGATATCGGCACGTTAGCTGGACATCGCCGCACAAATATGGCATAAGCATGGTTCCCCCGATTCCGACTCACCACGTCCGATGTCTCGCATCGTCCGCTTCGCCGCATTGAACCGCCCGGCCCTGCCGGCGGCGGCGTTCGCCGTGACCGCGCAGCAACCGGGCTACGCCATTGACCACGCCGCCCACGGCGTGGTCCGCAGCGCCGTGCTTTTCCTGGCCGTGCGGGCAGCTCGGGACACTACCCTCCAGCAGACCTGAGCTTCCCCGCACGGCACATGGCGCGGATTGCCATCCGGCTTCCGCTTGATCATGCAGCCAGGAGAAAGCCAGTCATGCCTCAGCTCTACCGCCAGACCCTTCTTGCCATGGCGGCGCTTGCCGCCCTTTACCTGCTCCTCGAAACCTGAGGCGCGCCATGGTCCCGTTTCCTTCACTGAGCCTGGTGCCGGCCCTGACGCGTCCGCTGGCATTGCGCATCGACGTGGAACTCGCCCCGGGGGAGATCGAGCGCGAACTGGGCTTGCTCCACGATCGCATCCACCGGCCCGGCGACCGCCTGCACGACATGTCGGCGCTGCCGACAGGCACACCGGCGCTGCGGCTGCGCTACCGCGAAGCCGACGGCGAGTACTACGTGTATGTGGAAGATGTGATGCAGCGGCGCCTGGCCGGTTATACCGTGTTCAACCGCCTGATCGAGGTAGGCCGGCGCGCCGATCCATGGGTGCGCGCGCCGCATACGAAGTTTGCGCCCGCTTACCAGCGCTGCGGCCTGGCCGGGTCGCTATACCGCTGGGCGCTGGACGGCGGGCTGTGCCTGCTGAGCGGCGCCCGCCAGTCGGCCGGCGCGCATGCGCTATGGCAAGTCCTTGGCGCGGATTACCCCGGCGGCTATGTCGACCTGCGCCAGAAGACGCTGACATGGCTGGCCGAGACGGTGAGCCCCCGGGAGCGCGAAGACCTGCACACGCGCCGGCTGCTGCTGGGTCGTGGCTGGACCCTGCAGGCATTCATGGCGCGTACCGGCATGTACTGAGCACCGGCGCGCCACGGAAGCGGCTTTAGAGATGAATCAGCGGCGCCGCAGCACGCGCGTTGTCAAGGTAGAGCGTCCAGCCGCGGGCGAAGTACTCACGTACACGGGCCGCCAGTGAGCGGCCGCTGCCCATGCGGGCATAGTAATCGACCTCGCGCGCTGGTTCGGCGGTAGCACGGACGGTGGGCCTGGCGTGGGACCTGGACTGCGATGTGGCTTGGGCGGGTTGACGATAAAGCGTATCAGCGAGCACTTGCATGGCAATGTTTCCTTTTCCGGATTGGAGGAATGTTCAGTGCCTCGCAATGCACAGCTGACCGGATTTCGGCCAGCCACGCGAGGCAGTTCAGGGTTATCCCCAGTGTAACGAAGTACCTTGCTCGGCATCCGGGTCATTCCCTATATGCCGTATATGGCGCGGGTGATAATAGCCTGCGCCCCGTGCGCCACCTGGCGATGGTTTGAGCCTCGAAGATAACCATCCACCACATCCGGTATTCCCCTCCACGCATGCTGCGCATTCTGCTGCGGTTATGACGAGTCCCTCGCGCTCACCTAGCCTTCAGCCTTGCCCAGATCACGCCCGCACAAGAAGGCAACGACAAGCCGGCACACCGATAAGAGCGGGTTGGCGAGGCTCCAGGCCTGCAGCCCAAAACAGCCAGAACCACGTGAGACAAGCCTGACGACGCACCGCACGACGGACGTTGCAGAGCCCCTGCAAGGAGACAGTTCATCATGATCGAGCAGCCCTATCCGTCGTCGGCGACGGAAGCCGATGCGGCACGCCCCAACGTTCCCGAGGTCCGGAACCGGCTCGACGCCTATTTCGAGATCAGCGCGCGCGGCAGCACCCAGCGCAAGGAAGTGGTGGCGGGCATCACCACCTTCATGGCAATGGTCTATGCGGTCTTCGTCGTGCCCGGCATGCTGGGCAAGGCCGGCTTCGACACCAGCGCGGTCTTTGTCGCGGTGTGCCTGACCACCGCCTTCGGCTCGCTGCTGATGGGCCTGTGGGCCAAGCTGCCGATCGCAATCGGCTGCGCCATTTCGCTGACCGCGTTCATGGCCTTCGGCCTGGTGCTGGGCCAGGGCCTGTCCCCGGCGGTCGCGCTCGGCGCGGTGTTCCTGATGGGCTTGATCTTCACCGCGATCTCGGTGACCGGGGTGCGCTCCTGGATCCTGCGCAACCTGCCGGCGGGCGTGGCACATGGCACGGGCATCGGCATCGGCCTGTTCCTGCTGCTGATCGCCTCCAACGAAGTCGGCCTCGTGGTCAAGAACACCCACCCCGGCCTGCCGGTCGCGCTGGGCAAGATCACCTCGTTCCCGGTGGTGATGTCGGTGCTGGGCCTGGCAGCGATCTTCGGCCTGGAGCGGCGCAAGGTGCCGGGAGGCATCCTGCTGGTGATCATCGCGATCTCTGCACTAGGCCTTGTCTTCGATCCGGCGGTGAAGTTCACTGGCGTGTTCGCGCTGCCGTCGCTGAGCGCACCGGGCCACGCATCGCTGATCGGCGCGATGGATCTGCGCGGCGCGCTGACCGCGGCGGTACTGCCGAGCGTGCTGGCGCTGGTGATGACCGCCGTGTTCGACGCCACCGGCACCATCCGCGCCGTGGCCGGGCAAGCCGGGCAACTCAACGCCGCCGGCCATATCCACAACGGCGGCCGCGCGCTGACGGCGGACTCGGTCAGCTCGATCTTCTCCGGCTTCTTTGGCGGCGCACCGGCCGCGGCCTATATCGAATCGACGGTCGGCGTGGCCGCGGGCGCCAAGACCGGCCTGACCGCCGTGGTGGTGGGCCTGCTGTTCGTGGCGGTGATGTTCTTCTCGCCGCTGGCGGCACTGGTGCCGTCGTACGCCACCGCGCCGGCGCTGATGTACGTGGGCCTGCTGATGCTGTCCAGCGTCAGCCGCCTGCATATGGATGACCTGGTCGATGCGCTGGCCGGCCTGGTCTGTGCGGTGTTTATCGTGCTGACCTGCAATATCGTCACCGGCATCATGCTGGGCTTCTGCACCCTGGTGGTCGGCCGCGTGATCGCCGGCGAATGGCGCAAGCTCAATGTCGGCACCGTCGCCATCGCGGTGGTGCTGGCAGCCTTCTATGCCGGCGGCTGGGCGATCTGATCCTGCCTGGCGCATCCCGGGCAACCGGCCCGGGACGTCCACGACAAGTTGTCTCCTCCACCGCGATCCAGGTGGATTTCAAGCCCGGGCTTCCTGCTTTCCCGGGCTGTTTTTTTTGGTGCGCAAATTACTGCGCCCCCTGCATTGCCGCCGTGTCCATGTACACCAGTTCCCAGACATGGCCATCGAGGTCCTGGAAGCCATGCCCGTACATAAATCCCAGGTCCATCGGCGGCTTGTAGGTATTGCCGCCCGCGGTCACTGCGGCATTCACCATTTCATCGACGCGCGCACGGCTTTCCATCGACAGGCAAACCAGCACTTCGGTGAATTTGCGCGCATCGCAAATGTCATTCGGCGAAAAGCTGCGAAACTTGGCTTCGGTCAGCAGCATCACGAAAATGTTCTCGCCAACGACCATGCAGGTGGCGGTGTCATCGGTAAATTGGGGATTGAAGGTAAATCCAAGACTGGTAAAGAACGAGATCGACTCTTGCAGGTCGCGTACTGGCAAATTGACAAAGATCTGCTGGTTCATGACGTCTCCGCGGAAAGGTTGCGCAATGCAGAGAACCAGTCTAGGTCCAAAAACCGGCAGCTCCAGCTTTTTTCCTTTGGCGGAAATTGGAGCGGCGGCATTGCCATTTGCCGCAGTACGGGCGCCGCAATGGCACTCAACGACCAATCAATCCGTGCAATCCCCGTTATTTTTTGTAAAATTTTTATGTCAACCGCGGCTTGAAGTTCTAGTACCATGCAGCGGCCTAATTGCAGAAAGGGGAAATAAATGGCGACATACAAGCAACTCCTGGCTGAGAAGGAAGCGCTGGAAGCGAAGCTGAATGAAGTGCGCGCGACGGAAGTCGCCGGCGTGATCGACAAAATCCGCGAACTGATGACCGAATATGGCCTGACCGCGGAAGACATCATGCCCCGGCGCAAGCGCGGCCGCCCCGCGGGTTCCGCCGTCAAGAAGACGGCTTCGGGCTCGGCGCTGCCGCCCAAGTACATGGATCCCAAGACCGGCAAGACCTGGTCCGGCCGTGGCCGCGCCCCGGCATGGCTGGGCAAGCGCCCCGAGCGCTTCCTGATCGAGCAGTAATCCCGCCCGCCGGGCAGGCGAGGGCCTGCCTGCGCGCTATCGTTCCGACCCCGCCCAGGGCGCCGTCACAGCGTCTGGCACACATACTCCTTGCGCAGCGCGCGGAATCCCTTCTGCGTCGGCTCCGCCGTCAGGCGCGCGCCGCCACCTTCCAGTGGCTGCATCCGCAATACCTGCGCCGAGCACTGGCTCGCGGCCTCGTCACGCTGATACCGGATTTCATAGAGCGCCCCCGGCGCTGGCACGAACGACACCCCGGCCGCGCAACGCTGCTCCGGCAACGGCGGCTCGGCGACGGACGTCACGGCCACGTAGATGCGCCGGCCTGCCTCGACCAGACGTTCGCGCGTGCGTGCCGGCGGCTCGGGTGAGCGGCCCGGCAGGCCCAGCTCGCGATCCCGGCCCATTGCCGACAACTGCTTGCCCGTGCCAGCCAGGACCAGCGGCCGTGCCGGCACCGGGCACCTGGCCGGGTCGACCACCGCGAATGAGGTGATTTCTTCGGTATTGGTCAGCAACCGCACGCTGGCCGTGGGGGCGCCCGACGGCACCCGGTATTGCGCCACGCAGCCACATAGCGTCGCGCTCGCGGCCAAGGTGGCCAGGCATGTCAGGCGAGAGGGCACTGCGGACGACCGTTCATGGCGCATGGCGGCAGGCAGTTTGGCATTGCGGTTATGCCAGTCGAGAAAGCTGGCAGCAGGAAAGCGGCAACTTCCGCGAAGATAGACCAGGATCATGCGCGATATCGGCATGAACGGAATCCGGCGCGGACACCGTCACCGCTTGCGCAGGGTTGCCCTGCTTCCAAAACTGTGCAGCATACCGGTTTCCGGCGGATTCCGGCAGCCGCACAAACCCATGTTGAAAACCCTGCCGTGATATCCACAGAATCTGTGGATATCCTGCCCGCCTCCTCCCCGGAAGCCTTGGTCTGTGCGGAAACGCACCGGACCGCACAAATTTTAGGCAACAGCTGTATTGACCCGCGCATCGACCCTCGTTACCCCCGGTCGACGCCCTCCCGCAGAGCCGCGCCCCGCCCCTTGCCAGCCCGCTGGTTGCGCTGCCTTGACCACACATCTTCCCCCCGCGTGCCCTTGAAGGCGCCGCGACCACCGCGTAATCTCAGTCTTACCGGGGGCTAGCACAGGCGCCTTGCGCCGATTTGCCAGCCAATAACGATGCCACTACAAGAGCCAATCCAGGCCAGGCCGTTCCCTCGTGACCTGCTGCACGCGCTGCGTGAAGGCGGTTACGACGTGTCGGCGCTCGTGCCTGCTCCGGAATCCGATCCCGAAACCTCTTCCACCCCGGACACGTCCGAGGCCGGGCCCCAGCAGGCGAGCCACCTGCTGTGCGCGGTCTACCAGGCCACCGGCGATCCCGCCATCGGCCTGTGGCTGGGCAGCCGGATGCAGCCCGACCTGCTAGGCCTGGCAGGCATGCCGGCCATGGCGGGCCCGTCGCTGGGCACGGCGCTGCGGCGGATCGCGCGCTACCAGAAGCTGATGATGGGCGACCGCATCGAACTGCGCCGGCAGGGCGAAGAGGCCTGGGTCTGTATCCGCCCGAGCGAACCGGAGGCGCCTGACACCCGCCCGCGCATCGACATGGAGTTGTGCTCGCTGCTGGCCTTCGGGCGCCAGTTCACGCGCAAGCCGCTGCATCCGCTGCGGGTCTCGCTGCGCATCGGCCAGCCCGACTGGCACCTGCGCTATACCGAGGCCTTCGATTGCCCGGTGCGCTTTGGGGAGCCGGAAGACGCGATCGTGTTCGGCCGGCGCGACCTGGCGCTGCGCCTGGTCGCTCGCGCCCACAGCCGGCCGGCGGCGCCCGCCGCCACGCGCGACGCACGGCACGCGGCGGCATCGCTGGACGACGTGCGCGCCGCCCTGCACCAGCTGGCCGGCGAGCGCGCACTGAGCCTGGCCGCGGTGGCGCGCCACCTCGACATCAGCGAACGCACGCTGCAGCGCCGGCTGATGGCGGCAGGCACGGGCTTCCGCGCGTTGTGCGAGGATGTGCGTCGCGAGCTGGCCGGGCGATACCTGACCGAGGGCAATATGTCACTCGGAGAAATCGCTTTCCGGCTCGGCTTCGACGATGCCAATTCGTTCTTCCGCGCCTTCCGCCGCTGGACCGGCATGACACCGGGCGACTACCGGCGCTCGGCGGCGCACGCTTGCCCCTGATCCTCTGGTTCAACCCGGCTTGCCGTCCACCCGTGGGCGCGCAAGCCGCGGCGCATAGGCCAGTGCATAGAGGCCGAACCCTGCCACCCAGCACGCCCCGGCGCCCCAGATCCAGTGCAGGTAGCCGGCGGGCCACGCCATCGGACCGAATACACGCAATACCGCGGCCATGGCAATCAGCCAGTACGCCACCGTTTCCGTGCGGCCGGCCACCAGCATGCGCCCGGTGTGGCCCAGCGCGGTGCGCGTGATCATGGCGATGATGGCCACGCCGAGCACGCCCACCGTGAACGCATGGGTCGCCAGCCCGGCCATCACCAGGCCCAGCGCACCGAGTGCCTGCAGCAGCAACGCTACCGGCAGCCATGCATAGGCGAGGTGCAGCACCCACAGCAGTGGCCGGTTGCCGACCGCATAGCCGCGCCATCCCGCCACGCGCAGCGCCAGCACGCCGGAGGCGAGCAGGGACAGCGCCGCGGCCAGCCATCCCGGCAACGGCAGCAATCCCGAGGCCAGCCCCAGCACCGTCGCCGGGATCACCATCCGATCGACCTGCTGGTACTGCCGCAGGCGGAAGCCGGGAATCGCGTTGGTGGTGAACATGGGGATCACGCGGCCGCCGATCACCACCACGAACAGCGTCACCAGCGCCACGCCGGCGCGACAGGCATGCAGCGCCGCAGCGTCATGCCCGCCGGCCTGCAGCCACAGTGCGGCGATGTTGGCCACGGCGAGCAGCCACAGCGCCAGCGCGAGCGGGTAGTTGCGCCGGTTGCCGGCCCTGGCCAGCGTGCGCGTGAAGGCCAGCGCAGCCAGCGGCAGGAATGCGCCTTCAATAGCGAAGGCAATGGTGCCCGGCACCAACCACATGCCAACGCGTCCCGCTAGCCACAGCAGGAACAGCACCGCCAGCGCCGCGCCGGTCGGCGTCGGCTGGCCGGTCCAGGCGCGTCCCGCCGTGAACAGGAAGCCCACCACGATCGCCGCGGCAAAGCCGAACACCATCTCGTGAGCGTGCCAGAACATCGCGGGCAGCACCAGCGCCGGCCCGACCGACTGCATTCCCGCGAGCATTGCCGACCATGCCGCGATCGCCAGCGCGGCAAAGGCCGCGCCGCCAAGGTAGAACGGCCGGAACCCCAGCGCGAACAAGGCGAAGCCGCGTGGCGGCGGTCCGGCAGGTGTCTTGCCCGAGGGCGATGGCCGGGAAGGAAGGATCGGGATGGTTTCCATGGCGGGCGGAACGGGTCGGTATCTCTGGTGAATCCGGCAGTGCCGGGGCGGCATACGTCAGATTCTTGATCTGGCGCAGGATTGCCGCAAGCACGCAAACGGGTGCCATGCGTGCCGCAATCACGATAGCACCAGCGCCGCGCCACCAACCTCCGCCGGTAGAACTAACTCCAACGACAGATCGTTACATGTGGCGCGCTGTGCTGCCGGCGAATAGGCAGCACCAGTGGCGGCCCCTACTCTGGCATCACCCCCGCCAAAGTTGACACAGGAGCATGGCCATGGCCACCCAAACACGCGCGCTGGAACCCGTTCCGGCCGGCGCGGCAATAACGCTGGCGTCCAGTACTTTCGCATTCACCATCTGCTTTGCCGTCTGGATGCTGTTCGCCGTCCTCGGCATCCCGCTCAAGCAGCAACTCGGCCTCAACGACACGGAATTCGGCCTGCTTGCAGCCACGCCGGTGCTGAGCGGCTCGCTGATCCGCGTGCCGCTGGGCATCTGGACCGACCGCTTCGGCGGCCGCATCGTCTTCTTCGCGCTGATGCTGGCGACGGTGATCCCGATCTGGCTGATCTCCTACGCGCACAGCCTGTGGCAACTGCTGGTGCTGGGCCTGTTCGTCGGGCTCGCGGGCGGCTCTTTCTCGGTCGGCACACCCTACGTGGCGCGCTGGTTCCCGCGCTCGCGCCAGGGCCTGGCGATGGGCATCTTCGGCGCCGGCAACTCGGGCGCGGCGCTGACCAAGTTCGTCGCGCCGGCGATGATCCTGGCGGCCGGCACCTGGACCATCGTCCCGCGCGTGTATTCGGTGGCGATGCTCGTCACCGCGCTGCTGTTCTGGGTGTTCTCGCGCAGCAACCCGGCGCACGTGGTCAAGTCCGGCGTGGGCTGGCGCGAGCAGCTGGCGGTCATGCGCGACCCGCGCGTGTGGCGCTATTCGCAGTACTACTCGGTGGTGTTCGGCGGCTATGTCGGCCTGTCGCTGTGGATGACCAAGTACTACATCGGCGAGTACGGCTTCGACATCAGGACCGCCGCCTTCCTGGCCGCCTGCTTCTCCCTGCCCGGCGGCGTGCTGCGCGCCATCGGCGGCTGGATCTCCGACCGCTACGGCGCACACCGCACCACCTGGTGGGTGATGTGGCTGAGCTGGGTCGGCTTCTTCCTGCTGAGCTATCCGCAGACCGACTTCATCGTCCAGACCACCAGCGGCCCGCAAGGCTTCCGCATCGCGCTGACGCCCACGGTATTCACCATCCTGCTGTTCGTGGTCGGCATCGCCTTCGCCATCGGCAAGGCCTCGGTATTCAAGTTCATCTCCAACGATTTCACGCACAACATCGGCGCGGTTTCCGGCGTGGTCGGCCTGGCCGGCGGCCTGGGCGGCTTCATCCTGCCGATCCTGTTCGGCATGCTGGCCGACCTGACCGGCGTGCGCAGCAGCTGCTTCATGCTGATGTACGGCACGGTATGCGTGAGCCTGGTGTGGATGCACTACAGCCAGCGCGCTGAACGCCAGCGCAAGGCACAGGCCGTCGGCCTGACACAGGCAGCCTGATTGCTCACCTCCCAACCGCGCCTCCGCGCTTTCACCACCAAGGCACACCTATCATGACTTCATCCGTACTCACCCGCTGGGAGCCCGAGAACGTGGCGTTCTGGCAAAGCGAGGGCGAGCGCATCGCCTATCGCAACCTGTGGATCTCGATCCCCGCGCTGATGCTGGCGTTCGTGGTCTGGATGCTGTGGAGCGTGGTCGCCGTCAACCTCGACCGCGCCGGCTTCCAGTTCACCAAGAACCAGCTGTTCTGGCTGACCGCGCTGCCGGCGCTATCCGGCGCCACACTGCGCATCTTCTATTCCTTCCTGGTGCCGGTGTTCGGCGGGCGCCGCTTCACCGCGATCTCCACCGCGCTGCTGCTGATCCCCGCGCTGGGCATGGGCTTCGCGCTGCGCGACCCGTCCACGGGCTATCCCACGCTGCTGGTGCTGGCGCTGCTGTGCGGGCTGGGCGGCGCCAACTTCAGCTCGTCGATGGCCAATATCAGCTTCTTCTTCCCCAAGGCGAAGAAGGGACTGGCCACCGGGCTGAATGCCGGCATCGGCAACCTGGGCGTGTCGGTGGTGCAGTTCGTCACGCCGCTGGTGGTGTCGCTGGTGGTGTTCGGCGCGCTCGGCGGCGAGCCGCAGCAATACCAGGCCAACGGCACCACGCAGAACCTGTGGCTGCAGAACGCCGGCTTTATCTGGGTGCCGTTCATCGTGGTGTCGGCACTGGCCGCGTGGTTCGGCATGCATGACATCGCCGATGCAAAGGCGTCGTTCGCCGAGCAGGCCGTGATCTTCAAGCGCAAGCACAACTGGCTGATGTGCTGGCTGTACGTGGGCACCTTCGGCTCGTTCATCGGCTTCTCGGCCGGGCTGGCGCTGCTGACCAAGTCGCAGTTCCCAGGCGTGAACCCCACCGCCTATGCCTTCCTGGGGCCGCTGGTGGGTGCCCTGACGCGTCCGGTGGGCGGCTGGATCTCCGACAAGCTCGGCGGTGCGCGCGTCACGCTGTGGACCTTCGTCGGCATGATCGCGGCGGTGTTCGCCGTGCTGGCAGCGCTGCCGCATGACGGCGCCGGCGGCAACTTCACCTACTTCCTCGCGGCCTTCATCGCATTGTTCGCGCTGACCGGCATCGGCAACGGTTCGACCTTCCGCATGATCCCGGTGATCTTCCTGACCGAGCGCCAGCGCGCCGCCAGGGGCAAGGGCGACATCGCGCAACGCCAGGCGCTGCAGGATGCCGCCAAGGAATCCGCCGCGGTGCTGGGCTTCTCCGGGGCAATCGGCGCGTACGGCGGATTCTTCATCCCCAAGAGCTTCGGCACCTCGCTGGAGCTGACCGGCGCACCGGATACCGCGCTGTACTGCTTCATCGCCTTCTATGTCAGCTGCGTGCTGGTGACGTGGTGGTACTACGCGCGCCGCAACGCGCCCATGCCCTGCTGACCCCCTTGCCGGCCGGACTAGTTCTTCGGAACTAGTCCCGCGCCCGGCGCCTCCCCCGATCGCCATGCGGCGGCAGTTCCACCAGCGAATTGGCTGCCGCCCCGCTCCCCCATAAGCTCAAGGTGTCCCTGCAAACGCTCCCGCATCCTCCGGAGCGCCGCAGAAAAGCCTCGCGGAGAACAAGCAAATGAGTCATTTCCTGGATCGACTGAAGTTCATGTCGCGCGTCAAGTCCACCTATGCGGACGGCCACGGCGCGGTGGTGAACGAAGACCGCAAGTGGGAAGACGGCTACCGCAGCCGCTGGCAGCACGACAAGATCGTGCGCTCCACCCACGGCGTGAACTGCACCGGCTCCTGCTCCTGGAAGGTCTACGTGAAGAACGGCCTGATCACCTGGGAAACGCAGCAGACCGACTACCCGCGCACGCGCCCGGACCTGCCCAACCACGAGCCCCGCGGCTGTCCGCGCGGCGCGTCGTACAGCTGGTACGTCTACTCCGCGCAGCGCGTCAAGTACCCGATGATCCGCGGCCGCCTGATGGAGATGTGGCGCGAGGCCCGCAAGACCATGGATCCGGTCGCCGCCTGGGAATCGATCAGCCAGGACCCGAAGAAGGCGGCGCGCTACAAGAGCGTGCGCGGACAGGGCGGCTTCGTGCGCGCCGACTGGAACACCGCCACCGAGATGATCGCCGCGGCCAACGCCTTCACCGTGAAGAAGTTCGGCCCGGACCGCGTGGTCGGCTTCTCGCCGATCCCGGCCATGTCGATGGTCTCGTACGCCGCCGGCGCGCGCTACCTGAGCCTGCTCGGCGGCGCCTGCCTGTCGTTCTACGACTGGTACTGCGACCTGCCGCCGGCCAGCCCGCAGATCTGGGGCGAACAGACCGACGTGCCCGAATCGGCCGACTGGTACAACTCGACCTACCTGATGGTGTGGGGTTCCAACGTGCCGCAGACGCGCACGCCTGACGCGCACTTCTACACCGAAGTCCGCTACAAGGGCACCAAGACCGTCGCCGTCTCGTCCGACTTCGGCGAGATGGTCAAGTTCGGCGATATCTGGCTGGCGCCGAAGCAAGGCACCGATGCCGCGCTGGCGATGGCCATGGGCCATGTGGTGCTGAAGGAATTCCACGCCAGCGGCAAGTCCGCCTACTTCCGCGATTACATCAGGCAGTACACCGACATGCCGATGCTGGTGCTGCTGCGCCAGAACCAGGACAACGGCGATACGCTGGTGCCCGACCACTTCCTGCGCGCCTCGCACCTGGCCGACAACCTCGGCGAAGCCAACCATCCCGAGTGGAAGACGCTGCAAATCGACGAGACCACCGGCGAGATCGTCGCACCCAACGGCTCGATCGGCTTCCGCTGGGGCGAGGCCGCGCACAACGGCGGTGAGAAGGTGGGCCGCTGGAACCTGGAAATGAAGGACGGCGGCAGCGGCCGCGCGGTCGAGCCGCGCCTGTCGCTGCTCAGCCACCACGATGAGGTGGTGGAAGTCGGCTTCCCCTACTTCGGCGGCGAACACGACGAACTGCTGCGCCGCCGCGTGCCGGCGCGCCGCATCACGCTGGCCGACGGCAGCACCGCGCTGGTGGCGACCGTGTACGACCTGCAGATCGCCAACTACGGTGTCGACCAGGGCCTGGGCGGCCCCAATGTGGCGACCTCGTATGAAGACGACGTGCCCTACACTCCCGCCTGGCAGGAAAAGCACACCTCCGTGCCGGCCCGCCTGGTGATCCAGGTGGCGCGCGAGTTCGCCGACAACGCCGACCGCACGCAAGGCAAGAGCATGGTGATCGTCGGTGCCGCGCTGAACCATTGGTACCACAACGACATGATCTACCGCGGCATCGTCAACCTGCTGATGATGTGCGGCTGCATCGGCAAGAGCGGCGGCGGCTGGGCCCATTATGTCGGACAGGAAAAGCTGCGCCCGCAATTCGGCTGGGCCCCGCTGGCCTTCGGCCTGGACTGGTCGCGCCCGCCGCGCCAGATGAACGGCACCTCGTTCTTCTACAACCACACCAGCCAGTGGCGCCACGAGAAGCTGGCCGTCGACGAGATCCTGTCGCCGACCGCCGACCGCAAGCGTTATGACGGCCTGTCGCTGCTGGACCTGAACGCCAGGTCCGAGCGCATGGGCTGGCTGCCGTCGGCGCCGCAGCTCGGCACCAATCCGCTTGACGTGGTCGACGCCGCCGAACGAGCGGGCAAGGATCCGGTGGCCTATACCGTCGAACAACTGAAGTCGGGCGCACTGCAGTTTGCCTGCGATGATCCGGACAATCCTGCCAACTTCCCGCGCAACATGTTCGTGTGGCGCTCCAACATCCTGGGCAGCTCTGGCAAGGGACATGAGTATTTCCTGAAGTACCTGCTCGGCACCCAGAACGCCGTGTTCGGCGACGAAAACGATGCGATCACGCCGAGCGAAGTCACCGTGCGCCCGGCCGCCGAAGGCAAGCTCGACCTGCTGACCGTGCTGGACTTCCGCATGAGCACCACCTGCCTGTATGGCGACATCGTGCTGCCGACGGCGACCTGGTACGAGAAGGACGACCTCAACACGTCCGACATGCACCCCTTCATCCACCCGCTGTCCGAAGCCGTGCAGCCGCTGTGGGAAAGCAAGACCGACTGGGAGATCTACAAGGCCATCGCGAAGAAGTTCAGCGAGATCGCCGGCCCGTACCTGGGCACGCGCAAGGATCTCGTCTGCACGCCGCTGCTGCACGATACCCCGGGCGAACTGGGCCAGCCGTTCGAGCCGAAGGACTGGAAGGCCGGCGAGTGCGACCTGATCCCGGGCAAGACCGCGCCGTCGATGACGGTGGTCGAGCGCAACTACGCGGACATCTACAAGAAATTCACCTCGATCGGCCCGCTGCTCGACAAGCTCGGCAATGGCGGCAAGGGCATCAACTGGAATACCCAGCATGAGGTGAAGGAAATCGGCGATCTGAGCCACACGGTGACGGAGCCCGGCGTGAGCCACGGCCGGCCGAAGCTCGAAACGGCAATCGACGCCGCCGAGATGATCCTGACCTTCGCGCCCGAAACCAACGGCCACGTTGCCGTCAAGGCGTGGGAAGCGCTGTCGAAGATCACCGGCCGCGACCACACCCACCTGGCGGAGGGGCGCGAGCACGACAAGATCCGCTTCCGCGACGTGCAGGCGCAGCCGCGCAAGATCATCTCCGCGCCGACGTGGTCGGGGCTGGAGTCGGAAGAGGTTAGCTACAACGCCGGCTACACCAACGTGCACGAGCTGATCCCCTGGCGCACGCTGACCGGCCGCCAGCAGTTCTACCAGGACCACCGCTGGATGCTGGACTTCGGCGAAGGCGCGTGCGTGTACAAGCCGGCCATCGATACCAAGACCGTGGCGCCGATGCTGGGCAAGAAGCCCAACGGCAATCCGGAGCTGGTGCTGAACTGGATCACGCCGCACCAGAAGTGGGGCATCCACTCCACCTACTCCGACAACCTGCGCATGCTGACGCTGTCGCGCGGCGGCCCGCACGTATGGATCTCGGAAGCCGAGGCCAAGGCCAACGGTATCCGCGACAACGACTGGGTCGAGGTATTCAACGTCAACGGCACGCTGACGGCTCGCGTGGTGGTGTCGCAGCGCGTACCGAAGGGCATGTGCCTGATGTACCACGCCCAGGAAAAGATCGTGAACGTGCCCGGGGCCGAAACCAGCGGCATGCGCGGTGGCATCCATAACTCGGTCACGCGCGCCGTGACCAAGCCCACGCACATGATCGGCGGCTACGCGCAGCTGGCCTATGGCTTCAACTACTACGGCACCGTGGGCAGCAACCGCGATGAATTCGTGATCCTGCGCAAGATGAAGAAGGTCGACTGGCTCGAAGGGCCGCTCGTGGAATCGAACAAGGAAGGAGCAACGCAATGAAGATCCGCGCCCAGGTGGCCATGGTGCTGAACCTCGACAAGTGCATCGGCTGCCATACCTGCTCCGTGACCTGCAAGAACGTCTGGACCAGCCGCGACGGCGTCGAGTACGCGTGGTTCAACAACGTCGAGACCAAGCCCGGCATCGGCTATCCCAAGGAATGGGAGAACCAGGACAAGTGGCAGGGCGGCTGGAAGCGCAATGCCGACGGCACGCTGGAGCCGCGCCAGGGCGGCAAGCTGAAGATCCTGGCGAACCTGTTCGCCAACCCCAACCTGCCGCAGATCGACGAGTACTACGAGCCCTTCACCTACGACTACGAGCACCTGCAGAAGGCGCCGCTGTCGCAGACCCCGCCGACCGCGCGCCCGGTCTCGGTGCTGACCGGCCGCAAGATGGAAAAGATCGAGTGGGGCCCGAACTGGGAAGACGACCTCGGCGGCGAGTTCAGCTCGCGCGGCCGCGACAAGCTCTTCGATGACGTGCAGAAGGAGATGTACTCGACCTTCGAGAACACCTTCATGATGTACCTGCCGCGCCTGTGCGAGCACTGCCTGAACCCGGCCTGCGTGGCCTCGTGCCCCTCCGGCTCGATCTACAAGCGCGAGGACGACGGCATCGTGCTGGTCGACCAGGACAAGTGCCGCGGCTGGCGCATGTGCATCTCGGGCTGCCCGTACAAGAAGATCTATTTCAACTGGCAGAGCGGCAAGGCCGAGAAATGCCTGTTCTGCTATCCGCGCATCGAGGCCGGCCAGCCTACGGTCTGCTCCGAGACCTGCGTCGGCCGCATCCGCTACCTCGGCGTGATGCTGTACGACGCCGACCGCATCGAGCAGGCCGCGTCGGTGGCCGACGAGCGCGACCTGTACCAGTCGCAGCTCGACGTGTTCCTCGACCCGCACGACCCGGCGGTGCAGGCCGAGGCGCTGCGCCAGGGCATCCCGCAAGGCTGGCTCGATGCCGCGCGCAAGTCGCCGGTCTACAAGATGGCGTGCGAGTGGAAGGTCGCCTTCCCGCTGCACCCGGAGTACCGCACGCTGCCGATGGTCTGGTACATCCCGCCGCTGTCGCCGATCCAGTCTGCGGCCGAAGCGGGCCACATGGGCATGAACGGCATCATCCCCGACGTCAAGAGCCTGCGCATCCCGGTCAAGTACCTGGCCAACCTGCTGACCGCGGGCGACGTGATGCCGGTGCTGTCGGCACTGGACCGCATGCTGGCGATGCGCGCCTACAAGCGCTCGCAGGTGGTGGACGGCGTGCAGGACCTGGACGTGCTCAGGCAAGTGGGCCTGACGCCCGCGCAGGTCGAGGACATGTACAAGACCATGGCCATCGCCAACTACGAGGACCGTTTCGTGATCCCGTCCTCGCACAAGGAAATGGTCGAGGACAGCTTCAATGACAAGGCCAGCTGCGGCTTCACCTTCGGCAACGGCTGCTCGGGCGGCACCTCGGATGGCGCGCTGTTCGGCAAGAAGCCGCAGGGCAGCGTGCATTTTGTCGACATGCCCAAATCGCGCAAGAAGGCCGTGATGAGCTGAGCGCTCGCGAACGAACCGGAGAAGAACATGTCCCTCTATCCCATCCTCAGCGCGCTGCTCGGCTATCCCGAGCAGGACCTGCTTGACGCGCTGCCCGAGATCGACGCCCTCCTGGCCGAATGGCCGCAGGCGCGCGACATGCTGGCGCCGGTGACCGGCATGCTGCGCGGCGAGACGCTGATCACGCTGCAGGAAAACTATGTCGCCACCTTCGACCGCAACCCATCGCACTCGCTGCACCTGTTCGAGCATGTACACGGCGAAAGCCGCGACCGCGGGCAGGCCATGGTCGACCTGATCGACGAATACCGGCGCGACGGCTTCGAGCCGGCGGCGTCGGAGCTGCCGGACTACGTGCCGCTGTTCCTGGAGTTCCTCGGCGCGCTGAGCGCCGATGGCAAGGACGAACGCGCCGAGTACCTGCTGGGCGAGGCAATCCACGTGCTGGCCGCGATCGGCGACCGGCTCGCGCGCAACCAGAGCCCGTACGCCGGCGTGTTCGCCGTGCTGCGCACGCTGACCGACGTGCAGCCGCAACCGCAGCAGGAGCCGCCGGTGCGGGACATGGACGAGGCGCTGGAGACCTTCGGTCCGGGCGCCGATGGCGTGGAGCCGCTGCTGGCGCCGCAGGCCGGGCCGCAGGCGGTGAAGTTCTATCCGCGCGGCACGGCGCCGGTTCCCGCGCATTGCTGAAACACCCGGCAAGGCAACCCGAACACCAGACATTGGGCTAACACCATGGCAACGCTTCATCAATTCCTCTACGGCATCTACCCCTACATCGCTGCCGCCATCTTCCTGTTCGGCAGCCTGGCCCGCTTCGAGCGCGAGCAGTACACCTGGAAGACCGACAGCTCGCAGGTGCTCTACCGCGGCAACCTGCGCATGGGCAACATCCTGTTCCACGTCGGCATCCTGGGCCTGTTCTTCGGCCACCTGGTCGGCCTGCTGACTCCGGTGGCGGTATGGGACGCGCTGGGTGTCTCGCACGGCTTCAAGCAAGGCGTGGCGATGGCCGCCGGCGGCGTGATGGGCACCATGTGCCTGGCCGGCCTGCTGATCCTGCTGCACCGCCGCCTGACCAATGCCCGCGTGTCCGCCGTGACCCGCACCGGCGACAAGGTGCTGCTGCTGTGGTTGCTGGTAACGCTGCTGCTGGGCCTGTCCACCATCTTCGAATCGGCCAGCCACATGGACGGCCACATGATGGTGCAGCTGATGACGTGGGCCCAGCACCTCGTCACGCTGCGCGGCGATGCCGCCAGCTATATCGCCGACGCGCCGCTGCTGTTCAAGGCGCACCTGTTCATGGGCATCACGCTGTTCGCGATCTTCCCGTTCACGCGGCTGGTGCATGTGTGGAGCGGCTTTGCGTCGGTCGGCTACGTCGGCCGCGCCTGGCAGCTGGTACGCGGCCGCTGACCCACGCCGACCCAAGGAGAACCGACATGCCTGTCACCGTCAACGGCGTGGAACTGCGCGACGCCGATATCGAACGCGAGCTGGACCATCATCACGACGCGGCCAATCCCGCGAAGATGGCGACTATCTCGGCCATCCTGCGCCTGCTGGTGCGCGAAGAGGCCGGCCGCATCGGCCTGAGCGTGCCCGGCCACGACGACGATGCGCTCGCCATGGCGCTGCTGGAACGCGAGGCCGGCATCCCCGAGCCCGACGAAGCCAGCTGCCGCCGCCACTACGACAGCCGTCCGGAGCGCTTCCGCGAAGGCGAATGGGTCGAGGCCGACCACATCCTGTTCCAGGTGACGCCACGCGTGCCGCTGGACGCGCTGCGCGAAATCGCGGCGCAGACGCTGGCGCTGGTGCGCGGCGATCCGTCGAGCTTCGCGCAACACGCCCGCGCGTTGTCGAACTGCCCGAGCGGCAACAACGGCGGCCGCCTGGGCCGCGTGTTCCGCGGCGAGACCGCGCCGGAGTTCGAGCGCGCGCTCTTTGCCGCGCAGCATGACGGCGTGCTGCCGCAGCTGGTCGAGACCCGTTTCGGGCTGCATATCGTGCGCGTCCTGGAGCGCTGCACCGGCACCCGCCTGCCCTTCGACGCCGTGCGCGGCGACATCGCCTGCGCGCTGGCCACGGCGGCGCGCGACCGCGCCTGGAAGCAGTACGCCAGCCTGCTGATCGGCCGCGCCCGCATCGAAGGCATCGAACTGGAAGGCGCCGACAGCCCGCTGGTGCAGTAGCGCCGCCATCCGGACCAACGGAAACCGCCATGCATCAGATCGAACATCTACTGAAGGGCTTCGAGCGGTTCCAGCAACGCTATTTCGACGACGCGCCAAGCCTGTTCGACGCACTGCGTACCGGGCAGCAACCGCCCACGCTGCTGATCGGCTGCTGCGATTCGCGCGTGGACCCGGCCCTGCTGCTGGGTTGCGACCCGGGCGACCTCTTCACCGTACGCAATATCGGCAACCTGGTGCCGCCCTGCACCGGGCGTCATGAGGGCAGCCTGCACGGCGTGTCCGCCGCGATCCAGTTTGCCGTCGAGCAGCTGCGCGTCGACCGCATCATCGTGATGGGCCATGGCGGCTGCGGCGGCATCCGCGCGTTGCTCGCACAGCCTGCCGATGCCGGCGACCATCCGCCCGACGAAGGCGACGAAGCCGACTACCTCGGCGCCTGGGTGCGCATCGCCGCGCCAGCCCGCCGGCAGGTGGAACAAACGCTTGCCGACGCCAGCCCGGCGCAGCGCCAGCGCGCCTGCGAACAGGCGGCGATCCTGGTCTCGCTGCGCAACCTGCAGACCTTCCCGTTCGTGCGGCGCGCACTGGAAGCGGGAAGGCTGACGCTGCACGGCTGGTACTTCGACTTGCAGGCCGGTGCGCTGCTGGCCTACTCGCAACGCGCCGATGCCTTCCTGCCGCTGGTATGCCCTTTGCCCATTACCGCCGCACAAACCGAACCCGTCACGACATGAATCCCTATATCTTCGGCATCACCGGCACCTCCGGCAGCGGCAAGACCACGCTGATTACCGCACTGCTGCCGTGGCTTCGTGCGCAAGGCCTGACCGTCAACGTGATCAAGCACAGCCACCATCCACTGGAACTCGAGCCCCCCGGCAAGGACAGCGCGCGCTTTCGCGCGGCCGGCGCGACGGAGGTGATGGTGGCCTCGCCCTATCGCTACGCCATCGTGCGCGAGCTGGGCGGCGAAGCGGAGCCAACGCTTGCCGAACAGGTGGCGCGGCTGCGCCCGGCGGACCTCACGCTGGTCGAAGGCTTCCGCCGGGAAGATATTCCACGCATCGAGGTGTATCGGCCGGCGCATGGGCGTGCGCCCTATTATCCCTGCGACCCGTCGATCGTCGCGGTGGCTACCGATGCGCGGCTCGACACCTTGCTGCCATGCCTGCCGCTGGACGATGCCGCGCAGGTGGGGCGGTTCATTCTCGCCATGCGCGGCCGCAACCATCTGGATCCGCTTGACCGTGGCGCATTCCCCGAAGTGGTGGAGATGGTCGCCGCCTGACGGCCCCAGTGGCATGTGCGCGATGCTGCGTCCGGGCATCACCGGAACCTCCACGCTTGTGCCCGCCCCGCCACCCGCCTCGACAATTTCCGCACGCCGCCTATCTTAAGGGTGTCAGTACCGTCGCCGTCGGTGGTGCCGCCTTGCCTTGCACGTACGGGGCAGGCGGCGGTCGCCGATTTGCCCGGACACAAGCAATAAGCGAATGAACGACGACTCGCCCCCGCGGCAGAACTACGAGGATGCCTTGCTCGGCATCGTGGGGGAGATGTCTACCGCTATGCGGCCGCAGACGGAATCCGGCGCGGCGGCCGCGCCCTCGCTGGACAGTGCGCTCGAGGCCGAACTGGGTTTTGATAGCCTGACGCGTGCCGAGCTACTCACCCGCATCGAGCAACGTTTCGGCGTCAGCCTGCCGGAGCAGGTACTGGCCCAGGCCGACACGCCGCGCGCGCTGCTGCGCGCCGTGCTCGCCGCCAGGGACCTGCCACCCGGCGCCGAGGACGGGCCAGCACGGCTGGCCAGCCCGGCACCGGCAGATGCTGCGGCGCAGGCGCCGGAAGGCGCCGCCACGGTGACGGACGTGCTGCGCTGGCACCTGCACCGCCACCCTGACCGTACTCACATCATCCTGCACAGCGGCGAAGGCGAGGATACGACGATCACCTTTGCGCAACTGCACCGGCGCGCCTGCAGCGTGGCCGCCGGCCTGGCCGCGCGTGGCGTGCGCGCCGGCACGACCGTGGCGCTGATGCTGCCAACCAGCGCGGAGTATTTCTACTGCTTCACGGGCATCCTGATGGCAGGCGGCATCCCCGTGCCGCTCTACCCGCCAGCGCGGCTGGCGCAGATCGGTGACCACTTGCAGCGCCACGCCGGCATCCTGGCCAACGCACAGGCGCCGATCCTTATTACGGTGGCCGAAGCCCGGCCGCTCGCCACCCTGCTCAAGGCCAGCACCGGCACGCTGCAAAGCGTGCTGACGCCACAAGAGGTGGAGGACACCGCCGCCGCGCCGGTCCATGCGATGCTGCGCGCGCACGACATCGCGCTGCTGCAATACACCTCCGGCAGCACCGGCTCGCCCAAGGGCGTGGTGCTGACGCATGCCAACCTGCTGGCCAATCTGCGCGCCATGGGCACGGCGTTATCGGTCGACTCGCGCGACGTCTTTGTCAGCTGGCTGCCGCTGTATCACGACATGGGGCTGATCGGCGCCTGGCTGGGCAGCCTGTATTACGCCTTCCCGCTGGTGGTGATGTCGCCGCTTACGTTCCTGGCACGGCCCGAGCGTTGGCTTTGGGCGATCCACAAATACCGCGGCACGCTGTCGGGCGGTCCCAACTTCGCGTATGAACTGTGCCTGCACCGGCTGGCCCAGGCGGACCTGTCGGGGCTGGACCTGTCGAGCTGGCGTTTCGCCTTCAACGGTGCCGAGCCCGTCAGCCTGCAGACCATGCGCAAGTTCACGGCGCGCTTCGCCCGGCATGGACTGCGCGCACAAGCGGCAGCGCCGGTCTACGGGCTGGCGGAAGCATCGGTTGGCCTGACGTTCCCGACGCCCGGACAGAGCCTGACCGCCGACCGCATCGATCGCGCCGCCTTTGTACGCACATCGCGGGCCGTTCCCGCCGGTGCGGACGTGGACCGCGCAGCGGGCGAACGGGACGCCTTGGAGATCCCCTCCTGCGGCCGGCCGCTGCCCGGCCACGATATCCGCATCGTCGATGCCAGCGGCTGCGAGCTGCCCGAGCGGCAGGAGGGCCTGCTGCAGTTCCGCGGGCCGTCGGCCACCAGCGGCTATTTCCGCAACCCGGCACAGACGCGCCAGCTCTTCGACCGCGGCTGGCTCAACACCGGCGACTACGCCTATATCGCCGACGGCGAGCTCTTCATCACCGGCCGCGCCAAGGAAACCATCGTGCGCGGCGGCCGCAATCTCTATCCCTATGAAGTGGAGCAGGCCATCGGCGCAATTCCCGGCATCCGCAAGGGCTGCGTCGCGGTGTTCGGCAGCCCCGATCCGGACAGCGGCACCGAGCACATCGTGGTGATGGCGGAAACCGCTGCAACGGACGAACCGGCGCGGAGCGCGCTGCAACGGCAGGCGCTGAAGACCGCGCTCGATGTACTGGGCATGCCGCCGGACCATGTTGTGCTGGTACCGCCGCACACCATCCTGAAGACGTCGAGCGGCAAGATCCGGCGCGCCGCTTGCCGCGAGCGGTTCGAGCATGGCGGCACCGGCCTGGGCGAAGCCGCGCCATGGCTGCAGATAGCGCGCTTCGGCTGGCAGGCACTGCTGCCGCAGCTGCGGCGCGGCCGGCATGCCGCCGCCGGTCTGTCCTATGCCTTGTACACCTGGCTCTTGTTCGCCGCGATGGCGCCGGTGACGTGCCTGGCATCGGTGGCGATGCACAAGCCTGCCATGGGCTGGGCGCTCAGCCACCACGCCGCCCGGCTGCTGCTGCGGCTGGCCGCGGTGCCATGGCTCGTGCAGGGGCTGGAGCACCTGCCGCGCAATCGCGCCTGCGTGCTGGTATCGAACCATGCCAGCTACCTGGACGGCATCGTGCTGATCGCCGCACTGCCCGGGCCGGTATGCGTGGTGGCCAAGCGCGAGCTGCAAGGACAACGCATCCCGGGCGCCTACCTGTCCAGCATCGGGGCCGACTTCATCGACCGCTTCGACAATGTGCGCGAATCCGAGGCCATCGAGAGACTGGTCACGGCATTGCGCGCCGGCCGGTCTGCCCTGCTGTTCCCGGAAGGCACCTTCGGCCGCGAGCCGGGGTTGCAACGTTTCCGCTCGGGCGCCTTCGTCGCCGCCGCCCGTTCCGGCACACCGGTGGTTCCCATTGCACTGCGTGGCACCCGCTCGGTGCTGCGCGACGGCCAGTGGCTGCCGCGCCGGGGCCCGATCAGCGTCGTCATCGGCCGGCCCCTGCCGCCTGACGGGCAGGACTGGCCGGCGGCAATGCGGCTGCGCAACGCGGCCCGCGCCGAGATCCTGCACTACTGCGGCGAACCCGATGCACTGCGCGTGAAGGCCCAGCCTGCGCGGCCCCACCTCGCGCGCCAACTGCCATGATCCCTGCTCGCCGGACCGCGCGCCAGCCTCCGGCCGTCACACCTTGAGGCAATGGACACCTTTGCCACCGCCCCGATGTGGGCCGGATTCTTCATCCTGGTGCTGGGCACCCTGTTCGTGGACATCTTTGTCCTTGGCGGGCAGCATGCGCACCGCGTTTCCACGCGCGAGGCGCTCGGGTGGACCCTTACCTGGATGACCCTGGCCGCGCTCTTCGGCGTCGCGCTCTGGTGGGCGGTGGCCGAGGACGTCGGCCACGAGGAGGCCCATCGCAAGGTGCTGGAGTTCTACACCGGTTACCTGATCGAGTTGTCGCTGTCGGTCGACAACATGTTCGTGTTCGCGATGATCTTCAGCTATTTCGCCGTGCCGCCTGAGCTGCAGCGCCGGGTGCTGCTGCTCGGCGTGCTCGGCGCGATCCTGATGCGCGCCACCATGATCCTGGTGGGGGTGTGGCTGATCAGCCAGTTCGCCTGGATCCTCTACGTGTTCGGCGTGTTCCTTGTCATCACCGGCATCAAGATGCTGTTCATGTCCCGGCACGCCCCCGACCTCGCGCGCAATCCCATCGTCCGCTTCCTGTGCGCCCATATGCGCATCACCCCGGACTATCACGGCGAACGCTTCTTCGTGCGCATCGGAGGCCTGCGCCACGCGACCCCGATGTTCGTGGTGGTGCTGATGGTCGAGGCCACCGACCTGGTGTTTGCCGTCGACAGCATCCCGGCGATCTTTGCCGTGACCACCGATCCTTTCATCGTCTTCACCTCCAATATCTTCGCGATCATGGGGCTGCGGGCCCTGTATTTCCTGCTCGCCAACCTGGCAGCGCATTTCCAGTACCTGAAGTACGGCCTCGCCATCGTGCTCGCCTTCATCGGCGCCAAGATGCTGGTCGAGCCGTGGTTCCACGTACCGGTGCACTGGTCCCTGGGCGCGGTCGCGATGACGCTGTTCGTCTCCGTCCTGCTCAGCCAGGCCAGGACCAGGCGAGCCGCCGCAGCAGGCGATCAGCCGGGCCGCAGCGGCGCACCGCGCGGACGCGGGGCCGGGAACCGGCGCACATGAGGAGCAAGCCATGAATAAGATCCTGCTGGCGACCGACGGGTCGTCCTATAGCGACGCGGCTGCGCGCTACCTGGCGCAAAGCCCGCTGCTTACCCGCGACTTCGTCGTGCACGTGGTGCATTGCGAGCCGGATGTGCCCGGCGACATCAAGTCCTTCATCGACCGCGCCACGCTCGACGACTGGCATCGCGAACAGAACGAGAAGGCGATGGGCTCGGTGGCCACCATCCTCGGCGAAGCAGGGATCGCGTTCGAGCGCCATGGCTTCACAGGCTTCGCGCCGGCCCGCATCGTCGAGTATGCGAGCCAGATCGGCGCCAGCCTGATCGTGATGGGCTCGCATGGCCGGGGCGGCTTCCTCGATGCCATCATCGGGTCGGTGGCAAGACGAGTCCTGGCCCATGCGCACTGCCCTGTGCTGTTGATCAAGGATTAGCAGCGCAATCGCACTACGCTAGGCTCCCTGCCATCAGGGCGGCGCGCGGCTCCGCGAGATCGCGCCGCCCCGGGAACGCGCGCGCCTGCCGCGCAGGCAAACCACGCCTTCTGCCAGGCAAAAAAACCGTTGCGTGACATCCAGCACGGTTTGATGCCAGTCAAGCCCCTTCTCGCAGAGTGTCCGCATCATCACTGCAAGCGCCTGGTGCCAGTTCGCGCCCCACAAGCACCGCGACAACAGCTTTCCACAACCCGCTGAACCACGGCACCATGAAAGCAAGAAAATGGCTTTACCCCGCATTCGCGGCACTGCCGCTCTCGCTCTGGCTGGGACTTCCCCAGGCAGCCACCAACACGGCCAAGGCCGCGCCGAAGCCTGAAGCAAAAGCCGAACAGAAGGCGGCCATCCCCACGCTCACCGCGGCCGAGTTCGACCACGCCAGGCAGATCTACTTCGAGCGCTGTGCCGGCTGCCACGGCGTGCTGCGCAAGGGCGCTACCGGCAAGCCGCTGACACCCGACATCACCCGCGCGCGCGGCTCCGAATACCTGAAGACCTTCATCAAGTACGGCAGCCCGGCCGGCATGCCGAACTGGGGCACTTCCGGCGATCTCTCCGACAAGGAAGTCGACCTGATGGCCCGTTACATCCAGCTCGATCCGCCGACGCCGCCGGAATTTTCGCTGGCCGACATCGAGAAGAGCCGCAAGGACATCCTGCCCGTCGCGCAACGGCCGACGAAGAAGATGAACCAGTACAACCTGGACAACCTCTTCTCGGTCACGCTGCGCGACGCCGGCGAGGTCGCGCTGGTCGACGGCGACAGCAAGCAGATCATCAACATCGTCAAGACCGGCTACGCGGTGCATATCTCGCGCATGTCGGCGTCGGGCCGCTACCTTTACGTGATCGGGCGCGATGCGCGGCTGGACCTGATCGACCTGTGGCTGCCCAAGCCCGACATCGTCGCCGAGGTCAAGATCGGCATGGAAGCGCGCTCGGTCGAGACTTCCAAGTACAAGGGCTATGAAGACAAGTACGCGGTGGCGGGCTCGTACTGGCCGCCGCAGTACGTGATCATGGAAGGCGATACGCTCAAGCCGCTGAAGGTGGTGTCCACGCGCGGCATGACCGTCGACAACGAGTACCACCCCGAGCCGCGCGTCGCCTCGATCGTCGCCAGCCACTACCACCCCGAGTTCGTGATCAACGCCAAGGAGACCGGCAAGATCCTGATGGTCAACTACTCGGACCTGTCCAACCTGAAGACCACCACCATCGATTCGGCCAAGTTCCTGCACGACGGCGGCTTCGATTCCACCGGGCGCTACTTCCTGGTCGCGGCGAATGCTTCCGACAAGATCGCCGTGGTCGATACCAAGGAAGACAAGCTCGCCGCGCTGATCGAGGTGGGCAAGACCCCGCACCCGGGGCGCGGCGCCAACTTCACGCATCCGAAGTTCGGCCCGGTCTGGGCCACCAGCCACCTTGGCGATGAGACCATCAGCCTGATCGGCACCGATCCCGCCGGCCATGCGGCGCAGGCGTGGAAGGTGGTGCAGACGCTCAAGGGCCAGGGCGGTGGCTCGCTGTTCATCAAGACGCATCCCAAGTCCTCGAACCTGTGGGTCGATACGCCGCTGAATCCCGATGCCAAGCTGAACCAGTCGGTGGCGGTGTTTGATACGCGCAACCTGGAAGACGGCTTCAAGGTGCTGCCGGTCGCCGATTGGGCCGGGCTGAAGGGAGCCGGCGCCAAGCGGGTGGTGCAGGCCGAGTACAACAAGGCCGGCGACGAGGTCTGGTTCTCGGTCTGGGGCACCAAGGACGGCGAGTCCGCACTGGTGGTGGTCGATGACAAGACCCGCACGCTCAAGACCGTGATCAGGGACAAGCGCCTGATCACGCCAACCGGCAAGTTCAACGCCTACAACACGCAGCACGACGTTTACTAAAAACCCGCGGCACCGCACCCCTCTCTCGGTGCGGTGTCCGCTTCCATTCCCCCAACGGAGAAATTACGATGAAGCTCCCTATCCACCTGCGTGCGCGCCTGCCCGCGCTCCTGGCAGCCGCCGGCTGTGTCCTTTCGTTCGGCGCTGCCGTCCCCGGCGTAGCCCATGCCAGCCAGCAGCTTGCTTCCAGCAAAGCTTGCCTGTCCTGCCACGGCGTCGACAAGAAGCTGATCGGACCGGCCTTCAAGGACGTCAAGGCGAAGTACACGGGCAAGAAGGACGGGCAGGCGCATATGGTCCAGTCGATCCTGAAGGGCAGCAACGGCCAGTGGGGCGCGATGCCGATGCCGGCCAACGCCGTCAGCGAAGCCGAGGCCAATACGCTGGCCAAATGGATCCTGTCACTCTGATGACCCGGGCGTGGCGTGGCGCCACGGTGAACATGCTGGCCGCGGCGCTGCTGTCCGCGCCGGCCATGGCGCCGGCGCAGCCCACGCCCACGCACGCCCGGCAGGCGCAACTGGCGCACTGGCTGCGCGATGATTGCGGCGCCTGCCACGGCATGACGCTGCGCGGCGGCCTGGGTCCGCCGCTGACGCGCGAGGCGCTGGCGGGCAAGCCGCCGGAGAGCCTTGTCGCCACCGTGCTGTACGGGCGGCCCGGCACCGCCATGCCGCCCTGGCACCCCTTCATGACGCAGGATGAAGCCCAATGGCTGATCGAACGACTCCGGGCCGGCGACCCGCCGGCCGTCATGCCAGTCAACGCGGCACCGGCACGCTGATGCGCGGCCTTGCCGCCGCGCTCGCCTGCGCCGCCGCGCTGTTGGCCGGCTGTGCCGGGGCGGTGCGCGGCACCGGCGATCTCGGCGTGGTGGTGGAACGTGCCGCCGGCCGGCTGCAGATCGTGGAAACCACCGGCATGACGCGGCTGGCCACGGTCGACGGGCTGGGCGACCTGTCGCACGCCAGCGTGGTGTTCTCGCGCGATGCGCGCTACGCCTACGTGTTCGGCCGCGATGGCGGGCTCACGCGCGTGGACCTGCTGGACGCGCGCATCACGCACCGCATCCTGCAGGCCGGCAACAGCATCGGCGGCGCGATCTCGCAGGATGGCCGCGTGGTGGCCGCGCAGAATTACGCGCCGGGCGGGATCCGGCTGTTCGATGCCCGGACGCTTGAGCCGCTGGCGGACCTGCCGGCCATCGGCCAGGACGGGCGCCGCGCCAAGGTGGTGGGCCTGGCCGACCTGCCGGGCCGGCGCTTTGCCGCAAGCCTGTTCGAGTCCGGCGAGATCTGGATCATCGATGCCGCCGATCCGCGCCATCCGCAAGTGACGCGCCTGCCGGCCGGGCGCGAGCCGTACGACGGCCTGGTCACGCCCGACGGACGCTGGTACCTGGCCGGCCTGTTCGGCGAGGACGGGCTGGCGCTGGTCGACCTGTGGCAGGCGCCGCCGCAGGCGCGCCGTATCCTCTCCGGCTACGGCCGCAGCGGCCAGCCGCTGCCGGTCTACAAGATGCCGCACCTGCGCGGCTGGGCGATGGCGCAGGGCCAGGCATGGCTGCCGGCCATCGGCCGGCACGAAGTACTGGTCGCCGACCCGGCGCGCGGCTGGCAGCAGACCGCGCGCGTGGCGCTGGCCGGCCAGCCGGTCTTTGTCATGGCACGCCCGGACGGCCGGCAGGTCTGGGTCAACTTCGCCTTCCCGCACAACGACACCGTGCAGGTCATCGACACCGCCACGCGAGAGGTGGTACGCACGCTGCGACCTTGCCGCGGCGTGCTGCATATGGAATTCACGCCCAAGGGGGAGGCGCTGTGGCTGTCCTGCCGAGACGACAACCGCGTCGAAGTCTTTGACACCGGCAGCCTCGCGCGCATCGCCACGCTGCCGGCCGATAACCCCAGCGGCATCTTCTTCACCGCGCGGGCGCAGCGCTTCGGCATGTAAGGGGGGCGCCATGCTCGACGAACGCACCCTGTACGACACGCTGCAGCATGACTTCCCGCTGCAGCGCCGCCCCTACCAGGCGCTCGCGCAAGGACTCGGCCTGTGCGAGCACACGCTGCTGTCGCTGCTGGCGCGCGACCTGGGCGCGGGCCGGATCAGCCGCGTCGGCGCCGTATTCGCGCCCAACGTGATCGGCGTCAGCACGCTGGCCGCGCTGAGCGTGCCGACGGCGCAGCTGGATCGCATGGCCGCTCGCGTCAGCACCTGCGCCTCGGTCAGCCACAACTACGCACGCAGCGGCCACGCATACAACCTGTGGTTCGTCGCGGGCGCGCGCGAGCGCAGCACGCTGGACGGCACACTGGCCGCCATTGCCGACATGGCCGGGCAAGTGCCGCTGGACCTGCCGATGGCGCGCGAATACCACATCGACCTGGGTTTTGCGCTCGGTACCGGCGACCGCCGCCGGCGCCGGATCGCCGCACCCGTGCCCCCGGTCGCGCTGGACGCGGATGACTGGCGCCTGGTGGCGGCGCTGGAAGCGGGCCTGCCGCTGACGCCGCGCCCGTTCCAGGAACTGGCGTTGCGCACGCGGCTGCCGATGCCGCGCGTCCTGGAGCGGATTGCGCAGTGGTCGGCACAGGGCGTCATCCGCCGGCTGGGCGTGGTGCTGCGCCATGGCCGCTTCGGCTACGGGCACAACGCCATGTGTGTGTGGAACGTGCCGGACGCCCGGGTCGACGCGATCGGCCTGCGCCTGGCGCGCCAGCCGCGCGTGACGCTGTGCTACCGGCGCGAGCGGCGTCTGCCGGCCTGGCCCTTCAACCTGTTCGCGATGATCCATGCCCGCGACGCGCGCGACCTGCAGCCGGCGCTCGACCACATCCGCGCCACCGTCGGGCTGGACCAGACGCCCGGCGCGGTGCTGGTCGGCACACGTTGCTACAAGCAGCGCGGCACGCGCTACGCCACGCAGGAGGCGGCATGAACATGGCAGCCGATGCCTGCGGCGGCGCGCTTGCCGACACCGGCGGCACCATCGATGCCACCGACCGCCGCATCATCAACGCACTGCAACGCGGCCTGCCGCTGGTGCCGCGGCCGTATGCCGAGGCTGCCGCCTCGCTCGGCATCGCGGAGGGCGACCTGCTGGCGCGGCTGCGCCGGCTGCTCGACCACGGCGTGCTGACACGATTCGGCCCGCTCTATCAGATCGAACGTGCGGGCGGCCGCTTTGTGCTGTGCGCCTGCCACGCGCCGGAACAGCGTCTCGACGCGGTGGCCGGCGCGATCAACGCCTTCCCGGAAGTCGCGCACCACTACCAGCGCAACCACCACCTGAACCTGTGGTTCGTGCTGGCGGTCGCGCGGGCCGACGAGGTGGCCCCGGCGCTCGCCCGCATCGCCGCCGCGGCGGGCGTCGAGATCCTGCCGTTTCCCAAGGAGCGCGAGTTCTTCGTCAACCTATATCTTCCCGCATGATGTCCGCCGACGCCCACGATGTCATCGATCTTGCCCTGATCCGCGCCACGCAGGCGGGCCTGCCGCTGGAGCCGGCGCCGTTCGCGGCAGTGGCCGCCATGCTGGGACTCGACGAGGCCGAAGTCATCGCCCGGCTGGCGGCGATGCAGGCGCGCGGCATGCTGCGCCGCATCGGCGCGGTTCCCAACCACTACCGGCTGGGCTGGCGCGCCAACGGCATGACGGTGTGGGACGTGGATGATCGCTGCGTCGATGCGCTCGGCGAACGCATCGGTGCGCTGCCCTTCGTCAGCCACTGCTATCTGCGCCCGCGCCGGCTACCGCACTGGCCCTACAACCTCTTCGCGATGGTCCACGCGCGTACGCGCGCCGACGCGGCGCCGCAGATCGGCCGCATCGCGGCGCTGCTGGGCGACGCCTGCCGCTCGCATGACGTGCTGTGGTCCACCCGCATCCTGAAGAAAACCGGCCTGCGCCTGCCGCCGGCCGGACCTGCCCCACAGGAGCCACGCTGATGTTCCGCCTGTCCCGCTTCATGGAAGCCCTGCGCGACGCCGGGCCAGTGCCGCCTGCCCGCAAGGCCGCCGGTCCGGTCGTGATCTGGAACCTGATCCGCCGCTGCAACCTCAACTGCCGGCATTGCTATGCCACCTCGGCCGATACCGATTTCAAGGGCGAGCTGGATACCGCCGAGGCGCTGCGCGTGCTGGCGCAATTGCGCGATGCGCGCGTGCCCGCACTGATCCTGTCCGGTGGCGAGCCGCTGCTGCGGCCTGACCTGTATGACATTGCCGCCCATGCGCGCGTGCTTGGCTTCCACCTGTCGCTGTCATCGAACGGCACGCTGCTCGATGCCGGCCATGCCGCGCGGCTGGCCGCCGCGGGCTTCGACTATGTCGGCGTCAGCCTGGACGGGCTGCCCGCCACGCACGACCGCTTCCGCCGCAGCGACGGCGCCTTCGCGCAGGCGCTGGCGGGCCTGCGCGCCGCGCGCGCCGCCGGCCTGCGCGTCGGCGTGCGCATGACGCTGACCGAAGCCAACGCCGCGCAGCTGCCCGACGTGGTGGCGCTGGCCGAAGGCGAAGGCATCGACAAGTTTTACCTGTCCCACTTCAACTACGCCGGCCGCGCGCGCAGCCATCGCGCCGAGGATGCACGGCATGCGCGCACGCGCGCCGCGCTGGACTGGCTGTTCGACCATGTCTGGGAGCGCACGCGCGCGGGCCATGCCGGCGACTTCGTCACCGGCAACAACGATGCCGACGGGGTCTACCTGCTGTACTGGATCGCTCAGCGCTTCCCGGACCGCGTCGCCGATATGCGCCGGCGGCTGGAACAATGGGGCGGCAACGCGACTGGCGTGGGCGTGGCCAATATCGACAACCTCGGCAACGTGCATCCCGATACGATGTGGTGGCACGTCACGCTGGGCAACGTGCGCGAACGGCCCTTCGGCGAGATCTGGGCGAGCCGCGCCGATCCCCTGATGGCGGGACTGGCCAGCCGGCCGCGTCCGTTGCAGGGGCGCTGCGCGGACTGCGCGCAGCGTGCCATCTGCAACGGCAATACCCGAGTGCGCGCGCTCGCACTGACCGGCAACGCGTGGGCGGAAGATCCGGGCTGCTACCTCAGCGACACCGAAATCGCCAACGCGCCCGGCACGGAGTTGGCGGCATGACGCGCATCGCCCGATGGCTCCTGTCCCTGGCGCTGACCTGCGGCATGCAATCCGTATCCGCGCTCGATCCTGCCGCACTCTATGGCCAGCACTGCGCCGCCTGCCACGGCGCCGACCGCCTCGGCGGCATGGGCCCCGCGCTGCTGCCGGAAAGCCTGGAGCGGCTGCGTGCCAGCGAACTCGACACCGTGCTGCGCGACGGCCGCGCCGCGACGCAGATGCCGCCCTTCGGCGCCACGCTGGCGGCGCCGGAACTGCAGGCGCTGGCGCGCTGGCTGCGTACGGCACCTGCCGCCGCGCCGCAATGGAGCGCCGAGGCGATCCGTGCCAGCCACGTGGTCACGCATGCGCCTGGCACGCTGCCGGCGCGTCCCGTGTTCAGCGCCGATCCGCTGAACCTGTTCGTGGTGGTCGAGGCAGGCAGCCATCACATGACCGTGCTCGACGGCGACCGGCTTGCACCGATCCATCGCTTTGCCACGCGCTTCGCGCTGCACGGCGGCCCCAAGTTCAGCCGCGATGGCCGCTATGTCTACATGGCCAGCCGCGACGGCTGGGTCAGCAAGTACGACCTGTGGAACCTGGCCTATGTCGCCGAGATCCGCGTCGGCATCAACACGCGCAACGTTGCCGTCAGCGACGACGGGCGCTGGGTGCTGGCCGGCAATACGCTGCCGCGCACGCTGGTGCTGCTGCGCGCCGACGACCTGTCGGTGGCGCGGGTGCTCGACGTCAGGGGCCGCAGCGGCGACGCCTCGCGGGTATCGGCGGTCTACGACGCGGCGCCGCGCCACAGCTTTATCGCGGCGCTGAAGGACATCGCCGAGGTCTGGGAAATCCCGTATGCCGATGCCGCCGGCAAGCCACTCCCGTCGCCGGCACCGCGTACGATCGTGCTGGACGACGTGCTCGACGACTTCTTCTTCGACCAGTCTTACCGACACATCCTCGGCGCGTCGCGCAGCGGCGGCGGCCAGGTGATCGACCTCGACCAGGGCCGAAAGGTGGCCGCGCTGGCGCTCGGCGGCATGCCTCACCTCGGCAGCGGCATCACGTGGCAACGGGACGGCCATGAAGTGATGGCGTCGCCCGACCTCGGGCAAGGCCGCGTTTCGGTGATCGACATGCAGGACTGGCACACCGTCGCCACCATCCCGACCAACGGCGCGGGCTTCTTCCTGCGCAGCCACGAGAACAGCCGCTATGCCTGGGCCGACGCGATGATGAGCCCGCGGCGCGACACGCTGCAGGTGATCGACAAGCAGACCCTGCAGGTTGCCGGCAGCGTCACACCCAGTCCGGGCCGCACCGCCGCGCACGTGGAATTCACGCGCGACGGGCGCCATGCGCTGGTCAGCCTGATGGAGCGCGACGGCGCGATCGTGGTCTATGACGCCGCCACGCTGCAGGAAGTGAAGCGCATCCCGATGGACAAGCCCATCGGCAAGTACAACGTCTACAACAAGACCACGCGTTCGGCCGGCACCAGTCATTGACGCCATGCCGCGCGCACGCAGGAGTCCCTCGCATGAACTCTCCTCTCAAGCCCGGCAAGGTCTGGCTGGTCGGCGTCGGCCCCGGCAGCCCCGACCTGGTCACCGTGCGTGCGGTACGCGCGCTCGCATCCGCCGACGTATGGCTGGTCGATGACCTGGTCGCGCCGGAGATGTCCTGCTATGCCCGGCCCGGCACGCATGTCGAGTGGGTCGGCAAGCGTGGCGGCCGCTGCTCGGTCACCCAGGCGCGCATCCAGCAGCTGACACTGCAGCACGCGCTGGCCGGGCGCACCGTCGCGCGCGTCAAGGGCGGCGATCCGCTGCTGTTCGGCCGCGGCGGCGAAGAGGCCGCCTTCCTGCGCGCGCACGGCGTGCCGGTGGAAGCGGTCAACGGCATCAGCAGCGGCATGGCGGCGGCGCAAGCCCTCGGCGTCGCGCTGACCCACCGCGCCCACTGCCACGGCGTGACCTTCGTCACCGGGCACACCAGCGAACACGGCTCGCCCGACTGGGAGGCACTAGTGCGCGGCGGCACCACGCTGGTCATCTACATGGGCATGAGCCGGCTCGCCGCGATCCGCGACGGGCTGCTGGCGGCCGGCATGCGCGCCGACATGCCGGCGGCGGTGGTGATGCATGCCGGCGGCGCGGAGGAGCGTTCGTGGACTGGCACGGTGCAGGCGCTGGCTGATGCGCTAGCTGCCGGGCTGGCCAGCCCGGCGGTGGTGCTGGTGGGAGGCGTGATGGCGGAGGCGATGCCGCAGGAGATGGCGCTCTCATCCGCCGCGCCGCTGGAGTAGCATGGTGCCGCGCGACCGGCCCGGGCCGCGCCATACCGACAGGCACGACCATGCTCACCAAGGCTCTCACCGCATTCCTCCTGATGGCGCTTTGCGTATCGGTTCACGCGATCGGCATCCTGGCGGCCTTTCACTGGCTCAAGTGGCGGATCCCGCCGGGGCCGCGCTACTTCTGGCGCGCCACGCGCGCGCTGATCAGCCTGGCGGCTTGCACGATCCTGCTGCACCTGCTGCAGATCGTGGCCTGGGGCCTGTTCTACTACTGGCGGGCGGGGCTGCCCGACCTGCATACGGCCCTCTACTTCAGCGCAGTGACCTACACCACCACCGGCTATGGCGACGTGGTGCTGCCGCAGCCATGGCGCCTGGTCGGCGGCGTGGAAGCGCTGACCGGCATCCTGATGTGCGGCCTGTCGACCGGTTTGTACTTTGCTTTCTTCTCCAGGGTGGTGACCAACGCGCTGCACCATCGGGAAAGCGAAGGCCCCGCGCAAGGCGGGGCCGGGGCTTGATGCTCGAGGTCGGGGCGGGGCGAGCCGTCCCGTTCCGCGCGGCAGCCGCTTAGCGCGCCGCCGAAGCAGTCAGCCAGCCTTCTTCGGTGCTCGTGGCCGCGACCTGCCTGGCGATCGAATCACCCAGGCGCGTGGCATCCGCATTGACCGAGTCATGCGTGAGTTCCGTGGCGCCGCGCACACCGGCCCCGCCGGCAGCCGCCATCGCTACATGTCCGGCCGCGGCGCCGATGCCGGCGGTTTCCGCCACGCCCGGGATATGGCCGCTGTCGGCGTCGGCGACGAAGCTCTGCAGCGGGACCGGGGCGCCGTTGGCGGGCTTGTACGAGATGCGCACGTCGGCGCCGACTTCGCTCTTGCCGGCACCCAGGCCGATCAGCAGGCGGCGCCGGCCGCTGCCTTCGTCGATCTTGCAGAAATCGCCCTCGACGATCAGTGCGTTGGCACCAGCCGGCGCCGGCGCATCGGAACGCACGGCATTCAGGCCCATGCCGCGCAGCTGGCGCACGACCTCGTTGGCGACCTGCTCGCGCGCTTCAGCCGCGGTCTGGCCCTGGGCGTCGGCCGACGAGCCGCCGGTGGCCATCATCCTGACCTTCTGCACCAGGCCGCCGTCGAGCTTCACCTGCCCGGCATCGGCCTCGAACGCGTGGACGTAGATCACGTCGGCGTGCACGGCCTGCATCAGGCCCATCTGGTTGATGCCGGTAACACCTGCGTTGGCGCAGCCGGCGCCGAGCATGGCAGTGGCGGCGAATGCGGCGATGGTCAGGCGCTTGGTTTGCCTGGCGATGGTCTGGAGAGCGTTGCGCATATCGGTTCCTTTGGGTTGGCGATTCGTGCCGTCAGTGGTCTGGAAGAGCTGTCACCGACTTTGTTGCATCAGGGAATCGCAAACCATCGGGAGCTTCTTGCCGCGCTGCCTGGCTCGGTGTTGCCGTGTGGCATCGCGGTGACGGGAGTATGGGAAAAACCCGCGCGCGGCGCCATGTGGGAATTATTTCGCGCCATGTCACGGCGCGGCGGGCCGGGCAGCAAGGGGGGCGCTACGCCGGTGACTGCAGCGGCAGCGCCACCACCGCTTCAAGTCCGCCGCCATCGCGCGGGCGGAACTGCAGCGAGCCGCCGTGCAGCCGCGCGATGCGCTCGACGATGGCCAACCCAAGCCCTGTGCCGCCCGCGTGGCCGCGCGCATTGGCGCCGCGGCTAAAGGGCGCCTTGAGCTGCTCCAGCTCATGCGCGGCGATGCCGGTGCCGCGGTCGCCAACCGCCACGTAGGCGCACGCGGCATCGCGCCAGGTGCGCACGCTGAAGCCTGACTTGCCGTAGACGACAGCGTTCTGCATCAGGTTCATCAGCAGCCGCATCAGGCTGACAGGGCGATAGGGAACCGGGGGCAATTCGGCCAGCGACAGCTCGAACTCATGCCCCAGGCCGGCGAAGTCGGCGGCGAGCTGCGACACCAGCGCGTTGACGTCGCCGGGCTGCGGCTGCTCTTTTTCGCCGCTGCCGGCGTAGTCCATGAACTGCTGCAGGATGGTCTCGATGTGGTCCAGGTAGCCCTCGGCCGAGGCCACGAACGCGTCGTCGGCGCCGCGCGGGATGGACATGGCCATGGCCAGGCGCAGCTTGGTCAGTGGCGTGCGGATGTCGTGCGAGACACCCGCCAGCATCAGTGCCCGCGTCTGCTCGGCCTGCTGCAACGCCTGCGTCATCTGGTTGAAGGCGCCGCTGACCTGGGCGATCTCGGTCGGGCCGTCGGTCGGCAGTGGTGGCGGTGTCGATCCGGCGCGGATGTCCTGCGCGGCACGCGCCAGGTCCTGCAGCGGCCGGTTCAGGTGGCGCTGGATCAGGTAGCCGGTCAGTGCCGCGAGCAGCGCCAGCGCGGTCGACAGCGCCAGCGCCGTGGCGATGCCGCCGGCGCGCACGTCCTCGCTGATCGGCAGGCCGATCCAGCGGGGTTGGCCGCCCACATGCATGCGAATCCAGAGTTGCTCGGCCTCGCCGGCCTGCCATCGCACCGGCATGTCGGCGGGCAGGTGGCGCCGCAGCGCCTCCATGAAGACATCGCGTTGCCAGGTGCGCAACAGGTGCTGCAGGTCGGCCGCGGGTTTCGCGGCGGCGTGCTCGGGCTCTTGCGCCTGCGCACCCATGCGCGTGGCCGCGACACCGCTGGGGTCAAGCGGTATTGCCGCCACCACGCGGTCGAGCGTGCGCACGTAATCGGCAAAGACAATGGCGGCGCGCTCGATGCGCGGGCGCTGCACGTAATGCAGCAGCACCGTCAGCGAGCACGCCTGGGTGACGGCCACCAGCGCCACCAGCAGCAGGATATTGCGCGCCAGCAGCGAACGCGGCAGCAGGCGCCTGAACATGGGCGACGAACGCGTCACGATTCCACACCGGCGACCAGCATGTAGCCAACGCCCCACACGGTCTTGATAAAGCGCGGCTTGGACGGATCGTCTTCGACGATCTGGCGCAGCCGCAGGATCTGCACGTCGATGCTGCGGTCGAGCGCGTCATGGTCGCGCCCGCGCGCCCGCGCCAGCAGGTTCTCGCGGCTGACCGCACGGTTCGGCGACGATCCCAGCGCGTGCAGCAGCAGCATCTGCGCCGAATGCACTTCGACCGGCTCGCCGCCGCGCAGCAGCGTCTGCTTGCCGACATCGAAGGTGAAGTCGCCGAAGCGCAGCCTCTGCGTGGTCACGGTGGGGTCGCCGGCCGACATCTTCTGCCGGCGCAGCAGCGCGCGGATGCGCGCCACCAGTTCGTCCGGCACGAAGGGCTTGGCGAGGTAGTCGTCGGCACCCGTTTCCAGGCCGGCGACACGGTCCATCGGGTCACCCTTGGCCGTCAGCATCAGGATCGGCAGCGTGTGGCCCTCGGCCCGCAGGCGCTTGCAGATGGTGAGGCCGTCCTCGGGCTCCATCATCAGGTCGAGCACCAGCAGGTCGTGCGGCTCGCGCTGCAGGTACTTGTCGAGCTGCTTGCCGTCGGCCACCGCGCGCACGCGGAAGCCGTGCCCGGTCAGGAAGCGTTGCAGCATGTTGCGCAGCTCGGCTTCATCGTCGAGCACGACAATCCTGTTCACCTGTTCCATCACGGGTCTCCGGCGATGCCGGCGTGCCGGCGGCTTGCTGTCCCAACTTTCAGCGCCAGGCTTCAGCGCATGACATCAGCGCATGACATCAGCGCATGACATCAGCGCGACATCATCTTCTGCTTCATGAACGCCTCGATCTGCGGCAGCGTCACGTAGCCCAGCCGCTGCGTATCGATCTGGTCGAAGTGGCTCGCGACCATCGGCATGCCGGCCTGCGCCTGCTCGCGGGTCAGCTTGCCGTCCCGCGTGGTGTTCGCGCCGGCGAAACGCTCCTGCAGCTGCTGCAACGCACGCTCGGCCCGTACTCCACCGGCGCCTGCCGCTGCGGGCAGCTCGGCACTTTGTGCCCAGGCGCCTGCAGAAACAATACACAACATAAGCACTGCAATCATCTTCTTCATGGTGGACTCCGTGGGACGGCCGGCGCCGCCGGCGATAGTCAGGGCAGTTGGCAAGGGGAAATCGATGGGGGAAGCACGTCGATGCGCTCAGACCACGTGGGCGGGCACCCACACACCGCCGGCCCAGTGGCCGGGGATCATGACGGCCGGGCGGCCGACGTAGACCGCGCGCGGTGCGAAATAGATCGTGCGCGGCACCGGTGCGGCGACCACGACACGGACCGGCGGCGGCGGGGCAAGCACGACCTTAGCGGGCGGCGGCACGTACACCATGGCGGGCGCCGGGGCCGGCACGTAGACCGGCGCCGGGGGCGGCGGCGTGACCACCACCGGCGGCGTGCCGACCGCCACCGCCGTACCCGCCGTACTCGCCGTACCCGCCGTGCCGACGGCAGCCACAGTGCTTACCGTTCCGACCGTGGCGACTGTCGTGCCGCCGGTCGCTACCGCCGCGCCGTGGACCACGGTAGTGCCACCGCCGGTGGTCACGACCCCAGGCGCCACGCTGGTGGCGCTGCCCGAGTGCGTGACGGTACCGCCCTGCGCACCGGTCACGGTACCCGAGCGGTAGCAGGTCGAGCCGGCGCAGCTGGTCGAAGCGGCGTGCCCGTAGCTATTGCCATTTGCGCCAGTGACGGTGCCGGACGATGAGTACTGCCCCATGCCTTGGCGGGTCAGGCTGCCAGAGGTGGTGGCAGTCTGGCCATTGGGGCCGGTCAGGTCGCCGCTGTGCGAGCAGGTGCCGCCTGCGCAACTGGTGCTGCCGTCGTGCTGCACCGAGCGGCCGTCGGGACCGATGGCGGTGCCGCTGTTGCTGAACTGGCCCGGCGCGCTGCGTGTGACGGTGCCGGTGTTGGTGGCCAGGCCGCCATGCGGGCCTTCGATGCCGCCGGCGTGCGAGCAGCTGCCGCCACCACAGGCGCCGATATGCCCGGTGCTGAACGTGCCGCGCGGCGTGCAGGCCGTGCCGTGCCCGCCAAATGCGGCAAAGGCGGGCGTGCTCGACAGGATCACCAGCGCACCGCCGGCGATGCTGAGGAAGCGGGGCAGGCGCAGCTTGCGAGTCGGGCGCAGGGAGCTTTCGGTATGGGCGGGGCGTTTCGTCATGGCAGGTCCTTCTGGTTCGGTTCATGCCGCGCACCGTGTCGCGGCGACGGTCGAACTATAGGCAAGCGACCACGGCTTCTCGCGGTGGAAAAGATGTCGCGGTGTTACACCGCCCGCGGCCCGCCACGCATGACATACGGCGAAATAATTGCTGCATGGCGCCGCAAGGGTCCAGCCACTACCTTTGCCTCACCGACGCAGCAAGCAGCCAACCCCGCAAGCCAAGCGTCCCACTTCACCGCACTGGACCCGACATGCACAACCTCGGAAAATTCACGCTCTACGTCACGGCGTTTATCGTGGCGGTATCGCTGGTCGAAGCCTTCGTTCTGGCACGCAAGGCGAACCGCCAGGGCAAGGCCTACCCCTGGCATGAAGTCGCCCTGTCGCTGGCCGACCTGGCAGGCCGCAAGCTGCTGGCGCTGCTGCCGCTGTCGCTGGCCACGCCGGTGTTCGCGTTTGCCTGGCAGCACCGCATCTTCACGGTCGAGATCAACAGTGCGCTGGCCGTGCTGCTGCTCTTTCTCGGACAAGAGTTCTGCTACTACTGGTACCACCGCGCCTCGCACCGCATCCGCTTCTTCTGGGCCACGCACGCGGTGCACCACTCGCCGAACGAGCTGACGCTGGGCACCGCCTATCGCCTGGGCTGGACCGGCAAGATCACCGGCACCGCCATCTTCTTCGCGCCCCTGGTTTTCCTGGGCGTTCGTCCCGACGTGGTGCTGGCCACGGTGAGCCTGAACCTGCTGTACCAGTTCTGGCTGCATACCACCTGGATCCCCAAGCTGGGCTGGCTCGAATACGTGTTCAATACCCCGTCGGCGCACCGCGTGCACCATGCTTCGAACATCGACTACCTCGATGCCAACTTCGGCGGCGTGCTGATCATCTTCGACCGCCTGTTCGGCACCTATGTGGAAGAGCGTGAAGAAGAGCCCTGCCGCTTCGGCCTGGTCCACCCGACCACCACGCACAACCCGCTCGTCAACCAGTTCGAGCACTGGGTCAGCCTGTTCGGCGACATGGCCAGGGCCGGCAGCGTGACCAAGGCAATCGGCTACCTGGTGATGCCCCCGGGCTGGACGCCGGACGGCAGCGGCGACACCACCGAAAGCCTGCGCCAGCAGGCCCAGGCGGAGCGGGCGGTGGCGGTGAACGCAAGCTGAACGGAATCCACGGAAAAGAAAAGCGCAGCGCGGCCTTGCCGCGCTGCGCTTCGTCGTTGTTAGCGAGGCGTCCCGCCGAAGCTCGCCGCAACGCAGCGTCGGCCTAGCCTTCTGCCAGCAGCGCGCGCAGCCGTGCCTTGGCCACCTTCTCCAGCGTCGAGCGCGGCAGACTGTCCACCAGCCGGATTTCGCGCGGCTGCTTGAAGTCGGCGAGCTGCGCCGCGCACACCTGTGCGATGCGCGCCGGCAGCCCGCCTTCGGGAGCCGGCGCGGCGATGACGAACGCGACCGGCACCTCGTCCAGCATCGGATGCTTGCGGCCGACCACCGCCACCTCGGCGACGCCCGGCACGGCCGCGATCACGCGCTCGATCTCGGACGCGGCGACGTTCTCGCCGCCCACCTTTAGCATGTCCTTGGCGCGGTCGGCAAAGTAGACGGCGCCGTCGTGTCCCAATCGCACGCGGTCTCCGGTGATAAACAGCCCGTCATCGCGGAAGGCTGCGGCGGTGGCCTCGGGGTCGTTGGCGTATTCCAGGAACAGAGAGACGCCGCGCCGGCCGCGCACGTACAGGTCGCCGGTCTCGCCGGGCGCGACCGGCCTGCCGTCGGCATCGAGCACATGGATCTCGTAGCCCGGCGCGGGCCGCCCCATCGATAGTGGCGGATTGGGACGGTGCACCGAGCCGATGGTGCCGTGCGTGATGGTCTCGGTCATGCCCCACCAGCCGATGGTCTTGACGCGGAAATGCGCGTCGGTCGGCGGCGAGCTCACGCCGCTGCCCCACAGCCGGTAGCTGTGCCGCGGCGGCACCGGGTGCGCCAGCAGCGCGCGCACGCAGAACGGCACCATCGAGGTCCAAGTGCAGCGATGCCGCAGCGACACCGGCCAGAATCGCGAAGCCGAGAAGCGCGGCAGCAGCACTGCCGTGCCGCCGACCCATAGCGAGGCCAGCACCGAGTAGACCTGCGCGTTGGTATGGAACAGCGGCAGGTGGACCAGGTGGACGTCGTCCGGGCGCAGGTCTTCGTGCTGCGCGCACAGCCGCGCGCCCCACAGCGCATTGGCATGGGTCCACAGCACCGCCTTGGGCCGCGAGGTGGTGCCCGAAGTGTACTGGATGCCGAACGGCGCCATCGGGTCGTGCGGGCGCTCGGCCAGGGTGGCCGGGTCCGCTTCGACCTGGTCGAAGCGCAGGAAGCCGTCGCCGGGCGCGACAGCCGGCGCGCCGTTGTCGGTGGCGGTGACCGCGATCCACGCCAGCGCCGGCCCCGCGTCCCGCACCTGCGCGGCGAAGCGCGGCTGCGTGATGCCGGCCACCGCGCCGCTGTGGCGGGCGAAGTAGGCCAGCTCGTCGGCGCTTGAGCGGGTATTGGTGGTGACCGGCACCGCGCCGGCATAGGCGCAGCCCAGCCACGCGATCACCGATTCCGGACAGTTGTCCAGGTGCACCAGCACGCGCTCGCGCGGCTGCACGCCGCGTGCCTGCAGGCCGGCGGCAAAGCGGCGCACGGCCTGGCCGAAGGCGGCATGGGTCCAGGTGCGGCCCTCGCCTTCGAACGGCTCCCACACCAGGAACGGGTGGGCGCCGCGCAGCGCGGCCTGTTCGTCGACCAGGGTGCGGATATCGGCATTCTCAAACGGCGTGAGCGCGGTGAGCGGCATGGGATTCTGGGTCATGAGGGGGCGGCTTCCGGTTGCGGCAGCGCGGGATGCGCAAGGGCCAGTATCGCGAAGCTGCGCCGCCGCACGACTCGTCCGAAGCGACGATATGGGCCGCCGGCGCCGCATGGCGGAATCCACGGCGCCCGCGCTGGTCGAACTGCTCAGCATCGCCCCGATACCAGACACCCTGTCCTCATCCCGCCATGCAACGCGTGCTCCTCATCCTCGGCTGCCTGCTGATCGCCGCCGCAGCAGCCTGGCCCTGGCTGTCTAAGCTGCCGTTCGAGCGCCTTGGCCGCCTGCCCGGCGACATCCATATCGTCCGCGACGGCTTCAGCTTCTACCTCCCGATCACGACCTGCATCCTGGTGTCGGTGGTGGTCTCGATCGTGATCTGGCTGCTGCGGCGCTGACCCCGCGCCACCGGAATCAGGCCGACCGAGCGTCGGTGCGGAACACCGCCATCGCGCGCTGCATCTGCTGCGCCTGCGCCTGCAGCGACTGCGCCGCGGCGGCCGCCTCCTCCACCAGCGCCGCGTTCTGCTGCGTGACCTGATCCATCTGCGCCACCGCCTGGTTGACCTGCGCGATGCCGCTGCTCTGCTCGCGCGAGGCATGGCTGATTTCGTCCATCATCGCCGTCACGCGCCGGATCGCGGCCACGGTGCTGTCCATGCTGGCGGTGGCATCCACCGCCAGCGACGTGCCAGAGGCCACCCGCTGCGCGGACTGCGAGATCAGCGTGCCGATTTCCCTGGCCGAGTTGCCGGCGCGCTGCGCCAGCCCGCGCACCTCGGACGCCACCACGGCGAAGCCGCGGCCGGCCTCGCCCGCGCGGGCTGCCTCCACCGCCGCGTTCAGTGCCAGGATATTGGTCTGGAAGGCAATGGCATCGATCACCGCGATGATGTCGACAATGCGGCGCGAATCGGCCTCGATGTCCTGCATGGTCTGCTGCATGCGCCCCACCGCGGCGCCGCCGGCCAGCGCAATGTCCGACGCTTCGCGCGCGAGCTCGCTGGCCTGTGCGGCACTGCCGGCGTTCTGCTGCACGGTGGCGGTGAGCTGCTCCATGCTGGCCGCGGTCTGCTCCAGCGACGAGGCCTGCTCCTCGGTGCGCTGCGACAGGTCGATATTGCCCTGCGCGATCTCGCCGGCGGCAGCCAGCACGTTGTGCGCGCCGGCCTTGGTATCGCCGATCAGCCCGCGCCAGCTGTCCACCAGCGACAGCAGGTGGCGCTTGACTTCGCTGAACTCGTCGCGGCCGTGCACCGCCATGCGCAGGCTCAGGTCGCCGGCATTGATGCGGTCGACCATGTTCCCCACGGTGCGCACGTCGCCGCGCATGCCGCGGCTGAAGCCGCCGAACAAATAGAAGGCAAGGGCCAGCGCGACCACGCCCAGCGCCGCCAGCAGCACGAACTGGCGCCGCTGCGCGGCGATGCGTTGCGCCAGCATGGCGCCGGCGATCGCCGAAAACTCGTTGTTGGCGGCCAGCACGCCGTTGATCGCCGCGCTGGCTTCATCGAAATAGGTCTTGGCGTCGATGCCAATGCCGCTGGCGCCGAGCATCCGCACCTTGAGCGTGCGGTAGAAGTTGTCCATCGCCGCCAGTTGCTGCATGGCCGCGTCGACCTGCGGCTGGTATGCCGGCGCATGCCTGCCCACGCGCGCGACATCGCGCCGGACGGATTCCAGGCCTTCCTGGATCTGCTCGGCGAGCGCGCCCAGGTCGGCCTGCTGCGCGGCATCGGCATAGCCGCCCTGCGCGATGATGCCAGCGCCGCGCCCGCGCGCCAGCGCGCTGTGCTCAGCCAGGCGCGGCATCGGGCCAACCATCAGGCTGATCAGGTAGTACGCGCCGGCTTCGCCGTCGAGGGCGAACTCTGAGCGCTCGGCCACGTCGGCGATGAACAGCTGTGTCTGCCTGACCAGCGCGCTGTGACGCTCGAACAGCGGGCCGGGCGTGGTGTTCAGGCCGAGGCCCCGGAGGTGCTGCCAGTCCTGCTCCAGCTTGCGCGCCGCTGGCTCGAGCGCAAAGCCGGGATTGGCGGTGGTGGCGCGCAGCAGTTCGGCGAGGTTGGCCGCGGCCTTGCCGTCGGCCGCGTCGAAGGTCGGCCGGAAGCCGGCGTTGCCGGCCAGTACGGTGTTCGCGGCACCGCGCCGGACCTGCGTCTCGCGCATGAAGTCGAGCGCGTGGCCGACGATGGCCAGGCCGCGCCGTTCGCTCTCGGTGGTGCGGATCGACTGCGCCGAGCCATGCAGCACGACGTACATTGCCCCGCACAGCGGCACGAGGAACAGCACCGCGATCAGGGTCAGTTTCTGGTTGATGTTCAGGCGCGCCATCAGGCGCTCGGCGGGGCGGAAAAAGGCGGTCATCGGCTCGGCTGGACTGGCAGGAAAGGGCTGGCAAGGGATTGGCTTTCCCCCCGGCTATCGGTTGCGTTTTCCAGGCCTGAAGCAAGAATTCCGATCATTTTGACGATGCGCAAACGGGGTGCAGAAAATGCCCCGCATCAGGGCAAAATGCACGCGCCGGGGGCAGGAAATCGTGCTTGCACGCGCAGCGACGGCGATGCCGCCGGAGCGCTTCGCGCAGTCGCCGCGAGCCTCGCCTATCGCTTTCCGGCCGTGGATTTGCCGGCCGCGGCCTGTGCCTGCCTGCGCCGCGCGCGCGGGGGCTGCACGCCAGCCATGGCAGGCACAGCCTCGCGCATCGCATCGATGAACAACCTGAGCCTGGCGGGGTAGAAGCTGGCGTAGGGATAGACCAGGTAGACCGGCAGCGGCTCGGCCTGCCACTCGGGCAACAGGTGCAGCAGATCGCCGCGCGCGATGTCGTCGGCGAAGATCCACGCCGAGCCCACGCCGACGCCCAGCCCTTGCAGCGCGGCGGCGCGCAACGCGTACAGGCTGTCGGTGCTCAGCCGCGGCCGGAACCGGAGTTCGCGGCAGTCGCCGCTGGCCGCGTGCGACAGCGTCATCGCCTGGCGGTAGAAGGTGTGCAGCGCCAGCCAGGGCAGCGCCTCCAGTTCCTCGGGCTGGCGCGGCAGCCGCCGGCCTTCGAACAGCGCCGGCGCGGCAACCGCCAGGCGCGGCACTTCGGCCAGCCTGACAGCAACCATTCCAGGCTCGCGTACCTCCCCGACATGCACGGCGCAATCGATGGCCTCGGCGATGAAGTCCGGGGTGCGGTCATGCAGCAGCCACTCCACCGCGACCTGGCCGTACTGGCGCATGTAGGCTGCCAGCGGCGGCACCATCAGGTCCTGGCCGAAGGCATGCGGCACCACCACGCGCAGCGTGCCTTCGGGCACGTAGCCGGCGCCGCGCAGGTCAGCCTCAAGCGTCGCCCAGTCGCCGACCAGCGCCTTGGCGCGCTCGTAGCAGCGCTCGCCGTCTTCGGTCAGCTTCATCGCATGCGTGGAGCGCTGCAGCAGGCGCACGCCCAGTTGCCGCTCCAGCGCCTGCAGGCGGCGGCTGACCGTGGGCTGCGTGGTCCGCAGTTGCGCGGCGGCCTGCGACAGGCTGCCCGCCTCGACGATGCGCACGAAGGTCTGCAGCAGTTCGATGCGGTCGGCGCCGGCGCTGGCCGGAGCAGGTTCCAGGCTGTCGGCCCGTGCCTTGGGCACTGCGATGGTTCGCGGTCTGGTCATGCGCGCCTCGTATAGCCGTTGTTCACCGCACACCTCTACCAGAAAAGGCGGGGGCGGGACAACATCTGCATCCATCGCATCCACTGCACCGATTGCGTCGATTGCGGATCTGCCTTTTTCAACGAAATCACCTGATTCAGGGATACCGACCATGTCCTGCCTTTCCACCTCGCCCGCCACTGCGGCCGCGACGCCATCGCCGGCCCCGGCGCCGGCACTGCCGGCGCGCCTGGTATTGATGCTTGCCACTGCCGCCGGCCTCGCCGTCGCCTCGCTCTACTACAGCCAGCCCATGCTCGGCATCATGGCGCCGGACCTGCACACCTCCGGCACGGCTGTTGGCGCCATCCCGACGCTGACGCAGCTTGGCTATGCGCTGGGCATCCTGCTGCTGGCACCGCTCGGCGACCGCTTCGACCGCCGCCGCATCATCCTGGCCAAGTCGGCGGCACTGGCGGCCGCCCTGCTGCTGGCCGGGCTGGCGCCCGGCATCGGCATGGTGCTGGCGGCGAGCCTGGCCATCGGCCTGTCCGCCACGATGGCGCAGGACATCGTGCCCGCCGCGGCGGCGCTGGCGCCCGACGCGCAGCGTGGCAAGGTGGTGGGCACGGTCATGACCGGGCTGCTGCTCGGCATCCTGCTGTCGCGCGTGGTCAGCGGCTTGGTCGCCGCGCATTTCGGCTGGCGCGCGATGCTGATCGCCGCCGCCGGCAGCATCGCCGCGATGGCGCTGGTGGCGCGGCGCAGCCTGCCGCGTTTCGCCCCGACCGCGGTGATGCCCTACCGCGCGCTGCTCGGCTCGTTGCTGACGCTGTGGCGCCGGCATGGCGACCTGCGCCGCGCCGCGCTGGCGCAGGCGTTGCTGTCGGTCGGCTTCAGCGCGTTCTGGTCGACGCTGGCGGTAATGCTGCATGGCGCCCCGTTCCACCTTGGCAGCGAAGCCGCCGGCGCGTTCGGGCTGGCCGGTGCGGCAGGCGCGCTGGGCGCCCCGATCGCCGGCCGCATCGCCGACCGCCGCGGCCCGCAGGCGGTGACCCGGCTCGGCGCCGCGCTCGCCGCGCTGTCCTTTGCCGCCATGCTGCTGGCGCCATGGCTGTCGCCGCAGGCGCAACTCGGGCTGCTGGTGGCCGCCGCCGTCGGCTTCGACCTGGGCGTGCAGGTGACGCTGGTCGCGCACCAGACCATCGTCTATGGCATCGACCCGGGCGCGCGCAGCCGGCTGAACGCGGTGCTGTTCGTCTGCATGTTTGCCGGCATGGCGGCAGGTGCGGCGCTCGGCAGCCTGGCTCTGGCGCATGCCGGCTGGACGGGCGTGGCAGCGCTCGCCACGGCCACGTCTCTGGCCGCGCTGGCGGTGCGGATGCTGCCGTCAGGAAACGGGGGGCGCTGATCCCCCGAACGGGGGTTATTTCCGGGTTTTATCGCCTTTTTGCCACTTCTGTCAGCTTTTGGCGTGCGTACGCTACAATGCGCGGCGTCGGCCGACGGGGCTGACCCGATCGAGGAGAAAACAAGAAATGAAATCCGGAAAGGTGGTATTGGCACTGGCGCTGGCCAGCCTGCTGGCGGGGTGTGAATCGATGGACGGGGCCATGTCAGGCATCAGCGGCGCGCTGGACAGCACGGGCGACGTGCTCAGCGGAGACTTCCGCATGCTGGCGGATCCGAAGCAGGCATCACTGGGCGATATCTGGACGGACTGGAAGAAGAACGAGATCACGGCCAAGAAGAAGTGGGACCAGCAGGCGATCCTGGTGTCGGGCACGGTTACCCGCATCACCCGGGTCGACGGGCTGGCCGGCGTGTCGAGCGACAAGATCGCGGTCTACTTCAAGGATTCGGTCAACCCGAGCTGCACCGGCAAGGCGCTGATGCGGGACGCGCTGATGGTCAACCAGAAGAAGATCAGCAACCTGTCGACCGGCGACAAGATCAATGTCACCGGCGTGCTGGCCACGAGCGACTCGGAATGGGCGCAGAACAGCAACACCGAGTGCTATTTCGCCTTCAGCAAGTCGAAGATCGAACCGGCACCGGCCACCACGGCGAGCGCCGCAGCGCCGGCCAGGGCGGCGGCGAGCAGCAAGACGGCCAAGACCTCGTCGACGAAGCCTGCCACCAAGAAGTAGCAAGCAAGGCTTCCAGCGGGCGGTGACGGAGGGCTGCTCCGATCATCGCCCGGCCTGCGCCCTGGCATGCAGCCGCCACGGCACGATCATGCCGTGGGTGCCAGCCCCTCCCCTTCCTCGCCGTCCTCCTCTTCCGCCGGCGGCGCGAGCGGCAGCTCGATCGTCAGCGTGGTCTGGCCCGGCACCGATTGCAGTTGCAGCCGCCCGCTGATCGCTGCCGCACGCACCTGCATATTGCGCAGCCCGCGCCCGCCGCGCGTGGCGCCGGTGTCGAAGCCGCGCCCGTCATCGGCCAGCCTGATGCGGATCACCTGCGCCACCGGGTCGGCATGCGCGGCCAGCGTGATCGCGCTGGCGTTGGCGTGCTGCAGCACGTTGGTGATGCCCTCGAGCAGCAGGTACTGCAGCTCCTGCACCTTGCGCGCGGTGAAGTGGGGTAGCACCGGCAGCCGCTCGACCTGCCAGTGGATGGCGATGCCGGCCTCTTCGATGCGCGGCCCCAGCCGGTAGCGCAGGTTGCCCAGCACCGCCGCGAGGTCGCCGCCGGTGTCCTGCATGGCATCGATGGAGAGCTTGAGCGAGTCCAGCGCATGCCGCACCTGCCCGGCGATTTGCGCGCGGCTGGGCTGGCCCGACTCCAGCATCGACAGCGTGGTGACCAGCTGGCTGCCGAGGCCGTCGTGCATGTCGCGCAGGATGCGGCTGCGCTCGCGCAGCGCGGTCTGCTCGGCGGCGATCTTCTGCGCGCGTGCGAATACCGCGCGCAACTCGGCCTCGCGCTGCGCCACGCGTTCGCTCAGCACCTGGTTGGCGCGCTGCAGGCTGCGCACCGCGCTGGTATAGCGCTCCACCAGCATCCACGCCATCACCACGCTGAACGGCACCGAGACGTAGCGGGTCATCGAGCGCACCCAGTAGTAGTCGCCGGTCAGCCACACGCGCAGCCAGTCGCCCAGGAACAGCACCGCCGACACGCCCACGGTGGCGGCCAGCAGCCTGGCCTCGCGGCTCGGATGCCGCAGCGCGGCCCACACCAGCGCAACCGAAACCGTCAGGATGATGCCGACCTTGGCCAGCCAGCTCAGTGGGAACACCAGTGGATGGCTCGACAGCGCGGCCAGCGGCGCCAGCACCGGCAGCGCCAGCCACAGGTAAGCGTTGAGCGTGCGGTGCAGCCAGCGCCAGGGCACGCGGATCACCAGCAGGCAGAATTTGGCGATGGCGCCGAGGAAGACCTCGCGCGCGGCAGCGACGATATAGCCCCGCAGCTCCGGCGGCAGTGCCAGGTCATCGACGAAATAGTCGAGCAGCCGAATGCTCCAGGCGATCTCGGCCAGGCCGTACAGGCCGAACAGCGGATCGCGCTGGCGCCACCAGATCAGCAGCGCGATGGTGCCGAGCACGGCGCTGAGGACGGCAACGATGAAGGGCCCGGCCACGCGCGCCATGAACGCGTCCTGGTAGCGCGCGCGCACCGCCTTGGCCGGCCCCACCGTGACCGGCAGCAGGCCGGCTCGTGAAAACGCGCGCGCCGCTACCGTGATGCGCAGCGTATTGCCGTGCTCGCGCACCAGCTCCGGCGGCAACGGCACATAGTACGGGCGCTTGGCCAGCGCGGATGACGGCGCGGTCAGGCTGCCGCCAGCCGCGACCAATATGCCGTTCAGGCGCACCTCGTAGCTGCCGCCCGCCCACGGCACGAACAGCCCTGCCGCTGCCGCCGCCGGCCAGCCGCGGTCGAAGCGCAGTTCGTAGACCGCCGTGCCGGACTTGCCCGGCAGCGCACGGTCCCAGTAGTCCGGCAGCGTCAGCGGCTGCGACGGCAGCACGCTGCCGTCGCGCAGCGTGGCGCTGCGCACGGCCCGCGCCAGCTCCACCAGCCCGTCGCTTGCGGCCGGCGCGGCGCCGCGGGCCGGCGACGCCAGCCACGACAGCGGCAGCAGTACGGCCAGCAACGCAAGCACGGCAAGCACGGTCCGGGTGAGTCGCAGCCAGGTTGGCGGCATGGCGCGGGACGCTACAGGGACTTGAGCAGGCCGAGCTTGGCGGCCTCGAACACGGCTTCGCCGCGCGAGCGCACCGCCAGCTTGCCGTAGATGTTCTTGATATGCGATTGCACGGTATGCACGCTCAGCCCGACATAGCGCGCGGTCTCGGCATAGGTGTAGCCGCGCGAGATCAGGTCGAGGATCTCGCTCTCGCGCGCGGACAGCGCCACGCTGCGCTGGGCGGCGTTATCGCGGCCTGCGGCCTCGGCGGGCTCGCCGCGCAGGCGGTTGACCACCTGGCGCGCGATCAGCGGGCTCATCGGCGAGCCGCCGGCGCGCAGTTCGCCGATCGAAGCGGCGATGCGGTCGGTGGTCTCGTCCTTGAGCAGGTAGCCGATGGCGCCGGCTTCGATGCTGGCCAGCACGTGCTGGTCGTCGCCGAACACCGTGACCACCATGCATTCGCACGCGGGATAACGTTCGCGCGCCTGGCGTATCACGGCAATGCCGCTGCCGTCCGGCAGGCCCAGGTCGCACAGCAGCACGTCGGGCTGGTGCAACGCCAGCCAGGCAAGCGCGTCGGCGACGCTGCCGGCGCGGCCGGTCACGGTGCTGAAGGGCGCATGCATCTCGACGGCCTGCACCAGGCGGCTCTGCGCCGCCGGGTCATCTTCGACGATCAGGACTCTGGTTGTGCTTGTCATGCCAGTGTGGTTGCGGGGCCTGGCCGTTGCGCCGGCGCGACGGGTTGCCGGCGGATTCTGACATATCCCCCGGAGTCGCGGGCGTGGCACGGACCGGTTTTCAGGGTAAACACAAGCGCCGCCGCGGCGTGCCTGCACCAGCCCTATCCATGGCACAGCCGCCGTCGCTTGCCCATCCCATGTTTCAGGGAGGCGCCGCCGCGCACGCGCTCCTATCATCGCCGCAAATGAGCCGCAAATGAGCCGCAAGAGCGGCGTAAACGGACGCGACAGACATCGGGAAATACGGGGAAGGAACCGTGGACAAGCAAAAAGCCGGCACACCGGCAACACGGGGAGCCGCCAGGGCACATGCCATGGGCGGCAGGGAAGGCGGGGGGGGAACCCGCGGGCACCATCCCGGCAGCCGCCACGACGCGGCGGCTTTCCGGGATGGCCGCTTGCGGGCTGGCACTGATGCTGCCAGCGTTGCTCGCTGGCTGTCTAGCCACGGCGCCTAACGCCGCCGGCGTGGCCGCCACCGACCTGGACGCGGGCCGCAAGGGCCCGGTCTCCGGCGTCGGCCTGGAAGGCCACGACATCGTCTCGATGTCCGACCTGATGATGCGCGACATCCTGGCCCAGGCACGTTTCGCACCGGGACCGGACGGCAAGCGCCCGCGCATCGCGCTGGACAGCGCCTACTTCGTCAACGACAGCGCCCAGCCGATGGACCGGCAACTGATCGTCGACCGGCTGCGCATCAACCTCAACCGCGCCGCGCAGGCGCGCATCCAGTTCATCAGCGCGCAGGCCGGCATGGTTGAGCGCGAACGCCAGCTCAAGCGCAGCGGCGCGACCGATGCCGGCATGCTGGGGCCTGACGCGCGCGCGGCTCGGGGCGGACTACCGGCTGACCGGGCGCATCGGCTCGCTGGACAGCCGCAGCGCCGCCACCGGCATGGTGCAGCGCTACATGCAGATCTCGTTCGAGCTGGTGGAAGTCGAGACCGGCGAAGTGGTCTGGAGCGGCATCTATGAATTCCAGCGCGCGGTCGCCGATGACGTCGTCTATCGCTGAAGCGGCGCGGCGCCGCCGCAGTGCCGCCGTCTTGCTGGCCGCGACCGTGCTCGCGCTGGCCGGCTGCGCCGCCACGCCTGCCGCCTATACCGGCTGCATGCCATGGCATCAGCAGCAGGACACCCGGCGCTGGCGGTGTCGTTCCTGTCGCCAGAACTCGCGGACATGGTCGGCGTGCGGCAGGTCGGCACCGCCCGCACCGGCAGCGGGCTGAGCGCCGTGCACGCCGCCTTCCACAACTGCACCGATACCGACGTGGTGCTGCTGGTGCGAACGCGCTTCGGCAACGCGGTACAGCCGGGGCCGGCCGAGCCGCCCAGTGCCTGGCGCACGCTGGTGCTGGCGCCGCGCACGCAGGCCGACTACGGCGAAAGCGCCATCGCTGCCGCGTCCATCGCCGCCGCGCTGGAGATCCTCGACGCGCAGCGCGCGCAGCAGCCGTACCGCCTGTTCAAGGAAAACTCCGCCACCGTCGCCGATGCGGCCGGTGCGCTGTCGGCGGGCCTGATGAGCGCGGCCATGTCCGCCGCCGGCGGCGCCAATGGCGCCAACGCATCGCTGGCGCAGGGGGTGGGCGCCGCGGGTGCGGCCGGCTCGCTGCTCAGCGTGGCCGCGGGCGCGTTGTCGCGCGCGGCCAATGCCGAGGCCGACACGAGCTACTGGGCCTCGCTGCCCAAGACCATCTACGTGCAGGGGCTTGCCGCCCCGCTGGCCGACCCGGCCGCGCAATTTTCCACTGGCGGCAAGGCGCGCCACGGCGAGTGCTCGCTCGCCTGGAGCCGCGAGTATCCCGCCTTCGATGCCGAGCACGGCGGCGTGGCGAATCCGTCGCCTTGGCCCGCGGAACCTGTGGAGTCAGGCCGCGAACACGCCAACGCCGCGCTGCGCAATGCGGTGCTGGCGCTGCCTTTCGTACGCTAGTCCGCACGCCGCGCTGTTGTGGCCATCGAGGCATTTGTCCCGCTTCCGCACCCTGCATCCCTTACAAGGTCTGCAAGGCTTGCATGGCCTGCGGCGTCACCTGCGCCGCAGGCGCGCGGCTGCCGCACGGTACGAATCTTGCCGTTTCCTGATTACCCGTCAGCGGACCTGCGGGCACCTTTGTGCCTGTCCGTGCATGGCGTCATTCACATATCAGGAAACCAGCATGAGCTACTACTACGACGAACGCGAACGCCGCCAGGCGTGGGACGACGACGACTGGCAACCGGAATCCGAACGCGACCGCTGGCAAACGCAGCGCCGTCGCCAGCAGCTGACGCCGGGCCAGACCAGCTACGGTGGCCCGGCGCGCCAGGCCGGCGGCTACAGTGACGAGTACGGCGCCCGCCGGTATCCGGAACGGCCGACGCAAGGTGAGTACGGCGGCGGCGGCGATTACCGCAGTGATTACCGCAGCGGTTACGGCAGCGGTTACCGCAGTGACTACGGCAGCCGCAGCCAGCAGCGCTACCGCGGTGGCCAGGACTATCGAGGCCAACAGGACTATGGGGGCTCTCAGGGCTCTCAGCGCTACCAGGGCGATGAAGGACGCCAGTATGAGCGCGACCAGGACGAAGAACGCTATCGCCGCCGCGCCGGCAGCAGCCTGCGCTACGGCCTGAACGGTGGCTATGGCTGGGAACGCGCCGGTGAATGGCGCGATCCGCAAGCCTGGCAGCGCGATGACGACTACGCCGAAGGCCAGTGGCGCGAAAGCGTCGAACGCGCGCGCGACCCATATGAGTCGGCGCGCGCGCGCAACCGCGACGCCTACTTCCGCGACCTGCGCAGCGACACCCGCTACTGGACCGAGGACCGCGACGAGCGCGAGGACGAGCAGCGGTACGGCCAGCGCTACAGCCGCGAGGCGGCACGGCAGCGTGGCTGGGAAACCGATGACCGGGAAGACTATCGCGACGATGGCCGCGAAGACCGTGGCGTGCTCTACAACCTCGGCCGCCGCATCGGCGAAGCGGTCGGCGACCTGTTCGGCACCGACCAGCGCGAGCATGAGCGCAAGGCTGGCCCGCGCGGCTACCAGCGCAGCGATGACCGCATCCGCGACCAGATCTGCGAGCGGCTCAGCTATGCGCGCGGCGTCGACGTCAGCGATGTCAGCGTCGACGTCAAGGAAGGCGTGGTGTCGCTGACAGGTTCTGTGCGCGAGCGCGGCCAGAAGTACTACATTGAGGACCTGGCCGACGGCACCTACGGCGTGAAGGAAGTCAACAACGACATCCGGGTGCGGCGCGAGGGCCACGGCACCAGCGCCGGCAGCACGGGCACGTCCGAGGCGACCGGCAGCACGTGGCGCGCGTGAGGTGCGGCAGCAGCGCGCCGGCGTAGCGCCGGCGCGCGCCGCAGATGCCCCGGCCGGCACTTGTGCCGGCCGGCCTCGTTCCAACGCGCAAGGTGCCCATGCCCGCCATCAAGATCGCCACGTTCAACATCAACGGCATCCGCAGCCGGATCGGCGCGCTGCGCCACTGGCTGGAGCGCGAGGCGCCCGACGTGGCCTGCCTGCAGGAACTGAAGACCGCCGACGAGAGCTTTCCCGCGCGCGAACTGCGCGAGGCCGGCTACGGCGCCATCTGGCACGGCCAGAAGTCATGGAACGGTGTTGCCATCCTGGCGCGCGGCGCCGAGCCGGTGGAAGTGCGCCGGGGCCTGCCCGGCGATCCCGACGACAGCCACAGCCGCTACCTGGAGGCAGCCGTGCACGGGATCCTGGTTGGCTGCCTGTACCTGCCCAACGGCAATCCGCAGCCCGGGCCCAGGTTCGACTACAAGCTGGCCTGGTTCGCGCGGCTGATCGACCATGCGCAGACGCTGTTCGACAGCGGCCACCCGGTGGTGCTGGCGGGCGACTACAACGTGGTCCCCACCGACGTAGACATCTACAACCCGCGCTCGTGGCGCAAGGACGCGCTGCTGCAGCCGGAAAGCCGCGAGGCCTACGCACGCTTGCTGGCGCAAGGCTGGACCGACGCGTTGCGCACGCACTATGGCGAGGCACGCATCTACACCTTCTGGGATTATTTCCGCCAGCACTGGCAGACCAACTCCGGGCTGCGCATCGACCACCTGCTGCTGAGCGCCGACCTGGCGCCGCGGCTGCGCGATGCGGGCGTCGACACCTGGGTCCGCGGCGAGGATCACCCCAGCGACCATGCACCGGCGTGGGTGGTGCTGAATCGGCCCGCCGCCCGGCGCAAGCGCCCGGCATAGGCCAGCTTAGGATTCAGGCCGCCGCGCCCATCTCAGCCACAAGGCGCTCCCGGGCGAAGCTCAGGAAGGCGCGCACGCCCTCGGGCAACGTGCGGCCAGCCAGCGTCTGCAGTTCGACCGCACGGCTGCGCATGCCGCGCTCGCGGATGGCCGCGGCATGCAGTTCGCCGCGGCGCAGGCGGTCGCCTACGGTCACCGCGCCCGAGATCGACAGCCCGCCGCCGTGCAGCACGAAGCTGGTCAGCGTCTCGAAATGGTTGGTCACCAGCACCGGCTCGAACACGATGCCGCGCTCGCCGCAGGCAATGTCGAACAGCTGGCGCACGGTGTTGTCGCCTTCCGGCAGCGCCAGCGGGTACGGCTGCATCTGCGCCAGCGTGATGCTGCGAAAGCGCGCCAGCGGGTGGTCGGGCGGCATGATGGCGATGACCGGCGCGGGCTGGCGATGCTCGATGCGGATGCCTTGCTCGGCCGCGCGGCTGTAGGTGATGCCGATGTCCGCGTCGCCATGCAGCACGATGCCGGTCACCTCCGCCGGCGCCGCCACGCGCACATGGAATTGCAGCCCCGGATAGCGCTGGCGGAACTCGGCAATGATGCGCGGCAGGAACTCGATGGCAAACCCGGCGGAACTGGCCACGCGCACGCGGCCACGGCGCAGTCCCTGCAGCGCGGCGATCTCCGCCACCACGCGGTCCGCTTCCAGGGCGCCGCGCAGCGCATAGGCGGCGAGCAGTTCGCCGGCCGCGCTGGCGACCATGCCGCGCGGGCGCCGGTCGAACAGCGGCACGCCCAGCAGCGCCTCCAGTGCCGCCACCTGACGGCTCACTGCCGACACGGTCACGCTCAGGCGCTGCGCCGCCTCGGTCAGCGAGCCGCTGCGCACTACCTCCAGGAAGTAGCGCAGCGAAGTGTCCTGCAGGCGGTGCGACAGCATGGGGCGGCTCCCTGGATTGCGGCGGTGCAGCGCTCCGCTGCTTTGCGTTTTACGCAAGGATATTTGAAAAAATCATCGATTGCGTAAAGCCCCGCCGCGCCCGTATGCTTTTTCCCGACACCACAGGAGACACCGGGAGAACCCATGGCGGATATGCCTTCCACCGCGCCTTCCACCGCGCTTGCCACCGACCCGATCACCGAACTCGATGCCGTCGCCCTGTCGCGCGCCATCCATGCCCGCGCGGTCTCCTGCGTGGAGGTGCTGGAGGCCTTCCTCGGCCAGGTCGACCGCCACAACCCGCGCGTCAATGCCATCGTCGCGCCGGCCGACCGCGATGCGGTGCGCGCCCAGGCGCAAGCGCTCGACGCCGAACTGGCGCGCGGCCACAGCCGCAGCCCGCTGCACGGCTTTCCGCAAGCGCCCAAGGACATCAGCCCGGCGGCGGGCATGGTCACCACCAAGGGCTCGCCGATCTTTGCCGGGCAGGTCAGCCAGAGCGATGCGGCGATCTTCGAGCGCATGCGCGCCGCGGGCTCGGTCTTTATCGGCCGCACCAACTCCCCTGAGTTCGGCCTGGGCGGCCATACCTACAACCCCGTCTACGGCACCACCCGCAATGCCTTCGACCCGGCGCGCTCGGCCGGCGGCAGCTCCGGCGGCGCCGCGGTGGCCGTGGCGCTGCACATGCTGCCGGTGGCGGATGGATCGGACATGATGGGCTCGCTGCGCACGCCCGCGGCGTTCAACCAGGTGTACGGGCTGCGCACCTCGGTCGGCTGCGTGCCGCACGGCCCCGCCGACGAGGTCTTCTTCCAGCAGTTCAGCGTGGCCGGGCCGATGGCGCGCAACGTGCCCGACCTGGCGCTGCTGCTGTCGGTGCAGGCCGGCTTCGATGCGCGCATGCCGCTGACGCGCCGCGCCGAAGCGCCCGGCTCCTTCACGCTGCCGCCCGCGCGCGACTGGAAAGGTGTGCGCGTGGGCTGGCTTGGCGACCTGGGCGGCCACTTGCCGACCGAGCCCGGCGTGCTCGAAACCTGCGAGCAGGCGCTGGACCACATCCGCGCGCTCGGCTGCGACGTCGACGCCGCACTGCCCGAGTTCGAGCTGGAGCGCCTGTGGCAGGCCTGGATCGACCTGCGCAGCTTCTCGGTGGCAGGCGCGAATGCCGCGCTGTACCGCGACCCGGCCACGCGCGCATTGCTCAAGCCCGAGGCAGCCTGGGAAATCGAGCGCGGCCTGGCGCTTCCCGGCACGCGCGTCTATGAAGCCCTGTGCGAGCGCAGCGCGTGGTACCAGGCGCTGCGCGTGCTGTTCGAGCGCTTCGACTACCTCGTGCTGCCGGCCGCTCAGGTGTTCCCGTTCGACGCCGGATGGGACTGGCCGCGCACCGTCGGCGGCCGCGACATGGACACCTACCACCGCTGGATGCAGGCCGTGGTGCCGGCCACCATGGCCGGGCTGCCGGCGCTGGCCGCGCCCGCCGGCTTTGGCCCGCAGGGGCTGCCTGCCGGTATCCAGATCATCGGGCCGGCTCAGGCCGACGCGGCGGTGCTGCAGCTGGGCCATGCCTACGACCAGGCCGGCGGCTTCTCGCGCGTGCGCAGCCCGTGGCTGGACCAGGCCACCTGATACGGCACTCACGAGCAACCACAACGACACCACGCGGCCCGATCCGATTCGGGCCGGCGCCCCACGCTTCGCTTTTCCATAACTGCCGGCAGGAGTGATCCCGATGACCGCAATGCCCCCGAAGCTGTTCCTCGCCTGTGCCGCATTCAGCGCGGCAATGGCCACGGCGCCTGCCATGGCGCAAGCGCCGGCCTGGCCCGAGCGCCCGCTGCGGCTGGTGGTGCCGTTCGCCGCCGGCGGCGCCACCGACCTCCTGGGCCGGCTGCTCGCCGTCGGCCTGGGCGAAAAGCTGGGCCAGCCGGTGGTGGTCGAGAACAAGCCCGGCGCCAGCACGGTGGTCGGCGCCAACCAGGTCGCCAGGGCCGCGCCCGACGGCTACACCCTGCTGCTGGCGGCCAGCACCACGCTGACGCTGAACCCGGCGATCCGGCAGCACCTGGGTTACGACCCGATCAAGAGCTTCACGCCGCTGGGCCTGGTCGCCGACATGAGCCTTGTGCTGGTTGCCAATCCCGATGCGCAGGTCAACTCGCTGAAAGACCTGGTGACGCAGGCCAAAGCCCATCCCGACAAGTTCTCCTATGGCTCGTTCGGCACGGGTTCGTCAGTGCATTTTGGCGGCGAGATGCTCAAGTCCGCCACCGGCATCCGCATGGTCCACGTGCCCTTCAATGGCAGCGCGCCGAGCCTGACCGCGCTCACCGGCGGGCAGGTGCAGGTGGCGGTCGATACCGTGGTGGCCAGCCTGCCGCTGATCAAGGGCGGCAAGATCCGGCCGGTGGCGGTGCTGTCGCCGCAGCGGCTGCCGGCGCTGCCGCAGGTGCCAACGGTGGCGGAAAGCGGCTACCCCGGCTTCCAGATGGGCACCTGGTTCGCACTGCTGGCGCCGGCGGGACTGCCCGCTCCGGTGCAGCAGAAGCTGGAGAAGGCGCTGGCCGAAGTCGCCAATGCGCCCGCCACGCGCGCGCGCATGGTCGAGCTGGCGCTGACGCCGGCCTACGGCAATGGCGCCGCGGTGCGGGCGCGGGTCGAGAAGGAGCTGCCGGAGATGCGCGCGGTGGCTGCGCGCGCGGATATCCGCGCGGAATGACGGCGGCAGGCGCCTGCCTGCCGTTGCAGCGCGCGGCTTATGCGACGTGCGCGGCAAATCCTGCCAGGCCGGGTGCCACGTCTTCGCGCAGCGTCAGCGCCGGAATCCGATAGTCGCCGGCGTTCTGCGGCCGGAACGCAATCGGCGCCGTGGTCGCCAGCGTATCGAGGCGCTGCCCCAGTTCTTCGCGGATCGCGGCGAAGCGCGCGTCATCGACCCGGCTGCTCCGGTACACCACGTACGGCGGCAGCACGTCGAAGCCGGGGTAGTACAGGATGCCGTGCTGGATCGGGAACAGGACGTCGTCGATCGGCCCGTTGATGCCGCGCGCGCTGTAGTGCGATTCCCAGCCGCCTGTGGTGACGACCAGCATGGCGCGCTTGCCGGCGAGCATGCCCTCTCCGTAGCGGTCGCCCCAGCGTTCGTCCGAGTACTCGCCCACGCCGTAGGCGAAGCCATAGGCGTAGACACGCTCGATCCAGCCTTTCAGGATCGCCGGCATCGAGAACCACCACAGCGGGAATTGCAGGATCACCGTATCGGCCCAGCGCAGCTTGTCCTGCTCGCGCGCAATGTCGTCGCTTTGCAGGCCGTTCTCGAACGCATGCTTTGAATCGAGCGACGGATGGAACGGCGCGTCGCCGCGGCGCGCCTTGCTGTCGGCGGCATCGAGCTGGGCTTTCCATTGCATCGCGTACAGGTCGGACACCTGGACCTGGTGGCCGGCATCGCTCAGCCGCTGCACCGCGTAATCGCGGATGGCGCCGTTGAGCGAAGTGGGTTCGGGGTGGGCATAGACAATCAGAACGTTCATGACAGCGGCTTCCTTGCGTAAGCATTGATCAGGGAGAAGCCAGCTTAGGCCGCCGCACGGTATATTGGAAATGAATATCCAATATCACAGGTATTGTCATGACTAATCTCAGGCGGCTCGACCTCAACCTGCTGGTCACACTGGACGTGCTGCTGTCCGAGCACAACGTGACCCGCGCCGCGCAACGCCTGCACTTCTCGCAGCCATCAGTGAGCGTCCACCTGGCCAAGCTGCGCGACTACTTCGGTGATCCGTTGCTGCTGCCCGGACCGCGCGGCATGCGGCCGACGGCCAAGGCCGAGTCCCTGCGCGAGCCGCTGCGCGAAGCGCTGTCCGCGCTGGAGCACGCGGTGTCGCCCGACAGCCCGTTCGATCCCGCCGCGTCCACGCATACCTGGCGCGTGGCGGCAACCGACTATGGCGAATCAACCATCGTGCTGCCGGCCATGCAGGCGCTGCGCCGCGCTGCGCCAGGCGCGCGGCTGGCGGTGCTGGAGATGGTGCCGTCGCGCATCGCCCGCCAGTGCGAGCAGGGCGAGCTGGACCTGGCTTTCCACACGACCGAAGGCTCACCGCCCGCGTTGCATCGGCGCGCACTGTTCACCGAGCGCTATGTGCTGGCAGGCCGCGCCGGGCATCCGCGGCTGAAGCGGCGGCCGACGCTCGCGCAGTTCTGCGCGCTGGAGCATGTGATGGTGTCGCCCGACGGCGGCGGCTTCTCCGGCGTCACCGACGAGGCGCTGACGCTGGCCGGCATGCAGCGCCGCGTAGTGCTGTCGGTGCCACACTTCCTCTTTGTCACCGCCGTGCTGGCGAGCACCGACCTGGTGGCGATGGTGCCGGAGCGGCTGGTGCGCGATGCGCCGGCACTGCGCGTGGTTGAGCCGCCCGTTGAAGTGCCAGGCTACGAGATGTCGATGTTGTGGCATGAGCGCGTGCATCGCGACCCGGCACATCGCTGGCTGCGGGAGCAGATCGTGGCGTCACTGTGACAGGCCTAACTCGACGACGCGACGCGACGACGGATTTTTGCATACAAAACTGGAATACAATCAACGCTTTCAACGTAGCGGCCGGGTGCTTTCCGCGCCGCCCCAGTCTTGGAGGAGACCATGACTTACAGTGCAACCGGCCTGACGTCCCGCCACGCGGCCGCGCTGGCCCCGATCGAGGACTACCTGCAGGGCCACGCCACCGGCAACCCCGAGGTGATGCGCCGCGCCTTCCATGCCGACGCCCGCATCGTCTCGTTCCGCGACGGCAAGCTGCATTCGCTGACGGTGGAAGACTTTGTCGCCGCGCGCTGCCCCGGCCATCCGCCGGCCGACGAAGCGCAGCGCCGGCGCTTCATCACCCAGTTCGACGTGGTCGGCAATGCCGGCGAGGCCAAGGTCGTGCTGGAGCATCCGGACGTGGTCTTTACCGACTACATGACGCTGCTGCAGATCGACGGCGCGTGGAAGATCGTCAACAAGACCTTCAGCGCGGCGCCGCGCCCGCAGCAGTAACGCACGCGACGGCTGCCCGCGCGGCTCAGCCGGGCAGCACCGCGGTGGCTTCGATCTCGAACAGCATGTTGTCGAGCGCCAGCCGCGGCACCGGGATCAGCGTGCAGGCCGGCGCCGGCCGGTCGCCCCACATCTCGCGCAGCGCGGCGCCGAAGGTGCGCAGGCGGTCGTGCGAGTGGTCGACCACCAGCACCGTGAGCTTGGCGACATCGCCCACGTCGGCGCCCGCGGCCTGCAGCGCAATGCGCAGGTTCTGCATGGCCCGCGCCACCTGCCGCGGGAAATCCGCCGCCAGGCAGCCGGCGGCATCCTCGCCGCCCTGCCCGGCCACAAAGACGATGCGGGCGGGACCTTCCACCACCGCCACGTGCGAATAGCCGTTGGGACGCGGGTCATACAGCGCGGGGGGATTGATCAGGTTCAGCGAAGCATTGGAGCGGGCAAGCGTCAGCATGGTCATCAACTCTGTGTTGAGCGAAGGCGAACAATGGAGCCGCAAGTATCAAACCTCAAGTTAGGTTAAGGTCAAGCGCGGCCATGGTGGTAGCATGGGCATTCCCGCCGCCGCCCGCTACCAGCCATGCCCAAGACTTCCAGACCTGTTCCCCCCGCGCCTGCCACGGCAGATGCGCCGCGCCGGCGCCGGCCAGGACCTTCCGAAGAACTGCTGTCGGTCGGTCAGGCGGCCGAACGCACCGGCATCGCGGTTTCGGCGCTGCATTTTTATGAATCGCGTGGATTGATCGCCAGCACGCGCAGCGGCGGCAACCAGCGCCGCTATGCGCGCGCCGTGCTGCGGCGGCTGGCGGTGATCCGCGTGGCGCAGCGCATGGGGCTGCCGCTGGCGGTGATCGCGGCGGCGATGCAGAAGCTGCCCGACGGGCGCGCGCCGACGGTGGCGGACTGGCGGCGGCTGTCGGCCAGCTGGCGCGATGACCTGGATGAGCGCATCCGCACGCTGACGCTGCTGCGCGACCAGCTCGATGGCTGCATCGGGTGCGGCTGTTTGTCGCTGAAGGCGTGCCCGCTGCGCAATCCGCAGGATGCGCTGGCCGGAGCAGGGCCGGGGCCGCATTTCCCCGGCGAGCAGGAACAGGCGAACGCCTTGTAAGCGAACGCCTTAGCGGAAGGTCTGCAGGTAGCCGAGCAGGTCTTCGATCTGCTTGTCGTTGCCCAGGCCCCAGAACCGCATCTTCGTACCCGGCACGACCTTGGCCGGGGAACGCAGGAAGGCGCTCAACGTGTCGTGCGACCACACCACCCTGGATGCGCGCATCGCTTCCGAATACTGGAAATCAGTGGTGGTGCCCGCCTGGCGCCCGAAGATGCCGTTCAACTGCGGCCCGAACGCGCCGCGCGCATTGCGGCCGACGTAGTGGCACGACGCACAGCGCGTGGCAAACAGTGCCTTGCCGGCCTGCAGGTCAGGCTCGGCACGCGCCAGGGCGGGGATTGCGGCGAACATCGCGGCGAGGATGGACAAGGCAAGGGCGGACGCTGCGGGCAGGACGGTACGGCGCATGGGCAACACGGGGCAAAGGACTGCGAGGCTGCATGATACAGGGGCGCGGATTGGTGGGCGGCGGCGGGGCGGCGGGGGGGTTCGTGGACAGGTTACACCACGTCACACTTGCAACACTTCGAGCGCCCAATATTACGGACCCTGCCCCTACAGTGAGCCCATGTCCAACGCCCCTTGGGAGGCAGCCATGAAACGAATCCTAGCAATGGCAGTAGCAGGCGGTGCATTGCTGGCGGCGAGCGCCGCGGCCCATGCCGGCGTCAGCGTCGGTATCAATATCGGGGCGCCCGCCGTCGTGGTGGCCGAGCCCGCGCCGGTCTACCGCCCGGCCCCCGTCTACGCGCCGGCGCCGGTTGCGTATGCCCCTGCCCCCGTCGCCTATGCCCCGGCGCGCCCGGTGGTGGTAGCCCCGGTGCCGGTGCGCTATCGCCCCGACTATCGGGCTGACTACCACCCCGGCTATCACCGCGCAGAATACCGTGAGGCTCGCCGCGAATGGCGCGAGCGCGAATGGGCCCGTCGCCATGACGGGCACCACGATCACCGCGGTCCGGGCCGCCACTGGGACTGACGCGCCGCGGCCGGCCGGGCCCGCCAGCCCGGCCGCTGCGCAAAAGACCCTTCCAGCAAAGATCCGCAAGTCAGGCTACCCTGTCGGCCAACATCCCGTTTGAGCCTGCCAGCAAATCGCCATGACCCAACCCCTCAGAATCGACTTCGTCTCCGACATCGCCTGCCCCTGGTGCGCCATTGGCCTGTCTTCGCTCCAGCTGGCGCTGCAGCGGCTGGGCGACCACGTCGACGCCGAGATCGTGCTGCATCCCTTCGAGCTGAACCCCGACATGGGGCCGGAAGGCCAGGCCATCGTCGACTACCTCGGCAAGAAGTATGGCCGCACGCCCGCGCAGATCGCAGAAACCCAGGCCATGATCCGCGAGCGCGGCGCCGGCGTGGGCTTCAGCTTCGGCGAGCGCGCCTTTGTCTACAACACTTTCGACGCCCACCGGCTGCTGTACTGGGCCGGCCTGGAAGGAAAGCAAGTCCCGCTGAAGCTGGCGCTGCTGCGCGCCTACCATACCGATGGCAAGGATCCGGGCAACCATGCCGTGCTGCTTGAGGCAGCGGCGTCGGTTGGCCTGGATGCGGTCACTGCGCGCCAGGTGCTGGAGAGCGGCCAGTACGCCGACGACGTGCGCGACGAAGAGCGCCAGTACCAGCAGATGGGCATCCAGTCGGTGCCGTCGGTGATCTTCAACAACCGCTACCTGGTAACGGGCGGGCAGCCGGTCGAGGCTTTCGAACAGGCGGTCCGGGAAATTGTGGCCGAGGCGCAGCAGGCGGGTACGCCGCGCTAAGGCACGGCGCGCAGGCCGGTAGCTTGCAGGCTAAGTATTGCGCTTGAGGCCGCGGCGTTCGTCGACCGCGTCGCTGAGCATTTCCAGCATGGCCAGGGAATCATCCCAGCCGATGCAGGCATCGGTAATACTCTGCCCGTATGTCAAATTGGACGGGCTATGCTGCCCTGGCGTGAACTTCTGCGCGCCGGCCACCAGATTGCTTTCGACCATGACCCCGAAGACGGACCGGCTGCCGGTACGAATCTGCTGTGCCACATCTCTCGCCACATCGATCTGCCGCTCATGCTGCTTGCTGCTGTTGGCGTGACTGAAATCCACCATCAGCGCGTCGCCCAGCCCTGCCGCCTGCAGCTCCCTGCAGGCCGCCGCCACGGAATCCGCATCGTAGTTGGGGACCTTGCCGCCGCGGAGGATGACATGGCAGTCCGGATTGCCCTTGGTGTGCACCGTCGCGACCTGGCCGTTCTTGTGCACGCCCAGGAAGTGGTGCGGACGCGATGCGGCCTGGATCGCGTCGATCGCAATCCTGATGTTGCCGTCGGTGCCATTCTTGAAGCCGATCGGCGCTGAACTCCCCGAAGCCAGCTCGCGATGCACCTGGCTTTCCGTGGTGCGGGCGCCGATCGCGCCCCAGCAGATCAGGTCGCCTATGTACTGTGGCGAGATCACGTCCAGCAGCTCGCCGGCCGCAGGCAAGCCGAGCCGGTTGATGTCGACCAGCAGGCTGCGCGCAATGCGCAGGCCCTCGTCGATACGATAGCTCTCATCCAGGTATGGGTCATTGATCAGCCCTTTCCAGCCGACCGTGGTCCGGGGCTTCTCGAAATACACGCGCATCACGATCTCAAGCGTCCCGGCATGGCGCTGCCGCTGCGCCAGCAACAGCCGCGCATATTCAAGTGCCGCCTGCGGGTCGTGGATCGAGCAAGGCCCCATGATCACCAGCAGCCGGTCGTCCTGGCCATGCTGGATGCGTGCGATGCGCTGGCGCGTCTGCGTGATCAGCGACTCGACGGCCGTGTTCCGGATCGGGAAAAAGCGGATCAGGTGTTCAGGCGGCGGCAGCGGGATGATGTCTTCGACATGGGCGTCGTCAGTCACGCTGGTCCGGTCCGGCGGTGACTGCCATTCATCGGCGATGGTAGACGAAAGCTTGCGGGGTTCGTTCATGGCGAGGTCGACCAGGTTTTGCTAGCAAACGATGGTGCTACACCAATGGCGGGGGCGTCAAGGCAGCGGAAGGCCGGCTTGACTCTGATCCGTGTTAACGGGCACATTGGCCGCGCACTGGATGGCGGGCGGTCGCGTGCCTGACTACGCTGCGCAGCGATGCATTGGCATATCCCTCCTCCGCAATCACGGATGATGCCGCCCTCAGCAACCCCTTGCGCTTCGCTTTCTGATCGCCGTCCGGACGACCCGGGGTTGAGACCTGCTCGCCATCGCCATCACTGCGCATTGTCCCGACCTGCCCGTTGAGGGTTTCGCTATTGGATGCAGCCTGCGCAGCGCGCTGCCAAGCTTACCTTGGCGCGAAGCGCAGCCATGCTAATGGCTTTCACCTAACTCCATCGGGTATATCGCACGCATCCCCTACCTAAGCGGGGAGCAACGGGTCCTGGATCAGAACCGGTCGTTGGACATCAGTATCTGGATGGTCGACAATCGCCGAACGGGTACCGCCGGGCTGGCCGAGCCTGGCCCCGTCATTTGCCCAGGAAAGGAGCGCACCATGGCGACCCTGTCCCTTTCGAGCGGTACAAGAATCGACGAGATTGCGAACCGCATCTATCGCATCTCCACGCCGGTCGAGATCCCAGGTGGTGGCGGATTCTCTTTCAACCAGTATCTGATCGACGACGACCAGCCGCTGCTGTTTCATACCGGCCTGCGCAGGCTATTTCCGGTCATCGGGGAAGCGGTCGGGCGGATCATGCCAATCGATCGCTTGCGCTATGTCGGTTTCTCGCATTTCGAGGCCGACGAGTGCGGCGCACTCAATGAGTTTCTCGCGGCCGCGCCGGGTGCGGAACCACTGTGCGGCCAGGTCGCGGCCATGGTCTCGGTTAGCGACTATGCCGACCGGCCGCCACGTGCGCTGGAAGATGGCGAGTCGATCTCGCTCGGGCAGCATAGCGTGCGCTGGCTTTATACGCCGCATCTGCCGCACGCCTGGGAATGCGGATTCCTCATGGAGACCGCGTCGGCAACGCTGCTTTGTGGCGATTTGTTTACCCAGGGCGGTTCTGAGCACCCGCCGCTTACCGAAAGCGACATCCTCGAACCGAGCGAGGCTTTCCGTCGCAAGATGGACTATTTCTCGCACACCCGGAACGCCCGCGCAATGCTGGAACGCCTTGCCGCATTGCAGCCGACAACGCTCGCCTGCATGCACGGCAGCGCCTGGAGGGGCGATGGCGCGGCCTTGTTGCGCGCGCTCGCCGACAGCATCGAACGCGGCTAAGCGCCGCGCTGAAGTGCCACCCGCTCCGGAGTGGCCCAGATGCGGCGGCGGATCCTGAGGGAGTCTCCAGATGACCGACAGCAACGTGAAATCCAGTCTTCGCAATACGTGGGAGTCGGCAGCTCCCGGCTGGGCGAAGTGGGAGCATGTGTTCGCCACCAATCTTTCGGGCGCCACGGACGCGCTCATCGATATGGCCGGTATCCGGCCGGGCATGCGCGTTCTCGATCTGGCCTGCGGTGCCGGCAGCCAGAGTATCCAGACAGCGATGCGAGTGGGCGCCGGCGGCGAAGTGGTCGCCAGTGATATATCGGGCACCATGCTGGAGCATGTCCGCCGAAATGCCGCTCGTGCCGGTCTCCGGAATATCGAAACGCTGGAATGCGCAGCAGACGAACTGGACGAGACGCTGGCCCCGTTCGACGCGGCGATATGCCGATTGGGCTTGATGCTTTTCCCGTCACCTGGCGAGGCACTGAAAGCTGTCCGGCGCGCACTCAAGCCTGGCGCGCGTTTCGCGGCGCTGGTCTTCACGACGCCGGCCAACAATCCCTTTATGGCGGAACCGATGGCGATCCTTCTACGCCACGCGGGCAAGTCTCCTCCCGCGCCCGGACAACCCGGAATCTTCGCACTGGGAGGCGAAGGCGCGATGGAACGCCTGTTGAACGACAGCGGTCTTGGCGATGTGAAAACACAGCACGTTCGAGCGCAGCTCACCTTGCCGAGCGCGTCCGATGCCCTGCAACTGATGCAGGAAGCCGCCGGGGCATACCGGGCCGTGGTAGCGGACCTCGACGTCGCGGCAAGATTAAAGGCCTGGAACGATGTTCATGAATGCCTGAAGCAGTTCGAAGTCGCTGAAGGCTTCAAGACCGAGCTTGAACTCATCATCGGGTCAGGCGCCAAGCCAAGCTAGTTTTCGGCCGTTGGGGACTGGAGGTCGCCTGCTGGTGAAATCGTGTCGCCTCATGCTCGACACCGTCCCCAACCGTTTCGCCAGCGCATTCCCTTCGATTACTTCGTACCCGAATCCGGCGTGATCAAGCATGCCGCGGGAGCCGGCATTCCGTCCCGAGGTGTCCTCGCCGGCGCGCAAGGCCTCGGCCGCTGAATCCATGGAAAACGGCGTAGACACAGCCATATTAACCGTCTTATGCTTTTCTACTGGCACCATTAACATCACGTTAATCATCATGAAGATGAACCTCCGCCAGATAGAGGTATTCCGCGCGATCATGCTGACCGGGTCAATCAGTGGCGCATCGAAGCTGCTCTTTGTTTCCCAGCCCGCCATCAGCCGACTGATGGCGCACACTGAGCAACGGCTTGGATTGACCTTGTTTGTCCGCGCCAAGGGCCGTCTTCACCCTACGCCCGAGGCCCGTCGACTGTTAGGCGAAGTGAATGCCGTCTACGAAGGCGTAGAACGCGTGAACGAGGTGGCAGAGGATCTAGTGGCCAATCGCACCGGCAGCGTAAGGATCTCGTGCAGTCCGAATATGGGACAGACGTTGTTGCCAAACGCCATTGCCAAATTCCGCAAGGCTCATCCCGCCGTGCGCGTGGTGGTTCGCACCCAGATCGCGAGCAACATGTTGCGCAGCCTTCTGTCAGGGCAGGTGGATCTGGCGGTGTCGAGCATGCCGCTGACCCACCCGAATCTGGAGTCCCGGCTGCTGGTAAAGAATCCCATTGTGGCGCTGATTCCGACGGGTCATCGGCTCAGCACGCGCACCTGGGTACGCCCTCAGGATCTCGTGAACGAAGACCTGATCGGCTATGGCTCGGACGTACCATTCAGCCTGCTGGTGCACCACGTTTTCGGCAAGGAAAGCGAGCAACCCGATGTCAAGGTGCAGGTCGAACAAGCGCATGTGGCACGCGCCCTGGCCCAGGCTGGGGCGGGCATCGCGCTTGTCGATGCCATGACGGTTTTCGGCCAGGCCTGGCGGGACATTGTCGCGGTGCCTGTGCGCACGGAAGTCAATGCCTCGGTTCAAATCTACAACGTCAACATCGAACCATTGTCGAGGCTTTCGCTGGCATTCGTCGACACGCTGAATGCGATTGTGAAGCGGCAGGCCGCTTCCGATAGCAGGGAAACCAGGAAAAACGCTTCGTAAGCGCGCCGGAGGTAGCCCCATCCGCTTCCCGCTCTCACCGCACCAGGTAGACAGGGCGAGATGCAAGCAAGGCGTCACCCCTCTCCACACAGGACGATCATGCACAACCTCCACAAGATCACCCTTCTCGCCACAGCCTTCGTCGTGGCGGTCTCGCTGGTCGAAGCTTTCTGCCAACTACGGCGGCGTGCTGATCATCTTCGACCGCCTGTTCGGCACCTACGTGGAAGAGCGTGAAGAAGAGCCCTGCCGCTTCGGCCTGGTCCACCCAACCACCACGCACAACCCGCTCGTCAACCAGTTCGAACACTGGGTCAGCCTGGGCAAGGACATGCTCAACGCAGGCAGCCTGCTGAATGCGATCGGTTACCTGGTGATGCCCCCGGGCTGGGCACCGGACGGGCAGGGCCAGACGACAGAAGTCCTGCGGCAGCAGCAAGCCATGGAGCGTGCGGTGGCGGTGAGCGCGAGGTAACAGGCAAGACAGGCGGAAAAGAAGCGGGCAGCGCAGGCTGTCCGTTTTTTTTATTACACTGAGCCTTCGACGCGCATTTCAACACGCATTTCAACACGTTACGCCGCTTCCGGAGAGAAAACCCATGAAGGCCTGGATTGCAAAGGCAGTTGGAGCGCTTGCCTGTGCCATGGTATGCCTTGCAGGTCAGGCGAGCGGCGCCGAACCCGCCACGCTGGTCGTTGCGGCTGGTACGCAACAACGCAGCTGGACGGCCGATGCGCTGCTAAAGGACCGCCGACTGGCTGACGTGACGGTCGACGATGACAACCTGAAACGCCGCCTGACGTTCAAGGCGATCCCCATGGCTTCCCTGTTGCGCGGCATGCCGGCGGAGGCCGGCGCGACTGCCACGACAGCAGCCAGCGATGGCTATGTCTCTCACCTGCCGCTGCGCATGCTGCTGGCCGATAGCGCCGACGAGCCGCGGGCCTGGCTGGCGGTAGAGAATCCTGCGAGGCCGTGGCCGAAGCTCAAAGGCCAGGGCATCGGCCCGTTTCGCCTGATCTGGACATTGCCGTCGGGGCGCGCCGCATCCGTGGTCAACGAAAGCCATTGGACCTACAGCATCGTGCGCATCGATATCACCGCATCGCCCGCGGAGCGCTTCGCGGCCATCCGGCCTGCCTCCGACCAGCCAGCCGACGGCCCGGTCATGCGCGGCTTCGCCACCTTCCAGCGCGTCTGCTTCTCGTGCCACTCGCTGAACAAGGTCGGCGATGCCCACCTCGGTCCGGACCTCAATGTGCCGCACAGCGCGGTGGAATATATGGGCGACGACAAGCTGGCCAAGCTGATCCGCGACCCGCAGTCACTGCGTTGGTGGCCCGGCGCGCGCATGCCGGCAATCGACGACAAGGCGCTCTCCGATGCTGACCTGAAGGACCTCCTGGCGTACCTGCATCATATGGCGGGACGCAAGGGCTCCTGAAGCCTGGTGCCGCATTCATACTGGCTGCGGATGTCAGACCTGGCCCGTGCCTGGCCGAAGATCCGTCATGATCTGCTCGGCAAGGAAATCACAAGGCGGCCGCTTCGACTTCGCGCTTCGGGCAAGGATCAGCTCGAGCGGAGGCAGGTCGGGCAGTCCGTGGGCCTGGCCAAGCACGGTCAGTTGTGGCGGGATCGCGCAGCGGGCCAGCGCCGCGACGGCCAGGCCTGCCTCGACCATGCTGAGCAAACCCAGCAGGCTCGGACTCTCGTACGACGTTCGATGCGGAATCCTTGCGCGGTCCAGGCTGCGGATCGCGTTCTCGCGCGCCACGCTCCCCGGCATGAACACGGCGATAGGCAACGGCCTGTCCTCCCAGACTTGCGGCCCGTTCGCCATGGCGGCCCACGCCATCGGCTCGTGCCGGATGAAGTCGCCGGACAAGCCCTTCACGCGCGTGCCGCAGACCAGGTCGACCGTGCCGTCCTTGACCAGTGGCGCGAGCGCGCTGCTGGGAAGGCCCACGACCTGGATCTGCACTTTCGGATACGTCGTCGAGAACTTCTTCAGCACGGATGGCAGCAGCGATGACGCGTAGTCGTCGGGCACCCCGATCGCTACCTTCCCCGTCACTTCCGGCCGTACCACGGCAGCCCAGGCTTCGTCGTGCAGGGCCAGCATCCGCCGTGCGAAGCCCAGCAGCACTTCACCCTCATGCGTCAGCACGATGCTGCGCGGCCGCCGCACGAACAGGGGCCGGCCCAGTGCCTCCTCGAGTGCCTTGATTTGCATGCTGACAGCGGACTGCGAGCGGTTCACCGCCTCGGCCGCCCGCGTCATGTTGCCGCTCTCGGCGACGGCGATGACCGTCGCCAGGACATCGTGGTCGAGCATCTTCATAGGTATCAGGAAAACTGAACACAATAATCAATATTATGCGTTTTCCTTCTTGAAAGCGGCATGCGATATTTCGTCAACAACAACCGGAGACGTGGACCGCAATCTCGCGCCATGTCTCGACCGCGGGATTCCGGTATCCGCCATCCGAGCATGGACAACAAAGCCGCTTCGTCACTCGTCGACCACCCGCTGCGCGCCTCCCTGGTCGCTGAATTGCACGCCCGCCCCTTTCTTCGGTTCAGCGGCAGCGTGTCACTGACCCACTACGCGATCTACTCGGATGAGGATCCGGCGATCCACGAGTATCTCGTGCGCACCTTGTGCGAACAGACCGGCATGGCGCTGCCGGTGGACGGGGTCACGCACTACGCCGTGCAATCTCCCTTCGGCTGGCATTTGAAGTGGGAGCGGCACACCGAGTTCTCCACCTTCACGTTCGTCAGTCCGCGCGACGACACCGACTACTTCAACGACCTCGCCATCCATCGTGTTCCGGCGGATTGGCTGGGCCTGCTGGCGGGCAAACGATTTCATGCGGTCCGGATGGAATTGCTGTCAGGAAACGCCGCGGCTGAGGTGAGCGCGAACCTGCGCCATTGGCTCGACGGGCCGATTCTCGTCGGCAGCGATGTCCTGGGCGGCGGCAAGGTCTACTGCGACTGGAATGTGCGGGCCGACGGCTACATGCGCATCCTCGCGATCGACGAGGACTTCCGCGAGGAACAGGGCGGCAGGCTGCTTCAGCGGCTCTATGAAATCGAGACATATCGCATGATGGCGTTGCTGGCGCTGCCGGTCGCACGCAGCCTGGGCCGCGAACTCGACGGCATTCACGGCTCGCTCCAGGAACTGATGCGGGCCATGGATGCCCGTCGCGCCGGCGAGGACGATGCGGAACTGCTGGACAAGCTCACCGCACTGGCCGTGCGCGTGGAATCGCTGTCCGGCCACAGCGGGCGCTTCAGCGCTTCGCGTGCGTATGAGCGAATCGTCCTGGCGCGAATCCAGGAGTTGCGGGAACAACGAATCGAGGGAATGCCGACGATAGCGGAATTCATGGAGCGGCGCTTCGCGCCTGCCATGGAGACGTGCAGGAGCGTCTGGTCACGCCACGAGCAAATCGCGGCACGGGTCGCACGGGCCGTCGACCTGCTCCGCACCCGCGTCAACCTGGCCCAGGAACGCGATGTCACAAGGCTGCTCGCCGGACTGGATCGTACCGCACGCAACCAGTTGCATCTGCAGCATGCCGTCGAGGGGCTGTCTGTCGCCGCGATCTCGTACTACGTGCTGTCCATCGCGGCAGCGGGGCTGAAGGCGCTGCATGTCGTCAAGCTGCCTGTCGATCCCGAGCTGGCGGAAGGCCTGTTGATCCTTCCTGTGGTGATGATCGTGTTCGGGATCATCAAACGCAGCCGGACGCAGAAATCCCGCGATGGCCACGTCCAGGCGGGCTCCGCCTGACGAGGCGACGATCTGAAGAGCTACTTACCGGGAAACGCATATGAACGCCACGACAAGCATAGCCTCCGTTCACTTATCTTTGCCTGGCGCTAGCCAGCAGGCCGCGCAGACCAGGCCGCATTGGGCGAGCCAGGCTCGACCCGAGTCTCGCGCCCTCGGGCAACGGACCCCTACGGAAGTGCTGACGGACAACTCGAACGATCGGCCAGACGTCGCGACGATCGCGGTGCTGGGCTACAACTGACGCAAAAAAACGCCCGCCCGGAAACCGGGCGGGCAAGTACTGCCTCTCCTTACCTCTTGCTGCTTCAATACTGCCTCGTAGCCGCGCGCTTCAGCGCGCCGCCGCCTTCATCCTCACGGCCGCCGCGTCCGCCGCGGCCGGGGTGCGGTTCGCCAGCCCCAGCACCACCTGCCAGGCAAACGACACCGCGCCGACGATAAACACCACGTCGCCGAACGTGCGCACCCAGCGCAGCGTCTGCAGGATCGGCTGCTGCATGAACTCCTCGCTGCGCGAATACCACGTGCCATGCTCGACGCTGGCCAGGAACTGGATGATGCCGACGGGCAGCAGGCTGGTGCCGATCATCAGCACCAGGCCGGCGTTCAGGCCCCAGAAAGCCGTCTTCATCAGCGCCGGGCTCAGCCGGTAGGCCGGCCGAACATAGCGCAGCACCAGCAGCGTGAAGCCCAGCGCCAGGAAGCCGTAGACCCCGAACAGCGCCGCATGCGCATGGACCGGCGTGGTGTTCTGGCCCTGGATGTAGTACAGCGCGATCGGCGGGTTGATCATGAAGCCGAACACGCCGGCGCCCAGCATGTTCCAGAACGCCACCGCGACGAAGCACATCAGCGGCCACTTCAGGTCTGCCATCCACGGCGCGCGCTGCTTCAGGCTCCAGTTCTCCCAGGCCTCATGGCCCAACACGATCAGCGGCACCACTTCCAGCGCGCTGAACGCGGCGCCGACCGCCATCACCGGCGTGGTGGTGCCGGCAAAGTACAGGTGGTGGAAGGTGCCGGGGATGCCGCCGAGCATAAACAGCGACGCCGAGGCCAGGCTGGCCGCGGTCGCCATCGGGCGCGACACCAGCCCCAGCGTGGCGAAGATAAAGGCCAGGGCGGTGGTGGCGAAGACCTCGAAGAAGCCTTCCACCCACAGGTGCACCACCCACCAGCGCCAGTACTCCATCACCGTCAGGCTGGTGCGCTCGCCGTAGGCCAGGCCCGCGCCGTAGAACAGGCCGATCGCCACCACCGACGAGGTCAGCAGCGCCAGCAGATTGCGGTCGGTGCCGCGCGCGCGCAGCGCCGGCAGGATGCCGCGCATCATCAGCACGAGCCAGATCAGGATGCCGGCGAACTTGCCGATCTGCCACAGCCGGCCCAGGTCGACGTATTCATAGCCCTGGTGGCCCAGCCAGAAGTTCAGGTGCGGCGGCAGCTTCTGCGCGATCGCCAGGTAATTGCCGGCGAACGAGCCCACCACCACGACCACCAGTGCCCAGAACAGGACATCAACGCCGAGCCGCTGGAACTTCGGGTCCTTGCCGCCGTTGATCAGCGGCGCCAGGAACAGGCCCGCGGCCAGGAAGCCCGTGGCGATCCAGAACAGCGCGCTCTGGATATGCCAGGTGCGCACCAGCGCGTAGGGGAACCACTGCGATACGTCGATGCCGTAGAACTTCTGCCCCTCGACGGTGTAGTGCGCGGTAAAGCCGCCCAGGAACACCTGGAACACGAACAGCGCCACCACCAGGAACAGGTACTTGCCGAGCGCGCGCTGCGACGGGGTCAGCGCCACCGACAGCAGCGGGTCGCGCGCGGGCGCCTGCGGCGGCGTCTCTTCCTTGCCGCGCAGGAAAGCCCACGCCCACACCAGGAAGCCCACGCCAGCCAGCAACACCACCACGCTGATCACCGACCACACCACGTTTTCGCTGGTCGGCTTGTTGCCGATCAGCGGCTCATGCGGCCAGTTGTTGGTATAGGTGGCTTCCTGCCCCGGGCGCGCGGTCGAGGCGACCCATGCGGTCCAGAAGAAGAACTGCGTCAGCTGCTGGCGCCGCTCGGCGCTGGGCAGCGTGTTCTCCTTCATGGCGAAGTGATCGCGCGTGGTGTGCAGCGCCGGCGCGTCGGAGAAGAGCTGGTCGTAGTAGGCCGCGGTGTTGGCGATGGCCTGTGCGCGGCGCTTCGACACGGTCAGCACATTGGTGGCCGGGTCGGTGGCGTTGCCGCGGTATTCCGTGCGCAACTGCTCGCGCAGCGCGGCCTGTTCGGGCGCGGCCAGTTTGGCGTACGGACGGCCGTACGTATCCTGCGCCGCCAGTTCGAGCCACGCGGTCAGTTCGCGGTGCAGCCAGTCGGCGGTCCAGTCCGGCGCCTGGTAGGCGCCATGGCCCCAGATCGAGCCGAGCTGCATGCCGCCCACCGACTGCCAGGCGGTCTGGCCGTCCAGGATCTCTTCGCCGGTGAACAGGGTGCGGCCTTCGGCCGTGACCACCTTGTCCGGCATTGGCGGGGCCTGCCGGTACACCTCGACGCCGTAGTAGCCGAGCAGGGAGAAAGTGACCGCCAGCACGGCGATCAACAAGAACCAGAGTCTGCGGTAGGAACCCATGATGCGATTTCGTTGGTTGTGATGGGTGGTGCGCGGTTCAGGCGTGGCTCGCGCAGCCGCAACCGGTGGCGGGCACGGTGGCGCTCACTGCGGCGTTCTCGAACAGCACGTTGTTTTCCAGGTGGATGTGTTCCATCAGGTCTTCGCGCAGCGCGCGCAGGCCCAGGTAAAGCGCGCGCCAGGTATTGCAGGCCGCGCGCGGCAGCGTGATGTCGTTGGTCAGCGCGGCCATCCGCTGCAGCGCCACGCCGTGGTCGTCATGCTCCATGCGCATCACCGCGATGGGGCGGCCGGCGGCGGCCTGCAGGCCGCGCGTCAGCATCGGGAACAGCACCTGCTCTTCCTTCTGCATATGGGTTTCCAGCTCGCCGAGCATGCCAGTCAGGTGGTCGGCCAGGCCGACCGGGCAATCGGGCCGGTCGCCGTGGACCTGCTCGACCCGGCTTGCGAGCCGGATCAGTTCGGGAAGCTGCTCGCGGTGACGGGCGTGAAAGCGCGTCAGAATATGGTCGATCAGTGCGGCCGGCGTGGCGGTGTTCCAGTCCTGTCCGGCGGGTGCGGCGTCGTCGTGCAGGGCATGCAGCCGCGCTTCGATGCTGTCGATGGCGGCGGCATCAAGGCCCTTTTCGAGCGCGGCATCGCGCAGGGTCTGCTTGCCTCCGCAGCAGAAGTCGAGCGCGTAGTCATGGAAGATGCGCGTCGCGCCGGGGATGCGGCGGGCCAGTTGGCCGAGCGATTGGTCCTGGAAGGTCATGAGGTGCTCCTGTGTGGGAAGTTGCGTCTGCCTGACATAACGCGAGGAGCGTGCCTGAAAAAAACCATTCCAGATCAATGGGTTGCTATACGAACGGTTACAAATACCCTACACTTCCCATGGTACTAATTACCTTATCAGGTGTTTTTCACCATGACGAATTCAGCGATCGTTCCCGAATTGCTGGCTGACCTGGTGGCCGACCTGCCCCACGCCGTGCGCCTGCAGCGCCTGGTCAGCGGGCTGCGCGGGCATTTCCGCTGCGGCGCCGTGGCGCTGCTGCGGCTGGAGGAAGACCACCTGCGTCCCATGGCAGTCGACGGCCTGGTCCGCGACGCGTTGGGCCGGCGCTTTGCCGTAGCCCTGCATCCGCGCCTCGCGGCAATCCTGGCGCGGCGCGGCGTGACCTGCTTCCACCATGAAAGCGTGCTGCCCGACCCATACGACGGCCTGATCGACGAGCACGTGGGCGAGCCGCTGCCCGTGCATGACTGCATGGGCACCAGCCTGGAGGTCGAAGGGCAGCCATGGGGCGTGCTGACCCTCGATGCGCTCGCCGTGGGCACCTTCGACGCCGCCGCACAGGCCGAGCTGCAGCGGCTCACCGTGGTGGTCGAGGCAGCGATCCGCACCACCCGGCTCGAGGCCGAGATCCTGGCGCTGCAGGTGGCACGGGGCAAGCCCGTTGCCGATGAAGGCACGGCGGGCGCCGGCGACATCACCGGCGAGATCGTCGGCCAGAGCGAGGCCATCGCCAACCTGCTGCACGAGCTGGAAGTGGTTGCCGATACCGAACTGCCGGTGCTGCTGCTGGGCGAGACCGGCGTCGGCAAGGAGCTGTTCGCGCACCGGCTGCACCGCCAGTCGCGCCGGCGCGCGCAGCCGCTGGTGCACGTCAACTGCGCGGCGCTGCCCGAGTCCCTGGCCGAAAGCGAGCTGTTCGGCCACGCCCGCGGCGCGTTCTCCGGCGCCACCGGCGAACGCCCGGGACGCTTCGAGGCCGCCGACGGCGGCACGCTGTTCCTCGATGAAGTCGGCGAGCTGCCGCTGTCGATCCAGGCCAAGCTGCTGCGCACGCTGCAGAACGGCGAGATCCAGCGGCTGGGCTCGGACCGGCCACGCCGCGTCAACGTGCGCGTGATCGCCGCCACCAACCGCAACCTGCGCGAACATGTGCGCGATGGCTCGTTCCGCGCCGACCTGTACCACCGCCTGTCGGTCTACCCGATCCCGATCCCGCCGCTGCGCGAGCGCGGCAACGACGTGCTGCTGCTGGCCGGGCGCTTCCTGGAGCTGAACCGCGCCCGCCTGGGCCTGCGCAGCCTGCGCCTGTCGCCGGCGGCACAGGATGCGCTGCGGCGCTACCGCTGGCCCGGCAACGTGCGCGAACTCGAGCACGTGCTCAGCCGCGCCGCGCTGCGCGCGGTCAGCCGGGGCGCCGGCCGCAACGACATCGTCACGCTGGAGACGGAGCTGCTTGACCTGGACGGACTCGATGCGCCGCCTTCGGGGCTGGCGCAAGCCGCGCATGCCGCCCATACAGCGCTGCCAGCGATCGTCCCCGGCATGAGCCTGCGCGACGCCGTCGACCAGACCCAGCGCGCCTGCATCGAGCAGGCGCTGCAGGCCCACGGCGGCAACTGGGCGCAGACGGCGCGGCAACTCGGCGTGGACGCCAGCAACCTGCACAAGCTGGCCAGGCGCCTGGGCTGCAAGTGAGGGCGTGCGCGGCATCGGCGATAGCAAAGATCGTCTGATCTGCTTAAGCTAGTCAGGCGTCGTTTGCAGTGCAACATGCATGTGCTGTCATCAGCACCCTGCGGCCGGCGCAACCTGTGGATCCAACCGGAGATGCCCATGATGATGACCGCAACGCAAGCCTTCTGGCCATTCCCTGCCGTCTTCACGGCAGGCTTTGGCAGCCTGCAACAGTTCCAGTCCATGCAGGCAGACCTGGCCGACACGTGGCGACGCATGGCCGAGCTGAACCTGGAATTTGCACGCAGCATGGCGGACGAACTGCGCTTCGACGCCGTGGGCCTGCTGGTGGAACAGGATCCCGAGAGCCTGTACGCGCGCGAGATCGCCAGCGAGCTGCCGCTGCTGGGCGGGCCGCTGCACTATGCGTCGGCCATGCTGGAGCTGCTGGCGCGCGCCCACCAGAAATGGATCGATGGCTGGGGCCACCTGCTCATGCAGGGCCCGCTGACCGACTGGACCGCGGGCGCCAAGGCCGTCACGGACATTCCCGCCTGGCTGGTCCGCGAGACACCGCGTCCGCGCGCGAACTGACCCGGCTCGAGCGCCGTGGCGTTGCGTGCCGGCACGCCGCGGCCAATTTTTCCTGCGTGCCTTGCCATGGCAACCCGCGCGCCCCGGTATCATGCAAATCATGACACCCCGAGCCGCCTGCGCCGCCGTCCCGGCTGGCGGATCTCCGCACAGGACTGGTTCAGGACGCGCCCCGGTACATGCCCTCATATCCACTGGTCCTGCTGCTCACCGTCGCCGTCGTCTGCTGCATCGGCATGGCCATCGCCACCTGGCCCCGGCGCGACGACCCCACCGTCCAGGCGTTCCTGGTGCTGGCCTTCGGCGCGGTGGTCTGGAGCGGCGGACGCCTGCTTGAGATCAGCTCGACCGACCTGCCCGGGCGCATCCTGTGGGCCAAGATCCAGTACATCGGCATTGTCGCGGTGCCGATCGGCTGGCTGGTGGCGATGGTGCACCTGAGCCGCCCGCGCTACGTGGTGCCGTGGTCGCGGCTGTGGCTGCCAGTGCTGGCCGCAGTGGTGACGGTGGTGCTGGTCTTCACCAACGAGCGCCACCACCTGGTCTGGACACGCATCACGCTGATGCCGCCCGGGGTCGCGCCCGGCGCGGTGTTCGAGCATGGCGCGGGCTACGCCGTCGCGGCCTTCTGGTCTTACTCGCTGCTGGCGCTAAGCTGGTATTTCCTGGTAACGGCCGAGGTGCCCAACGACGCCCTGTCGCGCCGCGGCCGCGCCATCCTGGCCGGCGGCCTGGCCCTGCCGCTGATTGCCCATGTCGCGTACCTGTACCGCTGGACCGGCCCGCTGGGCGGCGACCTGACCCCGGCCACGTTTTCGCTGATGGCGGTACTGGTGTGGTTCTGCGCGCTGCGCACGCACCTCGACGATATCGGCCACTACGCCCGGCTGCGCGTGTTCGATGCGCTGCGCGAGGGCTGCGTGATCGTCGACGCCAAGGGCACGGTCGTGGAATTCAATCCCGCCGCGACCCAGTTGTGGCCGGCGCTGCACCGCGGCGACCCGGTGCCGGCGGGATGGGAGATGGCGCTGGGATCGACGCAGGGCTCGGCGCTGGGTTCGGCGTCTGAATCCGCGCAGGCCGCTCCCGGCCTCGCACCCGCCACGCCGTTCGTGCCGCCGGGCGCCCCGTTCGAGCTGGCTGTCGAAAGCGTCGCGCGCCTGGACGGCAGGCAGATCGGCAGCCTGGTGTTCATGCGCGACATCAGCCGCTTCCAGTCGCGCGAGCTGGCCTTGACCGCGCGCCTTGGCCAGACCGAGGAGCAGCTGTGGCAGGTGCAGGCCGACCTCGACGTCGATGCGCTCACCGGCATCTTCAACCGGCGCTACTTCCAGCGCGAGTCGCTCGCCGCCGTGACGCGCGCGCACGAGCGCGGCCAGCCTCTGGGACTGCTGATCCTGGATGTCGACCTGTTCAAGCAGTACAACGACCTGCATGGCCACCTGGCGGGCGACGACTGCCTGCGCCAGATCGCCTGCACGCTGGCGGGCACGGTAACGGGCGAGCAGTTCTGCGCGCGGCTGGGCGGCGAGGAATTCGCGGCGGTGCTGCCCGGCGCATCGCGCGAAGAAACCCGCGAGGTGGCGCGCCGCATGGTCGCCGCGGTGCGCGAGCTTGGCATCGCGCACCGCGGCACCCCGGTGCAGCCCGTGGTAACGATCAGCGTCGGCGCGGTCTGCGCCGTGCCCGAGTCGCCGCGGCTGGAGCCGCTGCTGCACCGAGCCGACAGCGCGATGTACCGCGCCAAGCGCGCGGGCCGCAACCGGTACATGCTGGATGGCGAAGCGGCCTGAACGGCCGTGGCCTGGCCATGCCGCCGGCTAGCCCGCGCGTACCGTCAGCGCGCCCTGCAGCGCCACCAGCCGCGCCGCCGCCTGGCTGACCCACGCCGGGCGCGGCGCCGCATCGAGCCAGTACTTGACCTCGAGCCCGAGCGCAGTGTCTCCGCTGATCACCAGCTTGCGCTGGAAAAACAGCGTGTCGGTGTCGGCCTCGCCCCCGAGCAGCCGCAGGTAGTCCACCGCGGCGGCGCGCAGTGTCAGCGCGGGTTCGCCGCTGCCGGCACTGGCGGTACGGAAGCGCCCGCCTTCGCAGCGGAACGGAACTTCCAGCCCCAGGTCCTGCACCGTCAGCAGGAACACATGGCCTTCCAGCGCGGCCGGCGGCTCCAGCCAGCCGGCGCGGCGCGCCAGCTCCAGCGCCGCCACCAGCGGCAGCGCGCGCGCCCGCGCCGGCATGCGCCGGTGCACGCCGGTCATCAGCTTGTGCAATGGGCTCGTGTTCGCATTCATGCCCGTGCCTCCCATGCGATGCCGGCGCCGCCGTGCCAGTAGCCATTGCAGGGCTGCGCCCCCGCCGGCGTGATGCCGCTGGGCGCCGGTGCGCGCTCACCCGCGCGGATCGCCGCCAGTTGTTGCACTACCTCCAATGTGCCGGTCGAATGCGGGCTGACGCGCAGCATGTCCACACCCATCGCGGCCATGGCGAGCGCCTCGCCGCACAGGTCCAGGCAGGTCGCGCTCTGCGTCTGCACGCCGTTGAGCGTGAAGAACGCCTGGCCTTCGCCGGTGGCGGCGACCAGGCCGTCCGGGTAGTCCATGCAGCGGAATTCGCAGCTGTCCTTGCGCAGCCGATGGTGGCGCGCGGTGAAGCAGCGCGCCGAGAACGCCAGCGGCATGCGGCCCCAGACAAAGGCTTCGACGCCGACACCGGCCGGCCGCGCCGCGGCCAGCGCGGCCAGCGTGCGGCCGTCCATTTCCACCGGCACGACGCAGCCGGCCGCGCCCAGTCCGGACAGCCAGGCCAGCGTGTCGGCATGGTAGACGTTCAGGTGCGGGCCGGCGATGAAAGGCCGCCCGCCCATGCAGCGCACCGCGCCGAGGTCGTTGGCCTCGACCAGGTAGCCGTGCTGCTCGCAGGCGCGGCGCATCCAGGCGATGTCGGTATCGGACTCCACCAGCACCGGCGTGGACAGCACCACCTCCTTGCCGGCATCGCGCAGCATCCGGGCGATCTCAAGCCATTGCGCGTGGCGCAGCTCGTGGCGCCGCGTGCAGACGGTCTCGCCGAGGTAGACGCGGTCGACCGGAGCATCGGCGACCGCGGCGTAGAACTGCAGCACGCGCTCGCGCGGCCAGTAGTACAGCAGCGGGCCGAGGGCGATGCCGAATTGCGGCGCAGTATGTCGTGAAACAGCTTGCGGCGCTGTCGCCGGGGCGGTGTCGGGCATGGCGGGCTCCATCATGGCAAGGGTGGCGGGGGGATCAAGACGGGTCGCATCCATCCGCATCACCGCCATGGCCGGTCGTAGGCGCCCTGGGTCACCTGGTCGCCCTCGGCATGGCGGCCCAGCGTGGCCTGCCATTCCTGGCGCGGCGCGAAGCGGGCGGGATCGCCGCAGGCGTCGTCGATGGCGGCGCGCAGCACGCCGACCACGTCGGCGACATAGCGCGGGCTGCGCTGCCGGCCCTCGATCTTGATCGCGGCGATGCCCATGCCGACCAGCGCCGGCAGCAGCGACAGCGCGTTGAGGCTGGTGGGTTCTTCGAGCACGTAGCCGCGCTCGCCTTCCACTTCAAAGCGGCCCTTGCACAGCGTCGGATACCCGGCCGGCTCGCCCGGCGCGTAGCTGTCGATCAGGATGCCGGACAGGCGCGCCTGCATGGTGCCGTCCTGCTCGGTCCAGCGCACCGCATGCGCGGGGGAGCAGACCCCCTTGTTATTGGGAGAATCGCCGGTCGCGTACGACGACAGCAGGCAGCGCCCCTCGGCCATCACGCACAGGCTGCCGAAGCCGAACACTTCCAGTTCGACGCTGGTCTGCCGCGCCAGCTTGCCGATCTGCGCCAGCGACAGCACGCGCGGCAGCACCACGCGGCGGATATTGAAGCGCTCGCGCATCAGTTCGATGGCATCGGCATGCGTGGCCGAGCCCTGCACCGACAGGTGCAGCCGCAGCCCGGGATGGCGTTCGCAGGCATAGCCCATCAGCCCGGCGTCGGCCATGATGACCGCGTCGGCGCCCAGTTCCGCGGCGGCGTCGACGGCGCGGTGCCACTGCGCCACCGCGCCCATCTGCGCAAAGGTGTTGATCGCGAACAGCACTTCGGCGCCGCGGGCGTGGGCTTCGGCGACGCCGGTGCGGATGTCGGCCTCGGTGAAGTTCAGGCCGCCGAAGTTGCGCGCATTGGTGGCATCGCGCAGGCCCAGGTAGACCGCGTCGGCGCCGTGCTGCAGCGCCATGCGCAGCGCCGCCAGCGAGCCGGCGGGCGCGACCAGCTGGGGCCGGCGTGGCGCGCAGGCAGGCGCTACGGTGGCCGCATCCGGGCCAGTACAGGCAGTTGTCATGGTGTGGGAAACAAGACAAGGAAAACAGGACAGGAACAGCGGCTGATGCTAGCCACGCGCTGGCGATATGGGCTTGATCGCGCGCAAACCGGCACCAACCGCACATGGCTGGCGCCGGCGTATGCCAGTTGGCGTAGGCCGATGGCAGGCAGCCCTCGTGGCCTTGACCTGCGGCAAACGCAGGGTCTTTCCGCTGTGCCACGCTTCGCCAGTCACCCCCCGCGCCAGGCCGGCTGCCGGCCACACGCGACTTACCTTCCGGAGATCCCATTTATGAACGAACACTGGCTGAAGCTGGCCGGCCGCCGCCTGTTGCCCATCGTGCAGGGCGGCATGGGCATCGGCATCTCGGCGCACCGGCTTGCCGGCGCAGTGGCACGCGAGAACGGCGTGGGCACCATCGCCAGCATCGACCTGCGCCACCACCACCCCGACCTGATGGCGCGCACCCGCGGCGGGCGCGACAAGGCGGCCATCGAAGCCGCCAACCTGGAGGCGCTCGACCGCGAGATCCGCGCCGCGCGCACGCTGTCGGAAGGCCGCGGGCTGATCGCGGTCAACGTGATGAAGGCGGTGGGCTCGCACGCCTCGCTGGTGCGCCAGGCGTGCGAAAGCGGTGCCGATGCCATCGTGATGGGCGCCGGACTGCCGCTGGACCTGCCCGAGCTGGCCGCCGGCCACCCCAGGGTGGCGCTGATCCCGATCCTGTCCGAGTCGCGCGGCATCGGCCTGGTGCTGCGCCGCTGGATGAAGAAGGGCCGGCTGCCCGATGCCATCGTGGTCGAGCACCCCGCCCATGCCGGCGGCCACCTTGGCGCCGCCACGATCCAGGACCTGTCCGAGCCGCGCTTCTCGTTCTCGCGCGTGCTGGCCGAATGCCGCGAGCTGTTCCAGTCGCTGGGGCTGGCATGGGACAGCATCCCGCTGATCCTCGCCGGTGGCATCGACAGCCATGCCAAGGTGCGGCACTGGCTCAACGAGGGCGCCGCCGCGGTGCAGCTCGGCACCGCCTTTGCCGTCACCGAGGAGTGCGACGCGCATCCGGCCTTCAAGCAGGTGCTGGCCACGGCGCGGCCCGAGACGCTGCGCGAGTTCACCAGCGTGGCCGGCCTGCCGGCGCGCGCAGTGCTGACGCCATGGCTGTCGCGCTACCTGTCGAGCGAGGCCAGGCTGCAGCGCCGCGCCAAGGTACGCGAGTGCCTGGAAGGGTTCGATTGCCTGCAATCGTGCGGCCTGCGCGACGGCATCGGGCGCATCGGCCAGTTCTGCATCGACCTCAAGCTGGCGCAGGCAGTGCGTGGCGACGTGGAACGCGGGCTGTTCTTCCGCGGCAAGGGCGCGCTGCCGTTCGGCGAGGCGATCCGCCCGGTGGCCGAGCTGATCCACTACCTGATGACAGGGGAAAAGCCAGCGGCGCTGGTCCCTGCCAAGGTGGCCGCTACGGCCTGAACCTGCCTGCCGCGCGCCGGTTCGCCGGCACGCGGGGCCTGACTCCCCGACCGGGCGTCAGGCCACCGCCAGTTCGCCCGCGCCGGCCTGGCGCGCCAACCCATCCGGATCGATCAGGTAGATCTTGCCGCGCTCGATCCGCACCAGCCGCTCGGCGCAGAACCTGTGCATCACGCGCGACAGGGTCTCGGGCGTAATCCCCAGCTTGGACGCGATCACGCGCTGTGTGCAGGCCAGCCAGGTGCGCCGCGTGGCAAACGCCTGCTCGCGCAGGAAGCCCGCCACGCGCTGCAGCGCGCTCTGCAGGCTGATCGCCTCGATATCGCGCATCAGCCCATGCAGCCGGCCCGACAGGTTGCGCAGCAACTGCGCCGCAAGCAGCGGCTCCTGCATGACGGCCTGCCACAGCGCTGCCTTGCCGATCTGCAGCACCAGCGTGCGCGTCTGCGCCTGGCAGGCCATGCGGCCCGGCACGTCCAGGCAGAGCAGGTCTTCGCCGAAGGCCGCGCCCGGGCCGAAGACCTCGATGGCGCGCTCGCCGGTGGACTCGTCGCCGGCCGGCGGCTGCAGCGCCAGCTTGAGCAGGCCTTCCACCACGATATAGAGGCCGGCGCACGCCTCGCCGCCGCGGAACAGGTATTCGCCCTTGCGCAGGCAGCGCAGCGTTGCCGCCGCGCGCAGTTGCGCCACCACGGCTGCGTCGACGCCGCGGAACAAAGACAGGGCTTCCAGGTTGATGGCTTCACCCATGGTGATGACCTCCTTCGGCATGACTGCCTTCAGCATTCCAGGCCGCATGGCGCGGCGGCAGGCCGCCACGGCGGCGCATCTGCCGCATGCAGCGCAACGCGGACAACAATTGCCAGCCCAGCCAGGCATTGGCCGCTGCGAGCACCAGGCCGGCGACGCGCGCCAGTGCCACCGGCGCCAGCGGCAGCGCCAGCAGCAGCAGGTAGGCCGCCAGCAGCAGCCACGCCTGGCGGCGCTGCCGGTCGGGCACGATGATGGCCTGCATGGCCGGCACGCGCGCGCGCGGCGGCAGCAGCCGGCGCAAATGCAGCCAGACCAGGAACGGCACGATCTTGCCGAGCATCGCCGTGACCGGCAGCACGCCGGTGCCAATGAGCGCCATGGTGCCGGCCCACCACGCCAGCGGCGCATCCGCTGCGGGCCACACGATCGCCGCCGCCCCCACCACGGCAGCGCCCAGCATGCTGGCGCAGGCCACCGGCCACAGCGGCCACAGCGGGTCCTGGCGGCGCCGCGCGCGCAGCGTGCCAGCCAGGCCGACGGCGGCCACCACGGCGACGAACGCCAGCCACGCCAGCAGCACCGTCTGGCCCAGGGCAGGCTGCCCGGGCCAGAGCAGGGTTGCGCCGCTGAACAGCGCCAGCGGCACCCAGTGCGCCATCGGCAGCCCGCGCGCCAATGCCGCCGGCAGGCGCCGCGTCTGCCAGAACATCGGCAATACGGTCGTGGCCACTCCGGTCACCAGTGCCGCCAGCCAGCCGCCCAGCGCCCAGGCCATATGGATGCCGAGCACCGGCGCCACCGGCACCTGCCACCAGCCGCCGAAGGTGCCGGCCAGCGCGATGCCGCACAGCACCGCCGCCAGCAGCGGCGCGGCGATGCCGGCCAGCGTGCGCGTGGTGGCGTCGACCGCGGCCACACGCCACCCCGCCGCCAGCAGCAACGCACCGGCCAGCAACAGCAGCACGCCTGCCCCCGCCGCTGCATGCATGCCGCCCGGGCTGCCGCCGAGCAGCCCGAAGCCCAGGCCGGCGGCCACGCCGGCCCCGGCCACGGCGACAAACGGTGCCAGCACGCCGGCACCCGGCACGGCCACGCCCGCCACCACCGGCATCATCTGGAACAACGCGCCCACCATCACCGGCATCAGCATGCCCAGCGCGAGCACATGGACCGCGACCAGCGCCAGCGGCGCAAAGCGGTCAGGCAAGCCATCGGCGGGCCCTGCCGCGAGCAGCAGCCCTGCCACGGCGCCCAGCCATGGCGCCGGGACCAGGCAACCGAACACCACCGCGGGACGCGGCGCGCGCTCGTAGTCGAGGTTGGCGGCCTTCATCTCGGTTGCCCTGCCTTCGCCAGCGCTAGGCAATGCCGTCGAGCACGGCATCAAGACCCGGCACATGCGCGCGGCACATCGGGAACAGCACGTTCTCTTCCTTGATGTTGTGCTGCTGCAGCAGCACCATCAGCGTGTCGGTCTCGGCCGCGAGCGCATTGGCGTCGCGCAGCGACAGCCATTCGCGCACGTTGTCCACCAGCGCGCGCACTTCGTCGTGTTCGTGGCGCATCACGGCGGTCGGGCCGCCGGCCATGCCGGTGGCCTGCTCGAAGGCGGGGAACAGCCGTGCCTCTTCCGCGCCGAAGTTGCCGGCCAGCGCCGCCTCCAGCTCGGCGAAGGCCGCCGCTGCCTCTGTCCAGTCGGCCTCGCGCAGCGCGCCTTCCAGGCGTGCCAGCGCGGCGTCGCAACTGCGGTGCTGCTGCACCAGGGTGTCGATGCCATCAGACATGGTGTGGATTCTCCGGACCGGTATTGACCGGATGCTAGGGCGCCGCCCGGCGTGGGGATTTGATCGGGGATAAGTCGGGCGCCAATAGCCGGTGTAAGAGCGCCAGCGTGTCGATCTATCACAACGTGATATGTCAATAGCGCCGTATTCATCACCATCCCGCTTGACGGCGGACGCGCAATGCGGCCCCGGGCGCACATGCGAACTGGCCGGCCTCGCGTTTTGTTGATCTGGCGCAGGTAGTGCGGCGCCTGTCACGCGGAGAATTGCCTTCCAGACGCGCGCGGCTGACAGCACGCCGGCGTTCCCCTGACAGGTAGCCCCCGATACCGAACCATGCCCTACACCGATCTGGCCGATCCCCCGGCCGAAGCGCAGGCCGCCACCCCGCTGCGCCATCGCCTGTCCACGCGCATCATCTCGCTGTCACTGGCCGTGCTGCTGGTGGTGCTCGGCATGATCTCCGGCACGCTGTGGCTGTCCTGGAAGCTCGAAGGCGCGGGCGCGGCGATCAATGACGCCGGCAGCCTGCGCATGCGCGCCAACCGGGTCGCGATCGAGCTGACGCTGGCGCACGCGCAGCGTGGCAACGCGCTGGCGATGCAGGTGCAGGCGCTGGACGGCACGCTGGCGCAGCTGCGCCGCGGCAACCCGTCGCGCCCGCTGTTCCTGCCCGACGAACCCGCCATCCACGCCCAGCTCGCGCGCGTGACGCAGGACTGGCACACCCGGCTGCGCCCGATCGCCATGGCCGGCACCGACAGCACCGCGCCGGCGCGCTATATCGCCGCGCTGCCTGGCTTCGTGGCGCAGGCCGACACGCTGGTCGGCATGATCGAGCACGACAGCGCGAGCAAGACCGACCTGCTGCGCCTGTCGCAGACGGCGTTGGCGCTGATGGCCTGCGTGGGCACAGTGGCCGTGATCTACCTGCTCTACCTGTGGATCATCCTGCCGGTGCTGCGGCTGCAGGACGGCCTGCGGCGCATGGCCGCGCGCGAGTTCTCGCTGCGCCTGCCGGTGGAGACCCGCGACGAGTTCGGCACCCTCAGCGAAGGCTTCAACCGCATGGCCGGCGAGCTGCAGGGCCTGTACCGCGACCTGGAGGCGCGCGTGGCACAGAAGACCGCCGAGCTGGAACGGCAGAACCGCGACCTGGAAACGTTGTACGACATCGCGGCTTTCCTGAACCAGGCCAGCGACGCCGACACCATGGCGCGCGGCTTCCTGGCGCGCGTGATGCGCCAGTTCGACGCGGAAGGTGGCAGCGTGCGCGTGCTCGACCCGCGCCACGGCCGCATGCACCTGCTGGCCAGCGCCGGCCTGCCCGCGGCGCTGGCCGAAGCCGCGTCCTGCGCCGCCACTGACGCCTGCCACTGCGGCGAGGCCACGCGCGAAGCGGTGGTCACGATCGCCGACCTGCGCGGCTTGCATCGCGCCGGGGACCCGGACGGCGCGCCGTGCGCGCGCAACGGCTTCCGGGCGCTGGCGGCGTTCCGCATCGAAAGCCAGCGCGGCGCCACCGGGGTGTTCGCGCTGCATTTCCGCAGCCCGCGTGCGCTGCCCGCCTCCGACCGGCAACTGCTCGAAACGCTGGGCCAGCACCTGGGCACGGCGCTGGAGCACTTGCGGCTGTCGGCGACGGCGCGCCAGCTGGCGGTGGTGGAGGAACGCAACCTGGTGGCGCAGGGCCTGCACGACAGCATCGCGCAGGGCCTGAACTACCTGAACCTGCAGGTGCAGCTGCTTGACGCCGCGGTCGCGCGCGACGACCTGGCCGAGAGCCGCGAGATTGTGCCGATGCTGCGCCACGGCGTGGAGGAGAGCTACCAGGACGTGCGCGAGCTGCTCAATAATTTCCGCTCGCGCCTGGGCGGCGGCGAGCTGCGCCCGGCAGTGGAAGACACCGTGGCGCGCTTCCGCCGCCAGTGCCGCACCGAAGCCACGCTCACCATCGACGAGCACGCTGACGGCATCGGCGCGGGTGGCCGGCCGCTGGCGCCGGAACAACAGCTGCAGGTGCTCTTCATCCTGCAGGAAGCGCTCTCCAACGTGCGCAAGCACGCGCTGGCCGCGCACGTGACGGTGGCGCTCAGCCACGGCCGCGACTTCCGCCTGGTGGTGGAAGACGACGGCGAAGGCTTCGATCCCGCAGAACTCGCCACGCGCGCCGACGCGCATATCGGCCTGAACATCATGCGCGAGCGCGCCGCGCGCCTTGACGCGCAGCTGCACGTGCAGGCGGCCCCCGGCCGCGGCGTGCGCATCGAGCTGGTGCTGCCGCGCCGCGCCCCACAGACCACCGAGACCCAGCCATGACCATCCGCATCCTGCTGATCGACGACCACACCTTGTTCCGCTCCGGCATCCGCGCGCTGCTGCAGCGCCAGTCCGATTTCGAGATCGTCGACGAAGCCGCCGATGGCGTGGAGGGCATCAAGCGCGCCAAGCAGCATCGGCCCGACGTGATTCTGCTGGACCTCAACATGCCCGGCCTGTCGGGGCTGGAGGCGCTGCAGCTGCTGGTGGAAGACCTGCCGCAGACCGCGGTGATCGTGCTGACGGTGTCCGAGGAAGCCGAGGAGCTGGCCGCCGCGCTGCGCAGCGGTGCGCGCGGCTACCTGATCAAGAACATCGAGACCGAGGCGCTGATCGCTGGCATCCGCCGCGCCGCCGCGGGCGAGCCGGTGATTTCCGACAGCATGACGGCCAAGCTGGTGGCGCAGTTCCGCACGCCGGCGCCTGCCGCCGCACCGCGCCACGACGACGCGCCACGCCTGACCGCGCGCGAGCGCGAGATCGTGCAGGGGCTGGCGCGCGGCGAAAGCAACAAGGAAATCGCGCGCGATCTCGGCGTGGCCGAAAGCACGGTGAAGATCCACGTGCAGAACATCCTGAAGAAGCTCAACCTCGCCAGCCGCGTGCAGGTGGCGGTCTACGCGGTCGAGCATGGCCTGACCGAGGCGGGCTGAGCGCGCGGCCACGCCTGCGCCAATGTGCTGCGCCAGCCGTTGTGCAGGGCGCCAAAGCCACTCGCAGCGCACCGAGAGTCGTCCGATTCCTACACCGATATCAGCCCCTGCCCGGAAGGATGCGGGCGAGGCTTGGCATAGGCTGAACCTTGAGCAGTGGCCTTTCAGATGCGCGGCCGCTTCGGTACGGAAGCCCCGGCTTCCCCGATCCACGAACAAGGAGCACACCATGGGAATCGGCACTATCCTTCTGATCATTCTTGTCCTGCTGCTACTGGGTGCCCTGCCGGCCTGGCCGTACAGTTCCGGCTGGGGCTACTGGCCAAGCGGCGGCCTGGGCCTGATCGTCCTGATCGTGCTGCTGCTCGTGGTTCTCGGCCGGATATAGCGTTCCGGCCGTCCAGCAGGCGGTAGCGGCCAGCAGGCCCCGGCATGGGCGGCATCGCTGCGGCGTTGCCGCCCATGCCGGGGCCGCGGCCGCGTCGCCCGTTTTTCCGCCACCCCATCTTTTCTGCCACCCTCCAAGGAGACTGACATGCCAGCCAGATCAAAGGCGCAACAGCAGGCCGCGGGAGCGGCGCTCTCCGCCAAGCGCGGGGATACGAAGGTCGGATCGCTGAAGGGCGCCTCGCGCTCGATGTACAAGTCGATGAGCGAAAAAGAACTCGACAAGATGGCATCGACCAAGACCAGGAAACTGCCGAAGCACAAATCGGAGCGCTGACGCGTTCCCCCTCCTCCCGTCGTTCCCGCTGGCGCGGGAACGGCGCGCCGTTCGTTTAGTCGTTCGTTTAGTCCTTCAGTCCTTCCCTTTCTCGTTGTTTGCAGGCCCGCCGCAAAATCCCGGCAGCCGCCTGGCCTTGCTGCTGCGCGCCAGCCTGATCGATTCCGACAGCGCCAGCCCGAAGCCCGCGATGCTGTCGAGGTCCTGCCGCACCCGATCGCGCAGGAAGCCGGCCCAGCAGAAATCCCCATACGCCCCGGCCGGCTTGCGGTAGGCGCCGGCCGCGCGCGCAAACGCTGCCAGGCTGCGGTACGGATCGTCGCGCATGCCCATCACGGTGGGCGGCAGCGCCTTGGGACCGTGGAGCTTGCCGTGCTCGTCGTACGGGTGGACGTGGCCGAGCCGGCGCATGCGCTTCCAGAACGCGGACGGGCTCAGTGCGCTCAGGTCGTGCAGGATGCGCACCGGCCCCCACTGGTATCCCAGCGCCAGCCAGGCCCGCGCCCAGTGATGATGGTCGACGATATAGAGGCTGCCGCCGGGGCCCGCCACGGTCTTGATGCGATGCCTGCGCATGAAGCGCCGCAGCGCCGCGCGGTCGTTGGGGTCCGCGTGGCGCTGCGTGACTTCCATCTTGTCCCTGACGTGGGCATAGCCCAGCGTGAGCTGCGTGGGACGCAGCCGCGCCAGTTCCGCAATGGCATTGCCGTTCCTGGCGCTGGCGCGGCCGCGCCGTTCAGTCGTGTTCGACACGCTTCTGGTTGACGAAATGCTCGAGTTCGCTGCCAGGATCCTCGTTGCCCGTGGATTGCTCGGCCACCGATTCCCGTGCCAGTGGCCGCGGCCAGTACTCGCCCTCGCCCCCCTGCACCGGCTCGCCGTGCACGTTCGCGTCAAAGTCGGTCCACTGGCCGCATTCCCAGCGGCCCTGCGCGCGCTCCAGGTGGCTCGCGCCGGCTTCGCGCAGCACGTCGATCGCGACCGACGACAGGCCATTGCCGACGCAGGCAGCCAGCATCACGTTGGCGGCGCTCTCATCGGCGCGGGCATCGTCATTTGTCCCGGCCTCCGCCTCGCCTGGCCGCCGTACCGACATGATGGAAACGTCCCATACCGAAAAACCCCGCGCGAACAAGATCCGCGCCGCGTCTTCGGCGCTGGCGATGGAGTCGAAGCGACCCGCTACGATCGGTGACATGGTGGCTCCCTGGTATCGATGAATGGATGCGGTACTTTCCAAGGCCGCTTGCAAAAGCCACGCCCGCGCCGGACCTGCACGATGGCGTCCGTGGCAGCGCGCGGCACGTGCAATTTTTGCAAGCGCGGCGCCCGAACTACATGCGCGGCTTGTGCGGCAGGTGCGCGCGGCGGCGCCCGCTCAGCCGTTGACGACCTCGCCGCCGTTGATGTGCAGGATCTGCCCCGTGATATAGCTGGCCGCATCCGAGGCCAGGAATACGAAGCCCGCTGCCACTTCGAACGGCTGCCCCGGCCGGCCCATTGGCGTCTTCTTGCCGAACTCTGCAACTTCCTCCGCCGTAAAGGTGGACGGGATCAACGGCGTCCAGATCGGGCCCGGCGCTACACCATTGACGCGGATGCCGCGTTCGACCACCTGCAGCGCGAGCGAACGCGTGAACGACACGATCGCGCCCTTGGTCGCCGAATAGTCGAGCAGGTGCTTGCTGCCACGGTACGCCGTCACCGACGTGGTGTTCAGGATCGACGCGCCCGGCTTCATGTGGGGCAGCACCGCGCGTGTCAGGTGGAACATGGCAAAGACATTGGTGCGGAAGGTGGCCTCGACCTGGCTTTCGTCGACGTCTTCCAGGGATTTCTCGGGATGCTGCTCGGCAGCGTTGTTGACCAGGATATCGAGCTTGCCGTATTGCTGCAGCGTCTGGCGGGCAACCCCTTCGGCATGGCTGCAGTCGGCCAGATCGCCCGCGACCGCGAGGCACTTGCGTCCGGAGGCTTCGACCAGTTCGACGGTTTCGCGGGCGTCGGCATGCTCGTCGAGGTAGGCGATGGCAACGTCGGCGCCTTCGCGCGCGAAGGCCACCGCGATGGCGCGGCCGATGCCGCTGTCACCGCCGGTGATCAGCGCCACGCGCCCTTGCAGGCGGCCGCTGCCGACGTAGTCGTCCGCGCCGCTGTCCGGCTGCGGCCGCATGGGTGCTTCCAGCCCGGGTTGGCGATCCTGGTGCTGGGGTGGAACGCTCTTCGGTGTGGACATGGCTGACTCCTGTCTGTGGAGGGCACGCCGGCCCCTGCGCGTGCGGCGCAAGTTCCATGCCGCTGGGATGCGCCCGGCATGCTGCCGCGGCGGCGCGCCCCGCCAACTGCGGTGACGTGGCAGCCGCCCGTAACCATTACATCGCCCGGCAATCCTTACAGCGCCGCAGCGCACGCCGCGGCGTGCCGGCGCGGTAGCGAAGGGGCACGGATTTTGCGGCTTTCCGGTTGCGGCTTTTCCACTGCGGAAACCGCTGCACTTCAACGGCCCGGCGCCCAGCCGGACCATTCAGCCAGGAGGCAAGCAATGTTCAACTTCCGCAACGACCGCGGCAGCCGCCGGGGCAATCAGGGCCAGGCCCGGCGCGACGAGAGCCGGGGCAGCGGCTCGGAAGACTGGGGCCAGGAATGGGGCGAAGACTGGCGCGGTGATGAGCGCACAGAGCAGCGCGAGGCCAGCGGCGGCGAATCCGCGCGCCACGGCGGTCCGTGGTACCAGCAGGGCAGGCCCGCCGGACAGGGCCGCGGCAACTGGGGCCAGCCGGGCTATGGCGCATCGGATGCTGGCGGCACTGGCCATCCTTATAGCAGCAGCTACGGCGGCTACCGTCCGTCGGCGCAAGACAGCGGCTATCGCAGCCAGGAGCGGGACTCGGGCTATGGTTACCGCGACGAAGACCGCTTCGGCCCGCGCGGCCGTGGCGGCGAACGCGACGACCGGGGCGGCGGTGGCGAGCGTGGCGGCCGCGCCATGCACTGGCGCGAAGGCATGGAGCGCGACCGCAGCCAGCGCGGCGGCGAGCCGAGCTATGGCAGCGGCTACTATGGCGATTCCGCCAGCGGCGGCCAGTCGTTCAGCGGGGGGCAGCGGGTCTATCCGGACGATTACGGCTACCGCCGCAGCCGGGCCTTCGGCCAGCAAGCCGCCGCGCAGCATGCGGGCCGGCGCATGACCGGACCCAAAGGCTACCGCCGCTCGGATGAGCGCGTGCGCGAGGATGTCTGCGAGCGCCTCGCCATGAATCCGTATATCGATGTCGGCGACGTCAGCGTGGAAGTCGCCAACGGCGTGGTCACGCTGGACGGTACCGTGCGCGAGCGCCGCGAGAAGTATGTCATCGAGGAAATCGCTGACGCGGTGTTCGGCGTGACCGAGGTCGACAACCGGCTGCGCGTGGCACGCGGGCAAGGTGACCAGGGCGCGCGGGGCTCGGCCTGGGCCGCCGGCTCGGAAGTCGGTGGCGAAGACATCGGCATGGCGGGCGATACCGGCACATCGCCGGAACGCACGCTGAACAAGAGCTGAACCAGCCATCCGGCGCGGCGCGACCAAGCGTCGGGCCGCGCCGCGCCGACATGCCGCGCCAACCGCGCAAATTCCGTCCCGGCAGCAAGCTGATGGTGCCCCTGGACGCGCTGCACCCGACCCAGATTACTGTCGGCGGCTACCACGTGGCCCAAAAGGTCCACGTGACACGCCGCGTGCCACCCGAGCACCGTGCTGCGTTCCTGGACCGGCACCGCGTCCACCTGGTGGTCGGGCCGGAACAAGGCCTCTACGTGGTCGACCACCATCACTGGGTGCGTGCCTGGCACGACCTTGGCCTGACCCAGGTGCCCGGCGTCGTCCGCGCCGATGTCAGCGATCTCGACGTGCCGGCGTTCTGGCGCTACATGGTGGCCAACCACCTGGTCCACCCGTATGACGAGCACGGCCGCCGCCGGCCGCTGACCGAGCTGCCCGAGGCCATCCACGACATGCTCGACGATCCCTACCGCAGCCTGGAGGCGTTCGTGCAGCTGGCCGGCGGCTATCGCAAGGTCAAGACCGCCTACCCGGATTTCCGCTGGGCTGACTATTTCCGCCGCAACGTGCCGGGCCCGTTCGACACGGCGCATCACTTTGCCGCCGCACTGGCGCGCGCATTCCGCCTGGCGCATGCCGATGGCGCGCGCGAGCTGCCCGGCTATCTCGGCCCGCTGCCTCGCTGACGCGCGTGCCGGATGTCCGCCCGCAAGAACTGGCGCCCACCGAGTATCCGCTCAGCTATCAGCTATCGCGCCGCGGCCAGCAGGCGCAGCAAGCGGGCTTCGTCCGCGCGCAGCCTGGCCACCGATGGGGCCCTTCCGCGCGCTTCGAGCACACCGCACAGGTAAGCCTCGATGACGCCGGGGTGCACATAGCACTTGCGGCAAACCGCCATGGTGTTGCGCAGCTGGTGCGCCACCTCGCGAATTGCGTCGGCCACGGCCTTCTTGCGCGCGGTGTCGCTGGCTGCCGGCGGCAGCTTGCGCAGGATCGACAGCGCATGCACGCT